>Ga0335079_10002886_pt1 | contig 19817 bp, 18 predicted proteins | sample Lox_Sample_33_FD_206719 | JGI IMG/M metagenome (GOLD analysis project Ga0335079, IMG submission 206719) | Soil microbial communities from Loxahatchee National Wildlife Refuge, Florida, United States - Lox_Sample_3.3 | ecosystem: Environmental > Terrestrial > Soil > Wetlands | place: USA... | reverse complement strand
CAGAATCCCGGCTCCCGCGCTCTTCAAAACCGTTCTGTAAGCCCGAATTCCAACCCCCCTGACTGAGTTGTCGGCTATGTCGTGAGAAATTCGGGCTAGCCCACAGACCGAACCCCTGGGCATCCACCCCCTTCAGGCTAGTATCTGCGACTGAGGTGAACCATGAGCGAAAGCGTCTTCCGCAACTTGCGAGACTGGACGGAGCCTGCCCATCCGGGTGTGATCCGTTTTTACGACGAACTAATTCAAATCTATCGGCAGATGCGCGAGCAGCAGAAGGAAATCGATGCTGCCTTTGATCGCGTGGCCGCACAAATCGGCTTCGTGGTTACCACCACCCTGCCGGTGCGCATTGAGGTCGGCGAGGACGGCGCCGTCAAGGGAGCTCATCTCGACGGCGCCTCGCTGCGTGGAACATTGTTCGAGAAGGAACTGGCGCCGTTCGTTGGGCGGCTGAAGGACAAGAAATTCGGCGGCGTCCCCGCCGGCACATTCCGCTTTTATCTCCTCTGGTACGATGCCCTTCGCCTGAAGTTGAACCGCGATTGGTTCGAGCCGGTCCACGTTCTACAGGGCATCCTCAACAGCTTGGTGGCTCAGGAGGCTGAGATCGCGGCAGTAAGGCCGGAGGTGCGGGAGCCGGCGCACTGGTTCGATCCCGGTTTCGCCCTTGCCATAGAGGATGCGGTCGTGATTACCGCCATCGACGAGGTCTACCCCGAGTTGCGACTGGCCGAACGCATTGCCGCAGACCGGCTTGCCATTCGTCGCATCGGACCTGGCGTCCGGGAACCGGCACATCCCGCGTATCTGGAGCGCGAACTCGCCAGCCGCATTGGGCCTGGCGTCCGGGAGCCGGCGCATCCACCTTACCAGGAGCGCGACCTGCTTGCAGATATCAGGACCTTTCTCGGCAAGGCCCGCAAATAGCAATGGGACGGTGGCTAAGATCGTTTACGCCAGAGATCTTAGCCACGTGGCTTTCGTGGTGGGTCTCGGCCGAGCGCCGCACGGCTGGTTGCTAGCTGCGAGAAGCCAGCTGTTTCTTCACCGCCTCGCTCACCGCTTTCCCGTCGACTCGCGCGCCGCCGAACCTCGCCATGACGTTCTTCATCACCGTGCCCATATCCTTCATTGTGGGAGACCTCGTTTCGGCAATAACCGCGCGCACCGTGGCCACAATCTCCTCTTCGCCGACGGCCTTCGGCATATAGGCTTCGATGATCGTGATCTCCTGCGCTTCCTTCTGAGCCAGCTCAGGACGGTTGCCCTTCTCGAACTGCTCAATTGAGTCTTTGCGCTGTTTGATCATGGTGCTCAACGCCTGCAGTTCTTCTTTTTCGTCGAGATCGGCGCGCTTCTCGATGCGCTTGTTCTGCAGCGCGGCCTTCATCATGCGCAGCGTCGAGAGACGCAGCTCTTCCTTGGCGCGCATCGCCTCCACCATGTCTTTTTGCACTCGTTCGGTCAGGCTCATGCCGCAATTATAGTCACCCCTGCCTGTGACCCGCGCCACACCCGACGTGCCAACCTGAAGTAGCCTGCCGCCCCGCGGAGTTCTATAGTGTTCTGTCGGCGCTTCCTTCCCGGAAGCCGCCCGGCAATTTACCAGCAGGGGTATCGCTATGCTACGTAAGACACGCCTGTTTACTCCCGGTCCGACTCCGCTGCTTCCCGCGGCGCAAAACGCCATTGCCGCGGCCGACATGCATCACCGCACCGCGGAGTTCAAGGAAGTTTTCTCTCGCACACTCGCCGACCTGAAGACATTCATCGGCACGAACAATGATGTGCTCATCCTCGCCGCCTCGGGCACAGGTGCAATGGAGGCTGCCGTGGCGAACCTGACTTCGCCGGGCGACAAAGTCGTCGTCCTCAGCGCCGGCAAATTTGGCGAGCGCTGGCGCGATCTCGCCAAAGCTTTCAATTGCCAGGTCGAACTGGTCGCAGCTCCCTACGGCGAGACCTTTGATCTGCGCGAAGTACAATCCAAGCTCGACGGCGCAACCGTGCTGTACATGCAGGCCACGGAAACTTCAACTGGTGCGCGCCATGATGTGAAGGCCATCGCCGCGCTGCTGAAGGGTACCGACACGATCCTGGTGGTTGACGGTATCACCGGCCTCGGCACCACGCACTTCGAGGTCGACAATTGGGGTATCGACATCCTCATCGGCGGCTCTCAGAAAGCCGTGATGATTCCTCCCGGCCTGGCCTACTTAAGCGTCAGCGAGCGCGCCTGGCAGCGCATGGAAGCCGCCAAGCAGCCGCGCTATTACTTCGATCTGCGCAAGGAACGCAAGTCGCAGACCAAGGGCGAGACGGCGTTCACGCCCGCGGTCGCGCTGGTTTGCGGGCTTGCCGCCGCGCTCGATTTCATTCGCAAGGGCGGCAACGGCAATCTCGCCGATGGACGCGACAACCTCATTCACAACGCCGAGACTTCGGCTGCGATGGTCCGCGCCGGCGTGCAGGCGCTTGGACTCGAACTGTTTGCGCCCACCTGCCCGGCAGCGGCCGTGACCGCGATCGTGGCTCCCAAGGCCGTGGACTCCAGCGCGATCGTAAAGGAGTTTCGCGAGCGCTTCGCCATGGTGGTCGCCAACGGCCAGGGCGAGATGAAGGGCAAAATCTTCCGTATCGCGCACCTTGGCTACTACGACTACCTCGATGCCATGGGCGTCATCGGCGCGCTGGAGCATGTGCTGCTCAAGGTCGCTCCCAACCATCACTTCGAAATCGGCGCCGGCGTGCGCGCTGTGCAAGAAGTATTTGCAGGGCAATTCGCCGAGGTGGCTAAGGTATGAAAATCGTCATCGCTGACAAAGTCTCTCCCTCCGCGCTCCAAGTCTTCGCCGAGCATCCAGATTGGACGATTGTCTCGCCCGACAAGGAGCACCTAGCTGGTGAGTTGGCCGATGCCGAAGCCATCGTCGTACGCTCGGCAACGTTCGTGAATGACGTCATCATGGAGAAGGCGCCCAAGCTGCGCGCCATCGGGCGCGCGGGCGTGGGCGTCGATAATGTCGATCTCGACGCGGCCACCCGGCGCGGCATCGTCGTCATGAACACGCCCGGCGGCAACGCGGTCGCGGTCGCCGAGCATACCTTCGCTCTCATGCTGTCGCTGGCGCGCTTCATCCCCCGCGCGCATTCCACCATGACCGCCGGCAAGTGGGAGAAGAAGACGCTGCAAGGCACCGAGCTACGCGGCAAGACCCTGGGCGTCCTCGGCCTCGGCCGTGTCGGCGTTGAAGTCTCGCGCCGCGCGCTCGCTTTCGGCATGAAGGTCGTGGCGCACGATCCCTACGTCGCACCAAGCTTCGCACAACAGCTCAAGGTCACCATGGTCCCGCTGGACGAACTCTACGCCCAGTCGGACTACATCACGCTGCACGTCGGGCTCACGCCGCAAACGAACGGCATGATTAACGCTGATGCGATCGGCAAGATGAAGAAGGGCGTGCGGCTGGTGAACTGCGCGCGCGGCGAGTTGCTCAACGAGGCTGCCGTCGTTGAGGCGCTGCAATCCGGTCAGCTCGGCGGCGCGGCGCTCGACGTCTACAGCCACGAGCCGCTGAAGGACTCGCCGCTGATGACGCTGCCGAACGTGCTGCTCACGCCACACATTGCCGGCTCGACCAACGAGGCACAGGAAGCCGTGGGCGTGCAGATTGCGCTGCAAGTCCGCGAGTACTTGACCAAGGGCGTCATCCAGAACGCGGTCAACGTGCCATCGATCAGCGAGGAAGAGTACCAGCAGATGAAGCCGTACATCGCGCTGGGCGAGCGCCTGGGGACCTTCCTCGCGCAGTCGTGCGAAGGCGGCGTGGAGGAGATGTGCCTCACCTACACGGGCGAGATCGCCGAGTGGAAGACGGCGCTCATCCGCAACGCTGCCGTGGCGGGCGCGCTTAACCAGCTTGCCCACGCGCATGAGCGGGCCAACTTGGTGAACGCGGCGTCGGCTGCTGAGGAGCGCGGCATACGCATCGCCGAACGCAAACAGAAGCGCGACGGCGGTGCGGCTGCCAACGTTCTGCGCATGACCTTCAAGAGCGGCCAGCAGGAAAACACCGTCGCCGGCTGCGTTCAGCCCGATGGCCTGCCGCGCCTGCTGGAGATCGATGGCATTCACGTCGAGGCGCCGCTCGAGGGTAATGTGATCTACCTGCGCAATCTCGATGTGCCCGGAGTGGTGGGCCGCGTCGGGACGGTGTTGGGGCAGCACCATGTCAACATCGCGAATTTCTCACTGGGCCGTGCGCAAGGCGGACCAGAGGCGAAAGCTGTTGCCGTTGTGCAAGTGGACGGCGACATTCCAGAGAAAGTACTAGAGGTGCTGCGCGGGATCGAAACCATCCTGCTGGCTAGAGCGATTCGCTTTGCTACCCCCGCGAAGCAGGTAGTAACGGCGTAAGCCTCACCCGAATCGAAAAATGCCCCACCCAAGCTTTCTTGCCTGGGTGGGGTACGCGTTAGCATTGTCAGCAACTTGGGTGAAGCGTAGTGAGTCCGCGTTACCGCAGAGGTAACAAGCGATTTGATCCTGTATTAAATCAAGTTTCCACGAACCGATGGCATTAGACAAGTTCTGGGTGTACACCCGGGGACAAACGGTCGTTTCTCCGTATTTCTCGCTGCACGACGCTCCACCGGCGGAGTCGGTTTTCAGCAGTCAGGCATGCTCCCTTACGATGCATTGGTCGTGTCTTTGGCGGCGGAGACCACTTCGGCGCTACGTGAAGCGGCTCGAAAGTTCGACCGTTTCACCAATAGCACCTGGCAATGCTGCACGTCGAATTCTACTTCCCTGGTCAGAGCGCAGCGGGAGCACAGCCATACCACCTTCTGCTTGATATGGGCAGGCAGTCCCCAAGCTTGCGAGCGGCTCACGGGCAAGCTGTACAGTTTTCCGCTGCCCAGCCGCTTGAACTCGGCTTGACACTCCGGATTGGCGCACTTCTCAACCTTGGAGGCGCGCATAGCTGGACGGTAAGATGCATCGGGGCCGCAATGTGGAATCTTGCGGCTGAATTTGCCGTTTGTCGGTATTGTCGGAACCGGCTTTTGCATCCAAGCTATGCGGCCTACTAGGAGTCAGATCTTGGAACACCACGTCCTACCAGGTAAACCTTACCCGCTTGGCGCCACTTGGGACGGAACCGGCGTCAATTTCGCCGTTTATTCCGAGCACGCCAGCGGGGTTGAGCTCTGCCTGTTCGACGCGCGCACGCGCAAAGAAAGCACGCGCATCCCCCTGGCCGAGCAGACCGCCTTCGTGTGGCACACCTACATTCCCGGCCTGCAGCCGGGACAGGTCTACGGATATCGCGTACACGGGCCGTGGGAGCCGGCGCGTGGGCTGCGCTTCAATCCCGCCAAGCTGCTGATCGACCCCTATGCCAAGGCGATCTCCGGTCGCGTGGACTGGTCGAAGCCCGTGTACCCGTACAAATTCGGCGGCGACAACGCCGATCTGAACCTGGAACGGCGCGATAGCGCCAGCGGCATGCCCAAATGCGTGGTGGTGAATCCCTATTTCGATTGGCAGCACGACCGGCCGCCGCGGACCCCATTGAGCGACTCCATCATCTACGAGCTGCACGTGAAAGGCTTCAGCAAGCTGAACCACTACATCCGACACGACCTGCGTGGCACCTACGCCGGGCTCGCCTCGCCGCCGGCCCTGCGTTATCTGCGGCAGCTCGGCATCACCGCAGTGGAGCTGATGCCGGTACACCAGTTCGTGCATGACAAGGTATTGGCCGACCGCGGGTTGCGCAATTATTGGGGCTATAACACGCTGAATTATTTCAGCCCCGACGGGCAGTATTCGGCGGGCGGCGACAAGGGCGCGCAGGTGGCGGAATTCAAGGCGATGGTGAAGGCGCTGCATCGCGAAGACATCGAGGTCATCCTCGATGTGGTGTACAACCACACCGCCGAGGGCAATCAGCTCGGCCCGATGCTCAGCTTCCGCGGCATCGATAATCCCACCTACTACAAACTGGTGCCGGAGAATCCGCGGTTTTATATGGACTACACCGGCACGGGCAACAGCCTGAACGTGCGCCATCCGCAAGTGCTGAAGCTGATCATGGACAGCCTGCGCTACTGGGTGACGGAGATGCACGTGGACGGCTTCCGCTTCGATCTGGCGGCTACGCTGGCGCGCGAGTTGCACGATGTCGACCGGCTCGCCGCCTTCTTCGACATCATCCATCAGGACCCGATCATCTCGCAGGTGAAGTTGATTGCCGAGCCGTGGGACGTGGGCAGCGGCGGATATCAGGTCGGCAACTTTCCGGTGCTGTGGGCGGAGTGGAACGGCAAGTATCGCGACACCGTTCGCCGCTACTGGAAGGGCGATGAGGGACAGCTATCGGACCTCGGCTACCGGCTGACGGGCAGCAGCGATCTCTATAAGAATGATGGCCGGCGTCCGTACGCGAGCATCAACTTCGTGACCGCGCACGATGGATTCACGCTGGAGGACCTGGTCAGCCACAACCAAAAGCACAATGCGGCGAACGGTGAGAACAGTCAGGACGGCACTAATGACAACCACTCGTGGAACATGGGAGTAGAAGGGCCGACGGACGATCCCGCGATTATGGCCGTGCGCGAGCGCCAGAAGCGCAATCTTCTGGCGACCTTGTTCCTGTCCCAGGGCGTTCCGATGCTGTGTGGCGGGGACGAAATTTGCCGTACGCAACGCGGCAACAACAACGCCTATTGCCAGGACAACGAAATCAGTTGGTACGACTGGAACCTGGATGAGCGCAAGCTAAAGCTGTTGGAGTTTACCCGTAAGCTGATCGAGTTCCGGCGCACCCATCCCAATCTGCGGCGCAGCAAATTTTTTCAGGACCGCGAGGTTTATCACCCGTCATCGAGAGACATCGCCTGGTATCGCGAAGACGGCAACGAGATGACACCGGAACAATGGAACACCGGCTGGATGCGCTCGCTCGCCGTCATGCTCAATGGCAAGACACTGGGGGAATCGGGCGCGATGGGTGAACCGTTGCAGGACGATTCCTTCCTGATCATGCTGAACTCCTCCGCCGATTGCGTCACCTATAGGCTGCCGCAGTCGCCGCTCAACCGCGGTTGGAAGCTGATCCTGGATACCAATGATCTGGAGAGTCCGTTTGGCGAGAGGATGCTGGACGGGTCGCTCGACGTGGCTGGCCGTTCGGTTGCGTTGCTGCGGGAGCTGAGCGCTCATGAGGCGGGGCTGCCCGAGATTTCGGAGCAGGAGATGCAGTGGGCCATGGAGGCCCAGGTGAACGAATCGCAGCCCGATCTCGCACTGGACGCGGTACCTGAACTAGAACCGGTGGACGAGGTAACCGAGCCAGTCGCGGCGGAGTGAACCGCCCTTCTGTCAGTTGGCCGTGAAAGATCCCTTGCGAACGGACCGCCGGGCCGGAGCTACGAAGTGCCCAGCGAAGACAACGACCGCCGAAGGTGCGCCCCGATCCCGACAAGCCCGAACCAAACTGTTCATCATCTCTCAATTTGACGCCCCAACGAAGCGATGTTATTTTCGACTTACACTGGAAAGGAGGGTGATCCAAATATATGAAATCTGATAGTCCGTGTAGTATCCCAAGTGAGGTGGCTGAGGCTTAGGGCTTCCGCTCTAATTCCTCGCAAGACAGCCTGGTTTTGGTGTCTGCCGCTGGGGCCACTAGAGAGTGGACAGCCTCAGGCCAATCCCAACAGCTAACCGGAAGAGACCCGCTGGCGCCGTGCGCTGCGGGTCTTTTTCTTCCCATCCCGGATTCAAAGCCTCAGGCTTAGCGCGGCTTTGGAATTGCCGTATCCAGGTAGAACGAGCCTTCTAAGGCTCGCGTTCGGTGCGTCACGAGGCCCTGCTCGTTAGCTTTCCGATTCAGCTTGAACAACGCGTTTCGCTTCATCTGCGAATGCTTCTTGAACACCTTGGCGTCTCCCTGTCCCAAGCGCTGTCTTCTGTGCCTGAACGGTGCTCAAAGCCCCACGGGACACGGCATCGGTCTGATCAAGAATCATCCCTAGGCACACTAGCAGAATCGATAATGGAACCATCCACTCTTTAGAGGTGTTCGCATGCAACTCAAGCCTTTCCTGCTCGATGCTTAAAGCCAGACTCCATCCGGTGAAGCGCCAGCTGCCACCGGAAATCACATCTCGCGGCGGCTCGCACAAGCACGCTCCCCTTCCCCGCCTTTATAATGAGTCCTTCATGAATGACCTGGTCTACGCGGTCATTGCGTACGTGCGCAGTCCAGTGGGGATTCTTGTAGAGGAATTGCGCCGCGAACTGCATCCCGCGCACACCCACGCGGATGCGCATCTGACGATCCTGCCGCCCCGCCCTCTGCGCAGCAGCGAGCAGCAAGCGTTGGAGTTGCTGACCGAGGTCAGTCGGGCGGCCAAGCCCTTCGAGGTAACGATGGGCGAAGTGGAAACCTTCATCCCCATCACGCCTACAGTCTTCCTGCGGGTTGCGTGCGGCGCCTACCGCATGCGCGAGTTGCGCGACCAGCTCAACCGAGACGCGCTGTGCTTCGATGAGCCCTGGCCGTACATGCCGCATCTGACCATCGCCAAAATGGACAGCGTAAGCGAAGCCCAGAAGCTGCTGCAGGTTGCGCGCCAGCGCTGGCAGGCATACACCGGCCCGCGGACCATATCGATCAAATCCCTCACGCTGGTAAAGGGCACGGGTGAGCGTTGGGTGGACATTCTCAAAATACGCCTGGGCGAGCGTAGCGGCGAGTTAGCGGCAATCTGACCAATCCCTACGCCGTTCGTCGTCCCGTGCAACCTGGCTTTCCCCTCTCGGCTAGTTGTTGGTGCGGAATACCTTCTGGGCCAAGTCACCTTTCGGCGCGATTTGGCGCCACAGCCCGATGTGATAGCTCTCACACGGTACAACGACCCGGCTCACTGACTCCCGGTACGCCCATGACCAAGAATTCAAAGTCAGCAGCCGGCAGGGTTCTGCCTGGCTGCACCAGGTCGCCATCCCGAGAGCACCGATCAGGCGCGCACCCGAGCGCTAGCCGCGGGATGCTCGCGGACGACGGTTAGGCCGCGCACCTTTGCGCCAATGAAGCCGGCCAACAAGCGGAGAGGCTAGTTCCATGCTCGCAGCCGCACAGGTTCCCGCACCCGCACCTTACTGGATAACCCAGATGCCGCTTTTGGTGCTACTCATCCAGATTCTAGGGCTGGCGTGCTTTGCCTACATCGCGGCCCGGCGACTGGCGCCGCTGTTCCTGGCAGAGCGTGACGTTCGTCTCGATCGCCCCTGGCTACGGCTGCGGACGCTGCTGAAATTCTGGTTGGGGCAGTGGAAGCATCCACGCTACAGAGTCGCGGGGACGCTTCATCTTTGTATCTTCGCCGGATTCATCATCCTGGCCATGCGCGCGTTCTATCTTTTGATCTTCGGGTTGTCGGACGACTTTGTCGCCGCGGGCACGATCGGTCGAGCGTACGACCTCGTCGCGGATTACGCCGCGACCATCGTTTTTCTCGCGGTCTCTGCGGCGGCCGCGCGGCGCATCTTCTATAAGCCGACGCGTTACGCTGTCCCGCCGAAGTTTGGCGTCAAGCCCCATCCGGTTGACGCCATCTTCTTATTAGCGCTGATTGCTTTACTGATGTTTTCCGAAAGCCTCTTCGAGGCCAGCCGGGCCGCAATCCAGATGCAGCGCGGCGTGCCGGTCGAGTTCCTGCCATTGCTGTCGCTGCCCTGGTTGCTGAAGGAAAGTTTCGCCTCGACATCTCTGGCAAGCCTGTGGAAGCTGCATCTTGGGGCTTACGTCGTCGACGTTCTGACTTTCTACTTCCTGCTCTGCTATCGGCCTTTCGGCATTCAGTTCCATGTTGAGACATCGCTCTTCAACGTCTTCTTTGCCAAGCTGAATCGCGGGACGGTGAAGCCAGTGCGTTGGGGAGTGAGTGATGCTCAGCTCGATCAGGTGAAATCGTTCGGTGTCAAGAAATTCGAAGAATTCACCTGGAAGCACATTCTCGACTTCTACTCCTGCGCGGATTGCGGACGCTGCTCCGACAATTGCCCGGCGAATGCGGCAGGCCGGCCGCTGTCGCCGAGGTTCCTCACCATCAAGGCGCGCGACTACTGCTTCGAGCACTTCCCCGTCTTCGGCAAATCGAGCAACAGTCACCCGGTGGTCGGCACGATTTATTCCGAGGATGAAATCTGGTCGTGCACCACGTGCGGCGCTTGCGAAGAAGAATGCCCATTGATGATCGAGTATATCGATAAGATTGTCGATTTGCGGCGCGGGCTGGTGGACGACGGCAACGTGCCGAAATCGATCCAGAAGGCGCTGAAGGCGCTGGAAAGCCGCGGGAATCCTTACGGCAAGATGGAAAAGAAGCGGGCGGATTGGACGAAGGATAAGGAATTCGCCGAGAGCTGCGAAGTCAAGATCTTGAATGGCGACGGCGCGGCGCAGACGCTGTACTTCGCTGACAGCATCACCTCCTACGACGATCGCATGCAGGCCATCGGCCGCGCCACTGCGCGCATTCTGAGTGCTGTAGGTGAAGACTTCGCGATCCTCGGCGCGGCGGAAAAAGACAGCGGCCACGAGGTACGCCGCTTCGGCGAAGAGATGCTCTTCCAAGCACTGCGCGACCACAACACCGAGGCCATTAAGGAATCGGGCGTGAAGCGTATCGTCACCGCCGACCCGCATGCCTTCAACGCGCTTCGGCACGACTATAAGGATGTGCATCCGGTCGAGCACATCACTCAATTCATTGCACGTGCGGCGGATGCGGGCTGGCTGCGGTTCAATCCCGTCGAGGACAACACGAAGATCTACACCTATCACGATCCTTGTTACTTGGGCCGTCACAATCAGGTGTACGACGAGCCGCGCGCGGTGCTGGACGCGATCCCCGGACTGAAGCGCGTGGAGATGGCGCGCTGCCGCGACCGCTCGTTCTGCTGCGGCGGCGGCGGGCTGATGCTGTTTTATGAGCCGCAGGAAGAAGAACGGATCGGCGTGCATCGGGTGCGAATGGCCGCCGAAGCCGGCGCAAACGTGATCGTGACGGCTTGCCCGTTCTGCATGGTGAATATCGAAGATGCGATCAAGGTGGCAGGCCTGGAAGGCAAGATGACCGCGATTGACCTGGCGGAACTGGTCGATCAGCAACTGGTACGGCCGGCGAAACAAGAAACGATAATTGATAAGCCAGAGATGGAAACAGTGCATGGGTGAGGATGACTCAGGACTAGTGAAGGCTTCGTATCAGGGCACGACTTTAGTCGTGTCGATTGATGCTCCTGGAAATTTTCTCAAGCCCCTTCAGGGGCGGTATGCCGGCGCGGGCTGAAGCCCGCTGGAAACATGAACGGCGCCGGCTTCGGCACAGCTGAAGCCGTGCCCTGATACGAATCGCGAATTAGGAGAAACCCCGCGACCCACGACGATTTTGCGAGATTTTCGGGAGGATGAAGTGGAAATACTAGTTTGTGCCAGAAGAGTACCCGACACTTCGGAAAATGAAATTCAACTGAACAGTGCGGGCAACGATATCGAACGCGACGACCTGGTCTATTCGATCAACGAGCCCGACAACTACGCGGTCGAGGAGGCCTTGCAGATCGTGGCCAAATCCGGTGGCAATGTCACCGTCGCCACCGTCGGCACCGATGACGACGAGGAAATCCTGCGCCGCGAACTAGCCATGGGCGCCAACAAGGCTGCTCTGCTCGCGGACGATGCTTTCGCCGGCTCGGACGCGAAGGGGATCGCGACCGTGCTCAAGCGCTTCGTCGAGAAGAACAAGTTCGACCTTGTGTTGACCGGCGTGCAGGCCGAGGACGGTGGCGCGCAGATCGGCGGGATGCTGGCTGCGATGCTGGACTATCCCTTCGCCTCGGTGGTGAACTCCATCGAGCTTGCAGGCGACAAACTCAAGGTCAGCCGCGAAATCGAAGGCGGCAACCGCGAGGTCAGCGAGATCGAGCTGCCCTGCGTCCTCTCCATTCAGACCGGCATTAACGAGCCGCGCTACGTGGGAATGCGCGGCATCCGCCAGGTCGCGTCGGTAGAGATTCCCGCCTACGGCGCCTCCGATCTTGGAATTCATCCCGGCGAGGTGGGCACAACCGCCGCCAAAATCAAGCGCGATGATTACTTCGTGCCCGCGCTGGGCAAAGGCGCTGAAATCCTCGAAGGCAGTAACGAAGAGATTGCCGACAAGCTGATTGAGCTGATGAAAGCCAAAGGAGGTTTGCAATGACCGCCCGGATTTTTGCCTACATCGTACATAAGGCCGGCGTGGTGGACGACTCGGCCGCCGAGCTGTTCGCGGCCACCAAGAAGATGGATGCCTCCGCCAGTCCCACGGCCCTGGTCGTCGGGGCAGGCGCGGAGGTCGAGGCGATTTGCAAGACCGTCGCGGCGACATTCCCCGAAGTATGGAAAGTCGCGAGTGACACGCTGGCCTATCCGAACGCCGAACTGATCCGTCAGGCGTTGGTCAAAGTCGTTCCACAGGGCGCGATTGTGCTCGTGCCCCACAACCATTTCGGCATCGATCTCGCGCCCGGGCTCTCGATCAAGCTGAACGCCGCGTATGTGTCCGACGTGGTCGGCGTTGCTGGAGTCGACGGAGTCAATCTTAAAGTCGTCCGTCAGGAATTCGGCGGCCAAGTCAGCACGCACGTGCGTTGCGACATCTCCTCGGGAGCTGTAGTCACGGTGCGCCCGGGCGCAGTCAAGGCCAACGAGACCGCTGCCATTGCCAGCGCCGTCCTTGATAAGTCGGCGCAAGTCGGCGTGCTCACGACGAAGCGTCGCTACCTCACCACGATTGCGCCTGAGGCCGGAGACGTTGACATCACCAAGGAACCGGTCCTCGTCTCGATCGGCCGCGGCATCGGCGAGAAAGACAACATCCCAATCGCCGAGGAACTTGCCGAGGCCATGGGTGCGGTTGTGAGCTGCTCGCGTCCCGTGGTCGATGCCAAGTGGCTGCCCAAGTCGCGCCAGGTTGGCTCGTCCGGGCAAACGGTGAAACCGAAAATCTATCTGGCTTGCGGCATCAGCGGATCGTTCCAGCATCTGGCCGGGCTGAAAGGAAGTCCGTTCATCGTCGCCGTCAACAAGAACCGCAAGGCGCCGATCTTCCAGGTTGCCGACGTAGGTGTCGTAACCGACATGCTGGAGTTCATGCCCGAGCTGGCGGAAAAAGTTCGCGAGGCGAAGAAAGTTACGGTGTAAGAGGTCGGGTGGAGCGACGCTTTAGCGTCGCGTCGAGGCCGCCCTTATTAATCCGAGCCGGACTTCAGCCCGGCGGAACATGGGGGTGCCAGCATACCGGTGGAACGGGCGCGCTTGAAGCGTGAGGCAGCTAAATGAAAAGGCCATTACCAATCGCGGTGCTCCTACTCAGCGCTGTGGCCTGTCAGCCCGGGCCGCCGGTCTTCTACGTAACGGCAGTACATCCCGACGCGCCAATAGACGTAGAGGGCCGCTTCCAGAACAAACAGTATGCGCTTTTAGTAGATCGCGAGACGAATAAGGTTCCACTCTATCTTGCTTACTACGAGCCAATAGATATAGATGACGTGGGCAAATCCTTCCGTGCCAGAGAGTGGCAAGGCGAGCTGCTAATCGAAGTGCCTGGCAAAGGCGAGATCGCATACTCGATCAAATCCGTGGAGACGCGATGAGAATGTCAATCGAATGCAGCCCAATGCCGCATGCGGATGTCATCGTAGGCGGAGAATTTCGGATCTCAGTCCCGTAGGGAGAACACGGGCCGGGGTTTCAGCCCGTCGGCATATGGCGTCGGCTGAAGCCGACTCGAATTTATGAAACCGCGGGACGCGGACCTAAAGGTCCGCTCTACCCGACCACAGTTGGACACGAGTCTAAGGACTACGAGAGGTTCCCACATGATCACCAAGAAGACCCTGCAACTCAGCCTGAAGTCGCTGCGCGACTTCTCCAAGAAGCGCCTGCCTGACGAAGAACTCATCGCACTCGACGAACGCGATGAATGTCCGGTCGACATCGTCCGGCAGATGAGCAGCCCGGACAAGCTCGGCATCCAGCTCCTGTTCATTCCCGAAGAGTACGGCGGCATGGGCGGCAGCACCATGGACGTCTATCTCATCTGCGAGCAGATGGCGCGTATCGATCTCGGCGTCGCCACTTCTCTGTTTGCCACGTTCCTCGGCAGTGACCCGATCACCTTCGGCGCTACGCCCGAGCAGAAGAAAAAATGGCTGGGCAAGATCGCGGACGAAGGCATTCTCTTCGCCTACGGCGCAACCGAGCCCGAGGCCGGCAGTGACCTCGGCGCGCTGAAGACCACCGCCGATCGCGTCGAAGAGAACGGCAAGATCGTCGGCTACAAGCTCAACGGCTCGAAGCAGTGGATCTCGAACGGCGGCATCGCCGACCACTACACGATCCTCGCCAACACGGCCGCCGGACCGAGCTGGTTCATCGTCGATGCTGGTACCAAAGGCTTCGCCCACGACGAGCCCGAGGACAAGCACGGCATTCGCCTGAGCAACACCGCGGCGCTGGCGCTCAATGACGTCTTCGTCACTCCCGACCGTCTCGTCGGCGGCGTCGAGGGCCAGGGCCTGATCCAGGCGCAGATGGTCTTCGGTTACACCCGCGTAATGGTTGCGGCGTTCGGCCTCGGCGCAGGATGGTCGGCGCTGGACCGCGCGATTCCCTATTCGACGAAGCGCATCCAGGGCGGCGCTCCGTTATCGGAGAAGCAGGGCTACACCCACAAGCTGATCGTGCCGCACGTGGTGAAGCTCGAAGCCGGCCGCGCCTACATCGAAGAAACAGCGCAGCGCATCGATACCGCAGCCGAAGGCGTGCTGTTCAACACCGAAGGCGCGATTGCCAAGTACATGTCCACCGAAGCCGGCCACGCCGGGGCCGACGCCGCCATCCAGGCGCTCGGCGGCTACGGCTACACCCACGAGTACATGGTGGAGAAGATCAGCCGCGACGTGCGCATCACCCGCATCTACGAGGGCACCTCCGAGATTATGGAGATGACCATCAGCCGCGACCGTTGGCAGCTCCATCTGAAGACCAAGGGACAGTACTATCACGACAAAGCGCGCGAGGCCGAGGCGCTGCATGCCACGCATCCCAACGTTGGGGCCGATGTCGCGGCGCTGGCGTTGCACGCCTTGGCTGAGCTGATGGAGAAAGCCCGCGTGCATCGGCTCACGCGCTTCCAGCACATCCTGTTCCGGATCGGCGAGTGGATCGCCTATGTGGAGTGCGCATTCACGCTGGCCAAGCGGGCTGCGCTTTTCGCCGACGGCAAACAGCACGAGAAGGCCAACGACCGATTCGATGCGACCGCGCTCGCGGCCATCAGCCGCATCTTCGCTCGCGAGGCGGCAATCAAGGTCGCGCAGGAGGGCGTGAAGTGCATCGCAGGGGCCGGCGGCGTTACTGACGAAGAGATGCCGCTGTTTGAGGCCGCGCTGAGCACGACTGCAATTCATCGTGCGCAGAAGGGGCTGGTCGAAGACATGGACTACGTCGCCGACGTGCTCTACAACCGCGTGAAGAAGGATAAAGAGGTGAAACAGCCTGTGCTGGCCTGAGATGCTGCGGAATCGCAACAGCCGGGCACCCACACATCCGCGCCTTTCGAATGTGTGGGTGTGAGCATAACGGTCAGCCGCGAAAAATGGGGGCTCCGAGGGGAGCGCCCGTCAGTCCGCCGTCCACCATCAGCTCGACCGCGTTGATGTAGGACGAATCGTCCGAGGCAAGAAAAAGCACAGCCTTGGCCAGATCTTCCGGCTCGCCCCAACGGCCAAGCGGAACCGTGGAAGAGAAGAAATCGGAAACTTTTGCCGATTCCTCTGCCGTGGCATTGGCGCGCGCCCCGCGCTTCCATATGGGAGTCTTCGTCGCTCCCGGGGCCACTACGTTCACGCGAATCTTCCGCGATGCAAGGTCTGCGGCAATGCATCGCGCCATCGACACGAGTCCGCCCTTCGTGGCAGCGTAGGCAGCCGTGCCAGGCTGGCCGAGATAATTGTGCACCGATCCATTGAAGATGATGCTGCCGTTGTCGTTCATGAGCGGAGCGGCTGAATTGACGGTAAAAAACGCACCGGTGAGGTTGGTGTGGACCACCTTCTCGAAGAGGTCTTCGTCAGTCGTGCCCGTCGGCGTCCTGCCGCTAATGCCGGCATTGGCGAAGACGATGTCGAGTTTGCTGAAGTCTTTGGCGAGTGCAGCGAAGAGTTTCCTGCGGTCCTCCGCAACCGTAACGTCAGCGCGATAACCATGCGCTTTCGGTCCGAGCTCGGCGACCGCATCAGCCAGTGTCTTTTGATCGCGACCTGTAATGGCGACTTCCGCGCCTTCGGAGATGAAAAGGCGGGCGGTGGCCAAGCCGATGCCGCTATTGCCACCGGTAATGAGGGCCTTCTTGCCTGCGAGCTTCATGATTCCTCCTCGATGACCGACCATCACTAGGATGGTCGTCGTACATGGAGGTTTCATGAAAAATACACTGCCCCGCCAGGGAGACCGCCGGGTGCCCGCTTTGAAAGGGCGCGGCTTTAGCCGCGCCGATCTGCCCCCGAACAAGTGGCCTTTAGGCCCTGGGGGCGCTTCCCTCAGCGGCTAAAGCCGATCCTTGCGGTCAGCCTGCGGCACGCCTGAAAGCCTGCCCTGAGTGTACATGGGCCTGCGGCCCACCGAAGGAAATGAAAATCAGATTGATTGGCGTAGGCTGTGTCAGGCGTGGAACGGTGCAGGCCGCCTTCGCTCTGGATCTATTGAAGCCGTCCCTGAGTCTGGCCTGGAATGTGTGTTTTGAACCGATGAGTGCGCGCTGCTCATCCCGCCCGGCGGGAAGGGCAGTAGTGCGTGACAGTGCGTAATGTCTGAGACCGCACGTTCTACCCTTCCCCGCCAGGAGGAAGCTATGGGCTATAGGGTAGCAGGCATTGACGTACATAAGAAGGTGCTGATGGTGGTGGTGTGTGACGTGGGGGAGCCGGAGCAGGAGGTGGAGGGCCGCCGCTTCGGAACCACGACGAGCGAACGGCAGCGGTTGTCGCTCTGGCTGCAGCAATAGAGTGGTTCTCTTACCCGCCTGAGGATTTTCGGAGGAGCGCAGTCGAAGGTTGCCCGGATACGAAGCTGACAATGCATGAATAAGTCGAAAGCAAAGGTCGTAACGACGGACCGCCAAATCGATGCTGCCTTGGCACGGGCGCGCCGCTTCGGGGTGGGCGAGCGCCGGGTGCTGCGCGCCGAATATGGCAGACGAGCCGACCTGATCACGCTTCATCTGGATGATGGGATACGAATCTCGATACCTCGGACGAAGCTACAAGGACTGCAAGGAGCCGAACCGCGCAAGGTAGCGAAGATCGAAATTCTGGGCTGCGGCACTGGCCTGCATTGTCCGCTGCTCGATGTGGACCACTACGTTCCCGGACTGCTGAATCGAGTGCTCGGCACCAACCGCTGGATGGCGGAACTGGGCCGGCGCGGAGGCTCGGCCACAACGAAAGCCAAAGCCGCAGCCGCCCGCGCCAATGGCAAGAAAGGCGGACGGCCAAAGCGGCGCGTGGCTTGAGTCGGATAAGGGGAGACCGGTCGCGCTGCGGATCAGCCGTTCCCCTTCACCCACCCATCATTCGAACCCACGAATGGGTGGGCACCCGGAAGGCTGCGCCACCCAAGTGATCAGGGACGGCAGGCCCAGGTCCGACCCGCGAGACCCTGAGGTACTCGGCGTAACCTAGCTAAAATGGGGCCTTTCCTGGTGGGCGACTCGGGTGTACCATTCTTTTTCAAATGGACAAGACAGGGGTAGTCCTCAGCACCTTAACGATTGTCGCTATTGTTGTCGGTCCGGTTGCTGCATTGTGGGTTCAGCGCGTTCTCGATCAAATCCGCGATGCGCGAAACCGTAAGATGTGGATATTCAAGACATTAATGAGCAACAGGGCAACACGTTTGTCACCCGTCTATGTGCAAGCTCTGAACCTGATTGATGTTGAATTTACGGCTAAGAATGCGGCGGAAGAAGCTGTGCGTCGCACTTGGAAAGAACTCCTTGACCTTTACCAGAACTTCAAGACTACTCCGAATGCGTCTGAAAAGGCGACCGAGCTAAACGCAGCACTACTCGCGGTTATCGGCAAGAGTCTCGGCTATGATTTTGATAAAGTGCACTTAAAGAAGGGAGCATACTACCCGGAATTCTTGGGCAATGTAGACTTGGAACAACATTCCTTGAGACGGTCGATTCTCGAACTTCTCGCCGGAAAACGCCGCATACCCGTAGGTGTTTTTCAGGAGGAATTTCCTGCTATAAGACTGCCAGAGGAAGAACGGGTTCCTGTGACTGAGGCTAAAACGCTACACGGGTAGATCGCTCACTCGCGTCAGTTTGACCACTATTCCACCGCCTTCCTGCCGCGCAAGTGTTGCTGACGCCTTGATAACATTCTTATCCACTGTACCAGCCAGGTGTAATTCAAAATCGCCCTGTACCCCTAACACATTGGGCACGTCCGGCAGAAAGTTTCGAACTTGTATCTGCGCGGCAATATTCCTCTCGTCCGTTTGGTAGGTTCCTGTGTAGATGTAACCCGTATCGCCCCCGAGCACGCGCCCTCGCATGAAGATCACAACACCGCCGCCGTTGCCCTGAACACCCTCATATTGCACAATCCAGAACCCTTCGACCATGTTCGCTTGCTCCCCTCATTCGCTATGATCTCCAAGTATTACACAGTCCGCGGGGCGCCCCGGAGCACCCGGCGGTCCATGAGAATCCCAGGGCGGCTTCAGCCAGGGACCTCCCGCGCCAAGTAACCACTTACGGGTGACGAAAGTCATTTCCAGAATTCAAATCAGAGGCCTACACTTTCAGCTAAACACCTAAGGAGTATGCATGAAAGCATCTGGCCTCATTTTTTGTTTTCTCGTCTGTACTTACGCCACAAGCCAGAATCCCGCTACGGGCGACAAACCTCGGGTCTTCATAACTGACAGTCAATCATGGGAGATCTACGGATCGGCCGGCGGAAGCAACGGTTCGTGGGGCGCCCACACCCAAGGGGGTGCGCGGCCGCAAACGGCGGAAATCATTAAGACCTTCGGCGAGCGCTGCCCGCAAGTGATGGTGAACAACAAGCAGGATCTTGCCGATTACATTGTGGTTCTCGATCACGAAGGCGGAAAGGGATGGCTACGGCACAAGGATAAAGTCGCAGTTTTCCAGAAGCTATCCGGCGATGCGGTGATCAGCCGCTCTACCCTGTCGCTGGGCGGATCGGTGCAGGATGCCTGCGAAGGGATAGTTAAAGACTGGTCAGCACATGGGGCGCAGATTCGAGCTGCGACAACCAAGGCCGCTGTCACGCCAGGGGTGGTTGAGGCATCCAGTAAGAATGCCCCTGTTCCTGTTGTCCCTGCGAGTCCAAAGCTAAGTGTAATGTCCGCTCCAGAAGGCGCTGACATTGAGATCGACGGTAGCTTCGTCGGGAATACGCCATCTGGGGTCGAAGTGGCCGCGGCCGAGCATGTCGTGACAGTCAAGAAGTCGGGATATAAGACTTGGGAGCGGAAGCTGAGGGTCACTGGAGGGGACATCCATCTCGACGCGGAACTAGAAAATATAAGTCATTGAAGCCGACCCAAGCAGCCGGGTTCTATAAAAGGGGATGTCAAGAGAAAATGTTTTTCCCTCCGCCGGAGGGCAGGGTAGTTTCCCGACATCCAGCCCCTCTCGTCGAGCCTGAG
>Ga0335079_10002885_pt1 | contig 19824 bp, 16 predicted proteins | sample Lox_Sample_33_FD_206719 | JGI IMG/M metagenome (GOLD analysis project Ga0335079, IMG submission 206719) | Soil microbial communities from Loxahatchee National Wildlife Refuge, Florida, United States - Lox_Sample_3.3 | ecosystem: Environmental > Terrestrial > Soil > Wetlands | place: USA... | reverse complement strand
TTCATTGCGGCAAGCCACCGAATCCTGTGATGCAGGTTATTTGATCTGTTTCCTGCTGTCAAGCGAACCGCCTTGAGCTATTTCGCTTTCTCGGTCTTCGGAATCACCGCAACTTTGGCAGTTACCTGTTGTCCTTTTTCCATGCCACCTACGATCAACAAGTGTTCAGACACTACCACCAGTACGTGCTGATCCATGGTGGGGTTTGCACCGTTGTCGCTAATAGTCTGCCACTTGCCGCTTCGCAGGTTGAAGGCGAACACAACGGGAGACGGTTCGGCCGGCTGCCCGTCATAACCAATGCCTTTGTAATCGTAAGGAGTGTTTGTGCCGCCGGCAAAATAGACCATCTGGTCGTGTGGGGAGCCGCCCGCTGCAATGCGGTAGCGCGCGGTGCCGGGATGCGGGGGCAGCTTTGTCCAGGTGATCTTAGCGGGATCATGGTGATCGATCTTGCCCATCCAACATTCATCCGAAGCAATGAAGCCCTTTCCCGAAGGGTCCTTCGCTGCTCCATCAACGTAGACAAAGATGTCATCCACCAAGGCGCCGGCATGCCCGAACACAGGCGCTCCGGGGAGCGGCGTTGCCTGTGACCACTTGTCCTTTTCGGCGTCATACATCTGAACGTCACTCACCGGACCACGCATCGACCTGCCGCCGACGAGATATATGTAGCGGTCGTGATAAACCCCGATGACCGAGTCGGCCACGGGCACAAGGAGATCGGCACCGCGCAGCCAGTGATCGCTAATTGGGCGGTAAACGTTGAGATCGGGAACCGCGACCGCTCCGCCCTGCGCGTCTACCGCGTAACCTCCTGCCAGGAACACATGATCGCGCGCCCCAATCGCGGCGGCGCCAATCCGGCACAGGATGCAGCTCCAGCCATTTTTCGTCATCGGCGCTGAAGGAATAGGCCTGGTTGGTAATCGCATCCCACGTTTTCCGCTGGCCCATCCCCATAAAAGAAAAAAGAACGAGTTGTCCACGGGTCTTAAGGCTAGCGACGGCATTATTCGTTACCGGCGCAGGCAGTGGCGGAAGTTGCGGTTCTGAAGCGGCGAATACGAAACCACAACACAAAATGATCGGGAGGAGCCTGGCGAGATGTTTCATTCCGAGTGCAATGCTGGCACGTATGCTTGTCACAAAATATCACGACGTTTGTGTCGTGGGGTAGTTTCCTACAACGCCGGCGCGGCCGTGGGGACCGGCGGTTCGGGTTCCGGCTCCGGGGCGGGCAGCGGCGCCGGGACTACCTCCTGATGGCGTTCGAACCAGACCGTTTCGCTTGCCCTCTGCCACAGGCGTGTCCCGATCCACCACAGCAGGACCAATTCAAGTAACAAGGACGACAGGCCGAAACGTCCACCGGGTATTTTTACCCAGAGCCATAACGCAACTGCCAGACTTACCCAGGCGAGGAAGCTAATACGGAAATACATCCAGAAGAGAGATCCGAAATTGCCAAAAGTCTGGCGAAAAGCCCGGAACAGCGTACGCCACATAACGCGTTCTTCGTTGGCGACCGCGCGTACCTGGGCCATGTCAAACCACAAGCGCACCGCCATCATGAGGAAGAGAACAATAACCAAGCCCACCATCTGTACCCAGAAACCGAGTTTTTCCTGCGGCGATTCGTCTGAAAGAGAAAGCGACCAGTCGCTGATCTTGTAAGCGAGGATAAGAACCGGCAGCAGAACAATCACGAAGAGCAGCAGCAGCCGCACCCAGCGCCAGAAAAACGTACCGCACGACTGAAAAAATTCCCCTGTGCGAAGTTTGCGAGGCGTGCGGTAAGCCTCCAGAATGCCGCCGGTAAGGAACAATACAAAAAGAAGGAACATCAACGCCCACAACATCGAGCCGGTGCTTCCTGCCCAGAACGCGGCGTCGGGGTTGGAGCTTAATTCCAGAAAGGCAGCCACATTGAAGCGGCTGCCTAGTTCCTGCATTCCGAGCCTGTTGCCGAGTACCCGAGCCAGGCGGGCCGACAGCGGCAGGGCGCTGCAGGAAGCCAGAATGAAGTTCACCAGGAACATCCACCATAGCACGCGCTGATAGCGCCAAACGCGGCGCGCACCTTCCGAAAGTATTCCGGTTTGTGTCATGCCTTCATTCCATTCCTGGCAACGATGTTCGACCCTTCGCTCATGCCAGCCATGAGAACCAGAGGGCCAGGAATTGGACAAATATCCGCCAATAGCCAACCAGCTTCGTGCGGGCGCCGGAGTCTTCCTCTTTTGCCACGTAGCTGTTGTTGAAGAAATCTTTGTCCAGCCACACTCCTCCGCCCGGATCGACTTCAGCTGACACCAATTTGGCTTTCTTGTCGTAGCTGTAACGCACCCAACGGTCCCGGCCGTCCCAGTGCTCGGTAACGCTGTCTCCGTTATCGAACTTTATGAGCACCTCCACCGGGAAAACGAAATCACCTTTGCGATGCACCACCACGGTCGTGTGGTAAAGCGTCTCGCCTTTCTTTTCCTGGGGCGGCTTTTGCAGATACCAGTCGGTGCGGTCGGAGGCGGCTTTCAGAATCTCGTAGTCGAGAATCTGAGTTCCATAAACCGCCTGGTCGAAATACCAGCGCAAATTCTGCCCTGAGACTTCTTCCAGTGTCTTCAGAAAATCTTCCTGGGTCGGATGGGTAAAACGATAGCGCATGAAATAGACATGCAGCGCGCGCCGCATGGTATCTTCGCCGACGACTTTTTCCAGTGTGAGCAGCACAGTAGCGGTTTTCCCGTACGTGATGTCACCATAGGAAGAGCTGTCAACGTACTGATAGGCGAAGCGGGACAGCGGGTCCTTATCCGTAGATCCGAGATAGCCGTTCCGTTGAAAGGCAGCGTCGCCCGCCGTGCCGCCCCACAGGTCAAGCACCGACCGGTCCTGGCCGAGGATATCGGCCAGGACTTTCACCTCTGTATAGCTGTTGATGCCCTCATCCAACCAGGCATTCTCGAACTCATTGGTTGCAACCATGCCATACCAGTACTGGTGTCCAAACTCGTGCTCGAGCGCCAACTCGACAAAGCGAAAGCCCTCGGGCATCCACCAGGTTGTGTCGCCGGTGATAAGGGTGGGATATTCCATGCCTCCGGCACGCAGGGCACCGTTAGGCGGATCCACCACGGTGAGCTGGCGATAAGGGTAGGGACCGTACCACTGGTCAAAGCGTTTCATCGTCTCCAGCAGGATGCGCATGTGACGGGCAGCCTGGTCCACGTGCGCGGGTTGCATCAGCAAGCGAATCTTCACCGGCCCCATGCTCCCCTGGAACGTATCCTCAAAGACGTGATATTCCGGCTCGGCGGTCCAGGCAAAGTCGTGAATGTCTTCGCCGTGGAACGTCTCTGTCTTGGTGCCATCAGGGTTGTCGACACTGCTGACTTCCACACCGCTGGCGCCCACAACCTCATTTCGAGGAAGCGTAAGGCTCACGTCGAAGGTGCCGAAATCGGCAAAGAACTCGGTATCCGAATGAAATTGGTGGCAATTCCATGCGCCCTGCCACCAGACACCCACTTTGGGGAACCACTGGGCTCCCAGGATGAAGTCGCGCCGGTACCCGGTGCGAGCAAACACTTCGCCGAGCCGGTCATGGAACGCGATCTTGAACTGCACCGAGTCGCCCGCAGCGATAGGATGCGGCAGCTTCACCTGGAATACGGTCTGATCATCGGTGTTGCCGTCGTCGAAAGCAACGAAGCGTATTTGCGAAGTCAGGTCGCCGATGCCCGCCACCTGAAGCGACTTGATCTCGGCTGACGCGCGGTTCTTTTCTTTCCACTCGAAACTCGGGTGATCGCGGCGCACCTCTCGCATGAAGGTCGCCTTGGGCTGAAAACCATTGAGGTACAAGTGGAAGGGAAAGGTGTCTTGCGGCTGGCCGGTCAGATTGTGATAGGTAAGCGTTTCATCGCCCTCGATAGTCATTTTCTGAGTATCGACACGGGCCGCTATCTGGTATGCAACCACGCGCTGCGAGAGAGGTGTGCTGGAGAACGTCGCGGTGACATTCGCGGCCTGCCCGGCCAACATAGCGGGAAGACTGATCACTATGGCCAGTGCCAAGGAACCCATTGATCCGGAGCGCATTTGCAATACCCCTCCCAACAGGTCAGTCCTGCAAGTCGGAAGCTTACACCTTGCAAGCAAGGCTACGAAAGACGTGACGCTGCAGTTCCGTTCCCCGCCGGCTAGAACCAGGTTTTCGCGCGGTATTCGCGATATGCATCGCCAAAAGTTTCTTCCAGCACTTTGGCCTCCTTGCGCGCGCGGATCACCTGCACCGGAATGATTGCCAGTAGCACCCAGGCTGCAGAAACTTGCAGAGAGATCACAACTCCCAGGATAAAGACGGAACCGAAGACATAGATGGGATTGCGAATTCTGGAGTAGATACCAGTCGTTACCAACTCACGCGCCTGCGCAGTCACGGAAAACGACGCTCCTAATTGGTAGCGCGCGACGGCAAACAGAACAGCAGCCGGAACAGCGATGCATAGGCCAATCCAGCGGGCAGTCGTCCAGTCGCCCGGCCTGAAGATCATCACCCCAAGAACCAGGGCAACGATGGCTAGCTGCACCGCCAGGATTACTGTCAGTTTGCTGTGTCTCGTCACGAACGCTGCTCCATGAGGCCCTGTCGAACCGCATGAATGAAATCGGTATAGGGCGGGGCGCAGCCAACTGCGCGCAGATCGGCTGCGATCTGTCCCCGATGGTAAGCCGAATGCATGGCCACATGCATCAGAATGTCTTGTGCCGAGTTGGACCAGCTTTCCCCCTTGCTGTTTTTGTAGGTAATTGTCTGCGAAAGCCCGCCTTCGGTGCACACGCGAAGGTATTCTGCCCAGAGAGCATGAGTTTCGCCGGCCTGCTGCTCGCATTGTTGCAGGCTGAAGTCAGGCCACACGGGCAAGCTTTGCTGCATACCGCGGAGCCGTTCCAGCCAAAGCCTTTCTGCGGCGACGACGTGAGCCGTGAGTTTTAGACTGCGCGGCGCCGAAGAACCGGCCGTCCCTAAGGCAGCCAATACCTCCTGGTTCGCCCAGCGATCGTAGGCGAAGAGACGACGCATATAGCTCAGCAGGTCCATGATGTTAGACTCCCGGCATCACTAAAGATCACACCTGCATCCAAGCTTAGCAGTCCCTGCCCGGTTACGGCGGCAGATCTGAAACTGCTTTGCAGCATCGGGAGAACTGAGTGCTGAAATTGCGAACCAAGCTGATATTCCTGCTGCTGACAATTCTCGGCAGCCTGCTGTTGGCCGGCTGCCCACCGCGGGAAAGCATTGCGCGCATCACCCAGGATCCGGCGCGGTTTGCGAACCGGGAAATCAGCATCGCAGGAAGGGTCACCAACTCGTTTGGGGCCATGGGCAGCGGCGTGTTTGAAATCGATGACGGGACCGGACGTATGTGGGTTTTCAGCGAACGCTATGGTGTGCCCGCGCGTGATCTGCAACTGGCGGTAACCGGGAGGATCGAGCAGGGTTTTTCGTTTGGCGGCCGCAATTTCGCGGTGATACTGCGTGAGACTCAACGGCGCCATTAGGTTCGTCATGTTCAACGCAATCGCACAAGTTGCTTTGCTGACTTAGCGGTTCGGTGTAGTCTGTGTCCGTGCCGCTTCCCTCTCCCAGGTTTGCGCTCAGCGCGATTTGTGTTTTCCTCGTCCTGACGAGCGCGCTTGCCGCAGCGCAGGACTCGGACATAAGCGTCGGCATATTCACACAATCCTCACCGAAGAGTCTGACGGTGATGCCTGTTCACGGGGCAACGTCGAGAATCTGTGCCACATGCGCCAGTACGCCACTGACTAGCGCGGTCGAGATTCGCGCCGGCGAGCACGACCGCCTCTATGTCGCTGGCAAAGCGCAGCCGGGTGATTCAGTATGGATCGCCGGCAACTACCGCCTGACGAGTCTCCAACATCCGCCACTCGAGGCCGGTTTTCCAGCGGAGGTTCGCGTCCACAACGGCACGTTGCGTATCACACTGAAGATGCCGCTCGAACAGTACGTTGCGGCGGTTGTCGCCGCGGAAGGTGCTCAGGGCGAGTCCAGCCAATCTCTGCAGGCGGTGAGCGTGGCCGTGCGAACGTTTGCCGTGCGCTTCCGAGGGCGCCACAAGGCCGAGGGCTTCGATTTCTGTGATGCTACGCACTGCCAGGTGGTTCATCCCGGCCCGGTGAGTGAGCGCGTGCGCGCTGCCGTTCAGGCGACCCGGGGAGAATTGCTCTGGTACGAGGGAAGGCCGGCCGCGACCTACTACCACCAGAACTGTGGTGGCAGCACCGCCGACGTCGCCGAGGTCTGGCAGGGACCAAGAGTTCCCTACTTGCAGGAACACGCCGACCCATACTGTTCCCGCACTACCCGAAATGCCTGGCGCTCCGTAATCAGCAGGGTTGACCTGTCGAAGGCCCTGGAATTGGCCGGCATGCACATCTCCGAAGGCTGGACTGCGCTGCAAGTGGAATCGCGCAGCCTGGCTGGCCGGGTGTGGAAGCTCCGTTTCGAAGATGCGACCGGTGCAGGTTCGGCCGTAGTTGTTTCCGCGTCGGACCTGCGCATGGCGGTCGATCGCGCTCTGGGCTGGAACCAGATCCGCAGCGATGTCTATGATCTGCAGGCTTCCGGCGATCAGATTGTCTTCCGCGGCCGCGGATCCGGCCATGGCGTCGGGCTTTGCCAGAAGGGTGCAGCCGAGATGGGCAAGGAGGGTAAGAGTTACCGCGAGATCCTCTCTTTTTACTATCCTGGAACTGTGCTCTCGCCTACGGCGCAAGGGATGCTGCACCAGCCAAGACCGCAGGCCCAGCTCACATCTGCCCACACTGGAACCTACTAACTCCGTCTGCGCGGGCTGCTTACGACCAAGTTCTAGGGGAATCCGGGTTCCTACTCATGACATATCGGTTACATAGTTGTCATCAGGCTTTCTAGCGGGGTACTATCCGTGATATAAGGGCCGAGTAAGTACGCAAATGGCAGGACTTCAACCAGAAACGGCGGTTGGAGCTGGCTTTGCCCATGGAAGCCAGGAAGGAGGGCTTATGTCCGACGCACGCACGGGAAAACGCTTTCCCCTGGAATTGCCAATCAAAATCCACCGTTCAGATGAGGCCGGTCAGCACAGCGGAGTCACGGGCAACCTGAGTGCCGCTGGAGTGTACATTCGGGCAGATGCCGCGTTGGAAGTGGGGTCCAACGTGGAGTTCGAGATCGCCCTGCCGCCGGAGGTCACCGGAGCCAAGGATAACGTGATTGTGCAATGCCGAGGACGTGTGGTGCGCACGGACGAACCTGCGGGCAAGGGGGGTGGTGCTTCGGAAGCCCGGGGTGTGGCGTGTGTGATTGATTCGTATGACTTCGTTCGCCACTCTTAGTGCTTAAGGAGCTGGAAACATGCTCAAACTGATTTTGGCCGACAATCAGGCCATCTTCCGCGCAGGAATTGCCAAAGTACTGGCAGTGGAAGACGAAATGCGCATTGTCGCGCAGGCACAGACCCAGGAGCAGATGTTCATGGCCCTGGACAAGTTCCGCGCCGCCGTTCTTATCGTAGCAGGAGGGTTTCACACCGATTTCAATGCCATCCTGCAGGCTGCCAACAAAGCCAAGACCCGCATCGTGGTCCTGGCGGATACCGGGGAAAGCGCACAACGCTATATGGGGGTAGGGGCTCACGGAGTTGTGTATCGCAATGTGACGAGTGCAGCGCTGGTGGATTGCGTCCGTAAAGTGGCTCGCGGTGAAAGCTGGGTACAGGACATTGCCGTTCCCAGTGAATTGACGGAGAACGATATGGTGGGCCTGCGAGTGCGGGACCGCCTGACTGCCAAGGAACTGCGCATTGTGGCTTTGATCGTGCAGGGATACAAGAACAAAGAGATCGCCTCTCAACTGGGTACGACCGAACAGGTGATCAAGAATTACCTGCGCAACGTCTATGACAAGATCGGCGTATCGGACCGGCTGGAATTGGCGCTGTTCACCATCCATCACCGGATTCTGAACGAGGCTGCTGCCGCGACTGCGGCCGGTGTGACTCCACAAACCGGTCCGGGAGCGGGAGTACCCGGATGAGCTGGATTTGTAGCTGAGAAAGGCCGCCCTCGCGGGCGGCTTTTTTTATGCCTTCTCGAAATGCCTATCCACCGAGAAATACTACTTACATCTTCTCGCCAATGGCTTTGCCCTGGGTAAAGAGATACAAATAGTCCGGGCCCCCGGACTTCGAATCCGTCCCCGACATGTTGAAGCCGCCGAACGGATGGCAGGCCACGGTAGCGCCGGTGCACTTGCGATTGATATACAGGTTACCCACGTGGAATTCCTGAATGGCGCGCGCGATCTTCTCCTTGGACCTCGTGTAAACCGCGCCCGTCAAGCCGAATTCGGTATCGTTGGCGATCTCAAGGGCATGATCGTAGTCTCTGGCTTTGATCACCGCCAGCACGGGGCCGAAAATCTCTTCCTGCTCAAGCTTCGACTTAGGCGCAATGTCGGCGATGACCGTGGGCTGGATGAAATATCCCTCGCCGGCATTACTGGCACGGGCCCCGCCGGTAATCACTCGTCCATCTTTCTTGCCCTGTTCGATGTAGGCCAGAATGGACTTCATCGAGCCCTCGTTGATGACCGCCCCCATATTCGTATTTTCCGCAGGGTCGCCCACCGTGATTTTCTCCACCCGAGGCTTCAGCTTCTCCAGGAATTTGTCATACACGCGTTCATCCACAATGGCTCGCGAACAGGCTGAGCACTTCTGCCCCTGGAATCCGAATGCCGCCTGCGCGACACCCTCGACAGCGGAATCGAGGTCCGCATCCCCATCCACGATGATCGCGTCCTTGCCGCCCATTTCTAGAATGGTGCGCTTGATCCAGATCTGGCCGGGCATGTGCTCGGCAGCCCGTTTGTTGATATCGAGGCCAACTTCACGAGAACCAGTGAACGCAATGTAACGCGTCTTAGGATGCGCAACCACGGCATTGCCAAAGGTGGCGCCTGCTCCCGGACAGAAGTTCACCACTCCTTCGGGCAGGCCGCACTCTTCCAGCAGTTCGACGAACTTCGCCGCAATGGTCGGCGAGTCGCTCGAGGGCTTGAGGATGACCGCGTTTCCGCTCACGACCGAGGCCAGCGTCATGCCTGCCATGATGGCGCAGGGGAAGTTCCACGGAGGAATCACGGCTCCTACTCCGAGCTGAACATAGCGCAGGGTGTCACGCTCTCCGGGCAAGTGGGCCGGCAATTCGACGTGCGATAGACGCAGCGCTTCGCGGCCATAGTATTCGCAGAAATCGATAGTCTCAGCAATATCGCCGTCTGCCTCTGCCCAGTTCTTGCTGACCTCGAAAACCAGCCACGCGCAGAACTCGAACTTGCGCTCGCGCAGCAGGTCTCCGACGCGGAACAACAAGGCGGCGCGTTCCTCGACGGACGTGCGGCCCCACGACTCGAATGCCTTGAGCGCAGCTTGCATCGCCGGCTCGACGTGCTCCTTCCCAGCCTTCTGGTGAATGCCCACCACCTGGGACGGCCGGGCGGGATTGATGGACTTGATCTTGTCAGCCGTCTTGATTCGTTTGCCGCCGATAATCAACTCATACTCACGGCCCAGCTGGCCACGTACTTTCTCGACAGCCGCTCGCATTTTTCGCGCATTCTCTTCCTGAGAGAAATCCACCAGCGGCTCATTCACGAACGGGCCTTCGTGCAACCGGACTCGGGGGCGGACAGGAGCTTCAACTGTTGCCATAAGTGCACCTCAAGAGATATCGATGCTTGCAGGACAGGGACGGAAACTTTAATTGTAGCATCGGCTCAAGCCGGCCCCTGTTTCCGGATTGGCCGCTATCATGCCTTTTGGATGCATCATCCGCTTCAGACAGCCACCTCAACACCTTCTTTGCGCCGATGGGCTGGCTGTTCCACAGGCTGCAAACGTGCGGTAAAGTGCCGCAGAAAGGGAGCCTCGTAGGTCAGTCGCAGGCCCTGAATCTGCTCCCGCTTCTTCCAAACGTCCAGAATCACTTCGACCACATAGTCAATATGGCTTTGAGTGTAGACACGTCGGGGGATTGCCAGTCGCACAAGATCCATCTTGGCCGCGGCCCCGAACATCAGGCTTCCAATCTCAACCGACCGTATGCCGCCCTCCAGGTAAAGTTCCGCCGCCAGCGCTACGCCTGGAAACTGCTCTCTGGGAATGTGCGGCAGAAAGGCCCGCGCATCGATGTAGACGGCATGTCCGCCCGGCGGCTGCACGATTGGCACACCCTGATTCGCAATGTGGTTTCCCAGATAGGCTGTCGAAGCAATGCGATAGCGGAGGTAGTCTTCCTCCAATGCTTCCTGTACGCCAACCGCAATAGCTTCGAGATCCCGGCCCGCCAACCCTCCGTAGGTTGGATAGCCCTCGGTGAGAATTAGAAGGTCCTTCTCTTGCTGGGCCAGGACGTCATCATTCGTGCAGAGAAAGCCGCCGATGTTCGCCATGCCGTCTTTCTTGGCGGACATGGTGCATCCATCGCCGTACGAGAACATCTCGCGCGCAATCTGCTTCGGCGTTTTGTTCTCATACCCTTTTTCGCGCAGCTTGATGAAGTAAGCATTTTCCGCAAAACGGCAAGCGTCGAAGTAGAGGGGAATGCCGTAATGATGGCATACGCGGCTTACCTGCTTTACGTTTTCCATGGAAACCGGCTGCCCGCCGCCAGAGTTGTTGGTCACGGTAAGCATGACCAAAGGAATCCGATCTCGCCCAACCTGCTGGATCAACCGCTCCAGTGCAGCAACATCCATGTTTCCTTTGAAGGGATGTACCAAGCCAGGCTCTTTGCCTTCGGGGATGACCAGATCAACGGCTTCGGCTCCCACAAACTCAACGTTGGCACGCGTCGTATCGAAATGCGTGTTATTCGGGACTACGTCGCTTTTGCCGCACATCACGCTGAACAGGATGCGCTCTGCCGCGCGCCCCTGGTGAGTCGGAATTACATGACGATAGCCGAAGATGTCATGGATGGAATCCCTGAAGTGGTCGTAGCTCTTGCTGCCGGCATAACTCTCATCGCCTTCCATGATTGCTGCCCATTGCCGGGTGGACATGGCTCCGGTTCCTGAATCCGTCAGTAGATCAATCAACACATCTTCGGCCGGAAGCAGAAACAGGTTGTGGTGGGCCGCTTCCAGAAGCTGTTGCCGCTCACTTCGGGTAGTCCAGCGGATCGGTTCAACACTCTTGATGCGAAAGGGCTCGATGATGGTTCTCGCCATGGCACAGTGCTCCGCTTTCAGGACACACTGCGGGACGAACCCAGGTCTGTGATGGAAGTCATGCGGACGTGTGACGGACGCACGAGGCCGGAGTACAAAACAGAAACAAATCCATGGATACCAATAGGTTACGGCACTTTGACGGAATCTTCTGCATCCACGTGCTTGTAGCTCATGCGAGCGGTGCGCTCCAGTTTGTCCCAGGCGAACTTCTGCCCCTCGATGGCGCGTTTCAGCGTCTTGAACAGGACCAGCGAAAACACCTGCCGGTAAGCGAAGCGCTGCAGCCAAACCTGGCTCAGCAGCCAGCTATCCTCGCGGCTTTCAGTCTCACGGCGTTCTAATGCAAAGGCAATGGCCGACGCAATGAAATCGATAATGAGGAAGGCGGCAAAAAACACCAGCAGCTTCTGAAAACTGGCAGGATCGGTCGAATCCGGATGAAAGTACTTTTGCACGAAATACCAGAGCGCTCCCACCGCGAACATGAGGTCAATAAACGGAGAAACCAGGGGCAGCAAGATCTGGAAAATCAGTATATTGGGCAATGCAACCCAGCCCAGCACTCCCTTGCGCGCAAACACACCGCGGTGTTTCCAGACCGATTGCAGAATGCCGAACGACCAGCGGAAACGCTGCCGCATCAATCCGTTGGCATTGACCGGCGCCTCGGTGTAAGCGAGGGCAAGGTCTTCGTATTCAACACGGTAACCATTTCTCAACAACGCCATCGTTAGGTCAGCATCTTCCGCCACGGTGTCCGTGTGGTACCCACCGGCATCCCGCACGGCAGAGACCCGCCATGCACCGATTGCACCCGGCACGACGCTGACCGCTCCCAGAGTATTCAACGCCCGCCGCTCGAAGTTCTGGCTGGTGATGTATTCCAGCGCCTGCCAGCGGGTCCAGAGGTTGACGCGGTTTCCAACCTTGGCGTTGCCGGCTACGGCCGCCACCTGTGGATTCAGGAAATGTGGAACCAGCCTAGAGATGGCCTCTCGTGCAATGACGGTATCCGCATCAATGCCAACGAAGATTTCTTCGTCGCTCAGGTGCTGCAGACCGAAATTAAGGGCTTCCGCCTTGCCCGAGTTCGGCTTGGTCAGGATTAGCACTCGGCCCGAGTCCTGGTCCGCCAGGAACGCCGAGCGAGCAGTTTCCAGCGTCTTGTCGCTCGATCCATCGTCAATAACAATCACGCGAAGATTCGGGTATGTTGAGCGCAAGCTCGCGCGGATCGTCCGGACAATCACTTTTTCTTCGTTATAGGCGGGGATGAGCACGGCGACCTTAGGCCGGTACGATTCGAAAGCACCCCCGCCGCCGTACTGCTTCTGACGCAGGCGGTCATAAACAGCAAACACGCCAATAAACAGCAGCCGCCCGGTCATCAGCAGGTCGCCCAGAAAGAATATCCAGGTAATCCCCTTGATGCTGAAATCAAATAGCGCGAACCCAAACCAGTTCAATCGCGCTGCCCAGCGCTCGTTGCCCGGAAGCAGCGGCATCACGTCGGCCTTGTTTTTTCCCAGAAGTTGGTACAGAGGAAGAACTTCGTCGCCTTTCGCCCGCACTCCGTCAATGATCATGGGCAGAGCGCGTACCGTCTCGCTGCGGTTCCCACCACCGTCGTGCAACAGAATGATGCTGCCGCACAAGCGGTCTGTCGGAGTACACGGCGGAATGTGCTGCAGCACGTCGTGGGCAATCTGCTCCGCGCTTTTCCGCGGATTCTCACGCCAGTCATTAGGATCAATCTTGTCGCCGACGGTGATGTAGCCAAAGTCCTGGCTGGTCTCGAGCGGCCGGACCTGGTCTTCGGTATCGGGTTCCTGATCAATGGAGTACGGAGGCCGGAACAAAATGGTCCGCACGCCCAACCGGCTGGCAAACAACTGCTCGGTCAGGTTGAGTTCCAGCTTCATAAAGCTGCGCGAGACGCTACTGATGTCGGGATGTGTGAAGGTATGATTGCCGATCTCATTTCCTTCGTCGTAAATGCGCGAGGTCACATCGCCAAACTTGTCGGCTTGAATTCCAATCAGGAAAAACGTAGCCGATGCATTCTTCTGTTTTAGGACGTCGAGGATCTTGGGAGTCCACTCGGGATCGGGTCCGTCGTCAAATGTAAGCGTCACCGCCTTGGGGTTGTAGCCGTAGCGACCCACCCGATAGGGTTCAGGCAACGGATCGAGAGTCTCATCCGTAATCAAACGCGTCGCGGCATCCGCGGTGATGGCTCGTTTTCCATTCGACGGGCGCGCCTCGATGCGCAGGATCTCGCCGTTTCCTTCCATGTCGACATCCTGTCCGGGAGGCACATCTTTTAACTTGTCTGGCGCCGTCTCCTCGCCGGGTACGTCCCATACCCGCCACAGCGAGCGATCTTCCGATCCCAGGCGCCACAGCGCGAAAGTCTTGATGCCCACGGCCTGTGCAGCCCGCATCTCGTTCAGGGCTGTCACTGCATCGAGGAACCAGATGTCGTGCTTGAGATTATTTTCGTCCATGTAGCTGACGTGGGGATTCATGCTGTCGCCATCGAAATCCACGTCCGCTTCCGAGTCCCGCGCCGCCAGCCATGCATCCTGAACCGAGGCGTTGGTGTCCCGCGCTCCGGGTGGCATTTTGCCGCGTCTCGGCTTATTCACCCAGTCATAGCCGTAGTTGCCAATGGCGCAAATCAGCTTTTCCTGGGGAATCACGGTCCGGGCAAACTGCAGGTTGGAAGTGAACCAGTCCTGGGAGGCCACTGGCCCAGGCTCTCCGCCGGGGTAATGCTCGTCATAGTTCATCAGCACTACCCCATCGGCCGAAGCTGCCACTGCCGCATAATCGAAATCCACGTTGTGCGGAGGCACACTCACGTACAGCTTCAGGCCCTTGCTGTGCAAATCACCGGAGAGTTCGCGAAGCAATGCAAGATATCCGCGCTGCCCCTTCTTCGGAAAATCCTCGAAGTCCACCATAAGCCCGCGATACTTGTCAGCGGCCAGGAACAGCGAGATTTCGTGCCGGAAACGCGCCCGCGCTTCGCTGTCATTCATGAACTCGGAAACGTCGATCCAGTCTTTGCCGTCGGAATTGTTGACCATGGGAAATACTTCCATCCCCGTGCCTTCCGACTTGAGGAAGGGCATGACCCGTTCGTCCACCGCATGAACGGACGAACCTTGCACCACGTCAAAAAATTGGCTCGTCTGCTCATCAATTCCCTGCAGACGGCCGTCCGGCGAGAGCACATGAAGCCATTCCGGATACAGCAGGTCGATCTGGTGCGCGTATTCGCGCAGGGACGAGAAACTGGCTGCGTCCCAGGAAACGTAAAATGCCGCGCGGATGCCTTCCTCCGCGTTCAGTTTTACCTGGGAGGGCGATGACTTGGATTTGCGGTGGGTGCGGCGCGCGGTCAGTTTCAGCCGCGCCGCCTTGGCTTTCTCTTTCTCGTTTTCTTTCAGCGAATGGTAGGGCTTCTTCTGCAGCGGCAGCAGCAACTCGGGCAGGGGCTCGCTTCGCAGCGCGCTGTAGACGAAGAAAACGATGAGCAGGCTGAGGCTGACGCCGACCACGTCGAATAGCCGCCGAACCCGCTTCCGGCGGGCCTGCCCGGGATCATAAAAGACTGGTTGCGCCATGAAGATTCGACATTCTCATCCTAAGCTGCGAATACGTGAGGGTCAACGTATGCGCGCCCCAAGATGGACCTCTGGCGTATATTCGTAACGTGCGCGAACTGCTGCGCCAAAATCCCCGGTTCTTCCTGCTTGTCACCCTGGCTGGCCTGGCCTTGCGCCTGGGTTTTGTTTTTCGCTTTCCGGGCGTTTCTACCGATTCGCTCGTTTATGGGGACATTGCCAGGAACTGGCTGCAACACGGCATTTATGGAGTCAGGGTGGCCGGTGGGATCGCCCCGACCTGGATTCGCCTTCCCGGTTATCCCGCCTTCCTGGCTGCGATCTTCGCGATCTTTGGAATTGACCACTATCGTGCCGCGTTGGCAGTGCAGATTTGTGTGGATCTCGCCACCTGCTGGCTGATGGCCGATATCGCCCGTCGTGTGGTATCTGAGCGTGCCGCCAGGGTCGCATTCGCGCTGGCAGCGCTGTGCCCTTTCCTCGCCGACTACGCGGCGGCGGCACTCACCGAAACGTTGGAAATCTTCTTTACGACGCTTGCCTTGGATCTTGCGATTGCCGGCCTGGAGGCCTCCGACTCGGCCGGGCTGAGATTATGGCTTGGCTGCAGCCTCGCCGTGAGCGGCGCGGTCCTTCTGCGTCCGGATGGAGTCCTGCTCCTGCTCGCTTGCGAACTATTCTTGTTCGTTCTGTTCTTCTGGAATCGTCTGCGGTCTGCAAAGGAACGCGTACTCAATCCCCGATTCCGAACCATGCTGATCCTGGGCGTGGTATCGCTCGCCCCACTCCTTCCCTGGACCCTGCGCAATCTCCACGCCTTCGGACGTTTCCAGCCACTGGTGCCGCGCTATGCCAATGAGGCAGATGAATTCGTTCCCGTTGGATTCAATCACTGGGTGAAAACCTGGATTGCAGATTACGTCTCCGTGGAGGAGATTTACTGGCAGGTCCCCGGCAATCCTCTCGATGTAGAAAAGCTGCCCGATCGTGCCTTTGACTCCGGCGAACAGGACCGGACCGCACAACTGCTGGCTGATTACAACACCGCCTTGCATATGTCTCCGGCGCTCGACAACAGATTCGCAGCACTTGCCGCCGAGCGCGTTCACCATGCTCCGCTCAGATATTACGTGTGGTTGCCACTGATGCGGATTACCGACATGTGGCTGCGCCCCAGAACCGAGAAACTGCCGTCCGATAGCCGGTGGTGGGAGTTTGATGATGATCCCCGCTGGCTGGCTCTGGCTATAGGACTTGGGATTGTCAACCTGCTCTACGTGAGTGCGGCAATCGTTGGGCTGTTCCGGGTACGCTTCACCGCTCCGCTCGGCTTGCTGCTTACTTTCGTCGTGTTGCGATCGGCCTTCCTGGGTACGCTCGAAAACCCGGAGTCCAGATATACGCTGGAATGCTACATGGTCGTAATCGTGCTGGCCGCGGCTTCGTTCGCCGAGAAAAAATCGCGGACACGGTTAGAAACGTCCCTGCCGGATTAAGACGTCTGCCAGTTCGTTACATCCCGCGATGGCTACATAGTTTCGTTGCGCTTCCTCAAGAATGCGGGAACATCCAGGTCGGCCTGCTCGAAGTTAGCGATCATGGCGTTCCGCATGCTATCGAGCGAGATCACGTCGCTCGTAGCCGCTGGCGCAGCTGCAGCCTGCTCCATCACCATCGGCGGAGGTGGAGGCAACGGCTCGACTTCCGGTTCGGAAAACTCATCCTCCACCCGCGACACCACGAAACTCGGGCTAGCCTCGTGGCGATGGTGCCGCGGGCCATCTACCTCTTTGAAGCCGGTGGCGATGACCGTGATTTTCACGGCATCCTTCATCTTTTCATCCAGCACTGCGCCGAAGATGATGTTGGCGTCCTCGTGCGCTGCGCCTTGAATAATGCTGCAGGCTTCCTGCACCTCCGCCAGCTTGAGCGAAGCCGAGCCAGTGATATTGATCAGAATGCCGCGCGCGCCATCAATCGCCCCCGCTTCGAGCAACGGCGAAGCAATCGCCTTCTGCGCAGCGTCGCTGGTCCTTTTCGGCCCGCTGGCTGTGGCTGTCCCCATCACCGCATAGCCCATGCCGGCCATGATTGTCTTCACGTCAGCAAAGTCGCGGTTGATGATCCCCGGAATCGTGATGATGTCGGAAATCCCCTGCACGCCTTGCCGCAAAATGTCGTCTGCTACACGAAACGACTCGAAGAAGCCGGCGTCCTGCGCCACCGCCAGAAGTTTCTCATTCGGGATCACGATCGTTGTATCTACCGACTCCATTAACTCCGCTACGCCGCGGGTCGCTTGCGACATGCGCCGCTTTCCCTCGAAAGCGAACGGTTTGGTGACAACCGCTACGGTCAGAGCCCCCATCTCGCTGGCCAAGGACGCAATGATCGGGGCTGCTCCAGTTCCCGTACCGCCGCCCAGGCCAGTCGTCACAAAGATCATGTCGGCGCCTTCCAGGGCTTCGATGATCTTGTCGGAATCCTCGAGCGCGGCTTTTCTGCCGACTTCCGGGTCCGCCCCTGCACCCAGGCCATTGGTCAGCTTTACGCCCAGCTGGATCTTGACTGGCGCGTGCGACATGCGCAGCGCCTGCAGGTCGGTATTCGCCACAATGAATTCGATGTTCTCCATGCCGGCGTCAATCATCCGGTTCACCGCGTTGCCGCCGCCTCCTCCTACGCCGATGACTTTGATCCTCGCGTCGTTGCGGGCTTCCTCGTTGAAGCTGATGCGAATGTCGCTTTCTTTTTCTCTTTTCATTTCTGCCGCCATAAAGTGAATTTCCTTGCGTCGATCTCCTACTAAGCACGATGTTGCTCAGCAATCTGCGTACTCTTCCTCGCAAACAAACCAATCAGCCGGGAACTCCAGCGCGTATCTTGCAGTCCGCGGGCGATTCGCGCCCGGTGGCCATAGAACAGCATTCCAAGAACGGTCGCGTATTCTGGCGCAGCCAGGTTGGAGGGCATCTTCGCCAACGGAGTGGGCCATGATTGGCGCACCGGACGGCGCAGCACCGACTCGGCAACATCCAGGACCCCCGACAGGCAAGATGCGCCCCCGCACAACACGATTCCGCCCATGCACAAATCCAGCATGCCGTTGTGGCGCAGGTTATCGCGTACCATTTCGAACAACTCCCGCGCGCGCGGCTCCAGAATCTCTCCCACCATGCGCTGTGCAATCAGGCGCGAAGGCCGGTCGCCCACCGACGGCACCTCCACCTCATTTCCTTCCGGGATCAGAGTCACAATCACGTTCCCATAGGTTTTTTTGATTTTTTCGGCCTCTGCCAGAGGAGTGCAGAGTCCGACAGACAGGTCGCTGGTGAAGTGGTCTCCGCCAATCGGCACGACTGCGCTGTGCGCCACCGCTCCTTCCTGCATCACCAGCAGGCTGGTCGAACCAGCCCCCATGTCCACCAGGCAAACACCGAGTTCCCGCTCATCGGCCCGCAGCACGGAGTCGGCGCAAGCCAGCGGCTCGAAGACCGTGTCATCGACATGCACGCCCGCCCGGTTCACAGCAGTTATCACGTTCTGCGTGGCGCTTGCTGCTGCCGTGATCATGTGCACCCGAACCTCAAGCCGCGACGCCATCATGCCCAGCGGATCATGCACCGCGCTTTGCTCATCGAGAATGAATTCCTGGGGTAATAGGTGCAGAATTTCACGGTCGGCCGGCAGCGCAATGGTGCGGGCCTTGTCCACCGCCTGACGGATTTCATCCCGCCCGATTTCCCGCGCACGTGTGCCCAGGCTCAGTCCGCCATGGCTGTTGATGCCGCGGACGTGCGCCCCCGCAACTCCCAGCAAAGCGTGCTCGATGGGCACCCCGGAGACATTCTCCGCCTGCTCGACCGCTTTCTGAATCGGCACTACCGCCTTGTCCAGGTCAACGATGACGCCTTTGCGCGTGCCCTTCGAATCAGCCAGGCCATGACCGCGATAGCGCAACCCGCTCTCACCCACTTCGGCAATAAGAACGCAGGTCTTCGCGCTGCCCACGTCAATTGCCGTCAGAAAATTTGCGTACTGCTTTGCCATCCCCTATTCCTGTTCCTTCGCGATCGCCGGGCTGGGTTTCGCTCCCGTACTCGCCGTCTGAGCCGCAGGTTTTGCAGTTCCGCTTGTGCTGCTCGGCGCAGGTGCCGATTTTGCGACTGCCTTGGTTGTCGCAGGCGAACTCGTCCTCGTCCGCAACTTGGCTTCCCTCCGCCCCGAATGCCTGGTTCTTGTAACTCTCTTGTGCGATGCAACCTGCACCTTGGGTTTCACAGCGTGGCTGGGCTCTGTGATCTTGGCCGGGGCTGCCGTCACGCTGCTCATGTGACTGACCAGCGCGGCGGGCTTCACTCCGGCTGCGGCCGCCGCTTTTGACACGGAAGCCGAAAGCGGCGGCTGTTTCGCGACGCCTTGCAGGTCCGGGTTGACGACGATCTGGCGGTCATAACGCAGATCTACTGAGTCCAGCTTTTCGAACTGCTCCCGCCATGCGCGCACGTGACTGATGTACACCTTGTAGCGCTCCAGGTAACTGGAAGATCCCAGGTGCACCAGGACTTGCCCCTGCGGATCGTTCGTCAGCACCTTCACGTCCTCGGGATCGGAAAGATCCACCTCGCTGAGATCTTGCGAGTAGTGTCCGCCGGCTGAATCCAGTTCCCCAACCAGGTCGTTGTAGATCTTCATGCGTGGCCCCCGCGTCGAGAGCGGCTCGCCCACGTTCATGCCCAGGATCACCGGAAACGAGTACTTCTTCTTGCCCGCGACCGGCAGGTCCATAAGAGTGCCTCCGCCGTCCACCAGCAAGATCTTCGATCCGACCCTCGCGAAAGCCACGGGTGTGCGCTCTTGAATCACGATCTTCAGGCGGTTAGG
>Ga0335079_10002883_pt1 | contig 19828 bp, 14 predicted proteins | sample Lox_Sample_33_FD_206719 | JGI IMG/M metagenome (GOLD analysis project Ga0335079, IMG submission 206719) | Soil microbial communities from Loxahatchee National Wildlife Refuge, Florida, United States - Lox_Sample_3.3 | ecosystem: Environmental > Terrestrial > Soil > Wetlands | place: USA... | reverse complement strand
CTGCGGTAAGAGTGTGATACGCGTAGCGCCTGCCTTGAGTATCACAAAAACCGAGATCGACGAAGGCCTGACCATATTTGAGGAGGCTGTCACCCTGGCAGAGAAGGAATTAAATTTTAGATAGTCAACAGGAAATAATATTTGAAATCTGCCGAGTCAAATGTGAATAAAGAATCCCTGCTCAATAGATTTCTAAATCTGTTTCGTTATAACGGCAGGCTAGATCCGATGATCCTTGCACTGTGTCTGGTCATCAACGTTATCATGCTGGCCAACGCGATCATGCATTATCCCAAAGTTGGCTATGATGTCGTTCAAAACCTGAATTACATACAGGTTCTTCCAGACCGCCTGCCCACCTTCAACGATACCAGCGAGTTTTTCTCACCGCCGCTTCCTTTTTTCCTGCCATCGGTTTTCGATTCCCTCTGCGAACAACATGCTCCAGATGCTCTCCGGACTTATAACGGATTGAATTACAGCAATACCTGCCGTCTTTATGACGGCAAATTTGCACAGGGTCTCAATGTCCTGCTTTCCATCGGCACGACCCTCCTTCTGCTGATGATCGCCGAACAAATCCGGCCCCGTAATCGGTTCTTCAAAATTTCCGCCTTGATGATGCTAGCGCTCCTGACCGTTTATTACAAAACCTTTTCGCAGGTGCGCAGCGAGCCCTATATTGTTTTTTTCATTGCACTATCAATATACCTTATCAACGAAATCTTAGAGACCACATCTTTCAATTTCAAACTGATCATCGCTGCCGGCATATCATTAGGACTTTTGGTCTTGAGCCGGCAGTGGGGATTCTTTATCTTCCCTGCGATCTTTTTGCTGATTATCTGGATATTCATCCAAGATCGGAAAACAGGCTGGCTTCGCACGCGCCAATTCTTCCTTATCGCCATCCTCAGCGCAATGATTGGAGGTTGGTTCTATATTCATCTTTATTTGGATTATGGAACATTCTCCGCGTTTAACATCAAAAAGCCAAAATACCCTTCTGTGGAAGAAACCGTTTCATTCTTCCGACAAATCGGTTTAAGAAACATGGAACTCTTCCAAGCCCCAGTCCGACCCGTGTTTGACCATCAATCCTTCTTTGCGATCATGTATTCCGAAACATGGGGAGATTATTGGGGATACTTTACGTATATCAAACCGGCGTTTGCTTCGGATAATACAGGCAACCATGATACGATGGCATCGTATTTGGGGAGAGTCAACTTAGTTTCTATCTTCCCAAGTCTGTTGCTTCTGGCAGGATTTTTATTCGGTGCCGTTCAGATATTCCGACTTCAAAAGCCTGTGACTCTGGAGAAAGCGTCCCTTGTCTTCATCACGTTGTTAGCGCTATCCACTATCCTTGGATATCTCTGGTTCATTTACAGATATTTCATGCAAACCAATCTGGTCATCAAAGCAACATACATCATACAGTTTTTTATTGCCTTATTGTTTTTATTTGCCGGTTTTATGGAAGTGATCAGAAAAAGAAGCCAACTGGCCTACAACATGATTCTTATTCTTTTGATTTTAGTTTTCATTCACAACCTGCCTGCGATGATCACCCGCTACAATGGGATTACCGGTTACTGACATGGGGTTACACATTCGCTTGAAATATTGTTAACAGAATTCATATGTCCACCGAAATTGTGGGTGATAAAATCTCATGATGCTTCCTGATTTCCGCGTCCGCCAACGCGATTATTTGCTTGAGATCGTCCGACTGCTGACCGAAGAGCTTGACCTCGAAAAACTGCTGGCGCGCATTTTGCGCGTCTCGGTGGAGATGCTGGCAGGTCAGGCCGGACTGATCGCCCTCAAAGAATCCGAGGGCTGGCGCGTCGCGGCGGCACATCGAATCCAACCAGCTTTCCTGAGTTATCTCGAACCCCTGCTCGGAGAAGAGAATGTCCGCGAACTGGATGTGCGCGAACTCAACCGCATGTTAAAGGATTTAACATACACAGCCAGTCTCGGATTGCTGAACGGTACCGGCCTGCCCCTCGCCGCACATGGACAAGTGATCGGCGTGATCTTCATTTTCCGCAATTACCCCGATCTCTTTACGTCCAATGACCGTGTATTACTTCAATCCTTTGCGAACCAAGCCGCCATTGCAGTATTCAATGCCCAGCTTTATGGGCAGGTCAGTTATGAGAAACAACGACTCGACGCGCTTCTCGACTCAGCAGCTGATGGAATCTTGATCCTGCATGCCGACCATACGATTGAAAGATGCAACCCTGCATTTGAAAAGCTTTTTGGGAAGACTCGAGAAGAAGTCGTTGGCAAACATCATTCTGAAATCATTCAGTGGGTGCATGAACCGCAAGGCACAACACTGGAAGAAGCCGAACAGGGTGGTTGGCCGCTGACACCGAATGCCACACTTTATGTGGAAGGCGATCTCAAGCGTCCGCTTCCGCCGCCACTGCCGGTGGGCGCAACCTATGCCCCGCTGCTCTCCGACGACGGCAAACTCCGCAACATTGTCGTTACCGTGCGCGACATCACCCATTTTCGCACAGCGGAAGAAATCAAATCCACATTTATTTCCATTGTCAGCCATGAACTGCGGACGCCGGTGACTCTTATTAAAGGATACGCCTCCACGCTGCGGCGCGACGACGCGAAATGGGATCGAAAAGTCGTCAGCGAAAGCTTGACCGTCATCGAAGAAGAAGCCGACCGATTATCCAGAATGATCGATGATTTGTTGGACGCTTCGCGCTTACAAGCTGGCGGGCTCAGCCTCAATCGAGCAGACGTTTCGCTCGCCACTCTGGCTGGCCGCGTCGCCGAACGATTTGCAACCCAATCCAAGAAGCACACCATTACAACCGACTTCCCTGAAAATTTTCCCGTTATCCTTGCCGACGAAACGCGCATCGAACAGGTGATCGCCAATTTGGTCTCAAACTCGCTGAAGTACGCGCCGAAAGGCGAGATCAAAATTAGCGGCTCCGTGCGCTCCGAACAAGTGGTAGTTTGTGTCAGCGATGAAGGTCCCGGCATCGACCCACAAGACCTGCCGCACATCTTTGACCGCTTTTATCGTTCGACCAATGCCGTCAAGCAGACCAAAGGCGCGGGCCTGGGATTGTATCTGGCGCGCGCCATCATCGAAGCACACGGCGGACGCATGTGGGTTGATCCAAAACCGAAACCTCACTCCGGCGCGCGCATCTGCTTTTCGCTGCCGCGCTAAGGTTAGATGGTAAAATTACACGGCAATATCTAAAGAATCAAAAAGGAAAATAACATGGCTGTTTCTTATCTTCCGCGCAACAAAGTTGAAAAAAGACAAACATGGAACGCTGAAAGTGTTTTCAAGAATCACAAAGCCTGGGAAGAAGAAGTTAGGAACATACTGGCTGGCATCGAGCCTTTGAAAAAATTCAATGGGCGATTGGATGAAAGTCCTACTGTCTTGCTTGAAGCGATGGCCGCGCTCGAAGGACTTCTAGTGCGCGCTCAACGCGTTTACATGTACGCCGGTTTTGCTTCGGCAGTGGAAACAACCGATCAGATCGCGGCGGGCATGCAAAGCCAGGCTGGCAGTATGCTTGGCCAGGTGGCATCCGCCGCGGCGTTCGTTCGACCGGAACTGCTTTCGATTGGCAGAGCCAAACTCGATGAATGGATGAAGCAAGATTCAAAACTTGCAATCTATGCTCATTTCTTCGACGATCTGTTCCGAAAACAAGATCATGTTCGTTCCAACGAAGTGGAGGAACTGCTAGGCATCTTAGCTGATCCTTTCAGCGGACCGGCGAGCACATCGAGTTTGATCGCCAATGCAGATTTCCAGTTCGCGCCCGCCGTAACCAGCCAAGAGAAGAAACTGGTTGTGACCCAAAGTTCCATTCATGAGATTCTAAATCAGGCTGACCGCAAAGCGCGGCAGACCGCTTGGAATCATTACATGGATCGGCATGTGGAATTCAAGAACACGCTCGCAAGTAATCTCACCACTTCGATCAAAGCCAATGTGTTTTATGCACACGCTCGAAAACATGAATCGTCGCTGGCGGCTTCGCTCTTTGAACAAAATATACCGGTTGAAGTTTTCCATAATTTAATTAACACATTTAAAAAACATTTACCGGTCTGGCATCGCTACTTTGAGATTAAGCGCAAGGCACTGGGTCAACGCGAAGTGGCGTATTATGATATGTGGGCGCCGCTTGCAAAGAAGCGCGTCAGGATTTCGTTCGAGCAAGCCGTGGATATGATCTGCGAAGGTCTTGCGCCGATGGGCAAAGAGTATGTGGCAGCGCTACGCAAAGGTTGTCTCGAAGAACGCTGGGTAGATTGGTCGCCGAATAAAGGCAAACAAAACGGTGCGTTCTCCTACGGCACGCCCGGCACTTATCCGTTCATCATGATGAGCTTTACGAACGAATATGCGAGCGTCAGCACGCTGGCGCACGAACTCGGCCATTCGATGCATTCGTATCTCACATGGAAGAATCAGCCGCTGACCTACTCCGATTATTCGCTCTTCGTCGCCGAAGTCGCATCGAACTTTCATCAGGCCATGGTGCGCGGCTATTTACTCAACACCGTGAAAGATGCCAACTTCCAGATCACGTTGATCGAAGAAGCCATGTCGAATTTCTTCCGCTACTTCTTCCAGATGCCAACGCTGGCGCGCTTTGAATTGGAGACGCATCAACGCGTTGAAAAAGGTGAGGCGCTGACCGCCGATTCCATGATCGAGCTGATGGCGGACTTGTTCACCGAAGGCTTTGGGCCAAAGGTGAAAGTAGATCGGCCACGCGTCGGGATGGTTTGGTCCACCTTCGGGCATCTCTTCACGGATTATTATGTCTATCAATATGCCACCGGCATTTCCGGTGCGCACGCGCTTTCGGGACGCATCTTGCGCGGCGAGCGCGGCGCGGTGGACGACTATCTTGGCTTTCTCAAATCAGGTGGATCTAACTATCCACTGGATGTGTTAAAGAAAGCGGGGGTTGACCTGACTACTCCCAAGCCCGTCGAAGAAACGTTTGCCGTCATGGAAGGTTATATTGATCGGTTGGAAGAACTTGTAAGCTAATGTCATTGCATTCCTCGCAATGACATCTTAAAATCTAAAACTGGAACTCATTCAATGCCTCAAACACAAATCGCATGTCCGCGCTGTAAACAAATGATCACCGCCAACGTCGAGCAGTTATTCGATGTAGCCGCCGACCCGGGAGCCAAGCAACGCCTGCTGGGCGGCATCTCGAACATGGCGCATTGTCCGCACTGCGGCTACGAGGGCAGACTCGCCACGCCGATTGTTTATCACGACGCGGACAAGGAACTTCTGCTCACCTATTTTCCTCCGGAACTCGGATTACCAATCAACGAGCAGGAGAGATTGATCGGTCCGATGATCACGCAGATCATGAACCGACTGCCGCCCGAAAAACGCAAAGGGTATTTACTCAAGCCGGTTGCAAACTTCACATTTGAATCGATGATGGAAACCATCCTCGGCAAGGATGGGATCACGCCGGAAATGATCAAATCCCAGCAGGAGCGGCTGAATTTGATTGATCGGCTCCTGCAAATGACATCTGCGGATGTGCGCAGCGAAGTCATCAAGCAAAATGTAAAATTGTTCGATGAACAATTTTTCGCATTGTTCAGCCGCTTGCTGCAGGCCGGTGCTCAAAGCGGACAGGAACAATTAGCTCAACAAATGTCCGACTTGCAAAAACAATTGTTGACGGAGACCGAATATGGCCGCCAGTTGCAGGCACAGGTCGGTGAATTGGAAGCTGCCGCAAAGTCATTGCAGGAGGCGGGAAAAGGTTTGACGCGCGAGAAACTACTCGACCTGATGATCGAGGCTCCGAGCGAGGCGCGTCTCAAAGCGTACGTCTCGCTGGCGCGCAATGGAATGGATTACACCTTCTTCCAAAATTTGACCGATATGATCGATAAGGCCTCCGGCGATCAAAAGAAGAAGCTGGAGGATCTGCGCACCAAGCTCCTGGATTTGACAAACGAGATCGATAAACAATTGGAGGCGCGTTACAAGCAGGCGCAGGAGTTGGTCGAAAAACTCCTGACACAGGACGATGTGGCGAAGGCGACCAAGGACAATATCCAATCCTTCACGCAGGACACGGTGGAAATAGTCCAAACCATGCTGAGACAGGCTTCCGAGAAGAACGATTATGCGCGCATGGGCAAACTGCAGAAGATGGTGGAAGTGCTCGAAGAAGCCTCCGCACCGCCGCCGGAAGTGGCTTTCATCGAACAGTTGCTGGATGCGCCGGATGAAGCCGCCATCGAAAAGATGTTGAATGATAACGCCTCAGTGGTGAACGATGGCTTCATGGAAGCCTTGAATGGCTTAGTGGCGCAGATCGACGCGCAAGCGGGTCAGGGCAACGCGGAAGCCAAAACCGTTGCCGATAAATTACAAAAGGTTTATAAGACCGCGCTCAAGTTTTCGATGAAGCAGAAGATGAAGTGAAAGCAATCGCCCGCTCTTTGAAGAGCGGGCGATTTTTATCGAGCGTCCACAGCCGAAGGCTGGCGACGAGCAATGTTCAACACAAGAAGTCCAAGCCCGGTAAATAGAAATGCAGTGGGGAAAATATAGAACAGGTCCAACTTAACCAATTGACTGGCAAGCAGAGGGCCAAAGGAGAAGCCGACATTGACCGGCAGGTAGGCAAACGACATGACACGTCCGCGAATATCGGCGGAGGCGGAAGAAGATAGCACGTTAAACGAGATCGAAAAGACCGCCGCGGCGATTCCGCTGATGAGGCAGGCGATGATCGCAAAGGGAATCAGGCTGCGGGTCCAGAAAGGCACGAGCCACAAGATGGTCTCGAGCGCCGCGCCGAGCATCAATATCCGCCAATGGCCGAAGCGATCCGCCAATGAGCCGAAGATCGGGGAAAGAATCATCGCCAGGATTCCGCCCGCGCCGAGAATGTATCCAATCGTCGAAGCGGGGTTATTGCCTTTGTATAACGATGTAATGACAACGGGCAGATAGGAATAAACCAGCATCCATCCGGCATAGAGTAGAAAGAATGCAATGAAAAGCGTGCGCACGCGTCCGGCTTGGAATGAGACGCGGATCGAATCACCAGCCATGTGCCAGATCGAATCACGACTCTTGCCGCGATAAGAATCGTAGTAACCGAATGAAAGCGAAAGCACCACGAGGATCATCAGCACGACGTTGATCCACATCAGCGTGCGGAAACCATAATGATCCACAATCGGGCCGCCGAGCAATGGGCCGATAAACGCGCCGACCGGTCCGGCGCTGTTCATAATGGCGAAAGCCAACCCGAGACGATTGGGCGGCGTGCGCTCGGAGAGCGTGGTCAACATCAAGCCCGTGTTGCCCAGCGATAGACTCATCAACGAACGTCCAAGCACGAAGATCCAAACGTTGCCCGCCAGCACGGAAAGCATGCCGGCGATAATATAAACAACAAAAGAACGCACCACGATGGGCTGACGCGAATAGCGGTCGGCCAGCGCACCCCAAAATGGGAGAAACGGAATCCCGGCTGCACCGACGATGGCGGCGATGATTCCCACCATTTGCGGAATCTGCGATTGCGCCATGCCGAGGTCATGCAGGAAGATCGGCGTGAAAGCGGACATCTGTCCCCAGAAAACCGTCTCAAGAAAACTGGCGATAGTATAAAGCCCGAGCAGCCAAGTCCATGATGAGCGAAGTGATGAGTTCAAAAGATGCTCCTCAACGATAAATTTTTGTGATTATCCCATGTCACCAGGGAATAGGCTAGGAATGCAGCCCGGGAAATTCCCGGCCCCCGCCAAGCCATCGCCTAGGGCCTCATGACGGATTCAGCATATAGGAACCATATAGGCACCATATAGGCACCATATAGGCACCATATAGACATAGCGAATGCAGCACGAAGGATGCTTATGGCACTCTCGCATCGTCACTGGCAGATGTACACCCCAGCAAATGGGCTATAATCCACATTAATTCTTTCTAATTTTTGGCCGCCCATAGGCAGTTATACGGTCCACATAAGCAGTAGTTGGATGCTCATTCGATAGGGATAGCAATGCCAATCAGCACAAGCACAGTCTTCCATTTCACTAATAGCCCCGACCACCTTATCAGCATCTTGACTTCAAACTTCCTTCCTCATTTTTGCTTAGAAGATCTTACGGTTGTAATGCCGGACTTGAGTCACAAAGAGGATCTGGAATTCGCTCTCCCGATGGTTTGCTTTTGCGATATTCCCCTTTCCCAAATATCTCCGCATCTTGCACACTATGGAAACTACGGGATCGGGCTTACCAAAACTTGGGCTATTCAAAATGGCCTTGCGCCTGTGCTGTATCTTCTCCGCGGCTCGCCCCTCGCCTCAATTTTCTACTCTATCGGTGAACAACTGGGCACCCTTCCGCGCGACAAGATAGGAAACAGCCCTGCAATGGATCACTTCCATGATTTGTCTGCATACATCAAGCCGTATGAGGGTGTCTCGGTTAAAGACCCGAAAGATGGCACCTGGCGGTTTTACGACGAACGTGAATGGCGCTTCGTTCCCGATTTAACGGACTTACCATTCCGCTACGGTTTGACAAAAGACGAAATGCTCGATCAATCCACTCGCGACAGAGCACATCGCGTGTTATGGCAACGCTCAGTACTCAAATTCGAACCGAACGATATCAAGTACATTATTGTTGAACGTGAAGACGAAATTCTTGCTATGATTTCTCGCATCGGGAGGATCAAGCGACGCTTTCCGAGTGCAAACATTGATCTTCTGGCGTCGCGAGTAATATCTTCAATGCAAATACGAGAGGATTTCTAACTATCAGCACCTAACACACCGTCCCTGACCCTGAAAAGCGCAGGGCAGGCGAGCGCTGGGATGATGCACTCTGTCTCGTTGCGCAATTTGTCAAGTTTGGCGCGATAATGTTTTGGAGAGTTGCTCGTCCGCCCCGCCGGTACCCTGAACCCTTGGAGTACACAAGGGCAAGTAACACAGGGCTTTCCCCAAAATACGGGGACGATGACGCAAACCGCTAGGCGCACAAACGGCATTGGATCTGTATGGCTAATCAGTTGGAGATATGTAAATGATCATTGATGCACATGCCCATGCGGCGCGAGAATACTCTGCCGCCGAGTCGATCCGAGAGATGGCAAGACAAAATGGCATCGAGAATATCGTCTTATGCCCAAGTCCTAAGAATAACCCGAACTTAAAAGAACCACCCAATTTTCCATTCTTGAAATCGCCAAGCAGTATCTATCTTCTCAACCGAATGCTGAGAATGGCCTATCGATCTTTCAAAGATCTTGGCGACGGCAACCAATATGTCTACGAGTTAAAAAAGGAAGTCCCCGACATCGTGATCCAATTCCTCTGGGTCAATCCTCTTGATTCTCAGCATATGGAGAACCTTGAACAAAATGTTCGGAAATATGGAGTCAAAGGATTAAAACTTCACCAAGCCTGGAATCCGTTTATGATAGGTGGGAAAGAATTCAATCAGGTAGTAGAAATCGCCAAGGCTAACAAACTTCCTATATTCATCCATTTGTATTCCAAAAATGAAACTGAGAAGCTGCTTCGGTTTATTAGCAACAATCAAGATGCGATCTTCATTGTCGCACATATGCTTGGGTTAGACATCTTCAAAGAGAAGCGTCATCATCTTACAAACATATATTTTGATACATCTGGGTCTGAAAGAGTACGCGGCGAAGACATTCTTGAGGCGATTAATTTATTTGGCTATGAGCATGTGGTTTTTGGTTCTGATACGCCTTATGCAAGAATTGGAGATCAAATTCGCAAGATCGAGCTTTTGAATCTCGCGGATAGTGTGAAGGAACATATATTCCGACACAATGCCAAACATATATTGTTTGCAAGTTCTTAAGTCCTGTGCGCCTAACATAGCGCGCAGCCGATCGTTGGTAAATTACCTGAGTAATTACACAAAGATGAATACATGGAGGAATCAATGGATGCAGTCAATAACAATTCGATTGCCAAAAGAGCCGCGGATCATTCCGGGTATCGCATCTCAGAAACAACTATCAGATCTTTTCTCAAGCAGCCTCGCCTCATTGTCAATTCGGTGTTGTTGTTGATTTTCTCCACCGCCTGGATCTGCGAGCTGCTGTATTGGTTCCACACGGATGCCTTCGGCACCAGCCTGAATTACTGGGCTTATACCGACTGGCTGATCGATTATTCACAGGGCTTCATCCGGCGCGGGCTGTCAGGTGAAATCTGGTACCTGGTTCCGCCCGCAGTCTCCCGATTAGAATTCGTGGCGGTGCTTTCGTGGGTCGTGATCCTGGCCGCAGCGTTCGGCACTGTGCGGTTGCTGGCCCGGTCCTGGAAAACGATTCATCCATTGACTTTATTCGGGCTGCTGTTCCTGCCTGCGCTATTCTTTTTTTACATCCATGACCACGATACCATCGCCCGGAAGGAAATCCTCGGGTACGTCACGGTGCTCTTGCACCTATTCATCATCGAAAAAGTGTTCCCGCTCGGAGGCGACTCCACGCTTCCGGAGGGAAGTCTGCGGCGCTACCTATTATGGTTGATGCCTATTACTGTGATCCTGATCCCGGCAATCATCCTGGTGCACGAAGGAAATTTCCTGCTGTTCGTCCCGCTGCACGTAATGATCACGCTGACCATCCTGCAGATGAAGGCTCCGCGCAATTTCCTGCGGTCCGCTTTGTGGACCGGGCTGGTATACCTGCCTGCCATCATTGCGTTTGGGGCTGTGTATCTAACCGGAACGCCGAGCTACGACACGCTGCTTGCCCTCTGCAATAAATGGGCCGCCGCCGGAGCGTTGCAGGAAAGCACCTGCGTTCTGTCTCCAGATCCACTGAGCGGTTCGACCCTGCCCGGCTCCTTCAATCCCATGCAGTGGACGCTGGCACAGGCCGCCCACTACACACAGGAAATCATTTTCATGCAATGGGCAACATGGCTCTTGATCCTGCCCGTGTTGGGAATTTGCATCTGGTATCTAGTCCGGCAGGCGGTGTATTCCATCCTACGATCTCGATCCCTGCAATCCTTTTCCCCGCAATCGGCACAGCGTTACACAGGCGTGTTCTTTCGCAAGTATTTCATCATCCCGTTATTGATTTCCCTGCCCGTCTACTTTACGGCCTACGATTATGGCCGATGGTTCACGGTCACATGCATTAATTTCGTTATCGTAGCGGTCTCGGTGAATCTGCCCTCTCTGGAGTTTGCGCTGCGGAAGAAGGAAAACGCCAAAGAAACCGCTATAAGCGATTCCCAAGAGCATCTGGATCATCGCATAGTCTTTTATGGCGTTTCGATCCTGATTTGCATCCTGGCAGTGGTTCTATGGCTGCCCCATTACTGCGTTTTCAGTTGCACGATCGCCAGAAACCCACTGCTGTTCTTTTCCCACAACTATATCGTCCACTAGAGGTTTCCGCTCAGCCATCCTTCCCGCACATAAGAAAAAAGATGGCTGGGCAGAATGATATTTTATTGAGTTGCCAACCGCTCTGCCTGCTTCCTTAACAAATCGATGCTTTCACGCTCACCTGTTTTCTGGTTGACATATTCCCAATTTGTCCAGCCATTACAGCGCATGCCTAACAGAGAACTTCCTACATCATGGATCGAACCTCGATACTCACCGGATAATATATGTCCATCTGCTAATATCGTTGCCACACTTCCCACTTTACTCAAATAAAGCTCATCACCAGGTTGAAGCAGGCCCAACGCCAACAGATTACCAAAGGGAATCTTGAAGCCTTTATTGCGCGGCGTAGTCGAAAGCACCATGTCATCAATGAGCAAGTCAGCGACATTATCAATTCGCTTCTTGGCGGCACGGATATAGTCTTTATTTTGCTCGATACCAATCCAATGACGCTTCAACTGTTTTGCTACCGCGCCGGTCGTGCCGGTACCGAAAAACGGATCCAATACAACATCCCCCGGATTGGTGCTGGCTTGTAAAACCAAATATAACAACGCTTCGGGCTTCTGGGTCGAATGAACTTTTTGACCTCTTACTTTTATGCGCTCACCGCCTGAACAAATCGGCAAGTTCCAATCACTGCGCATTTGCAAATCGTCATTCAGAGCCTTCATGGTATGGTGATTGAAGGTATAAGGCTTACCTTTTATCTTCTGCGCCCAGATCAGCGTTTCATGAGCATTTGTAAAGCGCGTCCCGCGAAAATTAGGCATGGGATTGGTTTTTATCCAAACCACATCGTTAAGAATCCAATAACCCAAGTCCTGCAATATGGTCCCAAGCCGATAAATATTATGATACGCCCCGATTACCCAAATCGTTCCGTTATCTTTCAACACGCGTCGGCAAGCCGACAGCCAATTGCGGGTGAAAATATCGTAGTCGCCAAAACTGCCGAATTTATCCCACGCATCATCCACCGCATCAACCTTCGTCATATTCGGACGATATAATTCCTGTGAAAGCTGAAGGTTATATGGAGGGTCCGCAAAAATCACATCCACTGATTTTTTGGGTAGGCTATTCAGCTCTTCGACACAATCCCCTCGAATAATTTGATTGAGGGGCAAGTCAATTTTCGCCATAAGTTTTCCCTTTTATAACCAAGTAAATTTATACCGGTGGATTGTCCAGCCGCACACCGTGGCCGCGCACAGTGTTGATATATTGATGCTTTGAATCCAACTCGGCAATCCGGTCACGTAACCGGCGGATGAGTGCATCCAGCGCTTGATCGGAAACACCCGCCGCTTGCCCTTCACCCCACACCGTCTCGACCAAATCAGGACGAGCGATCACTTGTCCCTGATTTTCGTAGAGCAGCCATAACAACTTGAATTGCTGAGCAGAAAGCGGCGGGACAAGTTGTTTCTGATTCACCCAGACACTGCGCGACTTATGTTCCATCATCAGGCGGCCAGAATGACCGCTGCCTTCCGTCAACGGCACGGTCGCATCGGAAGTAAAGAATAAAAATTCCTGGACAAAACTGACTTGCAATTTATCCCCATCTTTTAACATCATCGGCGAAGTTAGCGCGGTGCCATTCAAATGCGTGCCGTTCTTACTGCCCAGATCCTCGACCATGGTACCCTCCTCGGTCGGAGTCAGCCGCGCATGGAAGCGTGAGACCTGCCGGTCAGCGATGACGACGTCACAGGTGGATTCACGACCAAGTACAACCGTATGGTTCAGCGGCCAACGCTGACCTTTGAGCGGTCCCTCATCCGCCACAAGCATGGGAAATTCTTCTGAGCGACGGTTCATCATGCCCTCAAGTTTTATTTTGAAGAACAAGTTTTGGAACAAAGACGTTTATAATATAGCATAAATCTTGTTTCTGTGCATCATCCACGCCGAAATCAATTGCACAGTTGCCACAAAGGAGAAGTGTGCCCCTTTCGCTAAATGATGGAGAGGTGCTGCGTGAGCGCTACAAAATCCGCGAAAGAATCGGACAGGGCGGCGCAGGCGCCATCTATCTAGCCGATGATCTTCGGCTGGAAGGACGTCAGTGCGCGCTCAAGGAAGTCGAATATGATCGCGCCCTCACAGAGAATCTTTTGGAAGAAGCCCGAGGACAGTTTTTACGCGAGGCTACCATCCTTGCGCGCCTCGATCATCCCAACCTGCCAAAAGTTTCGGACTTCTTTTCCAAGGGGCCGCGTGATTATCTTGTGATGGATTATGTTCCCGGCAAGGACCTGCGGACGATGGTGCTGGATGCGCGCCGTGAAAAAAAATTTCTCCCGGAACGCGAAGTGCTCGACTGGGCACGCCAACTGGCCGATGCGCTCGGTTATCTTCACACTCAACAACCAGCCATCATCCATCGCGATATCAAACCCAGCAATCTCAAAATCACGCCGTCCGGTTTGCTGAAATTGGTGGACTTTGGACTGGTGAAGATTATGGCTCCGGAGGAAGTGACCATCACGATCATTCAGGGACAGGGCACGGCGCTTTATACGCCCATCGAACAATATGCCACCGACGAATCGCACACCGACGCGCGCGCCGACATTTATGCCTTTGGCGCGACTCTCTATCATCTGCTCACGAACGAACCGCCCGTGGATGCACGCAAACGCTTCCTTCAGCCCTCCAGCCTGAGGCCACCTCGGGAATTCAACCTAGCCTTGAGCGAACATACCGAACAAGCCATTTTATGGGCCATGGCACTGCATCCGGATGACCGCCCTGCTTCCATCAGCGTCTTCAATGAATTTCTATTCGGTTCAGGGAAAATGCCATTGCGCCTTCATTCAGCAGCCACTACATTTGAAGTTCCTCGATTAAATATCTTCGGCAATCTTCCTGATCTGACTTTGCTTTGGGTTACTATTGGATTGGTACTTTTAAGTTTGATCACCACCCTGATGCATTGATCGATTACATTCAGCGCGACTCATCTATCAAGGATAAGCCTGGGAAGATTGGCTGCCTTGGAGAAAATTCCATCCCGTATCATAAGACATTTAACACAAGCCGCCGGAATAAAAATTCGGGATGATGCCGCTATGTATCGAGCCCTTCGCCATCATCCCGTTTAAATCAAGAGGAATATTACTCTTTTCAACTTCCGCCAATTATTGCTTTGATCACCTTATATCCTTCCTTGTCGAAAGCCGAGGCAATTTTATCCTGGAGTTCCCTGCCTGGCGTCAGAGAAATCATATAGCCGCCTCGTCCTCCGCCGGTAACTTTCGCACCCCAGGCACCTCGTTCAAGAGCTGACTGGCACATCTTATCCAGAATCTCATGTGAAAATTCCATCTCTGCCAGAAGCTTGTGATTGGTCGTCAAGATCGTTCCCACTGTTTTCAAATCACCGGCTTCCAGCGCCTTTTTCATTTCCTGACCTTGAGTTGTGATCATCTTCATACGCGAGGCGAAAAGAGCCGGATTTTCTTTCTTCTGCCGTTCGCTGAATTCATCGAGCAGTGCGGTATTCGCCGTGATGCCGCTGTTGGCTAATACGATTTCAAAAGCCTTCGGCGTCTTGATCTTTTCGAAATGCTGTTCCTTGTTTTTTAGATAGAAAAGAAGAAGCCCGCCATAGGTTGAAGCAGTGTTATCCACCCCGCTGGCAACGCCGTGATAAGGAAATTCTCCCTGCCATGCAACATTATTGATTTGCTCAATCGAATAACCCAACTGGAATTCTTCGTTCAATGCACGAGCCAGCGAGACACAGCTCGCCGCGCTGGCGCCGACTCCGCTTCCAGCCAGTAAATTCCCGCCGACGGTGATCTTGATCGGATTCTTCCTGACATCGATCTTCATCGCTTCGAGGACTTTGTCGATGGACTTCGCTTGTTGTTCCTCTTTCTTTTTCTTGTATCCGGGAACTTCGATACGGTTATCTTCCAGAGTCCAGCCTGTGCCGCTCTTCAGCCTTTCGACGGTTGTCTCCGTTTCGTAGGAAATTGCCGAGACGATTGCCGGAACTTCCTCCAGAACAAATTGATCCCCGATCAAGATTGTCTTTCCAAAACCCGTTCCTTTACCCATTCTTTTCTCCTTGAATGATTTTTTCCATCTCATCGATCAATTTTGCTTCTTTCCCAATGCCCACTGTAGTGGCAGCCGTCAGGCTATGGCAGGCATCAGAAAAACCTCCCAGCCTATTCGTCGCTTCGGGAAGCAGGATGTTAAGACCCATAATTCTTCCCGCCTTGATTTCTCCTTCCATCGACGGAGAAACCCGCATGGAAACTTTGACCTCATTAAACTGGATGGGGTCGAATCCCGGAATCTCATCCGGAATAATCTGGAATCCAGCAAGGTATTTATGAGGATCGATCAGTTTGGTTTCCCGAATCGCATCACAGAAGGCCCCAATCATTTTTACTCCCATCGGGAAAAAGCGTTTCTCAACCTGAAACCACTGGATGTGAGGCGCCTGCATCATTTCGCCAGATTGAAGCCTTGCAATCTGATCGGCGAATATCTTTGTTCTGATCACTTTTAATTCTTCTACTATTTTATCGGATTCAGGCGAAACTCCTTCGAGACAAACCTTGACTCCCATATTCGGTCCATTTTGGTAGTAACCTACTCCGCCCAATATATCGAGATAATCGCCGAACTCTACCAGGTTGATATTGCCCTTGGGAGTCTTTAAGAAATATTTTTCGCCGACTTTCAATTTCTTGATCTCGATCTTGCCTTGCTGTACAGCTTCCAGTGCGGCTGCGCGGTTTTCGCTTACCAGCGCGCCGTCCACAAAGAAACCGTCTCCCACTGCGCCGATAGCGGCGATATGAGCCAGATCGCGATTGACCGGATCCATCGTCCGCGCAAAAAGATAACAGGTTGTCGAACCGGAAATATCTCGATCCCCTTTCAAACCAAACAAATCGGGATCAAGATTGAGAACTCTCGAATCAGTTGAGGCTTCCGCGACATGGTGATCCAGAATCAGTGTCAAATTTCTTCCTTTGTTCAGATCGGAAAGCAAAGGCGCGATTCTGCCGGCAAAATCAGCAAAGATCAGAAGCTTTCCCTCCTGTTCGTATACCTTTCTCAGCACTGCAGGATATGGCTTTTCCAAACAGAAGCGCTGAACTTTATACCCTTGCCTTTCAAATATGCGGGTGAGTATCGCGCCCGAAGTAAGCCCATCGGAATCATTATGATGAAAAACCTGCACCGTCTTTTCGGGCCATTGCTTGACTTCCCGAATAGCATTTTTCATCGCATCAATTAATGTATTCAGCATTGTTCTCCTTTATTATATTTATCGACATAGAATCATAACATAATCATTATGAAAATCAAGAAAGGTAAATCTTGATCTCAAGTTCCAATGGAGCAATCGGAACTAACTTAGCGAGTGGTAAAATCTTGTGGGGCAGATTTATCAAGGATCGACAGTACTACACATTGTCAAAAGAGGTTTTCAAGGATGACTAGCATCGAGAAATTGAGCGCTGTTCGCGGCTTCCTATTGGATATGGACGGCACTTTCTACCTGAGCGACCGGCTGCTGGACGGCGCATTAGGTTTCATTGATCTATTACGCAAGCAAAAGAAAGAATTTATTTTCCTTACGAACAATTCTTCCAAACATCGTCGTCAGTATGCGGAGAAGATTAGCCGCCTCGGTCTTCCCCTCGCAGAAGAATTGGTATTAACTTCAGGCGAAGCTACCGCCCTCTATTTGACAGAACAGCATCCCGGAGCCAATGTTTATGTGGTCGGTACTCCATCTCTCGAAGATGAATTCCGTCAGCACGGCTTTCGACTCGTTCAACATGACCCAGAATTTCTGGTGCTCGGCTTCGACACGACTCTAACCTATCAAAAGTTGTGGATGCTATGTGATTATGTACGGGCGGGGGTTCCTTACATCGCTACTCATCCGGATTTCAACTGTCCCACTGAAACGGGCTGGATGCCGGATGTTGGCGCGATGATCGCCTTTGTCAAAGCCGCAACGGGCAGGGAGCCCGACCTGGTGGTGGGCAAACCGAATCGTCTCATTGTGGATGCGGCGGCCGCCAAGATGAACCTGCAAGTCAACGAACTAGCCATGATTGGCGACCGGCTGTACACGGATATTGCGCTGGGTCAGGCAAGCGGAATTACTACGGTTCTGGTCCTAAGCGGCGAAACGAAAATTGAAGACTTGAAAGACTCCCCTTTTCAACCGGATTATACATTCCAGAATTTAGCCGGCGTGGCCGATTGGCTGGAAAGGAATTGTTAGTCGATCAGGGATTGCTTCGGTATAGACTCTTGATTCGATGATCTACAAAGTAAAAAAATCGTTGCCGACTTTTTCGTAGCTCTCACACGCCTTCACGATCCAATTTGCGACCATAGCCAGCCAATTCCCCATCCAATCAATAATCCACCTAACACAACGCCTAAAATTCCGCTTATGCCATTGGAAACCGCAAAATCCTGGCTACCCGGTAATTCAAGTGCGAAGTAGTTATAAGCCAGCAAACCGCACGAAAGCGCACAGAGTCCCCAACGGATTCCCCATTGTCGTGATTCCAACCGGCTGCCTACAAAAAATGCCAGGAGCGCGCCGACCAACAACAGGATCATGACCAAAAACCAAGCGTTGAACAGTGGCACACCCTGACGCGTCATGAATGGGCTTTGTTCCAGTTGAGGAGTAGCGGTGATAGCAACAGCCGTTTGAGCGGTAAGCGCCGGAACGATCACGGTCACAGCCGCAGGCTGCCCCGCACTGACATCCAGTTGCAATACCTCAGAAAGAGTGGCCAGATCGCTGGTTGCACGGATCGCAAGCAATCCGGGTTTATCCAATCCAAACGAGACACGTGCAATGCCGTTCGTAGTGGTTGTATCTGCTTGTTGAAGGATATTGCCACCTTCTCCTGTAAGTGTCATGGAAAAGTGCACCACCGTTCCGTCAGGAACCGGATTTCCATTATGGTCGTTGATCGCGCCTGTTCGGATCGCGATCGTATCTCCAATCTTAAAGAGCGGCACTGGTGTTGGAACTGGCGTAGAAACGGGCGTGGAAGCGCCGGGCGAAACGGGAAGCGCTGGCAAGTCCAGAGTGAGCGAGATGATCTGATGCGGATCAGGTGTCGTAATCGAACTCAAATCATAACCTAACGAGGGGATTGAAACCGGTGAAGCACCAGCTGGGGTCAATTCCTGAAAAAGCAGACGCGCGGCCACTTCGATAAAGGGTGGCTGCTTGCTATACAATGCATAATATGCTGTGAGGTGCGAAATATCGGTGGCATCGAAATAGTAGGGCGCGCCGAATGAGAAAAGAATAACGTATTTGTTGCCCAACAAATCCTGGCGTTCAGAGAGAAACCGGCTGATCAATTGCGACTGACCATTATTTGCATCAGCCAAGGAGATTACCACCCACGCGGCATGACTTAGATCAGATTCAAGATTAGGCGGCGGATTGTTGCTGTTTGCCAAAAGCGCGGAAATGCTATTGAGCGAATACGAAGAGAGACGCAGAAATGAATTCTGGTTGACTCCTTGTGGACTGAGAAGCTGGGCAACCGCATTTTGAAGCGCATTAACATCCAGGCTCGTTTGAGGCGGACAAGTACTGCATTGTTTGACCTGTTCACTATCCGTAATGAACACCATGCGGTCGCGTATTTGAGGAGGCGAAGGAATCAGTGTGGTTAAATCTTGCGGTCCGGGACTGATCAGAGTCGCTGAACGACGCGCAACATCCAGCGTAACGGATTCCGATTGACCAATCGCATCCAAACTCGTTTTTGGGACTAGCACATTGACAACGTCAAAGCTCCCATACATGCGATATTTTTGACTCAGAATTCGTAGTACGGAAGAGTCGACGCGCTGGGCGAAGGTGGGATCTTCGCGATATTTCTGCACGAAGAAGCTAAGGATTTCCAGAACAGTGGAATAGGAATCCGGTACATCGCTGGAGACAATATTACCCAGATAAAGCAAATCGTTCCCGGCCACAAAAGCGTCGCGCGCCACAGTTTGAGCGGGAAAACTTGTGCCCGAGGTATAAAACTGTCTCACTGCATTTGTGCCAAGATCATCGCTGATCAACAATCCGCCATTTTCCTGCCAGGAGTTGAATTCAGGCAGGCTGAGTATGGACGCCAGCGCTTGCGGATCAAAACTTACTGGACGCGTCGTCGCGTGAATATTTCCTTGAAAGCCCTGATAACGAATATGGGAGACCAGCAACCCATCGGCAGTCGCCTCAGGAGATTGCGCGCCGCCGGTCACAGCAAAAAACGGACTCAGATCAACCTGTTTTAACTCGTCGAGAGACTTGCTGACC
>Ga0335079_10002882_pt1 | contig 19828 bp, 15 predicted proteins | sample Lox_Sample_33_FD_206719 | JGI IMG/M metagenome (GOLD analysis project Ga0335079, IMG submission 206719) | Soil microbial communities from Loxahatchee National Wildlife Refuge, Florida, United States - Lox_Sample_3.3 | ecosystem: Environmental > Terrestrial > Soil > Wetlands | place: USA... | reverse complement strand
ACGCTGAGCGCCACACCCTGTACCTGCGTTTCCGAAGCGGCGATGTCTACCGATACTTTGACTTCCCAGAGGACGAGCACCGAGAGTTCCTCAGCGCCGAATCTCACGGCCGCTACTTCCTGGACCACATCCGGGACCGCTTCCGCTACGAACGCCTGGCCAAGCTCCGCACCGCGTAGTCAACACGGTACGCCCCGGACAATTACGTATGTTGCGCCCAAGTGGGTCACTTTTCCCGCGGCTTTGGCTTCGTCCACTTCGCGTCCACAAACCGGGTCCTTGGAATAGATGGGCGACCCGTCGGAGTAGTCCTGCAACCCGTAAGTTTCCTCCATGGTTTACTCTCATTCTGCGCCCGGCGGCGCGGCGAACCGATGTGCGAAATGTAACCGGGCACACTTAGGGCGCGCGACGAGCTGCGAGTGAGTCCAGGGCTGCTTCGATTTCGGTGTTTAAGCACGCGATTAGGGCGGCGGTGGACGTACGGCGTCCCATCCGGACGCCTTGTCCGGCCCAGAGCGAGAGATACTCCGCGCGGCCTTGACGGGCGGCCTCGTTGCGCATCGGGCGCGTCAACGCGTTCTGCAGCGGAAAAGGCAGGATGGCGCCGGTTGAATCTTCGTACGCGCGAAGAACGCGATTGGCGATGCCGCGCGCCGGACGGCCGGAGAATGCCGGCGTGATTCTTGTCTGATCCTCGGTCGCATCGAGGATCGCCTCCTGATACGCCGGGGCGATGCCGGCCTCGGCGCATGTCAGGAAGGCGGTGCCCAACTGCACGCCCACCGCGCCGAGGGCCAAGGCCGCCGCGACGCCACGACCGTCCATGATGCCCCCGGAAGCGATGACCGGTACCTGCACAGCGTCCACGATTTGCGGAACCAGCGACATCAGTCCGACCATTCCGGAATCGAAATCGGTTGCAAACGTCCCCCGATGTCCTCCGGCCTCGCTGCCCTGCGCCACGACGGCATCGACGCCGAGAGCGACCAGCGCCTGCGCTTCCGCTACCGTGGTCGCGGTGCCCATAAGGATCATCTTGCGGCGCTTGATCTCCTGCACGGCGCGCTCCGGAAGCAGACCAAACGTGAAACTAAACACGGCGGCGCCCGACTCCAGCGACGCCGCCAGTTGGTCGTCGAATGTTGGTGCGGGAGGCTTGGGCGGCTCGGGCGCCGCTAGTCCGAGTTCTTCGAAGAACGGCGTGATGGCTTCGAGGGCTCGCGCAACGGCAGCCGCGTCGGCGCCCGGCGACGGAACCGGCGCAAACAGGTTTATGCCAAACGGCCGGGAGGTTTTGGAACGGATCGCGCGGCCGCGATCAAGGATTCCCTCCGGCGTCAGATAGGCGGCGCCGATTGATCCGAGCGCGCCGGCGTTTGAGACTGCGGAGACCAGATCGGCCGTGTCGCCGCCCCCGGCCATCGGCGCCTGGATCACGGGGGTGGACAGGTTGAGCAGCTCCGTGAGCGCGGTGCGGATCGCCATACGCAATTAGACGCACGCTTACGCGATCCGCCGCAGAAAAATGCAATGCTCGCAAAAAGGCGTCTGTCCCCTTTATTGCAGGTTGATGAGGATGCCGTCGGGGGACTGGAAGCTGCCTTGAACGATTTTGATCGGCTGGTCGCCCGTGGGCATCGACGCCGGGAGTTGGATGTTCACCTGGTATAGACCGGCGAAGCGCAGCACGGCTCCCAATACCGTCATGTTGGCGCCGCCGATGGTCACGGTCGGCGTCAGGGTCACGGATGGAAACGTGGTGGGCTGCTGGCCGGCCGGCACGGATGGATTGGTGGCTCCCAGCCCGGTGACCCACAGCGTGAGGACATCGCCGGCATGCGCCGAAACCGTATTTGGAATCACCGACGCCTTGCCGATGTAGTCGGTGCCTCGCGAAATCAGAGCGTACGGATACTGGCCGCCGCCCCACTGCAAGAGCGCCGGAGAATTGGTCTGATAGGTGGCCGTGGCCGCCGCGCTCACGGAGCCGTTATTGGTCACGACGACGCTCACGGGACCCAGCGCCGAGTCGGTCGGCGCCTGCACGTTCACCTGTGTCGGGCTGATGTAGTACACGAATGCCGTCTTATTGTTAATGGTCACGCTGGTGCCGTCCATCGAAACGGGAAAGTTCTCATTGGAGTTCCATCCCCGGCCGGGGCTGGTGGACGATAGATTCGTGCCCTTGATCGCCACCCACGTTCCGGATTGGATCGGCGAGTTCGCAATATTGCTGAAGGCATTGTCGACTTCACTGATGGTGGGCGCGGTGCCGCCGCCGGTCGACGGCGTGAGCGTGTAGCTCTTGGTATAAATGTGGTCGCCGCTGGTCGACATATCACCATTGGCGGCATTTCCGGCTACGTACACGACCACGTTGCCGACGTTTGTGGCGGGCGGCGTCCAATCGAATTCGTACGTGAATGAACCGGTCTGCCCTAGCGACGCCTGGTATCCGGTCAGCGTGTGCTCGACATATTGAAGCGGCAAATTGCCGGGACAGGGGTCGGCCTGTTGCTGTTGGGAAAAGGTCGAAGTCGAACACATCAAGGTGGTGTTGGCATCGGTTGGCGACAGGCTGCCGGCCTGCGTGGCGGAATTGCTTGCCAGCCGGGCCGTGAGCTGGAATCCCCACGCCCGTTGCTTGGAATCTGTAATGGTCACAACCAGGTGTTGTGCCGTCCCGGGCACGTAATTCAGCCCGTTCGGAAATGCAACCGCCACGCTGCCCCCATTGCTGTTCACCTTGCCCAAATGGCAGGAGGTGCAATCGCCCAAGTCTTTGGGAGCGCCGGTGTAACCGGCATCCGGCCCGCTCGAGTACGCCCACATCAAAACCGGCGCCACGACCAGAACGAGCGCCCCTCCGATTACCCGTGAGTTCCGTTTCCGTCGCATCGTTTTCCCCTCGCCACTAGGTGACTACCGAATTGTGCAGGATCTCGGCGTCTGGACGAAGCCGTCAGTGGATAGGGTTTTCGAGGCTAACGATCGGCAACTTCGGACCGCGGGTTACCGCATGTTAATCAGCCGGCCATGGCTGGGGTGTGGGGCGGCGGCCGAGTGGAACAATTGAAAGAAATAGGGCGCCAAGGGCGTCGGCTGCCCCTGCAGATCATAGACTCCGAAATTCTCGGTGGGACTCTGATCGAACAGATTCCATGCCACCGCGTAGTCGACGCCCCAGGCCGCCGCCGCATTGACCACGACATCATCGAGCGCGACGACGTCCGGGCGGGCGGCTCGAGGAAAACCGAATTCCCCGATGATCACCGGGAGGCCCGACACGCTGCGAATTGTATCGAGATCCGCGCGAAGCTGGGCGGCTGGCTCCGGACCACCGATGCTTTCATACGCCGAGTAAGACACGTAGTCCACGGCCAGCCCGGGCAGCACGTCATAGAGAACGCTCGGCAGCCCATGGTCGTGCAAAGCGCGCACAATGTTCATCTCAGCAGCGACCTGAACGTGCCCGGCCGGAAGCCCTCGGGCGGCCGCGAGCTGGGAGCCTTCTTTGACCCCGGCCGCGCGCGCTTCGAGCCAGAGCCGCAAGCCGCGCAGGCCCTCGGCGGGAGAGGCGACTCCAAACCAGGCCTGGTAGTTTGAATCGCAGCGAGCCCGCGCCTGCGGATCGGTGGCGTAGGTGTACGCGGTGCCGCAGAAGATAGCGTTATCTCCCTCCCAGTGGTCGAGGATGAACCGCTTATCGGGATAGTTCTGAATCAGGAACAGTGTCAAATCGGCGTATTCCTGGACCAGCGCCGCGGTGTTTTCCGGCGAGTAAAAGGATGGATCGAAGTAGCGCTGGCTGTCACAGCCGAACGTGAGGTCATCGTAGAGGGTGAAGATGAATGTGGAAATCTGGCGGTTGGAGAGCGCGCGCACCAGGTCCGGGCTCTGTATCGCATCCGGCAGCGAGAAATCCGTCGCGCAGTCCTCGCCGGTTTGATAATCAACCGTTGCGCGCGCCGATATCGTGATGCGCGCGACCGTGCCGCCCAATTGCGCGATCCGTTCGACGCCCTCGGACACCGAGTGCGGATACACGCCGCCCCAATGATAGATGCCGATTTGCGTCGCGAAACCGGGGTTCGCGCAGACCATCATTCCGACGATCGGTCCGGCCGCCGATAGAAGGTTCGTTTTCGTGAGTCAATTGTAAGGCGATCCCGTTGAGAAGAAGGGGCGCAAACGTACTGACACGGTTTGGTGGGACGTACCGGTACAAACGAGGAGATCTAGTCCGCCAGTATGCCGGCAATGCGCAGAGCTTTGCGCGCAGTGGTACTAACAGGGATCTGATCGAGCTGGCGCGGCTCGTGCCATCGGAACGGCCGCCTTGCGGCGGCTACGGACGCCTCGGCCACGCCAAACGTGTAGTGATGATGCGTGATGGTGTGGCGGAACACGCCCAGCCGGCGGCCGATGCGGGCGTGCGGCAACTGCTCGGGAGTCGGCAGCTCCCAGAACCCCGCCATGCGGCGCGCGTCGGGTTCGCGCTGGCGCAGCAGGATCGAACGTCCTTTTCGCACCACCAGGAGCATTTCTTCAATCGCAATCGGATCCACGCGGCGGAGCTTCACGGGCAGTTGTTCCGCGGTCCCGTTCGCCAGCGCGGCGCAGACCGAGGCGACGGGACAGAGCAGGCACAAGGGATTCTTGGGAAGGCAAACGGTGGCCCCGAGTTCCATCAGGGCCTGGTTGAACGTGCCCGGCTCGCGCGTGTCGAGCCACTGCTGTGCGATTTCGCGAAAACTCTGGCGCGTGCGCGCGGATCCGATCTCGGCGGCATCGTTTTCGACGCGCGCCACCACTCGCAGCACATTGCCGTCGACCACCACATGCGGCAAACCGAAAGCGATGCTGGCAATAGCGGCCGCCGTGTAGTCCCCGACTCCGGGTAACTCGCGAATCGCGTCGTAGTCGCGGGGAAATGCTCCCGCGGCCGTGATGGCCAGGGCGGCCCGCCGCAGGTTACGGGCGCGCTCGTAGTATCCGAGACCGCTCCATGCAGCCAGCACGTCCGCTTCTCTCGCGCGCGCCAACGCGTCGATCGTCGGGAACCGCTCCAGAAACCGCTCGTAGTAAGGGATGGCGCTTTGCGCCCGCGTCTGCTGGAGCATGATCTCGGAAACCCAGATGCGGTACGGATCGCTGGTGCGCCGCCACGGCAGGTCGCGATGGCCTTGGCGGTACCAGGCCAGCAGCAGGTCTGAAAAACTTGGCTGGTTCACTCAATCACGCGAAGCCATTCGGCCACGACCGCAAAATCCTGTGGCTCGACGTCCCAGGCTTCGAATTCCGGGTTCAAGGGCTCTAGCCGGATGCGCTCGTGCCGCCACTCGTCTTCCCCGGTCTGGACTTTCTGGCTGTTGTACCGTTTTACCGTATAGCGCGCGGTCTCCTCAAACGCACCGAAGCGCTCGACCAGCACAATCTTTCCCTGCCGCGAGCCGACCGGGTGAAAGCGAAAGAGGTTCAGGCTGCCGTCGGGAATTCGCGGCTCCATCGAGCGCCCCACGACGTGCGCCGCAAACACGTCCGGCTCGAGATGCACGCCCTCCGGCGCGCGCACCCAATCTTCCTCAGCGGCCTCCATGTCTTCACCCAACCTTCCGGCAGCCGCGCGGAGGCTATAGAGAGGGACGTGCGTGAGGTAGGGCTTCACCTCGAGCGGCTCGACGCGCTCGCTATACAAGCGATCGAGCACGCGGGTGAAAGAATCGACCATCACCTGCTGGCGGTCGGTCACGCGCACGGCATTGGAAAGCGAATCTTCCAGTGATGCCAGATAGGCTTCCGCGCCCATTTCCCCGCTGCGGGCCCGGATGTCGGCTTCGAGAGCGTCCAGAACCTCGGCATCTTCCGGGTCCGCCAGATCGTCGTAGTGTTGCCGCATTCGGAGCCAGAGGCGGTCGCTTTCGGGGTCGATCAGCAGCACTCCGATGGGCTGTGGCGGGCGTTCGGGCAGCGCTGCCTCGAGAACGGCATACGCGCCCCGGCGGCGCGCCGTTATGGGAATCACGCTGGCCGGCATCGGATTCTTATCCTATCTGGCTTATCGGTGGAACGGCGCGCGGGCGTTAATTGGCCCCGCCGGCATTGACGCCGCCCGGAATTCCCTGCGGGTAGTATCCACGCCGCGCCCGGATTTTCACATTGGGCAGATTCGCGATCTCCACCTTGATGTTGCGGAATACCTTGGGTTTGGCCTCGGGATCCACATCGGGCACGTACCGCAGCACATATTGGGTCGTGATATCCCCCGAAATCGCCCCCACCGCCTTAATGATGTTGCCCGAAATCTCGGCCTCGTATCCGCCGGTCCCGACCTTGTAGGCGTAGCTGCCTTCATCGGACGGCTGTGCGAAATAAGTGTTCGCCGACAGGTCCTTGTAGAGCGTGTTCAGCGGATACTCGACATGCCCGCCGGTCTCTTCGGCGAGCCGCTCCAAGACCGCGCGATCGGGATTGTCAAAGCCGTAGGCCATGGTGCTGATGCCGTAAATTGTGATCAGGTTGCGCGTCGCCAGTTCGACGACCTGGTCGAGGGTCTTCTTGCTCGCGCTGTCGTGGCCGTCGCCGACCACCACGATGACGCGCCGCGGCTCGTAGGGCTCGCCTTTGACCAAGTCGCGCCGCGTGCACGCCAGGTAAAGCGCATCGAAGAGCGCGGCGCCGCCGCCCGGTTTCATTTTGCGGATCTTGTCGGTGATCTTGTCGGCATCGGTCGTCGTGTTGACCGTGATCTCGGCGTCATTGGCGTAGGAGATCAGGTATCCGGAGTAGCGCGAATCACCCGGCAGCAGATTCCAAACCAGCTCCATGACCGCGTCCTGGTAGCGCTTCCAATGCAGCCGCGTGTTGTTGCTCTGATCGATCAGAAACCCGATTACCACGGGCTGCTTCTCGCTGTGACTGAAGAACGTTAGCCGCTGCGGCTTGCCTTCATCGAGCACACGGAAATCCTTGGCCGTGAGATTGGAGACGAACTTGCCCTTGTCGTCGGTGACGGTGACCGGAAGAATGACTTCGTTCACCTGCACCTGGATCCGGGTGTTAGGCTGCTCCTGTTCCTGCGGAATGGCTGGAGCCATTAAGAGAAGAGCCGCCAAAAGAACTGCAGTGAAGCGGGCCAGGTGTTTCATGGCGTTGGTCCTATTCTAATCCTTTGCCGCCACTACGTCCACGGCGAAACCGGCGTCCTGCGAAGCCAGCCCTTCGAACAACAAGAGGCTGCCGGCCGGCATGCGGGCTGCTTCAAAGAAACCGGCCCGGACCTTGCGAACCTGATCAGCAATTTTCTGGCTGAGCGGATAGAGGCGCGCGAAGGCCACGTCTCGAAGTGAGACACTGTTCTGCTCCAGGAGCTTTTGCAGGCGCTCGAACGCCAGTTGCGCGTCGCGCTCTTCGAACCCGAAAGAAGTTTGCGCACCGGTGAAGAGCGTGTGCGCCGAGCGGACGATCGCGACCCCGGCGCCTTCCGGCACAGCCGGATTGCGGAACTCGAGCGGCGGCCCGGCGCTCTCGCCGGGCGCGGCAACTGCCTCGCAGCCGGCCATGGCGCGAATGGGCTCGCGCTGGGTCTGGAGAACGTCGAGAGCGGCTTTGGGATAATCGGCTGCCAGCCGCGAACGTGTCTGCTCCACGTTATCGAGGGAACTCAGAAAACACGTGATGCGGAGCACGGCATCCGGCTCCGATCCCGCGGTCTTCACCGCCTCGCGCAAACGTTCGAGCGATTGCCCGGCCAGCGGCGCGACGGGCGCGAGCGGGTCGTCGGCCGCCGCGACCTGGGCCGAAATCCAGGCGAGGCCGCCCGGATGCAGTTCTTTGCGCGAGCCCGCGACCGCTTCCAGGATCACTTGAGCCCCAGTCATCGGCAGACCCCCGCTCTGCACGATACTGACGACCGGAAGCGGCTGCTTGCGTTCGGTGAAGGTCTCGCTGATGAGGTCGCGGACGCGACGCAGATCGCCGGTGCCGGCCAGGAAGGCGCGAATCTGCAGCACGGTGTCGTCGCCATGCTGGCGGTCGAGGGCCTTGATCGCGTCTTTCACCTGCTGGGAGAGGAGCCCCCTGGCCGACAACGGCGTGACATAAAAGGTCAAATGGCGGGTTTCGCCCAGGACGGCGCTGGGCAGTTCCTTGGGAATCTGCAGAATTTGGTTAACTTCTTTATCGTCGTTCTTTTTCTTCTTGGCCGGCCACGCCGCCAGCGCCAGGCCGCAGGCAAAGGCCGCCAAGATCCAGGCCTTCCGGGTCATGAATAACCGAGCCACTCCGATCCGGTAGGATTGTATCAAACGGAGCCAGCGATGGCGGTAGGCCACCACCAGCCAGCCAATATGGTATGCTGTGGACTGGCATGGACCTGCGGCCATTAAGCGCGAATGCGGACTCCCCGCTGTACCGGCAGCTCTATGATCAGATCGCGGAGCAGATCCGTTCGGGGCGTATGGCTCGCGGGACACGGCTCCCGGCAACCCGTGAATTGGCTGGCCTGCTTGGCCTAAACCGCGCCACGATTTCTGCAGCCTACGAAATGCTTGAGGCCGAGGGCCTGATCTCGGGCCATGTCGGCCGCGGAAGTTTCGTCACCGGCGGCGCTGAAACCGGCAGAGCCGGCGTGGACTGGAATGCGGTGCTCGACCGCGGCGATGCTCCCGTGGCCGGCCCTTCGTTTGCCGGCCGCGAAGTGATCCGGTTTGTGGTCTCGCAGCCCTCGCAGGATCTGTTCCCGCTGGATGCGTTCCGCGCCAGTTGCGCCGCGGTGCTCGAACGCCATGACTTGGGCGACGTGCTCCAATTGGGCTCTCCGAGCGGGTATGAACCATTACGCCGGCATCTGTTCGAAGAGGCGCGCCGGGAAGGCACGGCAGGACCGGCCGACGATTTGTTGATCACCAACGGCTGCCAGCAGGCGCTCGATCTGATCGGCCGCGTTCTGCTGCGGCCGGGCGACACGGTGGCGGTGGAAGACCCGATCTATCCGGGCCTCAAGAACCTGCTGGCGGGAATGGGCGCGCAGTTGTTGGGGCTTCCGGTGGCCTCGGACGGGCTCGAAGTGGAACTGGCTACCCGCATTCTCGCGCGCGAACGCCCACGCTTCCTGGTGGTCACGTCGGATTTTCAAAACCCGACCGGCGCCACCATACCTCAGCCGGCGCGCGAGGCCTTGTTGGCAGCGGCGCATGCTGCCAGCGTGCCGGTGGTCGAGAACGATGTCTATGGCGATCTGCGCTATCACGGGCAACCCGTGCCGCCGCTCAAACAACTGGATGCGCGCGGCGGCACGGTGCTGCTGCGCAGTTTTTCCAAGGTGAGTTTTCCCGGGTTGCGAGTCGGCTGGGTGCTGGGACCGAAAGCGCTGATCGAGCGGCTGCGCAACGCCAAACAGGCGTCGGACCTGCACACCGATCAGCTTTCGCAGGCGGTGCTGCTGGAGTTCGCCGAAACCGGCCGGCTCGAAGCGCATCGCGCGCGTGTGCTCCAAGCCGGCGCCGAGCGGCTGGCGGCGACCCTCGATGCGTGCCGCGACCATCTGCCTCGCGGGTCGCGCTGGAGCCGGCCCGAAGGCGGAATGAATGTGTGGGTGCGGCTGCCGGCGCCCCTCGATACCGGCGATCTGCTGGCGAGGGCCCAGCGCGCCGGCGTGGCATATCTGCCCGGCCGGTATTTTGAGGTTTCGCGGCGCCAGGCGGGCGCCTTGCGGTTAAGTTTTGCGGGCCTGACTCCGGAACAGATCCGGAAAGGCATCGAGATTCTGGGGCGGGTAGTGGCGGAGGAATTGGAAGAGGCCGCGCAAGGCTTCGATCCGGTCCCCGCGCTGGTTTAACGATTGGCAGGAGAGAAGAGCAATGTTCCACCTCAACAGCGAAACATTTCGAGTGAAAGTCGGGCTGGCCGAGATGCTAAAGGGCGGCGTCATCATGGACGTCACCAACGCCGAGCAGGCCAAGATCGCCGAAGACGCCGGAGCCTCGGCCGTGATGGCGCTCGAGCGCGTGCCGGCCGATATCCGCAAGGAAGGCGGCGTGGCGCGCATGGCCTCCATCGCCAAGATCGAAGAAATCATGCGCACCGTGTCGATTCCGGTCATGGCGAAGGCGCGGATCGGCCACTTCATGGAAGCGCGCGTGCTTGAGGTTTTGGGCGTCGACTACATCGATGAAAGCGAAGTGCTCACCCCGGCGGACGAAGAGCATCACATCGACAAGGCCGATTTCAAGGTGCCGTTCGTGTGCGGTGCGCGTAATCTCGGCGAAGCCCTGCGCCGCATCGCCGAAGGTGCGGCCATGATCCGCACCAAGGGTGAAGCGGGAAGCGGCAATATCGTCGAGGCCGTCCGTCACATCCGCACCATCGTCAAGGAGATGAAGAAACTGACGGTGCTGGGTAAGGAAGAATTGGTGCACGAGGCCAAAGGCTTGCAGGCGCCGCTCGAATTGGTGGAGTGGGTCGCGCAGCACGGCAAGCTGCCGGTGCCGAACTTCTCGGCCGGCGGAATCGCCACGCCCGCCGACGCGGCCTTGGTGATGCAGCTGGGCGCTGAGGCCGTGTTCGTCGGCTCGGGCATCTTCAAATCGTCCGATCCGGCGGCGCGAGCCACGGCCATCGTGCAGGCGGCCAAGAATTACAACAACCCCGAGAAGCTGCTCGAAGCCAGCCGCGCCCTGGGCGATGCCATGCCCGGCCTCGATGTTTCCAAAATGCCGGAATCGGAGCTGATGCAGACGCGAGGCTGGTGATGAAGAAACGGGTGGGCGTTCTCGCATTGCAGGGGGATTTTGCGGCGCACGCAACGGCGGTCGACCGCGCCGGCGCCGAACCCGTATTCGTGCGCGATGCCGAGCAACTCCAGGGCATCGACGGGCTGGTAATTCCGGGCGGTGAAAGCACCACCATGCTCAAGCTGCTCCACTACGACGGTCTGATGGAGCCGCTCGCCCGGTTCGGTCGCGAAAAGCCGATTTTCGGCACCTGCGCCGGCGCCATCCTGCTTGCGCGCGACGTCACGCATCCCAGCCAGGAAAGCCTGGCGCTGATCGATATCGGAGTCGAACGCAACGGCTACGGCCGTCAACTCGACAGCCGCGTGGCTGACATCGACCCGGAACCGGAGTTCGAGCAGCGCAGCCGGCCGGGCAAACTCGAGGCTGTCTTTATTCGCGCGCCCATCATCCGGCGCGTCGGACCGCAAACCAAGGTGCTGGCGCGCTACCAGGGTGACCCCGTGCTGGTCGAGCACGGCCGCCATCTGGTGGCCACGTTTCACCCGGAGCTCACGCCGGATTCGCGCGTCCATTCCCTTTTTCTGGAGAAATTGTGAAAACACCCAAGCGGGTTCTCTTCGTCTGTATCGGAAACTCCTGCCGCAGCCAGATGGCCGAAGCCTTCGCCCGTGCTTACGGGCGCGATGTCATCAAGCCAGCGAGCGCCGGCGTGTATCCGGCGTCCTTTATTGCGCCCGATACCAAGCGCGCGATGGCCGAAAAGAACCTTGACCTCAAGGGGCACAAGCCGAAGAGTATCGAGGATACGGATCTGTCGAAATTCGATCTGATCGTTGACATGAGCGGCGGGTTGCTGGAAGGTTTGAAGAAGACGCCGGTAGAGGTTTGGGACGTCCCGGACCCGATCTCGCTCGATTACGACCAGCACTGCAAAGTGCGCGACCGCATCGAGCTTCTGGTGAAGCAACTGATTCGCGAACTGAGCGCCGGCAAGCCCTTCGCCCGCGTGTTCAGTATTGGGCTGTAGCCCGGCCGGCTCCGAGGCTCAGAGAATCACTCGGTGCGCAAGGCTTCGACCGGATTGACGGCGGTCGAACGGCGCGCCGGAACATAGCTGGCCAGCGCCGATGCGGCAATCAGCACCGCAACCACAACGGTATAAGTTGCTGGATCGAGCGCGGTGATACCAAACAACAGCGACTGCATCAGGCGGGTGATCCCCGCCGCGGCCGCCAGTCCCACCACTGCTCCGATGCCGGAGAGCCTCAACCCGTAGCGCACGAACATCTGCCGCAATCCCGCCGGCTGCGCGCCCAGGGCCATGCGGATCCCGATCTCGCGCGTCCGTTGCGACACCGCGTACGCAATCACGCCGTAGATACCGATGATGCCGAGCACCAGCGCCATGCCGCCGGCGATCGCCAGCATCACGAGCGTGAAGGAAGTCCGCATCATGGAGCTGTCGTAGACGTCTTTTAAAGTCTGCACGAGGAAGACCGGCAGGCTTGCGTCCACCGACCAGATAGCCTGTCGCGCCGGGGCCAACAGACCTTCTGTGCCCGCGCGGTTGGTCCGAATGACAAACGCTCCGAAGCGTTGGACCTGTCCTGCATTTCCCCAGAACGAATCCATCAACGCAGGCCAGTAGACCATGGCCGGGGGCTTTTTTTGAATTCCGTCATCGTGCACATCCTGGACAACCCCGACGATCTCACGCCATGGGTCTTTCATTCCCTCGCGAATTTGCTTACCGATCGCGGCGGTCGGGCTGCTCCACATTTCGCGCGCCATGTTTTCGGAAACCAGGGCCACGTGGCGCTTGTCGTAGAGATCGGTCCAAGTGAAGTCTCGGCCCGCGATGAGCGCCGTCCCGGTGGTTTTGAGGTAGCCCGGAGAAATGAACCGGAAGCGGCGGACAGGAGGAATCTGGCCCGGGACGTATTCCTTGTCCTGTGCATAGACCAGGTCGTTGGGATTGAAGCCTTCGAGCGGCCCGGAGTTGCCGAAGGCCACCGAGGTGACGCCGGGAATCGCCGCCAGCTTGTCGATCATCTCGTTTTGCATGCGCATGACGCGCTCCGGTTCCTTCACGTGCGTGTCCGGAATCGAGACGTGCAAGAGCTGAACCTGCTCGGGGCCGGTGAATCCGGGCGCGACGTTGCGGAGCGCGGCGAACGTGCGGATCATGAGGCCGGAGCCGATCAGCAGTACCAGGGCTAGCCCGACCTGCACGACCACCAGCGTATTTCGCGCCCGGTGCCGCTCGCGGCCGTGGCTCATGGTGCGCCCGCCGCCGCGCAAGCCGCCGGCGATCCGCGGTCCCGCGTACTTGAACACGGGAATCAGGCCGAACAGCAGGCCCGAGGCCAGCGAGATGACGAGCGTAAATGCCAAGGCCCCGGCATCGATTCCTATTTCATTCAACCGCGGCAGCATGGCCGGGCCCTTGGCGACCAGGATCCGGAGCGCGCCGAAAGCCAGCGCGAGCCCGAGGGCGCCGCCGAGAACGCCGAGCGTCAGGCTTTCGAGCAGCAGTTCGCGTGCGATCTGTCCCCAGCCGGCGCCCAACGCGGCGCGGATGGCGAGTTCCTGCTGGCGCCCTTCGGCGCGCACCAGCAGCAGGTTGGCCACGTTGGCGCATGCAATGAGCAGCACCAGTCCGATGGTGCCCATCAACACCCACAACGTGGTTCCGATATCGCCGACGACCTCTTGTTTCAGGGGCTGCAGTTTGGGCGAGAAGTGCGCATTCACAAAGAGCGCGCGGCTGAACCCGGGAGGCGCCGGCCACCCTTCGAGCCAGATGCCGAGCATGCGGGCGACATCGGCGTCGGCTTGCTTCAGTGTCACCCCCGGCTTGAGCCGCGCGATGCCCTGGTAGCTGAAGTTTCCGAGGAACACTTTGTTGCGGTCGAATCGCTGCGGCAGAATGATATCCGCCTTGGCGTTCAGGAACTGAAAATCGCGCGGCATCACGCCGATGACGGTGCGGGGTGTGGAGTCTAAAGTCACGGTGCGGCCCACGACGGACGGGCTTCCGCCGAAGCGGCGTTGCCAATAGCCGTACGTCAGCATGACGGTTTCGGGCGTGCCGGGCGTGTCATCGGCTTGCGAAAACCAGCGCCCCACGGCCGGCTGTATGCCCAGCGCCTGCAACGTGCCGTACGTCACCAGAACGGCCCTCAGTGACTCAGGCTCGCCCAAGCCGGTGATGGTCGCGCCGCCGTTGGACCACAAGCCGAAATCGCGGAAAGTGTGGTTTTGCTCGCGATAGGTGAAGTACATGGTGGGCGAGCAGTTGATGTTGCCGGTAATCCCCGCGACGCCGGGCGCCAGATGCCAGACTCCGGCCAGCTCCGAGGCCTGCGGATACGGCAGCGGTTTGATCAGTACCCCGTTCACTACGCTGAAGATCGCGGTATTGGCGCCGATTCCCAGCGCCAGTGTAATCAACGCAATCGCGGTAAACCCCGGAGCGCGGCCCAGGCGCCGGAACACCAGTCGCAGCCAGCTCATGAAGACTTATACGACCGCCCCCCCGGTTCGGTTCGCAAGAAAGTTTCAGGCCGTGCCCGGGTGGGACGATCACGTCCCCCCGAGATTCATCCTCCATTCATCTCCCGCGGCCTAAACTGTAGACTATCCGCGAGGAGGGCTGTTGCCACCGATCACGTTTTTCATCGCGAAGCGGCTTTACCGTGCAGCCTGGACGTGCGCCCTGTTGGCGGCCTCGGCAGTGGCCCAAACTCAGGCGCCCGCCGGATTTGCCGCGCTGGTTGGGCCGCAGGAGCCGGCGCCGGGCGGCAACCAGGCTGCGCCGGTTACTCTGACGTACCAGGATGCCCTCGCTCGGGCGCAGCGCTATGAGCCGCAATTTCTCGCCGCGGCCAATGCTGCACGTTTGGCGCAAGAGGATACGCGGCAGGCCCGCGCCGGCATGCTGCCTTCCGCGGGCGTGCGCTCCGATTTCCTGAATACTCAGGGCAACGGCGTCTTCCCTTCCGGCCGGTACGTCACCAATGACGGCGTCCACGTCTACCGCGAGTGGGCCACGTTGCATCAGGATCTCTCGCCCGGAACGCTGACTCGCAGCGGACTGCAACGGGCGCGCGCCTCGGAAGCCATCGCACAAGCGCGGACAGAAATTGCGCGGCGCGGGCTAAACGCGACCGTCACCCGCGCGTACTACGGTTTGGTGGTGGGCCAGCGGAAATACGCCACCGCGCAACTGGCCCTTACTCAGGCACAGCAGTTCCTCAAGATCACGCAAGATCTCGAACGCGGCGGCGAAGCGCCGCGCAGCGATGTCGTCAAGGCCCAGATCCAGTACAATTCCCAGGATCAAGCCCTCCGGGAGGCCCGCCTCGGAATGGATAACGCGCGGCTCGATCTGGCCGTTTTGATCTCCGGCGATCTCGATCAGAACTTTCAAGTAGTCGACGATTTGCATCTCGCTTCCCCGCTGCCTGGTTTTTCCGAAATCCAGAACCTGGCGCGGCGCGACAATCCCGACCTTCGGGCGGCCATGGGCGCGCTGCGCGGCGCCAACCTCGACATCACGATTGCCCGCCAGGCGTTTCTGCCGACACTCGTGGTGGACGTCGATTACGGATTGGAAGCCAACGAGATCGGCTGGAACACGGTGGTAGCGGCTGATCCGCAACGCGGCCCGGTCCCCTCGGTGGGCTATTTTCTGACCGCCTCGCTGACGCTGCCGCTCTGGGATTGGGGCGCCCGGAAAAGCAAACTCCGTCAGGCCGAGTTCCGCCGCGACCAGGCCACCGTCGAGCTGACGGCGACCCAGCGCCAGTTGGTGCGGAATCTCACCGGTTTCTACCAGGAAGCGCAGACCGCGCGCGACGAGATGGACCTGCTCCGCCAGTCCTCCGATCTCGCCAGCGACAACCTCCGCCTCAACACCTTGCGCTACCAGGCCGGCGAAGCTACGATATTGGAGCTTGTGGACGCCCAGAATACGCTGAACCAAGCCCGCAACTCGTATGACGACGGCTTGGCCCGTTATCGCCTGGCGCTCGCGAACCTGCAAACGCTGACCGGAACTTTCTAGGATGCCGCAATCCAGTTCGCCATTTCAAAACTTGTTACTCGTCGGGGCCGCCTGTACGCTCCTCGTTTCCGGTTGCTCGAAAAAGGACGAAGAGAAGACGGCCGAAGCTCCCGCGCCCGTTCAGGTTACCGCCGTTACCCAGGACACCATCCGCCGCGTCGTGGAAGCCGATGGCGTGCTTTATCCGCAAGACCAGGCCAGCATCATGCCCAAGATCAGCGCGCCGGTGCAGAAGTTCCTGGTCAATCGCGGCGACCACGTGAAGGCCAACCAGCTTCTCGCGGTTCTCGAGAATCGCGATCTCTCGGCCGCCGTAGCCGAAAGCCGCGGCCTGCTCCAGCAGGCCGAGTCGAATCTACGGTCCACTTCCGACGCCAGCATTCCGGAACAGATCACCAAGGCCCAGACCGACGTCCAGGCGGGCCAACAGGCGCTCGATGCGGCGCAGCGGGTGCTCGATTCGCGCAAGAAACTTCTCGAGCAGGGCGCCATCGCACGCAAGCTGGTGGATGACGCCGAGGTCAGTTACGCTCAGGCCAAGGGCCAATTGGAAGCCGCAAAAGAGCACTTCAAAGCCCTGCAGAGCGTCGGCAAGCAGGAACTGGTCAAGACCGCGCAGGCGCAGGTAGAAGCCGCGCGCGGTCATTTGCAATCCGCCGAAGCGCAGGTCAGTTATTCGGAAGTTCGCAGTCCCATCAGCGGCGTGATTGCTGACCGCCCGCTTTACGCCGGAGAGATGGCCAGCGCCGGCGCGCCGCTGCTGACCGTGATGGACATCTCGCGCGTCATCGCTCGAGTCAACGTGCCGCAGACGCAGGCAGGCGCCATTAAACTTGGCCAGTCCGCCACAATTACGCAGACCGGCAGCGAAGAGAAACTGGACGGCAAAGTCACGGTGGTGAGCCCGGCCACCGATCCCAACACCACCACACTCCAGGTTTGGATCACCGCCGCCAATCCGGAGGAGCGTCTCAAACCCGGCGCCGCCGTCCATGCGTCCATCCTCACCGATACCATTCGCAATGCTTCGATCGTGCCTGCCTCCGCCATTCTCCCCGGAGAAGAAGGCGGCACCGCCGTCTTGACCGTAAGCCCTGATTCGATCGCGCACGTGCGGCCTGTCCAGTTGGGCGTCCGTTATGCCGACAAGGTTCAGATCGTCAGCGGCGTGAACCCCGGTGATGAAGTGGTCACGGTAGGCGGCTTAGGCGTGGACGACAAGGCCAAGGTAAAGATCGTCGGCGCGGCCGAAGAGCCAGCCGACGACGATGATGAAGACACACCGCCGCCCGACGCGAAAGACGGCGCTGGGAAGAAATGAGTCAGCTTTCCACGACCCCGGTCGGCCATGAACGCGAGGAGCAGCACTGGACTGCGCGCCACGGCAAGCCGATCATCTTCGTCATCCTCACTCTGGTGGCGGTCGGTATTTATCTCGCGCTGACGCTTCCCATCGCGGTCTTCCCGGACACAGACTTCCCCCGCGTCACCATTGGCGTCGACAACGGCGTCATGCCCATCAACCAGATGGAGGTCATCCTCACGCGGCCTATCGAAGAAGCGGTCAACACGGTTCAAGGCCTGGATTACATCACCACCACCACCAGCCGCGGCACCGCGCAGCTCGATCTGTTCTTTAACTGGAACGTCGACATGTACCGCACGCTCGACCTGGTCAACGCCGCCATCGCCCGCGTGCAGCCGTCGCTTCCCTCTACCGCCAAGGTCACCACCAACCGCATGACGTTCGCCGCGTTTCCCATCATGGGATACAGCCTGACATCCGATACCGTCTCGCAGACCCAGCTCTGGGAAACCGCCAATTATGAATTGAAGCCCCGGTTGAACCGCCAGCCCGGCGTTTCCAATATCGTCGTGCAGGGCGGCCAGCAGCCGGAGTTTCAGGTGCAGCCCGATCCCGCCAAGCTGATCCAGACCGGCACCACCATCCCGAATATTCTCGATGCCATCGGCCGCGGCAATTTGATCGATTCTCCAGGCCTGATCGAAATGCAGCACCAATTGGTGCTGAGTCTGGTGAGCGGGCAGGCGCGCACCCCCGAAGAGATCTCCCGCATTGTGATCAAGACCGCGCCCAATGGAGATCTCGTGCACATCGGGGATGTCGCGACCGTAACGCCGTCGGTCATGCCAGTTTATACCGTGGTCACCGCGAACACGAAACAGGCGGTCCTGCTCAATGTGTTCCGCCAGCCCGACAGCAACACGGTCTCGGTGGCGGACGCCGTCCGCGCCGAGATCGACCGTATCCGCAAAACTCTTCCCAAAAATATCGATCTGCGGCCGTTCTACGATCAGTCCGAGCTGGTGACTGATTCCATCAAGAGCGTGCGCGATGCCATCTTGATCGGCCTGATCCTGGCTTCGCTGATCATGGTGCTGTTTCTCCGTGACTGGGGCACATCGCTAGTGGCCGGTCTGGTGATTCCCGCCACCATCGCGCTCACGTTTCTCGCCATGAAAGCACTCAACCAGACGTTCAATCTAATGACTCTGGGCGGGTTGGCTGCCGCGGTAGGACTGGTTATCGACGACGCCATCGTGGTGGTGGAGAATATCGTTCTGCACCGCGATTCCGGACAGACGCGCGCGGAGGCCATTCGCAGCGCCATCCGCGAGATCCGGGTTCCTCTAGTCGGCTCGACCCTTACGCCGATCGTCGTTTTTGTTCCGCTGATCTCGATGGTCGGGGTATACGGCGTGTTCTTCCGCGCGCTGGCAATTACGGTCGGGATGGCGCTACTTACTTCGCTGGCGCTTGCGCTCACTTGGACCCCGACGCTGAGCCACTATCTCATCCGCAAGCAGCACCGCGGCTCCGGCGAACAACATAGCGGCATCCCCGGCTGGCTGTTCCGGCCGTATGCATCCCTGCTGCGTTTCGCCCTCGAACATCGCCTCGTCATGGCTCTTTTCGCTCTCGTGCTGATTGGAGCATCCTACTTCTGCTTTAGCCAGTTGGGCCAGGATCTGCTGCCCGCCATGGACGAAGGCGGATTCATTGTCGACTACGTGATGCCGGCAGGTTCGTCGCTCGCCGACACGAACCGCGTCATCACTCGGGTTGAGAAGATCCTGCGCGACACTCCGGAAGTGGAAAGCACTTCGCGCCGCACTGGGCTCCAACTGGGGGTTTTCGCCGTCACCGAGCCGAATATCGGCGATATTCTCGTCAAGCTGAAACGCAATCGAAAACGCAGTGCCGACGAGGTGGTGGCCGACGTTCGCTCGAAAATCAAGCAAGCCGAGCCGGTTCTGGATCTCGAGTTTCCCGCACTGCTCCAGGATATGGTCAGCGATCTGCAGGGCGCGCCTGAGCCCTGTGTGATCAAGCTGTTTTCTCAGGATCCCAGAGTTCTGCTGGAGTGGGCGCCCAAAGTGGGAGCAGCCATCAAGAAGATTCCCGGCGTGGTGGATATGGAAAACGGCATCGAAAACACGATCAGCGGTCCGGCCCGCATGTTCACCGTCGATCCCGGCGTCACCGCGCGCACGGGGTTCACCCCGCAGGAGGTGGAACTGGATACCAGCGCGATCCTGGATGGCGAACCCGCTCCGGCTCCCGTAGTGATCAACGACCGGTCGTATACGATTAGAGTGCGTTTTCCTGAGTCCACGCGCGCCACGCTCGACGCGATCCGCAACACGCCGCTGGTGAGCAGCACCGGTAAAACGGCGAACCTGGGCGCGCTCGCCAGCGTCAGCGAAATACCCGGAGAAACCGAAATCCGCGATGAGAACCTCCAGCGCAACGTTCAGGTAACCGCCAGCTTCGAAGGCGTCAGCCTGGGCGAAGGGATGAAAAGAGTGCAGCATGTCGTGGCGGACCTCGGTCTTCCGCCCTCGATCCGGGTGGCCTACGGAGGAAAGTTTGAGCAGGAGCAGAAGTCATACCGCGACATGTTTTTCGCGCTTGTTCTGGCGGTCCTGCTGGTGTTCATCGTTCTGCTCTTCGAATTCGGCGATTTCTCCGCGCCCATCGCGGTGCTTTGTTCCGCCC
>Ga0335079_10002881_pt1 | contig 19831 bp, 15 predicted proteins | sample Lox_Sample_33_FD_206719 | JGI IMG/M metagenome (GOLD analysis project Ga0335079, IMG submission 206719) | Soil microbial communities from Loxahatchee National Wildlife Refuge, Florida, United States - Lox_Sample_3.3 | ecosystem: Environmental > Terrestrial > Soil > Wetlands | place: USA... | reverse complement strand
GGAGGTTCCGGGCATGGCTTCAAGCACGCTCCTGCAGTGGGGGAATATGTGGCCGGGCTGCTGTGCGATAAGGTGCGCGCCGAGCCGCGTTTTGCCTATGCCGCGAAGGCAACGGTTCAAGTCAGGAGCGTGTATTGATGGCGGATCACTGCCGCCACGTCCCGCCCGCATCCGATGTGCGCCAGGTTTCGCCGGTCGAGGTGACGACCACTCCGTTTTGGGCATCTGCGAACTCGATGCGCACGATGTCGCCGCTCAGAGTGCGATCGTTTGCCTGCACTTGTACGCGCGCCCAGTGCTCCCCGCCATCGGAGGAGTGAAACAGCGCTCCACCAGAGCCGCCCGCCCATACATCACGTACTACCACGGCCACCGCGCGCAAGCTGACGCCCTCGGCGACGGCAACCTCCCTCCAGCTTCGTCCGCCATCGAACGAACGCTGCAGCGCACCGGAGTTGGAAACGCTCCAACGTGGGACGAGCAAGGCGCGCCTGGTGAAGTTTGCGCCGGAGCGCTGGGCCAGCGTCGCGGACTCGCTCTTCGGAACAACGGCGCCAGCTACGACTCCCCCCGGACGTGCGGCTTCGAGGGCATCACTTGTTGTTGCTGTCGGAGTGGGAACGGCCTTCGTCTGGGGCTGATCAATCTTTCGCTCCTGTTCGGGCGGCGGGCTATTCCCTATTCCGGAGCTGTAACCGGAGCCGTAATTGGATGTCGGAGGAGGCGGAGCCGGCGCTGCTGCCTTGCCCGCCACAATCGAGCGCGAACTGCCGCTCGCCGTCATCCTGGCACCGCTCACGCCGCCGGCACTTCGCGGAGGATTGACTGCCTCGGCCTGACGCGGCGCTCGGGTTGTCTCCGCTAGCTTCTGTGATTCGTTCGGCTGCGGTGGTGGCGGCGGTAGGGGCGCCGGTGCGGCCTGCTTTTTAGCCATTTCATAGCTGGCGATTGCCGGAGCGCTCGCACTGTATTCCCGGCGAAGCCGCATTCGCTCGCCGACAGCGATTAGCACCACCAGCGCCGCCGCCGTGAGTGCGCTCCAGTGCACTATGGGCGAGCGCCACCAGGAACGACCAGCAGCGACAGGGGCTCGACCGGCCGCGGCCGCCGCCACCAGTCGCTCCTCTTCGACCTGCGGCAGCGCCGCAAGCGCCACCACCTCGCGGCAGTCGGCGCAGCGCGACAGGTGGTCGAGTACCTGGTCTCGTTCCGTTTCCGTAAGCGTGCGCTCGGCGAAGGCTGAGAGCAGGTTGGCGTCGGGATGCTCCCCGGCCACGGTCTGCCCGCGCAGGCGCTCGCGTACGATCCTGGGAACTTCAGCCATCAGTCACTGCCCTTCCTATAGAACGCCGGAGCATCATCTTTTTGCGCGAGGCGTCCGGTGACATCGACCGAAATGTCGCGAACGTCGGTTGCAAGCGCTTCCTCCGCCTGCCTTCGGCTCATGCCGCGCCGGAGCAACTCATCCATAATCCTTTCCCGGAGCACGCGCACAACCTTGTCGAGTTTGCGGCTGATGGTGGATTCGTGCACGCCGAGCGTGCGCGCAATCTCCGCCAGCGTGCGCCCGTCCAGGTGGTACGAGGCAAGGATAAACCTCTCTTCGGCCGCAAGTGCGGCAAGCACAGTGTCCGTGGCTTCCGCCAGGCGCGGATCGGGCGCCTGCTCCGCGGGCGGATCGGCGGCCGCGAATTGCACGCCCGCATCGGTCTTCTCTTCCAGGCTGACGTCGTGCTTGCGGCGGCGGTAGCGGTTTACGTATTCCTGCGTCAGCGTGGCGCGCAGCCAGCCTTCGAGAGAGCCGCGGCCAGTGTAGTAATTCAGCTTGCAGGCGCGACGGCCCTCGCGAGTTTCCGTGCCGTAGAGATCGGCGTAGAGGGAATCAGCCAGTTCGCGGGCCGAGCTGTCTTCGCGGGTGATAGAGCGGGCAGCATCGTAAAGCTTCTCCCGGTAGCGCGTGAGAAAAAGCTCCCAGGCACGCTCATGGCCGGCGGCGCAGGCACGAGCCAAAGCCAGCTCCTCCAGGCGCAGCCCGCGGCAGAAGCCCACGGCCTCGCTTTCCCCGGCCTCGCCGGGCAGGTGCTTACCCGCGATCTCGCCCAGGATCCGGGCAAACTCCTGCTCGGACATACCAAGATCGGCGGCGTGGCTGCGCTGGTAGAGATCCGCGACCGCGCTGGCGCGGATTCTCCCTGCCACCGGGCCGGGCATTTGGGCGGTGCCGCTCATGGCCTCCTGGATACCAGTCAGGCTGAACTGTGCTGGATGGTATCAATTTGGATGCAAGAAAACACCGTCCTGCCGTTCTACACCCCAGAAGGCCAGCACTCCAACGCCGGCCTCGGGGAGGAACGAAATGACATTATCTCGAACCATCTGGATTGGGATCCTGGGGGTGTTCACCTTGATGGCGGGCGAAGTTATTGCCTGGGGCGGCCGGCAACCCGAAGATATATCCGCCGGTGAGTATCGCGTACTCGCGCCGATCACGCACGGCAGCCTGACGATCTTTCCTGTGGTTAGCGACCGCCGCCACGATACCAGCATGTTCATCACTCTGGATGAGGGATTGCGTTCGGGAGCCGTGGTGGTGAGCGAAGCCGGACAGGTGCAGGGTCTGATTCGTCGCGGGCCGGCGCCACCTCGGCGCGACGGGGCGCAGGTAAACCGGCTGGTGCTGGTGAATAACTCCGACAAGCCGCTGCTGCTGCTTGCGGGTGAGATCGTTACCGGCGGCAAGCAGGACCGCGTGGTCGGGAAAGACCGCATCGTGTCCCCTAACAGCGATCCCGTGGATCTGAGCGTGTTCTGCGTCGAGCCCGGACGCTGGACCGGAACCAGCGCGCAGTTCGGCGGCATGGGCGCCAGCAACGGCAGGAGCGCGTACGTAACTCAGATGGCGCAGCCCAGCGTCCGCGCTGGCGCGATGGCCGACAAGAACCAGCAAAAGGTGTGGGACCAGGTCAACGAAGCGGCGCGAGTCATGGCAGGACCGGCGCCACCTCCGGGCCTCAGCGGCACGACATCCTATGCAAAAGTCATGGGCAACGATGAAGTGCAGAAGAAAGTTGACGCCGTGGCCGCACCCATGGAGCATTCCTACGAAAGCGTGATCAAACAACTGCGCAATCAGAACGCCGTGGGCGTGGTGGTGGCGATCAACGGCAACATCGTCTGGGCGGACATCTTCGCCAGCACGCCGCTGCTGGAAAAATACTGGCCCAAGCTGGTGCGCTCCTACGCCACCGAGGCCATCACGCGCCGCAACGTGAAGGGCTCCGCCGATGTGAAATCAGCGCAGGCGTTCCTCGATGACTTCAGCGGCAATCGCCAGGTGGTCGAGACCGAGCCTGGGCTTTTCCGCCATACCGAGATCGCCGGCTCCGGGTTCCGCGCCTTTGAACTGGCATCGCTGCTGCCCAAGACAGGGTTCGACGTCCACGTCAGCAAGATGTCGGAGTAACCGGGAACATGATGGGCCATACAAACGTAAGTAACAACAGAGGCGCGGTGGAAATCGGCGGGACGCGCTTCCGGACAACCCGGCGATTCCCGAAACCGGATTTGGTTGCACGCTCCGATCAAAATTTTGTTCGCAACAACTAACGCTGGAACGTGTCCAATACGATAGAAGATATAGAGAGAAGTGAGGGCAGGGTCGGAGGTGAAAGATGGGACAAAAGTTCAACATATCGGATGTGGCTAATCTGAGGAGTGAGCTCATCCAGGGAGGTTTGGACTCGCAGCAGTCTGGTGAGCTGCTGCAGGTCTTCCTGATGGGCCATGGGTATGGAGTTTCGCGAGATGCGGCGCGGGCGGTCGCCAGCCGGTTGGGCAGCGCAGGCTGCTCCCTGGAAGTGGTGCGTCAGGAACTGGAACACCTGGCGCTGGTGATGTAACCGCAAACGCAAATCCGCCAGGTGAGGAAAGCCGGACCAACCAGTCCGGCTTTTGGCTTTCTTGAGCGCTATCGCAGGAACCCGGAAACGAACATCACGCCGAAAATGAGAGCGAAGCCGAGTTCCATCCATCCCAGGCGGTGCACGCGCAGCGGACGCGGCTTCTTGAAGAACCAGGCGGCGCCCCGCAACAGCATGGGATGGAATGCAACCACGCTCATCTTGGGCAACAGCCGGAAATGGAAGAAGCCCAACAGCAGAACGACGGTGAGGATTTCGCCGGCGAGAAACTTCCATCCGCACTGCAGCCGTTTTCTCAGTCCTGTGACTTTGGCGTTGCGAATGCGCAACTGCACCATGTGCACCTGGTTCGCGGCGAAAAGCCAGTTGGCAGCCCAGACCATCCAGGCCGTGGTGTCGAGACGGCCCGTTGACACGTAATAGGCTCCGGTAGCGGTCGAAGTCAGGCCGATCAGTCCCGCGATTTGCGAAAGCATGCGGGTTTCGCGGCCGAGCCGGCGCAGCAGGGCCTGCGTACCGAATGACAACGCGGCGATCGCCCCCAGCATGAGCAGGGCGGAATTACTGCCATTCCACAGCAGCGCAGCCAGCGCGATGGACGCAATGACTGAATAGCCGGCAATCGCGAACATCACTAGCCGCCGCTCGGCAGGCGTATCGATGCGCTGCGCCGACGTACCCAGCGCCGCTTCAACGGGTGTGCGCAGGCAGAACAGAGATATCGACGCCAGCAGGAACAGCAGCACTGGAACCACAGCTCCGCCGCGGAGAAGGGCAACAGTGGCACTGGTAGTCAACGGCACCAGCAGGATGCCCCAAGCGCCGTGCTCACGCGGCAACACGAAGGACCGCAGCCGCGTCTGGTTCAGGGTTCGAAGATCGGTGACCATCTCAGACATTGCACTTGGTGCTGGGCACTAGTTGCTCGGTACCCTTGCCGCTCGCGGCTGGTAGACGCAGAACGGTTCCTCGTCCAGCATGTCTCCGGTAGCGGCGAAGGCGCGCGCGCGACATCCCATGCAGATGTTGCGGAACTCGCAGCAACCGCACTTGCCCTTCAAGTTGCCGGTATCGCGCAGCAGCTCGAACACCGGCGAATCGTTCCAAACGTCGGCGAAAGTCTGCTGGCGCAGGTCGCCGGCCTTTACCGGAAGGTAACCACAGGGAAAAACTTCACCTTCATGCGAGAGGAAGCACACCCCGGTGCCGGCCAGGCAGCCTTTGGTGGCGGCGTTCATGCCGTGCGGGTGGCCGCCAGGATGGCCTGTTGGATGCATGCCCGGGTTAAGAACGATGCCGGTGCCGCTGGGCATGAGTGTTTCCGTCGGGCCGATGGCGTTAGGATCAGCGGCTTGAGCTTGTCCCACGGCTTGCGCCGCCTTGCGCTCATCCACCTGCCGCTGTTTGGCGACGCGGAAGTAATGAGGCGCGCACGTGGCCTTCAGCTCAATGTCTCCGCTTTTCGACTGGTCGTAGAACCAGTTGAGCATGCGCTCGTATTCGTCCGGCGGGACCATCTGTTCGGCGGCAATATCCACGCCACAGCCCACCGGCACGAGCAGGAAGGTGTGCAGCGCGTCGGCGCCGATGTTCCGCACCAGTTCCAGCACCGCGGGAAGCTGGTGCGCGTTGTGGCGCGCCACCGTCATATTGATCTGCAGCGACATGCCCAGCTCCTGCAGATTGCGGAAGCCCTGCAGCGTGTTCTCGAAGGCGCCGGGGATGCCGCGGAAGCTGTCGTGAGTTTCAGCGTCCGCCCCGTCCAGACTCATGGAAACGCGGCGCACGCCGGAGTCGACGATTTTCTGCGCGACGCTTTTCGTGACCAGCGTGCCGTTGGTGGCCAACGCCACCCGCAGGCCGCGGTCGGTGCCGTAGCGGGCGAGCTGGAAAATGTCGCGGCGGAACAGCGGCTCGCCCCCGCTCAGTACCAGGATAGGGTTCGAGAAATCGGCGATCTGGCGAATGATCTCCAGCGCCTTGTCGGTGGGCAGGTCGGTGGGCGACGACAGCTCGGTTGCGGTGGCGCGGCAATGGATACAGCGCAGATTGCAGCCCTTGGTGACTTCCCAGAAGACCAGGCGTGGCTTGTTGTCGGTGTGCATTTGGCTTCTCCCCACGTAAGCCATTCGTTAACAACAAAAGGATAGTTTCCGGATTGGGCAATCTGATGTGACCGGCGTCACAGGCAAGCGGTCAGGAGTCACACCGCTGTAAGCATCTATGACGAGACAGGTGAAGGGGCACGACCTTGGTCGTGCCGTAACGCAGCATGGAAAACTTAGGGGCTTTAGCCCCTGAAACTCGTTGAATCTTAAAGCACGCAAGCAGAGGCTAGGGCCCACGTCTCTTAGGTCTCTTAACGGAACGACCAAGGTCGTGCCCCTTCACTAACTTTTGTGACGTTTGCAGGGATCCTCGTTGCGCTCGGCTCGCTAACTCTCCTTGGGATGACAGCCCCCTGTGATACGGTAAGCGCCCTGGGAGGAGCAATGAACCGATTCGCTTACGCAGGCATTCTTGTCGTGGCAACCTGCCTGGCAGCCCGGGCGCAACAGTATGACGTCATTATTCGCAACGGCACGGTATATGACGGTTCGGGCGGAAAGCCGTCGGTTGCCGAGGTAGCCATCAATGGCGACCACATTGCGAAGGTTGGGAATTTGCGTGGCGCCCACGCGAAAACGGAGGTCGACGCCAAGGGCCTGGCGGTAGCGCCGGGATTCATCAACATGATGAGCGGCCCTGACACGCTGATGGCCGACGGGCGCTCGCAAAGCGACATCCGCCAGGGTGTCACGCTGGAGATTTTCGGCGAGGGCGAGTCCATGGGACCGCTCACCCCGGAAATGCGCGACTACTTTCAGAAGCTGCAGGGGGACATCAAGTATCCGCTGGACTGGAACACGCTGGCCGAGGGGCTCGAGCGTCTGGCGCAGCACGGCGTCTCCTGCAATGTTGCCTCGTTTGTCGGGGCAGCGACCATCCGCGAGAACGTGCTCGGCTTTGCCAATCGCGCGCCCACGCCGCAGGAAGTCGACCGCATGCGGGCTATCACCGAGCAGGCCATGCGCCAAGGTGCGCTGGGAGTCGCCTCAGCGCTGATCTACGCTCCCGGAGCTTATGCCAGGACCGACGAACTCATTGCGCTCTCCCAGGCTGCCGGCAAGTATCACGGGATTTACATCTCGCACATGCGCAGTGAAGGCAATCAACTGCTGGAAGCGGTGGATGAGTTGATCACCATTGCGCGCACGGCGCAGGTGCCGGCGGAAATCTATCACCTCAAAGCCGCGGGGCAAGGAAACTGGGGCAAGCTCGACGGCGTGATCAATAAAGTGCAGGCCGCGCGCGCCCAGGGCCTGCGGATTACCGCCGACATGTATACCTACACGGCAGCCGCAACCGGCTTGGATGCCTCGATGCCGCCGTGGGTGCAGGAGGGCGGTTATGACGCCTGGGCGGCACGCCTGCGCGACCCTGCCGTGCGTGAGAAAGTCGTCCGTGAGATGCGGACACCGTCTAATCAATGGGAGAACCTGCTGCTGGCCGCCGGTTCGCCGGATCGCGTGCTGCTGGTGAGCTTCAAGAATGACGCTCTCAAACCTCTCACCGGAAAAACTCTGGCCGAAGTGGCAAAAATGCGCGGCAAATCGCCGGAGGAAACGGCGATGGATCTTGTCAGCGAAGACGGCAGCCGCGTGGGCACGATTTATTTCCTCATGAGCGAAGAGAATGTCCGCCGCGAGATCGCGCTCCCCTGGGTCAGTTTCGGCGCAGACGAAGAGTCCCAGGCGCCAGAGGGCGTGTTCCTGAAGTCAAACCCGCATCCCCGAGCTTATGGCAACTTCGCACGCCTGCTGGCGACTTACGTGCGCCAAGAAAAGGTTATTTCCCTGACCGAGGCGATCCGGCGGCTGACTTCTTTGCCGGCACAAAACCTGAGCCTGGAACGGCGCGGCCTGCTCCGCGAGGGCTATTACGCCGATGTCGTCGTGTTCGACCCTGCGAAGGTCGAAGCGCCCGCAACCTATGAAAAACCGCACCAGTATGCGAAGGGAATGGTGGACGTCTGGGTCGACGGCACCCAGGTGCTGAAAGATGGTGAGCACACCGGAGCAAAGCCAGGACGGGTAGTGTATGGGCCGGGACGAAAGGGAAACTGAAGGATTCCGGCCCAATGACTCAATGGCCCAATGACTCAATTCTAGGGCCCCACCCCGCCGCTGTGGCAATCGTTGCAATTGACGGCGGCGAAATCCATTTCTCCGCCGGGATGTTCGAAAGTTGTGGTTGGCACCTTGGCCATGGCGGAGCCGCCGTTCTCCTGCCCGATGATGGTGTGGCAGCTATTGCAGTCACGCGCGATGAGCTTGCCTTCCTTGCTGACGTGCTGGCCGTCATGGCAGCGGAAACAGCCTTCCGAGTACAGGTGGCCGATGTTGTTAGGGTGAGTGCGCCAGTCCAGCTTCATCTCCGGAAAAATGTTGGTCGAAAACACGCGTTGCACTTCCGTGATCGCCTGTTTGATGGCGGGCAGCTTCTTTTCATGCACGTCCGGGTGCTTGGTCAGATAGTCGGAGTCCAGCTCGGTGGCAATGCCTTCCATAGCTTCGTCTGTGGTCTTGTACTCCTTGGTGAGGACCTCGACTGCGTACTTCTTGATGTAGGGCAGGGACATATCGATACGCCCGGCCGTGAGCAGGTCGTCCACCGCCTTGTCCGGCGGTTGGTAGATATGCGTCGGCCGGTTGTGGCAGTCGATGCAGTCCATGCGCCGCAGCGTGGCCTTCTTGATGTCCTCGGGCTTGAGCGGAGAATCTTTGGCGAAGTATTCGGTCACGCGGCCCTGGTGGTCCTTGATTTTGACGTAGGCGATCTTCTGGCGCTGCTTGTCGGTGGGGACGTACCAGACCTCGTTATTGATGTTCATGTGCCAGTGGATGCCGGTGGTCATGCCGGTGGTGGGGCTGCCACCGCCAGTCTTGATGAGCATCTTGATCTGGCGCGGGGTGTTCTGTTCGTCGTAGCCGAAATGGTTGATGGTCTTCAACTGCGCCCCGTAGAACTTCTCCGGCCAGTGGCACTGCTCGCAGGTCTGCTGCGCCGGGCGCAGGTTCTCCACCGGGCTGGGAATCGGACGGGGGAAAGTGTTGAAGGTGGCCGCATAGACCTGGCGCAGGCCGGACATTTTGGAGCGCACATACCAGCTCGCGCCGGGGCCGACGTGGCACTCCACGCAATGCACCCGGGCATGCGGTGACGCCTGGTAAGCGGTGAACTCCGGATTCATCACGTTGTGGCAGAGCTGGCCGCAGAACTGCGTGGAGTCGGTGAACTCGTAGGCGCGATAGCTGGCCACTGCCGTCAGCAGCACGAACACCACCAGAAAGCTGCCGACGAAGGTGAAGATCGCCCGCTGCCGCGGAACGTTCAGGTCAATCCTGGTGTAAGAGGGGATCTGGTCCGGCGCGATCTTGCGGCGGCGCGCACGCTCGCGCAGCATGCCCACGATCAGCAACACCACGCCAATCATCAGGACCATGGGCAGCACCATGTAGGTGAGCAGGCCAAAATAGGGATTCGATCCGCCTGCGATCACATCCACCAGCAGCAGGAACAGCAGGTTGGCCAGGCACAGCGCGATGATGATGAGTCCGATCAGGCTGACATAATTGCGGATGAGCCCGGGAATCCGTGGTTTGAGTTGTTCCACCATTTACTTGTTTCCCTTCCACTTTTCTTCCGTTTCCCGCTGATGGCGGTCTGCGGCCCCCGATCCATCGCCGGAAGCTGAAGCGGCCATGCCAACGCCGTGTTCTTCCATCGCCCGCAGCGCGTCCAGCGGGTGCTCTTCGTGGTACAACTCTTCCGACATCTTGCCGTCCCAGAACGCCCAGTTCAGCGGGTACACATCGGGATCGAAGATGACCTGGTAGAAGTGCCACACCACGATCGCCAGCGTGGCCAGTACGGCCTCATAGAAGTGCACGGCCAGCGCCACATCCACCGACCAGCGCGGCAACCAGTGGCCGACGCCGATCTTGAACCAAGCCATCAGCCCGGTGACGCCCATGATGATGTAGCCCCACACCAGCGCCCAGTACTCGGCTTTCTCCGCATAGTTGAAGCGGGCGAAGGCCGGCCGCTTGGATCCGAGGCCGAGATAATAGCCGAGATTGTCGCGGATGTCGAAACCGTCCTTGAGAGCCGGCAATAGATCCTTCACCGCGCGGCGGCCCTCCTGAGTCGCAATCGCATAGTAAAGATGGTAGAGCCCGACGGCGAGCAGCAACACGGCCGCGGCCCGGTGTCCCCAGCGGCGCACGCTTTCGCCGAAGGCCATCCCCAGCCAACTGTCCGGGTAGGCAAGCGCGAAACCAGTGATCGACAAAGTGATGAAACTGGAGAGCAGGCACCAGTGCTGGATGCGCTGCTGCAGGGTGAGCCGGATCACGGTGCTTTCCTGAGCCTTGCGCCGGGCCAGCGCCTTCTTGTACCAGATCAGCAAATTGTGCAGCACCATGCCGCCGATCACCAGGATGATCAACGGAATGTACAAGCGCCGAATCCAGCGGATAGCGATGCTGGACATGTCGGCAGAAAGCGGCACGTCAATGTGCACCTTGCCTTGCACGAACTTGTCCGTCGCGCCGGGATGGCACTGCCCGCAGGTCCTCACCAGGTTGGCTTTGTTGATGGTGGAGCGCGGGTCAGAGGAAGGCAGGATGTTGTGCGCGCCGTGGCAACTGGCGCAGTTGGCGACCACGGTCGAGCCCAGCTTCGCGGCCAGGCCATGATAGCTGGCCGCGTAGGTGGTCATGCGCCGTCCCGAGAAGCCGTACTCCTGCGACATGCGCATACTTTCGTGACAGTTGGCGCAGGTGGCGCGCGCGACGTTGCCGGCGAATACGGACGACTTGGGATCCAGGTGCGACTTGATGGTGTGGATGCCGTGGCAATCAGTGCACACCGGAGCCTCGAAGTTGCCGCGCGCTATCGCCTGCCCGTGAATGCTCTGCGCGTACTCCTGCCGGATGTTGTCGTGGCACTTGGCGCAGGTGGCGGGAACGTTGGGCTGAAAGATGCTCGATTTAGGGTCGTTGGGCGGACGGATTTCGTGGCTGCCGTGACAGTCGGTGCAGACCGCGGCCTTGGTGGAACCGGCGGCCACGGCGCGGCCGTGGACGCTCTCCTCGTAGTTGATGAAGGTGGCCGAACTCAGGCCCTCCTTCTCCATGACGAACTTCTGCCCGTGGCAGGAGCCGCAGGTAGCCGGGATATTGGCATGAGCGACTTTGGATTTCGGATCGCTCGGCGGCAGGATCTCGTGCTGGTTGCCGTGGCACGAGGTGCAGGTGGGAGCGTTGCTGTCTCCTTTCGCGCGGGCCTGAGCGTGGATGCTAAGGACATATCCGTGGTCGGCGTCGGCGTGGCACTTCGAGCACGACAGTTTAGCCGGCTTCACCTCGTGCGGCGCCGACTTCACATCCTCGTGACAATCAACACAGCCCAGAATGGAGCCGTGGATCGAGTTATTAAACTTTGCCTCGTCTACCGCCAGGCTTTCCTGCTTCCCATCCACTTCGTGGGTCAGGGTGGCATCGCTGTGGCAGGCCAGGCAGTCGGCGTTCGTGGGCTTCTTGGCAGCCCAGGCGGCTCCTATGAAGAATATGAAGACAGACAATAACATCCAGTAAGCACGCCGACTGCGAGCCCCAACCGCGGGTTCTGTTTCCCTCGCTGGCATTCCCAACCTCCTGCTACCGATACGCAAACAACATGGCATAAATGATCCAGACCACGATGCTGAACCCTACGGCCAGCGCCGCCCACGCAAACACGCGGATGGTACGAACGACGATGTCGGGATGCGGCTCCGCCAGGTGTTCTTCCAGCTCGCCGCGAGCCACCAGCGCCTCATACTCGCGCGGCTTGTCGCGCTTCAGCTCCGCCAACTGCATGCGGCCGGTAAAAATCGTCGTGTCCATGGGGAACTTCTCCGGCCGCAAGTGGGTGTTGAAGAAGTGCACCGTGAAGATAAAACCCGTCGCCAGCAAGGCTTCGTCACTGTGAATGATGGTGGCGACGTTGATAAACGATCCCGGCAGAAAGCGCGTGAAAAAGACCGGGAACCAGAGCGTCAGCCCGGTACAACCGATGATGAAGATTCCCCAGAATACGGCGAAGTAATCGAACTTCTCCCAGTAGGTCCACCGTCCGTAGCGTGGACGCGGCCCCAGGTGCAGAAACCACTTCATGGTGGCAATGAACTCGTGGAGGTCCTGTCGGTTGGGGATCAACGTGTTCGGCCCGAACAGCAAGGAGCGCCAGGATAGTTGCCCGCGCTTCTTACTGCGATACAGGTCCGCCAGGTGAGTGATGAAGGTGCCAAACATGACCACCGCCGCGAAACGGTGGATGTACCCGGCGGTTTGAAATCCTCCCAACAAGCGGGACAGCACCACCGCCCACTTGGTGTAGGAGAATTTAAGCGTGAGTCCAGTGGTGGCAAGACTCAGGAAACTGACGATCATGCAGCCGTGCAGGGTACGGTGCAGGCGGTTGAAGCGGACGAACTCGCGCTCCGTCGCCGCCGCAGGAAGGGCAGCGATCGCTTCCCGTGCAGGCTGCATTGGTCTTTCGAACTCGTCGTTACCGTCCGGCATTCTTGTCCTCCGCCTGCTGGTTGCCTTTCGCCTCCCGGGCTTCCTCGGCGCGCAGCTCGCGGCGCATTTCGACCGCACGCGGCAGCCATAGCAAAGTGTGTACCCCGCCCACGACGAACGTCCCCAGCAGCAGCGCCGTCATCCCCCAGAACGACCAGAACAGGAACGGATACTTTTTCGGGTCGTGGTGGGTGGCGTGGGTCAGGTATCCGGCAAAGCGCCGGGTGGCGTCGCTGTGGCACTTCTGGCAGGTGGCAACCACGTTGGCCCGGCTCAAGTGCGACCGCGGATCGGTGACCTTTTGGATGTCGTGCGCCCCGTGGCAGTCGTAACACTTGGCGGTCTTGGTATAGCCCAGGCGTGAGACCTTGCCGTGATAAGTGTCGAAGTAGGTCTTGGCGATCTCGGCGTGGCAGCGGCCGCACTTGTTCATGATGTCGAGCATGAAGCCGTCTTCATCGGTGCGCCGAATGGAGTGAGCGCTGTGGCAGTCGCTGCACACCGGCAATTCCTGGCCAGTTTTGGTTATGTTCACCGAATGGATGCTCTCCACGAACTGCTCCTGGATGCCGTGGTGGCACTTGCCGCAGGTTGCCGGCACGTTCTTGGGATTGACGCTCGACTCCGGGTCGGTGCGCGGCAGCACGCCGTGGGCGGTGTGGCAGTTGGTACAGGTGGCAGTCACGGTGAGGCCGCTCTTCAGCAGACCCTTGCCGTGGATGCTCTCGGTATAGTGCTGGGTGATCTCGTGCTGGCGCCCGGTGTAGCGGAGGGCCGCTTTCTGCCCCTCGCGGTGGCAACTTCCGCACAACGCAGGCACGTTGGTGGGGAAGGTCCTCGATGCCGGATTCTGCCGGCCGAGGACGCCATGCGTACCGTGGCACTCTTTGCACGTGGGAGCATTGGAATCGTTGGCGGCCAGGAGCTGCCCGTGCTTGCTGTGCTGGAACTGCTGCGCGATCTCCGCGTGGCACGAGCTGCAATCCACCTTCTTGGTAATGGTCTCGCACGGACGCACCCGCGACGCGTTCACCTCGGAGTGGCACTGGCTGCACGCCACCTTAACGTGCCGCGAACCTGCCAGTTCTTCGGAGTGGACTTGCAACATGCGGCCATCAGACGCCTTCAAGTCCGGCCTGGCGTGGCAGCGCTGGCAGTCGGCGTCAGCCATGCCCTGGGTATAGAAGACGTTCCGAATCTTGTGCGGCTGGTGGCAATCGATGCAGGCCGGCAGCACATTCGCTTCCTTTTCCCAAAGTTCGCCGCGGATGGTCTTACGGTGCACCTGCTCGATCAGTCCGTGGCACTTGGTGCAGGTGGCGGCGATGTTCTTGCGGGAGATGGAAGAGTTCGGGTCGGTGTGCGGCAGGATGCTGTGCGGGGTGTGGCAGGAGGCACAGTTGGGCGCCACGATCAGCCCTTTCCTGAGCAAGCCCTCACCGTGGATACTCTCGGAGTAGTTCTCCAGGATGTTGTGCTGTTCGATGGGCCGTTGTGTCTGCACCGGCGTGCCCTCGCGGTGGCATTTGCCGCACAACAAGGGAACATTGAGTGGCGCCACCGGCGAACGGCGATCTTTGGCAGGAAGGATGTCGTGGTTGCCGTGGCAATTCACGCAGCGTGGCGCCAACACGTCGCCGCGGGCCGCCGCTTTGCCGTGCAGCGACTTGGCGTGAAGCTCCGCTTCGCTGCTGTGGCAGGTGCCGCAGTTCACCTTGGCTACGGGGGTGTCATGAGGCAAGTCCTTGCCTTCCAGGGACGCATGGCAGGAGGTGCAGGAAAGCGAGCCGTGAATCGACGCCGCGAACTTCTTCCCTTCCACGTAGAGCGAGACAGTCTTGGCCCCGCGTTTGGTGGTCAGGCTTTTGTCGTCATGACAGGCCAGGCAATCGGCGTTGCTGGGTGTATCTGTTGCCCAAACCGGACTTAAGAAAATTATGAATGCCGATAAAAACAACCAGCTGATACGCCGAATGCCAGGCCACGAAGTTGCTCCTGCTCGATAGCCTGCTGACATGCTAAGGCTCCCATCGCCCTAACTTCCCCCCGATTGGTTCCGGGATTCAATCTGGCGAATGTACATCCACAGTCCGATCAGGACTGCAACAATCGTGATGAGCGTCAACCCCAGCCCCTTGCGCCGGTAGTCGCGCTCGGCCAGAGCTTGCAGCCCGGCCTTGTACGTCTTGTCCGCGATCTTCATGCCCGCCTGCGTGTCCTGCTCCACCTTGCCGGGCTGGAAGCTGTGAACGGTTACGCGCGCCTTGATGAGCGAGTCGCGTCCCTGCGCCTCATCGATCCGCGCCTGGCTGACTTCCATGCCGGAGCGCTCCGCCTTGTCGAGTACTTCGTCGGAACGTTTCAGCGATTCATCAAGCTTGCTGAGGTCGTCGTGAATCTGGCCGGCGGCGACGAAGCCTGGATCGCCGGTGGCGTGGCAGTTGGTGCACACCGCTTCGTTGCCGGTGCCGACCATCGCGTCGGTGGGATGGACGATGCGGTGATTGCTGTGGCAGGTAATGCAGGAGCCCGTCCCCATGGCCGCGAAGGCCGCCTTGTGCGGGCTGATATCGAACAACTGCGCCTGAAAGACGTGGCAAGTCGAACAGACGTTCTCCACCGACGCCACTCCCGGCGGGGCCGCCCCGTGGTTGCCGTGGCAGGTGGTGCAAGTGGGCGCGCTCAGGTCGCCGCGGACCACCATGGCTTCATGATGGACGCTGGCGCTGTATCCGGCGAACTGGTCAGTCTTGATCTTGTAGTCCTTCATGTAGGCGGCGTCGGAATGGCAGCGTGAGCAGGTATTGGCCACGTTCAGCGGGTTGACCGTGGAGCGCGGTTCCCGCGAAGGCCGGATGCCGTGCACGCTATGGCAATCGATACAGACCGCGACCTTTGTGTCTCCATGAGCCAGGCGCTTGCCGTGCACGCTGGTCTGATATTGCGCGAACTGATCGGTGCGCAGCGAGGGGTTGTATTGCCGCATGTAAGCACCGTCGGCGTGGCACTTGGCGCACATCGCCGGAATCTCGTTGCGCTTGGGTTTGCCGCGGAAGCCGGCCTTCTTGCTCATCGCGCCTTCTGGCGATGGCTCACTGGGATCGCCGCCGTGGCAACTGGCACAGGTCAGGCCCTTCTGCGCGTGGATGTCCGCCGCCCACTGCGCTTCCGTCACACCGGTAGGCTCCGGGAAGGCGGAGTGGCACTCAACGCAACTGCTCTTGGCGATCTGCGGCTGGGCCTGAGCAAATAAGCAGGCGGGAAGCAGCAGGCAGGCCAGGGCAACCACGGAAACATAGAGGCACAGAGGTTCTAAACTAAGTGTTCCTCTGTGTGTCTCTGTTGTGATTTCTCGCCTCATCGCATCCGCTTTCGTCATTTTGGGACCGCCATGTAGCCATAAGCAGTCATGCAAACGATGTAAGCCAAAGCGAACACGCCCAGGCCACGGATGAAAACCTGCCGGCGGCCGTAACGATCGCCACCCAGAAAAGGCAGCAGCACCCAGACCAGTCCTGCCAACCCGAACCCCATGATGCCCAGCAACTCGCCGTCAACCGGACCCACCTTGGCCGGGATGAGCTTCAGCGTCTGGAACATGAACATGAAATACCATTCCGGCCTGATGCCGGCGGGCGCGGCCACGAAGGGATCGGCCTTGCTCCCCAATTCCCACGGATAAAGCGCGGCCAGCGCGCCCAGCACCCCCAGCGCCACATACCAGGCCATCAGCTCGTGCGCAAAGAAATTGGGAAAGAACGGCATCTCGCGCTTGTTGGGCGGCAGCGCCTTCCATGCTGCTTCCTGGCCGGGCGGCACGCTCATGCCCAGCCGCTGGATCAGAAGTATGTGAGTGGCAATCAGCAGGGTGGTGATGCCGGGAAGCAGAGCGACGTGGAAACCGAAAAATCGTGTCAGGGTGGCGCCGGTAACTTCTTCGCCGCCGCGCAGGAAGATCAGCAGCGGCTTTCCGATCAGCGGCACCTGGCCGGTGATCTCCGTGCCCACCTTGGTGGCGAAGAAAGCCAGTGTGTTCCAGGGCAGCAGGTAACCGCTGAAGCCGAAGCCCAGCGCCAGGAACAGCAGCACCATGCCGGTCAGCCAGGTCAGCTCCCGCGGCTTGGTGTAGGCGCGCAGAAAGAGCACGCTGAACATGTGTGCGAAGGCGGTGAAGATCATCAGGTTCGCCGACCACGAGTGGATGGAACGCACCAGCCATCCGAATTGCACCTGGGTCATGATGTACTGCACGCTCTCGAAAGCTTCATTGGCGCTGGGGCGGTAGTAGAGCAGCAGCAGAATGCCGGTCAGCACCTGGATCATGAACAGGAACAGCGTCATGCCGCCGAGGAAGTACCAATACGACAGCTTGTGGACGGGAACGGTCTTATGGCGTAGCGGGGCCACCAGTTGCTCCCAGCCGAAGCGCTCGTCAAGCCAACGCACCAGCCGGTTGCTGTGGGTGGAGGTCGGCGGTGTGGCTTCCGGCACGCTGGCCATCAGGCCCCCCGCCGCCGGCTGACCACTACGTCGTCGCCATTGATGTGCACTGCGTAGGATTCCAGCGGACGGGGCGGCGGCCCGGCTACGTTGCGTCCGTTGAGGTCGTAGAAACCGTTGTGGCAGGCGCACCACACTTCGCGTACATCGCTGCGATATTGCACCGTGCAGTTCAGGTGGGTACAGACCGCGGACATGGCCCGGTACTCGCCATCGGAGGTACGCACCAGCAGACCCGGCCGGCTGCCAAAGCGGAAGATCTTGCCGCTGTTCGCCTTGAGATCACCGACCTTGGCCGCTACTACACTGTCGCCTCCGAGGTCAGTCGCGGCCGGCGGCACCAGGTAGCGCAGCACCGGATAAAGGAACGCTACCGCGGATGCCAGCAAGCCGCCGCCCAGCAGGAATTGCATCAGGCGGCGGCGTGCCGGCTCGTGTTTGGTTACGGTTTCCGCGTGGTCCATGGATTCCCTTTTCCGGCGGACCGCCGGGGGTTGTTTACTTCAGCGTCCGGACGTACTTGGCCAGAGCCTTGATCTGATCGTCGGCCAGTTTGCCTTTGAAGGCCGGCATCTTGGGCGGCTTGCCATTGGTGATCGCGGCAGCCAGGTCGGCATCGCTCATCTTCTGGACATCGGGGGAAGCGAACTCCTTGGTGCCCGCCATCTTCTTGCCATCAGTTCCATGACACATTGCACACTTGGACTTGTAAACGTCGGCCGCCGCATCTGCGGCGAAGGAAGCCAGCGGTAACGCGAGCATGGCCAGAACCAGCGCCACGACCGCCACTTTCTTACCAGAGACTAGGTTCACGATATTCCTCCTGGGGGTGGGGATTATGCAGCGTTTAAAAATTCCACAAAACTCGGGTTTGTCAACCGTTAAATCCAGACACGAACTCCCCGCTCTAGATCCAAGCCAAGGATTTCAAATCTGGAGGGCAATCGGCTGTGACCGTGTACACGGTTCTTTGTGACCGCCGTCACACTGCCCATGCGAGCCCTCGAAGACCGTCGCTTGGGTCCTGGCCGCGGACGGCAAGCTGAAGGAGGGATGGGCCAAACGGCCCATCCCACTTGCCACAGGACGGCTTAGAAATGGTACTCCATCGTCGCCGACACGTAGTAGGCCCGATACGAGGGCTGGTCCACTCCCAGGAACAAGTACCTGGCCGCGGAGGGATCGCCCACCTGGAAGTACGGGTAAAACGGGCTGGCGCCGTTGGGACTCAGGATCGGAGTAGGCGAGGTGGTGCTGCTCACCACCGCCACCGGACAACCGGCGACCGGGGCAGCCAGCGACGCGCTCGCGCAACCCATGTACTGGCTCATGGGCGAGGTCTGGTAGTCCTTGTTGTCGAACTGCTGGTAGCGGAATTCGAACTTGGGCACAAGGTTCTTGGTGAGCTTGTACTTGAAGATCGCCACTACCTCATGCTGGCGGGTAACCGTCTCCGGATAGTCCGTGGCAGCGCTGGTGCCGACCAGGATGAACGCGTTGGCCCCGGTGGTGATGGTGGGATTTCCCAGATACGTGGAGAAAGTGTTGCCTCTACCCGCCGAGAGCGAGTAGTAGGTGGTGAAGTAGGCCTTCTTGCCGATATAGGTGTCGGCGCCTGCCGTCCAGACATCAACCAGTTGGGGTGTAGTGCTCAACCAATCGTTGTTGGGGGTATCGCAGCCGGTACACGTCAGGATGGTCTGCACGCCGGTAGTAGGCGTGCGGTCGCGTGAGACCATACTGCGGTAGTAGTGTTCGTGGGAATATTCGGCGAACAGGGTCAGTTGGGGTGAAAAAGCGTAGTCGGCGCTGCCGCCGTAGTTGTAGGAGATGTCCTTCAGAATCCCGTAAAGGTAATAGGGAGCGGTGGTAGCCGCCGCGCCGGTCAGGAAGTTCAGCGGCGTCGGGCTATTGGTGCCGCCGGCCTGGTTGTAGTTGTCCTGGATGGTTCCGCCGAAAGCGGAGAAGGTCAGACTCGCCAGCGGACTGTACTGCACCATCGCGTCGCCGCGGTTGCGCACTCGCGCCGCCTCGTCGAATCTCCGGCTGCAGCGTTGATCGGAGGTGAAAAAAGTCGTGGTGGTGTCGGAACACAGGACCGGGCTGCCGGAAGCATTGGTGACGTCCAGGTCCTGGTACGAATCCGGTTTGCGGTTGGAATACTTGTAGGAAAGTCTGAACATCAGATCCTTCCAATAGTTCACATCTACGGCGCCACCCACCGAGTTCTCCAGCGAGTGGGCCGCGTCGCGATACGAGCGGTCCATCCAATCTGCGGTGTAACCGGCTTTCATGGAACTCCGCTTGGCGAAAAACCAGCTGCCGGTCAGATCGAGCGTCTTGCGGTTGTAGCCGAACGGCTTGTTGGTGTCTGTGCTCGGCGCCGCAGAATCACCCTCGACCGGCGTGAAGTTGCGGATCGGAGTGTTGTTGTCGTAGTCGTAGTAGCGGTACGTTGCCTTGAGCTGGAAGCTCTTCCAGGGCAAGGTGACCAGGGTATAGTTCATGGCCAGGGTTTGCTTGCTCCCGGCCAGGTTCGGCGCCGGCAGCGACGCCGTGGTGGTACAGGACGCCCCTGCCACCCCGCCGCAGCCGGTGATGGCCACGTTGCTGGTATAGGGGAGAAAGGCCTTGTCCTGGCTCAGCCAGCCGGGGCTGATGCTGGCCATAAAGCGCAGATATTTCCCCACGTCGGTGGCGCCGGCAAAACTCAAGTATTGCGCGCGGTTGTCGGGATAGAGC
>Ga0335079_10002879_pt1 | contig 19841 bp, 16 predicted proteins | sample Lox_Sample_33_FD_206719 | JGI IMG/M metagenome (GOLD analysis project Ga0335079, IMG submission 206719) | Soil microbial communities from Loxahatchee National Wildlife Refuge, Florida, United States - Lox_Sample_3.3 | ecosystem: Environmental > Terrestrial > Soil > Wetlands | place: USA... | reverse complement strand
ATAGTTAAGCAAAATTAAGCTATTTTTTCGGAAGAGCCGTGACTTCGATGCGACGGCCTTGACCAATAGCGAAGAAAAAGCGAAACTAGCCAAATAGGAGTTTCGCCCCATGCCTCCGACGTCAGCAGCGCTCGACCTTGCCCTCGACCTCGATTCCCATGACGACGCCCTCGAACCCCATCGCGGCGTCGAGTTCCATGCGATGCCGGTCCGCCAGATCCTCAACCGCTGCACCAACTCGCGGATGCCGTTTCGATGGACCATCAACCCGTACCGCGGCTGCGAGTTCGGATGCGTCTATTGCTATGCGCGCTACACCCACGACTTCCTGGAGCTGCGCGACCCGATGGACTTCGAGCGGCGCATCTTCGTCAAGCGGATGGCGGCCGAGGTGCTCGCGCGCACGCTCTCGCGCACCCCGATCGGCGAGGACCCGATCGCGATCGGCACCGCGACCGATCCCTATCAACCGGCCGAGCGCAAGTTCGGGCTGACCCGCGCGATGCTCGAGGTGTTCGCGCAACTGGCCGGACTGCACTTGTCGATCACCACCAAGTCCACATTGATCGAGCGCGACCTCGAGGTGTTGATGCGCATCAACCGGCGCTCGCGCATCTCGGTGAACTTTTCCTGCATCACGCTAAACCCGCGTCTGGCGCGGGTTTTGGAACCTCGCGCGCCGCGCCCGGAACTGCGGCTGCGCACGCTGTCGGCGCTCGCGAAGGCCGGCATCGAATGCAACGTGCTGATGATGCCGATGATCCCGGGCCTCACCGATTCGCGCCGCGCGATCGAGAGCGTCATCGTGGCGGCGCGCGACGCGGGAGCATCCGGCGTGTGGTGGCGCGCGCTGTTCCTGAAGCCTGCGGCGGCGCGCCGCTTCATTCCATTCATGCGCGAGAAGTTCCCCGAGCTGGCGCCGCAGATCGACGCATACTATGGGCGCGCGGTGTATGCGCCGACCGACTACGAGAATCGCATCGGCGCGATCATGGATCGCTTGCGCATCAAGTACGGCTTCTCCGCGACCCGCGAACGCAACGGCCCGCCGGCGCCGACCACGCGGCGGCCTGCGCAGTTAAGCCTCGGAGTGGGATGAGGTCGTGGCGTGATACGGATGTGCAGAAAATCAACGCACCATCGACTATCCGAAAGCTGCGATAATCCAACCCCCTCAGCGGTTTAGAGGCTACGCGATGTTTTATTCATCGCCGGCGAGATCGGAATCCACAAGATGTCCACAGCTTGTGTGGATGACTGAATATCGCCTCGGGCGCCAGCGCGATGATAGCTTGAGGACGTTGCCCAGGACATCAACGACCACCTCCGGAGGACTCTCATTATGCTCGTGCGCACCGCTTTCGCGCTGCTGTTCGGACTCATCGCATCGGTGGTCGCGGTCGTGCTCGCGTTGGCGGCGACGACTGCCGACCTGCAGGACTTTAACGCCAGCTTCGACAAGGACAAGAACATGCACCTCGAGGCGAGCGCGATGGTGACCGCGCCGCTCGATAAGGTGTTCGATGCCATCGCGCATCCGGAGCTAACTGCCAAGAGCGATCCGGCGGTGGACAAAACCGTGATCTCGCATCAGGGCGAGGACTCGATCGTCGAGATCTTCGGCCCGCAGGTACCGATCCCCAACGCGCCCAAGTCGCTCAAGATCAAGGTGCTGCCGGACAAGACCAACCACAGCATCGAGGTGGACAGCTATCAGAGCCCGATCTTGCAGTTTCAGAATTCCTACAGATTGTCACCAAGCAAGGACGGCAAGAGCACATTGGTGAAATACAGCAGCACTTCGAACGACATCAGCAAACAGCTCGGGACGGACATTCCGAGTGATATGCGCAAGACCGCGGGGCTGACCACCTTCATGAATCAGATGAACCGGGTCGCCGACTACATCGACCGCAGCGCGGTCGCGAAGTAGTAACGCTAGCGGCGCAGCAGGGGAATCACTTCTTTGGCGAACTGCTCGAGCTGCGCGTTGCGCTCCGCGCGTGGGCAGATCATATCGATACCGATATCGCGCGCACCCGCCTCGATGAACGCGGAGAGCTGTTGCGCGATATCCGCCGGGCGCCCGACCGCGGCGTAGCGCCTGGTGGCGTCGCGGAAGTTCATCGCATAGCGCTTGCTGAGCCGCTCCGATGCGATGTCGATTCCCTTCTCATAGGAATCCGCGATGGTCGCGAAGACCTGCACGGCGGTGCCGAAGCTGGCGAAATCGCGACGGGCCGCTTCGGCCTCGCGCGCAATGGTTTCCAGCCCGGCGGCGAAGCGATCCGCACTGATGACGTAGGGGATCCATCCGTCGCCGAGCCGGGCCGCGCGACGTAGTGCAGCCGCGGAGCGTCCGCCGATCCAGATCGGAGGACCGCCGGGCGTGGCGGGTTTCGGCTGCATGGTGATCGAACCGAAGCTGAAGTATTTTCCGCGCTGCTCGACCGGCTCGCCGGTCCATAGCCGCCGCATGATCTCGATCGCCTCGTTGGTGCGGCCGCCGCGCTCCTTGACCGGAATTCCGCACGCCTCGTACTCGGCGGGGAACTCGCCGCCGACTCCGACGCCGAAAATGAAGTGGCCCGCGCCGAGGAGTCGGTCCAGCGTCGCGATGACCTTGGCCACTGTGGTCGGATGGCGCAGCGGCAGGAGATACACGCACGTGCCATAGATGAGCTTCGGCTGGAGCGCAGCGAAGTACGCGAGCTGCACGAGCGGATCGCTAACCGGTCCAGTGAAGGCGACGTGATCCGGCATCCAGATGATGTCGTAACCCCACGCCGCGAGGGAGTTGATGCCTTCGAGCGCGGCGTCGCGATTGCCTGCACCAGTACCGGCGCCGAAGCGGATAAGACTACTCAATGGAAGCGATGATGCCATCGCGTAGCCATACCATTTTTCGTCGATCATCAGCAGCTGGACCGGGCTCTGCGCTCGCGTCGGACCACGATCGCGTTGGATGATGACGGCTATTTCGCAGTGATTGCCGGCGTCGAGCGCGGGCGCAATCAATCCGGCTAGGCGCGCATTACATTAGCGGCCTGCAATCCTTTCGGTCCCTGCGAGACTTCGAACTGGACGCGCTCCCCCTGCTCGAGAGATCGGAACCCGTTGCCATCGATGGCGGAATAATGGACGAAGACTTCCTGCCCGTCTTCCATTGTGATGAACCCGTACCCCTTCTTCGGGCTGAACCATTTGACAGTACCGGTAGTAGCCATTTCCCCCGAAACCTCCCTAAAGAGAAACCAACGCTGATTGCTGGTCTCGCGGTCACCCTAACCACATCCCGCCTCCTCCGGCGAGATACGAGTAACGCTCGCGCATATACCATATGCGTGTCGGAAAACAAAACATTTGCTCGGAAATTGACTGAACTAGCTAATCGTTTAGGGATGCGAGTGACTATTGGGAGTAAATATCGGCTTACCTCAGTAGCTAACCTGTATGTATCCTTATGTCTCTTAGTGAAGCCACGAAATGAGTAGGCGCGATCCGGAGGGTTCCCCAACCCAACGCGCTCACCGGGCCGCGGAAGTTCAGGTGGACCAGCGGCGGATCGGCCTCGCATGAATGTGACAGTGATCGGGTATCTGCCGCATCACGTCATCGATGATGAAATCGCTGTTGCCGAATTTGTTGCGCGCCACCAATGAGAGCGCCTCGATCATATAGGCCTTCTCCTCCGCGGTCGGCGTAGTGCGATGATCGCCCAGCACCGCCATCGGAGTATCGCAAGAATCGCAATCGAGGATCGCGAACTTGAACGGACTCTCAAACTGCGCGTACCAGGGCGTGTAATGTTTCAGCTCGCAGAGATCGCACTTCGCCATCGATTCCGTACCTCGGGGAATCTTATAGCGAAAAGGACCGGCGGTTCGCGAACCGCCTTAGCAATTGATGCGCTTTATGGCTTCGGCGCGGCGGCTGGCGACGCTGCGGGCGAGGCTACCTCGTTGCCCGCCTTGGCCGCCGTCTTCGCCGCCGCCATCTCGCGCTTCTTGCATTTGTACACGCTGCTCGCCGAGATGCTCATATCCTTAGCGATCTCCTTGGTCTTCTTACCGGCGTTGACTTCCTGCATAACGGCGTCGCAGTCAATCTTCTTTCCTGCCGTCGCGTAAACCGACGAAATGCTCATCAGAATGCCGATCGTTATCGCGATTGAAATCGATATCACTGTTCGTTTCACGGTTAAGACTCCCAGTTTAGTTGAATCGACGAGGGACACTATCGCAAAATGATTCGACTTAACAAGCTCCCCAATATCGCCTCCTCATTTCGCGTTGGGAAATTTCGGCTGCCGACGCTCCTTGATCGCGCTCACGCCCTCCGCGATGTCGCCGCCAAAGAAGTTCAGCATCTCCATCGCGAGGGAGGCGTCGAAGGCCGGCCCGAACATCCGAATCCAGTTGTTGAGCGCGCGCTTGGTGAAGCGGGTCGCCGCCTGCGGGCCATTGGCGATTTTGCGCGCCACTTCGAATGCCTTGTCCATCAGCTTATCCGGCGGCGTGCACAGCGCGACCAGCCCGATCCGCTCGGCTTCCTTGCCATCGATGAAGTCCGCGGTGAGCAGGTAGTACTTCGCCTTCGCCATCCCGCATAGCAGCGGCCATAGGATGACCGCGTGATCGCCGGCCGCGACGCCAAGCCGGATGTGGCCGTCGGTGATCCGCATCGATTCCGAGGCGATGGGGATATCCGCCATGAAGGCGACCGCAAGGCCCGCGCCGACCGCGACGCCATTGATCGCCGAGATGATCGGCTTCTCGCAGTTGAGCATGTTGTAAACGATGTCGCCGGCTTCCTTCATCATCCCGGTGATGATGATCTGCGGGTTGTTCTTCATATCCTCGATCATGTCGAGGTCGCCGCCGGCCGAGAATGCGCGTCCGGCGCCGGTGATGATGACCACACGGGTCTGATCGTCGTCGGCGACATCGAGCCACACGCGGCTCAACTCCCAATGCAAACGGCGATTGGTTGCATTGAGAACATCGGGCCGGTTGATGGTGATGAGCAGGATGCCGGGATCGAAGCGCTCGAACAGAAGATACTGGTACTCGCTGTATTGCATAGGGCAGACCTCAAAATGCGCGATGCGATTTTGAGGCTACCCTACGATCGGCGAGGGCCTTGCGACAATCGCCAGGAGGCGGTCCGCCGAGTCCTTAGGCCGCGACGTTGGCGAATAACACATTTAGTCCTTCGGACATCGTGGGATGCGTGAAAATCGCATCGCGCACGACCGTGTACGGAAGTTTGCCCGCCATCGCGGTCTGCGCCGCGCTCATCAGCTCGCTCGCCTCGAATCCCATCGCCGTGAAGCCGAGGATCTGATCGCTGTCCTTGGCGAGCAGCGCCTTGATGAGGCCGCGCGGCTCCGAAACCGTACGGGTGCGAAGGATCGAAGCATAGGGCATCTGCGCAAGGCGATATTCGATCCCCGCATGGCGCGCCTCCTTCTCATTCATCCCGACGCGGGCGAGCTCTGGATCGGTAAACATGCAAAATGGAATCAGGCGGCCGCGGGTGGTGCGATGTCCGCCACTGAGGTTCTCGTAAACGATTTGGAAATCATTTTCCGAGACGTGCGTGAACTGCGGACTGCCCGCGCAATCGCCCATCGCCCAGGTGTTTTCCGCAGTCGTCATCAGGCGCTCGTTCACCTTGATGAATCCGTGCGCGTCGAGCTCGACCCCCGCGCTTTCGAGGCCAATCTCATCGGTGTTGGCTCGACGCCCGGTCGCGACCAGCAGGTCGCTTCCTTCGATGCTTCGATCATGAAGTTCGATGCGCACCTTCTCACCTGAGCGGCCTTCGACGCGCCGAACTTTCGCGTCCAGCAGCACCTCGATACCTTCCTCGACGAACAAATCCTTCAGCGCCGAGCCGATATCGGCATCCTCGTGGCCGGCAAGCTGCGCTCCGGCTTCGACAATCGTCACGCGGGCGCCGAAGCGCCGAAACGCCTGCGCAATTTCCAAGCCGATGTATCCGCCGCCGATCACGATGAGATGTTCGGGCAGCCGATCGAGGTCGAGGACTTCGACATTCGACATCGGATGCGCATCGGCGAGGCCGGGCAGCTCGGGGATGATGGCGCGGGAGCCCACGTCGAGGAATACGCGCTCGCCGAAAATGGTTCGCACACCGCCGTCGTTAAGTGCGACCTCGACGGTGCGGGGGGCGATGAAGCGCGCGCTGCCGCGAATCAAATCGGCGCCGCTCTTGATGGTGCGCTGAACATGCATCTCCTGAAGCCCTTGCACCATCAGACGTTTGCGATGCTGAACCGCGGCCATATCAATGCGCAGCGCTTCGGTTTCGAGGCCGAACTCCTTTCCGCGCCGCGCCAACGCGATCACGCGCGCCGAATAGATCAGGTTCTTGCTCGGAAGGCACGCGACATTGGGACATGCACCGCCCAGCGCGCCGCGCTCGACCAGCGCAACACGCCGGCCCGCCCCGCCCATCGTCCATGCCATCAGTTTGCCTGCGCCGCCGCTTCCGATGACGAGATTTTCGTGTCGCTCGATATTGGCCATAGGTGTGCCTCCGGTAGCTGCCTCGGGATTGAACGGCAGAACTTGCCGCCGAAGTCGATCTTCGCCCTTTACGAAATCTGCGGCAAGGAGGCGGATGACGCAGAGACTACGTCATCGCGAGATTGCGTCCGATCACCAAACCTAGAGGCGGCGCGTCACCTCGAGCTCGAAAATCAGTCCACCGCAGTTGCAGGTTCCGGCGTGACGTTGGACACCGCGATTTCGCTGCGACGGCCACTGACTTCCTCACCTGCGTCATGCTCGAGCGTCAGGAAAATTAGCGACGACAGCGCGCCAAGCACGCCAACCACTACGAACGGAATCGTGAAATCGTGCGAGGTCAGCATCGAGGACGGACGGCCGCCGAGGCTTAGATGCAGCAGCAGCGCCGCGATCGCCACACCGAAGCTGAGGAACAACTGCTGCGCCATGCTCGACAGGCTGCTCGCGTTGCTCATCAGTGGCGGCGGCACATCGGCATAGGCAAGAGTGCCGAGCGCGGTGAACTGCAGCGAGCGCAGAAAGCCTCCGGTGAGCAGTGCCAGAATGATCAGATAATGCGGCGTGGTCGCACGGAACAGCGCATAGCTCATCAGCACCATCGAGGCGATGACGCCGTTGCCGATCAGCACCGAGCGAAACCCGAAGCGGCGAATCACCGGTACCGCGGTAACCTTCATGAAGAGCGCGCCCGCCGCGCTGGTGAAGGTCAGCATCCCCGATTCGAATGGGCTCAGGCCGAACACCAACTGCAGCAGCATCGGGAGAAGAAACGGCAGCGCGCCGATGCCCATCCGGAATAGTCCGCCGCCCACGGTGGAGTAAGCGAAGGTGGGAATCCTGATGAGTTTCAGATCGATGATTGGATAGCTGATGCGCCGCTCGTGAATAACGTAGGCAGTGAGGAACAGTACACCCCCGCTGATGATCGCGAACACCATCGGCACCGGAATGATCCCGCGCCCGACCATCTCGAAACCGAACACGACGCCCGCGAGCCCCAACCCCGTCATCGCGAAGCCGAGGAAGTCGAGCGGGAAAACGCCTTCCTCGCGGATGTTCTCGATGAACATCGTGACTAACGTGAAGCCCAGGATTCCGATGGGAACGTTGAGGAAGAAAATCCAGCGCCACGAGTAGTAGGTGACGATGAACCCGCCGAGCGGCGGTCCCACCACCGGGCCGAGGATCGCGGGCACTGTCAGGTAGGACATCGCGGTGACGAGCTCGGACTTGCGCACCATCCGCAACACGATGAGGCGTCCGACCGGCACCATCATTGCGCCGCCGAAACCCTGCGCGATGCGCGCGCACACGAGCTGAGGCAGGGACTGCGTGATCCCGCACAAAATCGATCCGATAGTGAAGACGATTATCGCGCTGCGAAACACAGTGCGCGCGCCGAAGCGGTCCGCCATCCATCCGCTGATCGGAATGAAGACCGCGAGGCTCAAAAGATAAGAGGTGATCGCCATGTTGAGGCGAATCGGATCCTCGTGCATCGAATGCGCGATGACCGGCAGCGCGGTGGAGATGATGGTCGAATCGAGCATCTCCATGAAGAGCGCGCATCCGACGATCAGCGGGGCAAGCTGTGCGTTGGAGAGATTTAGACGAGGTTTACTCAGCATCGGAGGGCGAAGGTCTAAACTTAACTGCATCGTCATCGCGGGTAAATGGACTTGCGCGTCCGCAATGGTCACGCGCGATCGCAACCACGAGGATACGGCACTCAGCTTGCTCTACTACGATCACAAATTTCAGCGATTGGCGGAGAGCGCAGAAAGACGTTGAGAGATGTCATCGAAAAGATGGCAGCGGAATTTGTGCGTCGCGCGAATGACGAGCAAACAGGCAGCATCTGCCCTGTTGATAGGCGTTGCGTTAGGCGAGGTTTCGTGACAAATAGCGAAGGCAGTCGTGGGTGGATTTCTTCTGTCCGCTGGTCGTGCTTTTTGCAATCCGGACTCTGTACTTTAGGCATTTGCATTTGATGGATGCTTTTTGCTTGCGTCCAAGTTAACCAATCAAGCGAGGGTTCGCCGTTCCCAAAATTGGCGAGGAGGATTAGCGATTCGATGACGCCGAAACAAGTTCTAGCGATGATCAAAGAGAAGGGCGCTGTGATGGTCGATATCAAGTTCATCGACCTGCTCGGGCAATGGCAGCACTTTACGGTTCCCATCTCGGAGTTCAAAGATGAATCGGCCTTCGAGGAAGGACTTGGCTTCGACGGCTCTTCGATTCGCGGATGGCAATCGATCGAGTCGAGCGACATGCTGGTCGTTCCCGATCCCGATACCGCGGTGATGGAGCCGTTCAGCAAGGATCCCACCCTGAGCCTCATCTGCGACATTTCTGATCCGATCACGCGCGCCGACTATACGCGCGACCCGCGTAACATCGCGCGCAAAGCCGAGGCCTATCTCAAATCAACCGGCATTGCGGACACCGCGTTCTTCGGACCGGAGCCTGAGTTCTTCATCTTCGATGGGATCCGCTACGACACCAATCAGCACTCGAGCTACTTCTATATCGAGTCGAGCGAAGGTTCGTGGAACAGCGGTAAGGAAGGGACCAACCTCGGCTACAAGCCGCGCTACAAGGAAGGTTACTTCCCGGTCGCGCCGAACGACAGTCTCAATGACCTCCGCACCGAGATGGTGCTCGAGATGGAGCGCGTCGGCATCCGCGTCGAGAAGCAGCATCATGAGGTGGCGACCGCGGGCCAGGCCGAAATCGACATGCGCTTCCAGTCGCTGGTGAAGATGGCGGACTGGCTGACCTGGTACAAATACATCTGCAAGAACGTCGCGACCCGCCACGGCAAGACGGTCACCTTCATGCCAAAGCCGCTGTTCGGCGACAATGGCTCCGGCATGCATACCCATCAGAGCCTGTGGAAGGGCGAGACGCCGCTGTTCGCGGGCAACGGATACGCCGGCATGTCGGACCTCGCGCTGCACTACATCGCGGGCATCCTGACGCATGCGAAATCGATTGCGGCATTCACCAACCCCGGCACCAACTCGTACCGCCGGCTGGTTCCCGGTTTCGAGGCGCCGATCAACCTCGCCTACTCGAGCCGCAATCGTTCGGCCTCGGTGCGTATCCCGATGTACTCGCCGTCGCCCAAGGCGAAGCGTATCGAGGTGCGGTTCCCCGACCCGACCTGCAATCCGTACCTCGCGTTCTCCGCGATGATGATGGCCGGTCTCGACGGCATCCAGCGCCGGCTCGATCCCGGACAGCCACTCGACAAGGACATTTACGCACTGACCCCGGCCGAGTTGAAGGAAGTGCCGAGCATGCCGGCCTCGCTCGAGGACGCGCTCGACAACCTCAAGCGCGACCACGAGTACCTGCTCAAGGGCGACGTGTTCACCGAAGACCTGGTCGAGACCTGGATCGATTACAAGATGAACAAGGAAGTGAGCGCGACGCGGCTGCGTCCGCATCCGTACGAGTTCGCGATGTACTTCGATGCGTAAGGCTTGACTGTCCTCCCTCCAGTGTCAAAGCGGCGGGCCTCGATGAGGTCCGCCGCTCTTCTTTGCGGGCATAGTCCATCTCTTGTCATAAGCTGCTTTGATGTGTAGTTTCACGCGAACTCGGATACCGGAGTGGGGGAAATGTTCCGGGGTCTCGTTGGTCCGCGCATCGTGCTCGTGGGGATGCTCGTTGCGTGGCTCGTGGCTATGCTTGCCGCGAGCTGGGCGTCCCCTCGCGAAAAATCAGCTGATGCTGTTGTTTCGGTCCGCCGAATAACCACGGGCGCTCACTCGCGTTCTCATCCTCCCGGCCTCGGTGACAAATTTCTCAACTTGATTTTTGATCGGGGTCCCTCGCGCGAACAATTGGAAGGCATCCGCGATGCAAGTCTCGCATCGGAAACCTGGCCGATGTTCAAGCATGACCTCGCGCACAGCGGGCTAAGTCAGTTCGATACCAGTGGTAACCTCGGCAGGAAGATCTGGGCGTTTACAACCGGCGGCCCGGTCTCCTCATCACCGGTAATCCGGGAAGACGGGATTATTTTCTTTACCTCGGATGACGGCAATCTGTATGGATTGCGACCTGATGGCAGCGTTTTGACCGAGAATGCAGGAAAATTCTTCAACACGACCACTACGACGTTTCTGCGTTCCAATGCCGCGATTGCGGCTGACGGAACCCTTTACATCGGCTCCGCCGATTCCAAAAAACTTTTTGCCGCGAAGTTCTCCTCAGCCCAAAGCTGGACCTTTGTAACGGGCGGGCCTATCCAATCTTCACCGGTTATCGGCACCGACGGCACGATCTATTTCGGTTGTGACGATCATCTGGTCTACGCGGTGACCGACCAAGGCGCTTCCGGAGTACCCAAGTGGACCTTCCCGACCGGCGGGGCTGTCGAGTCCTCACCAGCAATCGGCGCTGACGGTACTATCTATGTCGGCTCCGATGATGGCGATCTGTACGCAATTAATCCGGATGGTACCCAGAAGTGGACCTTCGCAACCAGCGGTCCGCTTACCTCCTCACCTGCGATCGGCGCGGACGGCACGATTTACATCGGTTCCGGGGATAGCAAGGTTTACGCGGTCACCGACAATGGCACCAGCGGCGCCCAGAAATGGACGTTTACGACCGGCGGCGTGGTGCGCTCCTCACCCTCGCTCGGTGCCGACGGCACTATCTACGTGGCCTCACACGACCACAACATCTACGCCATTAATCCTGACGGCTCTATGAAGTGGACCTTCAGCCACGCGACTGAAAGTGTCGACTCCTCCGCAGCAATCGGCGCCGACGGCACCATCTATGTGGGTACCAACACGACGCTTTACGCCATCAATCCCAACGGCTCGAAGAAGTGGGGATTCTTCGTCGGTTCAGCCGTCGATTCTTCTCCCGCGATTGGTGCCGATGGCACCGTTTACTTCGGTGCCGATGACGGAAAACTCTACGCGATTGGAACTCCGCCTTGGCCGATGTTCCATCACGACGTCCAGCGCACAGGGCTTAGTCCGTTCGACACCAGCGCGAATCCGGGCCAGGAGCGATGGCGGTTTCAGACTGGAAGCAGCATAGATTCATCGCCCGCAATCGGCGGCGACGGCAGTGTTTACTTTCAGTCCTATGACGGGAATCTCTATGCATTAAATCCCGATGGAAGTCAGAAGTGGTCAGCGAAAATCCAGCCGGGGCCGGGTACGGGACCATCTTACTCGTCGCCGGCACTCGGTCCGGACGGCAGCGTCTACGTTGGTTCCTATGATCCTAACCTGTACGCATTCGATCCCGCTGGTAATAAGAAATGGACCGCCGCTTTTATGAACACTCTGGAGTCCTCCCCACTGGTCGATCGCGACGGAACTATCTACGTCGGCTCGGAAGACGGCACCATGAATGCGTTAACGGATGGAGGGGACCACGCTTCAAGCAAGTGGTCTACCGATATTTCAGGCGGCGACCTCATCGCGGACTTTGTCCTCGAGTCATCAGCGGCGTTGAGCCCCGACGGAAACGTCGTCTATATCGGGACCTACTACGGCTTCCTGTGGGCTCTTAAAACGGATGATGGTTCGCCTCAATGGGTATCTCCGTTTGAGACCGGAACCGGTTGCGGAACCGACAACCCTGTCGGTTGCGGCGGCCGCGTCTCCGCTCCAAGCGTCGCGAAGGATGGAACGATCTATCTCAGTTCGACCTACGACGGGATATACGCGATCGATCCAGCAACCGGTAAACAGAAATGGCTCTTCGCCGAATGCTTTGGATCGATCTCGACGCCCGCCATTGGTTCCGACGGTACGATTTACGCGGGCTGCGATGACGACAACCTCTACGCGATTAATCCGGATGGTTCCAAGAAATGGGCCTATGAGATCGGGAACACTATCCGCAGTTCTCCGGCTATCGGCGCCGACGGCACGATTTACGTCGGTGGAGATGACAAGAACGTATATGCGATAAACTCGAACGGGACATTGAAGTGGAATTTTCCGACTCAAAGTTTTCTCTTTTCTTCGCCGGCCATTGGCAGCGACGGCACCATCTACATCGGCTCCGAAGATAAATTCCTCTATGCGATAAACGCTCCGTTGCCGAGCGCTACCGCAACCGCAACTACCGGGGCCACTGCGACACCAAGCGCGACCTCGACAGCCACCGCAACTGTAGGCACCGGTGCAACCGCAACTGCGACGCATACCGCAACCGCAACCGAGACGGCGACCGCGACCGAAACTATCACTGAGACTGCGACACCCACTGCAACGGCGACCATCGTGGGATGCGGCGCCATCACGCTGATAGCGCAAGGTAACGGCACCGGAAATCCCGGCACCGTCTTAGCAGCCGGATCATTCAAGCTTCAGAACATATGTGCTCACGCTGTCGCTCTGAGCGTGGCGCAGTTCACGGTCACCGCCCCGAGCATGTTTGCGTCGATGTCGTTGACGGTGACCATCGATAAAAAGCCAACCCTGCTAACGAGTGCTCCCGCGAGCACCACCAGCTTTAATTTCCCGCTCAGACCCGGCATCGTCATTCCGGCCGGTGACATCGGATTTTTCGATTTAAGCGCGACCATGGCGAATAGCCCCGGCGCCGCATCTTCTGCGCAATCATTGTTTGCGATCGGCGCGGTCGATACGTCCACGAAACAAGCCATCGTATCGGGCCCGGTACCGCAAGCACTCGGTACGCTTCAGCTCGGTAACGGCGCGACCCCGATTGGAACCCCGAGCCCGATCGCGGTTCTAAATCCCAAGGTAACAGCGCCCGGCAAATTTCGGGTAACCAGAGTTGGCTTGGCTTCTGTCATCCGGCTCACTATTAAGAATCGTAACAAATTCAAAATACCGCTGATCTTCGGCTCGCCACGCGCGGCCATCTCCGATCAGCAACCGCCTCCGCCACCGCTGGCAATTGGATTTCCGCAAGCCGGCTCTTCGGTCTCGCCGGGTACTTGCGGTTCATCGCTCGCGGCGAACAAATCTTGCTTCTTCAATCTGCTGTTCGTTCCGGCCGCGAAGAACACGACCTACACTTCGACGGTTACCGTGTTCGACAACCAAGGCACTGGGGCTCAATCAGTTTCTCTTACCGGGGTGTCCGCAAAGAAGTGATCCAAGTGCCATCGCGCCAAAGATTTGCCGAAATCAAAAATCGAGGCATGGCTTTCACCCCAACTACGTGCTCTTCAATTTTTCTCCTGACCTCGTTCGATGCCGGTACCAGAGCCGTAGTTCGGGTATCAGCATTGAAATACACTCTGACTGATTTCCAGGCTCTCCCGCAGCAAGGTTGGAGTGCGGGCACTCATTAGATTTGCAGAAATGCTGGGCAACACTTAGAGTTATGCGGCGCGGTTCGTTGCTCGATGCTGCGCAAAGTGCGATCCGCCACCGCGACCGCCACCTAATCCTCCGTCGCGGCCGGCTCTCCCGTTTCGAAGAAGGTCCTCGATGAGACTTCCGGATTTCATTTGTGTCGGCCCAGGCAGAACTGGAACTACCTGGCTCCATGCTGCCTTAAGCGGGCAGGTGGGACTGCCTTTGCGCGTAAAGGAAACCCGATTCTGGGGGCAGTACTACTACAAAGGGATCGAATGGTATGCCGACCACTTTCGCCATTGCGATCCAACCTTGCCGGCCGGCGAGACGTGTCCCTACTTCGCGACTCCGGGGGCCCGCGAGCGCATCGCCAGGCATATCCCTAAATGCAAAATCATAGTCACACTGCGCGAACCGGTGGATCGGTCGTATTCGCAATATCGCACCCTGTGTAAGATGGGGCTGATCCACGGCTCCTTCGAAGAAGCGCTGAAGCATCCTCGGATCGCGGAGACCAACCGCTACGCGTTTCATGTCAGCGAATGGATCCGGCTTTTCGGTGCCAACGTAAAGGTCCTGCTGTTCGACGATCTGCGACGGGATCCGCAGAGTTTTCTGGATCAGGTCTGCGATTTCATCGGAATCGCGCGCATCCGCCTCGAGGGTAAGCGCATCCGCACCGGCGACATCAATTCGGATCGTTATCTGCCGCGCACCCGCCGCATCTCGCGGCGTGTCGGGCGTATCATGAACTTGATGCATGAGAAGCGCGCATACCGCACCATGAATTTCCTCGACCGAATCGGGTTTTGGGATTTTTGGCTCACTGGCCGCAAGACCTTCGCACCGCTCGGGTCCGAAACTGCCGCACGGCTTCGCGAGCAATTTCTGCCCGAGATCGATGCGCTTGAGAAGCTCACCAGCCTCGACCTGGAGGCGTGGCGGCAATCGTCAGGAGCGGTCGATCGATGGTTGGAAGCCGCTCCCGAGCCCAAGCGCGGCTCGTATCGCCCCGGTGGGCGCGAGCTAGCCGCCATCGCGCTGGCGCTGGTTCCGCTCGCCACCGGAGCCGTACCAGACGGGCTCGATCTCGCCACGATGCGTTTCACTCCACGAGTGGCAACCTCGGTGCTTGAAGCCGACGGTGACGACTACGATGACGGCGGCGTATTGGCTTTGGGGTAGCGGGCGGCCTGGTTCGGGGATGAAACGGCGCGATATCTTTCACGCGATCGATGCTTACGGATGTGGGTTCCCGGTGTGATGCGTCTTGCCGCCGAGCGCGCGCGCCAGTCCATTCGGCAGAAACGTCCGCGAAAGTCGCAGATAAGTCTTGAGCCGGGTCGGCTGAAAGCGCAGCGCACGAATAAGCAGCCGGCGCGCCTCATGCGAATTGCCCTTCGACATTTCCACCAGCGCCTCGCGGCTTAAATCGCTCACGCGCCGGCGCGCGATATCCTCGGGAACCTCGCCGCTGATCGGCGCGAACGGCAGGTTGAAGCTGTCGTCCTCGCCAACCTCCGTCATCGGCTTCTGATACGCGCGGATACTCGGGCGATTCTTCGCTTTGCCGTAGGTGAATGAATCATCGATTTGTGCGTCGGCGCCGGCCGATGAGTATCCTTTGCGCAGTTCCCCGATATTCACGTAGCGATAGCTCTCCTCGAGGAAATGACACGCGAGCCACACCGCATCCATCCAGACGTCGTCGATGACGAGGATGCCACCAGGTCGGAGCAACCGGTGTGCGTAGTAGGCGTCGCAGAACACGCCATCGAATTTATGATCGCCGTCGATAAAGACTGCATCGAACAGGCGCCGCTCGGCCCACAACTGCGGCATTACGATCTGCGATCGTTCGAGATGAAAATCGACATACTCCCACGCGCCCGCATCCTTGATGAGCCGCTTGCCCATTCCGGAAAAAAAGCTGTCCTGTTCGGGATCCATGATGACGTGTGCGCGCGGAGCCGCGTCGTTCTGCACAATCGCTTCGAGGATGAAAAGCGCGGACAGTCCGGAGCCGCATCCCGTCTCCAGCGTATGTTTGGCGTTGGCACGCGCGATCATCTGAGAGAGAAACTCCCCGCGCTCCAGCGATACCGCGCCCGGCCGCAGTTGATGTTGAGCACCGTCCTCGCCCATCAGGGTGCGAGTCCGATAGGTGCGGACAATCCAATCGTGAATCGAGGACGCGGCGGCATTCATGGTGGACAATTGAATATCGCAGCCGCGCGGGGGAATGATACCGGCTACGCTAATTCGATGGCGAACTCAGAGCGCTCTGTCGCGTGGCCTACGATACATGCCTCGGCGACACCTGCGCGGTGCAATTCTGCTACCAGCTTGATCGCGCCCGCATCCGGCACCGCAATCAGTAGCCCGCCCGAGGTCTGCGGATCGAACGCGATCGCGATCATCTCGTCGGCAACCTCCGCGGAAATTTTGGTAAATCGTCCATAGAAGTCGCGGTTGCGAGCGCCGCCGCCCGGAATCAAGCCCTCGCGGCAGCATTCGAGTGCACCTGGCAGCAGCGGCAGATCCGATTCCTCGAACGCCAGCGTCACCCCGCTGCCATCCGCCATCTTGGAGGAATGTCCTACCAGTCCGAATCCGGTGATGTCGGTGGCGGCGTGAACGTCGAACTGAAGCATCACCTCGGCGGCGCGCGCGTTGAGCTGCGTCATCGCAGCGACTGCGGAATCGTAATACTCGCTCGCGAGGCGGTCGCGCTTGAATGCCGTCATCAACACGCCGGTGCCGAGTGGCTTGGTGAGAACGAGCGCATCGCCGGCCCGTGCGCCGACATTGCGAATGACCCGCTTCGGATCGATGACACCGGTCACCGCCATCCCGTACTTCACTTCCTCATCCGCCACGCTATGCCCGCCAACGATCAGCGAGCCCGCCTCCTTCGCCTTGTCGGAACCGCCGCGAAGAATCTCGTTGAGCATCTCGCGCGGCAGACCGGACTGCGGCCAGCAAACGAGATTGAGCGCAGTTATCGGCCGCCCCCCCATCGCGTAGACATCGGAGAAGGCATTGGCCGCGGCAATCTGCCCGTAGGTATAAGGGTCATCGACCACCGGGGTGAAAAAATCCACCGTGCTGACGATCGCGAGGTCGTCGCGCACACGATACACGCCTGCGTCATCGCCGGTGGAAATCCCGACGAGCAGATTAGGATCGCTGCTCAAATCGAGCCGCGCCAGAACCGCGCTAAGGTCCTCCGGACCTAGCTTGCCGGCTCAACCCGCGGCTTTGCAGCGCGCGGTCAGCCGAATCAGCTCGCTGCGGCCGGCGTTGCTGTTGTCCTTCTCCGCCATAGCGATTCCTAAGCTATGCCGATGCGATACCGTGCATCAATGCGTCGCACGAAGCTTGCGGGCGTCGCCGGTCCGGATGGTCAACCCGGAATGATCGAAGTAATCGAGCAGCGCGATCGCGAACTTGCGCGAGGCGCCGATCAAGTCGCGATATACCGCGGCGGTGATTTCAGGATGCGACGCGAGATATCCGGTGAGATGCGCCCGGGCAGCTTCGAACGGCTCGCGCGCGTAGTACAGATCGGTCGCGACCTTGATAACCTTGCCCTCGCGCTCGAGCGCTGACATCACGCTGCGAAGCTTCGGGACCTCCGCCGCCGGCAGCGTCAGCGCCTCGGCGAGCTGCTTCAACTCCGGCGGCTGGAAAGCGCCCCTGCGCAGCTCGTCCTCGATGCGCGCGACCAGCTTGCCGTCGCTCTCGCCCACTTTCACGCGATGAGTCTTTAGCCGCAGCGTGCTTTCCTCGCGCACGAGGTCGGTCTCGCGCGCGAGGCGATCGGCGAGTGCGCGATAGTTGCGCGCCCCGATCTCATACGGGAGCCGCGAGCGCAGCGCCTCCATTTCGAGGCCCGGCGATAGCGGCTCGGCCGCATGATGCCTGGTGAGCGCGGCGAGCGCGAATGCTTTCAACTCCCCCCACTTGCTCGCGGTCGTGTAACCCTCCTCATCGCCCATCGGCAGCTTGACGAAGCGCGCATCCTTGAGCGCAGCGGTTACTTCGGCGATCGGAAGATTGGTCAACTGCGCGATGCGCCCCGGTGGGAGCGCGAGCGTTTCCTGCAAATTCAACAGCGCCTCAAGTGCCGTGGGCGACATCTCGCCGCCGAGCGCCTCGAGGTTCCTTCGATAAGCATCGAGCGGCTTGCGACTTCGCCGCCCCAGCGGGTTCAGCATGGCACCGCCGCCGAGCGTCCGCATGTTAGTCTGATCGCGCACGATGAAACGATCGCCCGCCAGCGCAACCATTGGCTCGTCGAGGACCAATTGCACCAGGCCGCGCGATTTCGGCGCGATGGTGGAATCGGCATCTCCGAGAATGATTGCGCGTGCCATCGTTTCCGCGGTGCCAATGAAGATGCGCACACGCTCGTTGTTTCTGAGCGGACGCTTCGCTGCGGGACGAATCTCAAGCGTCGCATCGAAGCGCGTAGTCACAAGCTCGAGGCGATCGTCGGCGAGCACATCGCCGCGCTTGAGCTCGATTTTCTCCGCGCCGGCGAGGTTGATCGCGACGCGCTGGCATAGCCCCGCGCGCTCGACTGATTCGCCGTGGACCTGGATCGATCGCGCGCGCACCTCGCCGCCCCCGGGCAACACGCGCAGCTTCTGCCCGACGCCGACCGTCGCGCCCATCGCGGTTCCGGTTACCACGGTGCCGTGCCCCTTGATGACGAATGCGCGATCGAGCGGGAGGCGAAAAATTCCCGTCGCGCGCCGCGCCTCGAAACCGTCAAGCCCCCGAATCATCTCGGCGCGAAGCTCATCGAGCCCGCGCCCGGTCAGCGCGGAAATCGGAATCACCGGCGCGCCCGCGAGCGTGGTGCCGTCGGCGAGCAACTCGATTTCGTCGCGAACCTCGCCGATGCGCGTATCGTCGACGAGGTCCGCTTTGGTAATGAGGAAAATCCCGCGCCGCACGCCGAGCAGATGCAGGATGTCGAGGTGCTCCTCGCTCTGCGGCATCACACCATCGTCGGCCGCGATGGTGAACAGCACCAAATCGATGCCGTGCGCGCCCGCAAGCATGTTGCGGATAAACCGCTCATGCCCCGGGACATCGACGATACCGGCGCGAGTCCCGTCCGGCAGCGTGAAATACGCGAAGCCGAGATCGATCGAGATCCCGCGCTCCTTCTCTTCCTTCAGGCGGTCGGTATCGTGGCCGGTCAGCGCCTTGATGAGCGCAGTCTTGCCATGATCGATGTGACCGGCCGTACCGATGATCGCATGAGAAACTTGCGCCGCCATCGACGCCGCACCAACCTATGAAAGCTGCTTGGTGTAAGTCTGCAGATCGAAGTAATCGCGCCACAGCGTGATCTTACCGCCGCGCACTTCGAACATGCCGGCGACCGGAACTTCGATGCGCTTCTCACCGATGTCGAACATGTCCATCCGTTCGTTGAATACGATGTTGCCGTTGGACGCGCTATGCAGAATCTTGAATTCGATCCGGTCCGAGCCCGGCAGGAACGAATTGATCGTCGCGCGAATCGCGTCCGTGCCCTTGGCGGGCTCCATCGGCATGTTGTGATAGACCGCGTCCGCGGTGAAGTAGCCCATTATCTCATCAATATTCTTTCGGCTGACGGCCTTACAGAAATCGCTGACAACCTTTTCGGCGTCGTTGGCCATAGGACTCACTCCCGTGCCCCCTCCCTAGTCCTCCCCGTGGAGGGGGAGGACTAGAGTAAGGCGGCCACCTTTGGTTAGGCCATCTGCTTGGTAAAGCTCTGCATGTCGAAATAATCGCGCCATTTCGCGATTTTGCCATCGCGGATCTCGAACACTCCCACGACCGGAAGCTCCGCATGCTTGGCGCCGGTCTCGAAAATATCGACCCGCTCGTTGATCACGATGTTTCCATTCGACAGCGAATGCACGATCTTGAAGATGACTTTATCTTCTTTCGACTTGGG
>Ga0335079_10002877_pt1 | contig 19841 bp, 20 predicted proteins | sample Lox_Sample_33_FD_206719 | JGI IMG/M metagenome (GOLD analysis project Ga0335079, IMG submission 206719) | Soil microbial communities from Loxahatchee National Wildlife Refuge, Florida, United States - Lox_Sample_3.3 | ecosystem: Environmental > Terrestrial > Soil > Wetlands | place: USA... | reverse complement strand
ATCCATGAGAGCGAAATGGCGCTCTTCTATGAGTGCATACCGAAGTGTTGCTCAAAACCTGCTTGACAGTGCCGACATTGTTAGAGATGGGGATGTTACGCCAATCATCCGTCAAGATGTAAACTGCCGGGAAATGACCAAAGACGATATTCAACTACTGTACGAATACGATCGGTGGGCCAACGGCAGGGCTTTGCAAGCAGCTTCGGTGCTCAGTCCTGAGCAGTTCACACGCGACCTGGGTGGCAGCTACGTTTCGGTGCGAGATACTCTGGTGCACATTATTCGTAGCGAGTGGGGTTGGCTCACATATTGGAAAGCCACGTCTCACAGCGCTGCTTTTTTGCAAGATCTGTGGAATGAAGATAACCCATCTTTCCGGCCGGGCGCATTTCCGGACGTCGCCGCTATCGGTCGGAAATGGGCTGAAGTCGAAAAAGAACAAACTGAGTTCGTGGATTCTGTGACAGAGGAAGCTCTGCGAAGAACTCTTCCTGTTCTCGAAAAGCAACTCAATTTAGCGCATCTCATGCAACATCTGGCCAACCACTCCACGTATCATCGTGGCCAGATCGCTTCGATGATTCGGCGGTTGGGTGCTGAGCCCCTGCCCACCGATTTCGCTTTCTTTCTGCTGGAACGCTCCTCCGCGTCCGCGACGCCAGTCGAATTTGCATGAATGTGCGTAAGGATGATGATGAGAGCTAGTCTTACTGCGGTGAGCATCGCCGATATCCTCCAGCTTTCCTCCAAGTGATAGTTGATGTAAACATGCGTTAGCACATTAACATGGGACGAGGATGGGTGCGGCTGGCCCAGACACTTGGCTGCCCAGACTTCGTGATGTTGGAAGTCTCGGTATCTCTTGCCGCCGCCGTCAAAGGATTGTTGGAACTCGAAGCTCGGCCCTTTCGGATTGCCACGCCCGGAGAAACCTGTTAGTTGACAGCGGATACCTTGCTGGGTAGAGTTTGACCGGGTCAGTTGTCTCGCGGCCCCTGAAAGACAAATCCCTCCCCAGTTGCATGCGTTCCCCCTTGAGGCGAACGACCCAGTTTCCGGGAAACCCCAATCCGTCCGACACGCATCTTGCGGAGGTTCTTATGAAATACGCCCGTATCGTGGCGTTGATTGCATGCGCATGCTTCGCGTCCGCAGCATTGGGCCAGCAGCCGGCGTCCAACTCCCTCAACAACTGGAGCGAGTTCCATCGGTCGAACATGACTCGCAATAACCCATACGAAAAGACGCTCGGCATAAACAATGTTAAGAATCTCGAACTGAAATGGAGTTACACCGTCGGCATCTATGGATGTGGCGGAGCCGCCGTCGTGAACGGAGTGGTTTACGTCGGCTTGGGCAACGGCCAGTTGGTAGCGTTGGACTCTACCACGGGGAGCAAACTGTGGAACTACCAAACCGGCAACAGTGTGTGGTCCTTCCCAGCGGTGGCGAAAGGCGTAGTGTATTTTGGCTCGTCGGATAACAACGTGTACGCGCTGAATGCCAGCACAGGCGCGTTGCTCTGGAGCTACACCACCGGCGCCCCCGCGAATGATGCCCCCGCCGTGGTAAGTGGGGTGGTATACATCGGCTCAGAAGACGGTAACCTGTACGCGTTGAACGCGAGCACCGGCGCCTTGCTTTGGAGCTACCTCACCGGCGGCGCAACGTTCTCCGCTCCTGCTGTTGTGGGTGGGGTCGTGTATTTTGGCTCGGAGGACAGCAACGTTTACGCGCTGAACACCAGCACTGGCGCGCTGCTCTGGAGCTATCCTACAGGCGACGGTGTGTATGCCTCACCCGCTGTGGCCAACGGCGTAGTCTATGTCGGCTCGCGGGATAGCACTATGTATGCGTTGAACGCAAGCACCGGCGCCCTTCAGTGGAGCTACAAAACCGGCGGCGAAGTGAATGGTTCTCCCGCTGTGGCGAATGGAACTGTCTATTTCGCGGCGGAAGACTTCAACGCCTACGCGGTGAATGCCAGCACCGGCGCCCGGATTTGGATTCACAAGCTCTTTAACTTCCCGGACTCGGGTTTGTCCGTGGCGAATGGCGTAACGTATGTCACGGCGAATACTGGCAGAACGTCCGCGCTGAACGCGAAGACCGGCGCCCTACTCTGGAGTTATCAAACCACATTTCCTCTTTCGCCCTCCATCGTGAACGGAATGGTTTTTGTCGGCGACAACTGGACTGGCTCCGTGTATGCCTTCGGCCTGCCGTAGGGTTGGCAGGAGGAATGCCCGGGTTTCGAACATCACGAAGCATGGGGCAGTCGATTCGTGGTGGTGTTAGCAAGTCTGGGTTAGTTCCCGATGACCAAGCCTCACAATCAGGCGGATTTTGTCGTCGGCGGACGGAACTCGATGATCCTCCCCCGGTTTTGCGCAGGGACCCATTTGTCTTTCGTTCGGAAGTTGGCCGGAATGTAGAACTCTATAATTTTCGCCACGGATTCCTCCTTTCGTTGGGGCTCGTCAGTTACTGAGCGTGCCCCGGCCATTCCCAGCCGCACTGACAACGAACAGAATCGGAGAGCCTTAATTTTTGCAAGAGCGCTTTGCAAATTGCACAGGAACGCATCCACATGTTCTTCCTCCTATGTTCGATTGGACGCGCCGAGAAAGATTGCGACTGTCACTTTGTTGTCACTTGATTGTTAACAATGGTGTCGCAGCCGAACCACTGCTACGAATCATGGAAAACACGGGATTGCGTCAATCGAAACGTTTTTCGCGATAGCAGAAGCGCGTGCTCATCCGACCTACGAAGTCGATGATTGAATGGGGATGTTACGCCAACTACCCCTTACTAATTTTCGTCAGGGCATTTGCTGGCACCCGGAGGCGGCGGTGGCGGTGGTGGGGCTACGAGGAACGTATACAACTGCTTAGTAGGAATCTCGTAGAGGATGCCCACCCTCAGCCAGCAATACAACGCGAGCGCAGCCACAGAAGTGCCGATCAGCAAGGAGACCGCAAGTCTCTTCGAAGGCAGATGAACGGGTTCGTTCGCCTTCTTGGCTACAAAGAACCTTCCCATCGGCAGTGCCAATCCGACAACCATGATGAAAAACATCAGGATCGTCCGGACCACCTCCGTGGCATATCCCGGCCCCGAGATCGCGTCGTAGAAAAACTCAGGAAATCTAACCGCGAAGTACCCACGGACCAGCGGGGAGGAACGAATGAAAACTGGAAACACCCAGAACCACACGATGACAAACATGACGAACCACGCCGGGCGAGAGCGCTTGGCATAGCCCGTCCATACAACAATCAGCCCGATGAGAATAATTGCCAGGCACGTAACTCCGAAATAATGGTCCGCATAAAATTCTTGTTGGACGGCTGAATCGTATCGCGCTACCGCAGCGGGGTCACCCGGGGCACCGTAATACCACAACACCGGATGGATGAAGAATAGAAGAGCAATCGTATGAAGGATGCTAGAGACAAAAACCGAATCAGGGCGCACTTTCACGGCAGTCCTCCCTATAAGAAGGTGCCTACGAGACCACGTTCTACTCCAAGATGCGACGATTTGCTAGTCAGGTGTTGAAACCAGGTGTTAGCACTCATTGACATAGGACGAAGACGGGGCGGCTGGCCCAGACATGTGGCTGGCCCAGAGTTCGTGATGTTCGAAGTCTGGGTATCGCTGGCGCCGAGGTCAAGAGATTTTCGGAACTCGAAGCTCGGCTCTTTCCGATTGGCAAACAGGAGCACGCGCCGGTAACCGTTTGTCGTGTCGAAGCGCAAGTATGCCGCGCCACAATAGTGATACGGCCGGGTAGGACGCTGAGGGCCTAACATCGGCGGAAACGCTTTGGGATGCACCAGCTCAGCCGTACAAGCGAGATACAGATACCCAGTCACGGGCAGCAGGAATGCCCAGGCTTCGAACATCACGAAGCCTGGGGCAGCCGATTCGTGACAGTGTTAGCAAGTCTGGGCCAGCCCCCCTATCTAACCTCAGTCTCGATGTGGATTGTCTTAGTGGGTGTGGATTGCTTTTAGGGAAGGACCGACGCTTCTTCGCGCCGCCACAGCGGCATGCCTTCTGCGCCTAAGCCGAGCATGCCGAGCGATGGTCCTGCTTGGTGCGGTGGAGATTGAAGAGCAGCGGTTGCCGCGGTTCCGGCCTTGATCGGCTTGTTGGGCACCGTCTCATAGGCGTAGGCGGTAATCTCCGCCGACATTGATGGATGGTGCCGATTGGGATCGGTAGTCACCGTCAGTCGAATCCAGCCATAGTGAGTTTCGCCGCTGATCTGGAAGCGCACGCCGATGTAACGGTTTTTTGCATTTCCGCCCCAATATCCAACGGAATACGTGCCGTACTTACCATTTTCTGTTCTCTCGACAAGGTCCGCATAGCCGGAAAGACTCAAGAAATTGGCAGAAGGACCGATCTTCGCTCCCCGCGGCAGCGCCATTGCTTTCGCCGCAAACGTATCAACGACCATGACTCCATCGCGGCTGCCAACGCCCCAGACTTCCGCGGCTCGATCAGAGCGAACGCTGTTCAGGTAGCTCACTAAAGCAAAACTAAAATTGTTAATTCCATTGTTGGTCATAGATATACCAACACCATGGGGCGTAATCTCAGGCGACACAGGAATCGGAATAGCTTTCTTTGTAATGGCGAGTTCGCCTTGAGCGGGCTGTGCCAGCGCAAGTACGCCTACTCCTGCAGCGGATGCAGCGAGCGCGTACAGGCGGATTTGTCGATTGAGTTTCTTGGGAGTCGATTTCTCGACAGAATCGTCAGAGTGAATAGACATCTAAATCCTCGCCAATAGTTGAAGTTGATTTTCGCGGCCCGACGGGGGATGTTTCTGTGGTCCTTGAACGCGACAATATGTAACTAACTTAACGAGTTGTCAAGATGATGGATTTTGCATATTCGGGCAAATGTTGTAAACGGCATTAGCATTGACATGGGACGAAGCCTGGGGCAGCCGATTCGTGACAGCGTTAGCAAGTCTGGGCCAGACCCGATGAGTGAGACCGGGATTTGTCAGCGGCGCGCCCGCCAAGACGGGAAGGCCGTTGGCGCGGCATTTTTCGATGGAGCCGCTGTAGTCCGCTTTCAAGAGCCCAGATTGATCGGAACAAAACGCCGGCTGCCCCGCATGCAAAGGCCGCGCGATGGTGGAGTACACCGAGTTGGGCCGTGGGGCATCGGGCGCCTGGCATCCGGCGATCTCGAAGGCATAGTCGTTGTCGATCCCATGCCCTGAGAGCAGTCGCTGGATGTCTCCGGTTCGTGGGAGCTCCGATAAGTCGCACGTGTAACCACGGTCTGGATGCTCCTTGGCAAACTGGGTTTCCGCTCCGTTCAAGACTCTCATCGTGCCGATTGCGGAATCGACATACCCGAGCAGCATTAGTCCCCGAACCAGCCTGAATCCGAAATAGGGAACTATGGCGAGGATCGCCGCTACAACTGCAAGCGCAATCTTCGCGGTCGCTGATCGCTTGCTCGGGGCGGATTCTTTTGTGAGCGCTGACATTTCGAGATCGTTGATAGTGGAGCTGCGGCGTTCCTCTGGCGTGACGGACGCTTCCTGATTGATTAGACACGAGTGCGCCTGAATCGCTTTATGACATTGGTAACGATCGAAATCAGGCGCTGACTTGTCGTCCGGAGATTTGAGGTGCAATCTCGAGATTTCAACAGCTAAGTCCGGTACTTTTCGACCATCACTCTTCAGTGCTTGAGCGTGCGCGGTTCCATGATTCCTTTCGACTTAGCAGTGCGCTTTCGAATAGGGCGCATGCCGTGTAGATCACGGCGCAAAGGAGAATGCCAAGTAGGAAAATGGTGAGCACTTCAATGGTGGGTACGAAGAATGCTCCACTCCAAAACATCTTCTGTTCCATAAATACTTGGAACTCCCTTCGCAAGAGCAGAGTGGCAACCAGGACCGTCCAGAATAGCGTAACAAAGACCCACCGCTTCATCGACTGCACTCTGTTGGAACATATCTCGAATGCAAGGACGAACTCGCTCTCAGTACTCGATTGGCGAAGTGGACCATACCTGGAAAGCCAGAGAGCGCGCAGCACGCTTGCAGATTTTACGAATGACACCGTGATAACTACCAACAAGTACAGGATGAGTAGACGAGATTCCCAAGGCAGCTGGTAATTGATCGATAGTGGATCCACAGCCATCGGCGGACCTTCTTGCATGTCTCCCTCCGAGCGCGCCGTTCAGATTCTAGTAGCGAATCAATGAATTAGACACCGGGAGGGACACCTGCGGTCACTGATTGTTGTCATCAGTCGTCTTCGCTCAAATTCCCACGACGACAATCAACTTGCGCCTTTGGTCACCTCGGAATGGTTCCTTTAGTTTGGGCGCTCATTACACCTTTGGAACGCGACAGAAACTGCTGCTTTGGGTTCTTCTATAGCGGGCGGCGCATGCGCGCGTTTATGCGGAGGCGCTTCGGGGAGGCACTATGGATCGAGTCGTGACTAGAGAATTGATCGTGGCGCTGATGCTGACTGGGGCACTGTTTGCGCAATCGCAGTCCGGAGACTCCCTTGGCGACGTGGCCCGCGCGAACCGCGCCAAACAGCAGGCACAGGACGGGTCTGGCAGCACGCCTAAGGTCATCACGAACCAGGATCTGCCGGTGGATTCGCCCGACACGGCCGAGAAGGATCCCGCGACCACGAAGCCCGCAGTGCCGGGCGGAAAGAAGGCGGATCGTCTTGCCGACCAGCGTCAGAGCAATCGGCTGATTGCCGAGCAGCGCGTGAGCGAACAGTGGAAGGCCCGTATCCAGGAGCAGGAAAACCAGATCGCCGATTTACAGGTCCGCATCGATCGCGTGAACGCGTCGATCCGCAATGCCGTCGGTACAGCGGACTACGATACTCCGGCGAGCCGCACACATGCGATTCAACTGGAGCGTCTAGCCAACCTGCAGCAGCAGATCGACCAGCAGAAACGGAAATTGGAACAGATGCAAGACGCGGCCCGCCGCGCCGGCGCTGGCCAATAGATGAAACGACGAGCACGGACCTCGCCTGGCGAACGAGCTTTTCGGTGAATATCCGGCGCAGTTTCAGTAGTTGCCCACTGGGTACTCGGTACCAGGTACTGAGTACTTCTTCCTCGCTAACATCCCCGAAGACGTCTACAAATTGATCTCGGAAAAAGCCTACGCACCAGCCGCTGCGACTCAGTGCGAGAGCTGCAGGTAGATTCCGACCCAATAATCCGGGTGCGGGGGCGCGAGGATCTTGTCTTGCAAATAGGCAGGGCGGGCGCAGGCGCCGAGCTTTGTTTCCGGATGAAGCAGAACTTCTTCGACGGCGCCGTCTTTATCGAGTTTGAGGAGCAGCCAGAAATTGGTCATGTCGTTTCCGGAGGGAGCCTTGCAATTGCGTAGGGGGTCCATGTGCTTGGCGATGAATTCTTTCCCCATGCGCTCGTCGAAGGATTTGCCCTCTTGAGTTTTGAGATTGGCCTCGATGGCGGATCGTGCCTCCAGCAGGGAGGTCTTGTCAGCGGCAAAGGACGTGGCTACCAGCGCTAGTGCGAATAGCAGTTTTACGCGTGCGGCATGCATTCGAAAATTGTAGGACGGTATTGCGAAGCGGTTGTCAGGGCACGCGGTCGCGCTGGAAAAGTCTGTAAATTCTGTATATACTGAATATATAGAAACGAGGCGCTTATGGGGAGCGTCGGCGAAGAAGCAGTCGAAGCAGTCATCACCGGAAAAATTGATGGAGACGCCTTGAGCCGGTCGGACGCGGTCAAGGTAGCGCCCCCGATCAGCCTCGAGCAGTACTACAGCGAGGCGGGGCCGGATTATGCGGCGTGGAGTCGCGGATTCAACATGCACTTCGGCTATTACCGTGCCGGAGCCAATCCGCTGGACCGCGAGGCAATGCTCGAGCAGATGAATGCCGAAGTTCTCGCACGGTTGAAGGCGGAAGGCATTGCCGAACCGCATCTGCTCGACCTGGGTTGCGGGCTTGGCGCAACGCTGCGCAGCATCGCACGCCGTCTGCCGCATGCGAAGCTGTGGGGAATTACACGCGTTCCGTGGCAGGTGCAGCGCGCGCGGGAGTTCAACCAGGCCGCCGGATGCGGCGAGCGGATTTCCGTACTCGAAGGTGACTACGAAGACACGGCTCTGCTGCCGGAGTCGGGCTTTGACGGGGTTTACGCGCTTGAGAGTAGTTGCCACGCACATGGCGCGGACAAGAGAGATCTGCTGATAGAAGCTCATCGCGCGCTGCGGCCCGGAGGAAGGCTGCTTGTCTGCGACGGGTTTCTCAGCGCCAACCGCCTCGTCAGCCGGATGCAGGAGCGCATTTACCGCAAGCTCTGTGAGTGCTGGGTCATCGAACAGTTGGCTCAGTTGGATTTGTTCACGGCGCGGCTGGAGCAGCTGGGTTTCGAAGAAATCACCGTAGAGCATTTGCAGATGCGCGTGGCGCCGTCGGTGGCGCACGTCCCGTGGGTCACGGTGAAATTTCTTTTGACCGACGTATTGTTCGGAGAGCGGGAGATGACCCGTGCGCGTTGGAACAACGTGCTGGCGCCGGTTCTTTTGCCGCTGGTCAGCGCGCCGCTCGGACCCATGACTTACTGCATGATCAGCGCGACCAAGTCTCTATCGTAAGATGCGCTCACTGCACGATTTCTGCTTCCGCGGGAGTGCCGCGCGCGGAATCGGGAGCGATCCAGACGGTGAGTTTTGATGGCTCGACGGTGAAATGATTGTCCGCGCCCCAGATTCCGAAGGCTTCCGGCTTTAAGTCGAACTTGACGTGTTTGGTTTCGCCCGGAGCGATCGAAACGGCTTGGAATCCTTTTAACATGCGAACCGGCTCGGTAACGCTTGTGCCTTGCAGGCGAATGTAGAGTTCGACGACTTCGTTTCCCAGCCGAGATCCGGTGTTGGCTACATCCGCTTCCGCAGTGAGAACAGATCCGCCCTTCAGACTTTTGTTCAGCCCTGCGGCGCTCAGCTTCTGCGTGCTGATCTTCGTCGGTCCGTAAGAATAGGTGGTGTACGACTCGCCGTAGCCGAAGGGAAATTGCGGCGTGTTCTGTTCGTCGATGTAGCGCGTCACGTAGCGTTCTTCGGCGTTGGTTGGCGGATGTAGGAGATCCATATCCCCAGCCGGACGCCCGGTGCTGAGATGGTTGTAGTACAGCGGTTCCTGCCCGACCGCTCGCGGCCAGCTGACAGTCAGTTTGCCCGTAGGACTCACGTCGCCGAAAAGCGTGCGCGCGAGAGCTGCTCCACCACGCGATCCCGGAAACCAGGCTTCCATCACTGCCGGCACGTGCGCAAAGGCCCAGGGAAGAGTAAGTGGGCGTCCACTGAAAATGAGCAGCACGGCGGGCTTTCCTGTGGCGATGACTTTCTCAAGGAGCTCCTGTTGACGGCCCGGAAGCCCGAGATGTGCGCGGGATGCGGCCTCACCGCTCATGTCCTGGGTTTCGCCAAGGGCGAGAATGACGACGTCGGCCTTCTGTGCGCCGGCGACCGCCGCCGCGATATCGGCGTCGTTGGCGTCGAGAATGCCAGCGCCTTTGAAGCGGGAGACATGATCCTTGCCGATGCGCTGCGCGAGGGCTTCAGTCAATCCGACACGCGGGCCGCTGGATGCCGGCGCGCCATCGAGATAGCTCGAGTCGTCGCCGAGAGGTCCGATCACGGCGATGTGCTGTACGTCGCTGGAAAGCGGGAGAAACGGTTTTCCGGAGACGCTGTCATTCTTGAGCAGAACGAAGGAGCGCTCAGCTGCGTTCTGGGTGGCGTCGAGACTGTCAGGATGAAAGAGTGCTTTGGGAGCGGCAGCTTCATCAACAAAGGGGTGGTCGAAGAGTCCGAGCGCGAATTTCACGCGGAGGACGTGGCGGACGGCCTCGTCGATTTCGCCTTGCGTGACCTGACCGGATTTCACCAACTGCGCGAGGTTGTCGTGGTAGAGGCTGCTGACCATGTCCATGTCGACGCCTGCCGTGAAGGCTTTGCGGGCGGCGGTAGCGCCGTCGTTGGCGATGCCGTGAGGAATCAATTCACCGACGGAGTTCCAGTCGCTGACGACGAAGCCTTCAAATCCCCATTCCTTGCGAAGAACTTGTTTCAGCGTAAAAGGATTCGCCGTCGATGGAATTCCGTTGAGCGAGTTGAACGAACTCATTAGCGTTGCGACACCGGCATCGACGGCAGCGTGAAAGGGCGGCAAATAATACTGACGCAGCGTGTGTTCGGAGATCTCGGTGGAGTTGTAGTCGCGCCCGGCTTCGGCGGCGCCGTAGCCAACATAGTGCTTGGCGCATGCGGCAATGCTATCGGGAGCATCGAGGCGCGTGCCCTGATATCCACGAACGTAGGCGGCAGCCATGACAGATCCGAGGAAGGGGTCTTCGCCGGCGCCCTCCGCCATGCGTCCCCATCGCGCGTCGCGGGCGATGTCGACCATGGGATGGAAGGTCCAGCGGATGCCGTCGGCGGACGCTTCCATGGCGGCAACACGAGCGGCTTTTTCAACGACGGCGGGATCCCAACTCGCGGAGAGTCCGAGAGGAATAGGAAACTCTGTCTTGAAGCCGTGGATAACGTCGAGCCCGAAGAGGATCGGAATGTGAAGGCGGGTGGTATCGACCGCGATGTGCTGATACTTGTTGATGAGCGGCGGCTCTATGACATTCAGGAAGGAGCCGACCTGCTCGTGCGCGATCATTTCCTCGTAGTCGGTGCGGCCAGTGCCAGGTCCAGTGGGCTGGCCGGCGGAGTATTGCACGAGCTGTCCGACCTTTTCTTCGAGCGTCATCTTCTTGAGGAGCGCGTCGACTTTGGATTCGATGGCGGGATCGGAGAGCTTTGAGGGCGCCGCGGTTTGAGCGAACGAGGGAAGAGCGGACAGGGCGAGAATTCCTGTGAGCACAATCGCGAACCATGGAGCCTTCATCTGCGAGCGGAAGCGAGTTCTACGAAAGAAAGAGACCGGCATCAAGCGTGGCCCTCCATCGGGGCGTATTATAGCGCGTACTAAATCGTATTAGTAGATAGGGCGAGAATCGTTGCAACCAAAACCCGGCGAAGGAACAGTATAGCTTTCGGCTGCGAGTCCATGCCAGAAGAATTGCCCTGAAAAGTTTACAGACCTCAGAACAGGGGCCGGGACGAGCGTTTTTCGTGCTTGTGCACTCCCGCGTACAATAAAGTTCTGCTAAGAACGTTTCTGGGGAGATTTACATGACAACGACTCATCCAACACGCCCGCAGATCGAAGTCGAAATGCCGGCCGTGCCGCTGACCATCGAGGGATACAGCACGCTGCACCAGATGATGCGGGTCCGGTGGTCCGCGTGGCGCGCTTTACCGGCGGCCGAGAAGGCAGCGATCGGGAAGGAAGCTTCGGATGCGCTGGCGGCGATGGAGAAGCACGCGCCGGGACAGTCGGCTCTGTATTCGCTGATTGGGCACAAGGGCGATTTGATGTTCATTCACTTCCGCAACACGTTTGCGGACCTGAACCAGGCGGAGTTGCAACTCGCGCAATTGCGGCTGAGCGAGTACCTGGAGCCGACGACGTCGTACCTGTCGATTATCGAGCTGGGACTCTACGACTCCACGATGAAGATCTACAAAGAACTGATGGATCAGGGGATCCAGCTGCACTCGGATCAGTGGAAAGCGGAGATCGAGTGCAAGCTGAACCGGCATAAAGAAGCGATGAAGCCGAGATTGTTTCCGGAGATTCCTGCGAACAAGTATGCGTGTTTCTATCCGATGGACCGGAAACGCGGGGAAGAGAAGAACTGGTACACGCTGCCGATCGAAGAACGAGCGCGGCAGATGAACGATCACGGGCTGGTTGGCCGGCGGTATGCGGGAGAGGTGCGGCAGATCATCACGGGATCGATTGGATTCGATGATTGGGAGTGGGGAGTTGATCTGTTCGCAGATGAGCCGCTGGTATTCAAGAAGCTGATTTACGAGATGCGGTTTGATCAGGTCAGCGCGGTGTACGCGCTGTTTGGGCAATTTTATGTTGGGGTCAGAGTGCCGGCTGAGCGGCTCGGGGAATTGTTGAGCGGGAAATTGCCGGGAGAGTAGGTTTCAAAGTTTCAACGTTTCAAGGTTTCAAAGACAAGAATCTTTAACCACTAACGATACTAATGACTGACACGGAGAGAGCATGTCGACCCTGGGACTGATCGAATACAAAGATGCGTCGCCGGAAGTGCGGGCTGTGTATGACGACATCATGGCAACGCGGAAGACGGACTGGATCAATAATTTCTGGAAGGCGATTGCGCATGATCCAGCGACTTTGAAGCGCACCTGGGAAGACATCAAGCAGATCATGGCTCCAGGAGCGCTTGATCCGCTGACCAAGGAATTGATCTATGTTGCGGTCAGTGTCACCAATCAATGTCACTACTGCATCGCGTCGCATACGGTGTCCGCGCAGAAGAAGGGCATGTCGGATGCCATGTTCAAGGAGTTGATGGCGGTCGTGGGAATGGCGAATGAGACGAACAAGATGGTGACTGGGTATCAGGTGGAGATTGATCCGCAGTTTAAGAGCGGTCGTTAGTCGTTGGTCGTTCGCCGATTGCGATGGTAACGCCATTCGTGAGCTTTCATGTCGACCTTGCGGCCGCGGAAGCGGACGCCTTCCGCTTCGAGGCGGAGACGTTGTTCGATGGCGTTATCCCCCGTTAACTTGATCGCGCCTCCGGCGCCGAGAACTCGCTGCCAAGGCAGGTTGAAGCCTCCTCGCAAGACGCGCGCGACCAGACGCGCGGCGCCTGGAAATCCGGCAGCGCGGGCGACGCCGCCGTAGGTGGAAACTTTCCCACGAGGGATCGCGCGAATCGTGCGCTCGATTCGTAATCGCGCGGATCCGATGGTGTCCGGGTTTTTCTTCCTCGATATTTTCCTCATACAAATACGAAGAGCCGGCCCGCATAGCGAGCCGGCCTTGATTCGAACGATTCTTAAGCTATCTCCCGAAACGCAGGCGATGTGCCTGCTTCTCACAGCTTGCTTTTACGCGGCCTGCCGGAAGGCTTCGAGAGCGTCGTACTCCGAACTGTGAACTTCGAACACAGTCAGTAGTTTGGTGACCTGGAGCAAGTCGCCCACTCGCTTGGTCAGGTTGGCGAGCTTGATGTTGGCTCCGGCGTTGTGCGCCGTGGTGTGCAGGGCGACTAGAGTTCCGAGCCCGCCGGAATCGATGTAGTTGACTTCGCTCAGGTTCAGGACGATGCGCTTGGTCCCGTCTTGAATGAGCTTTTTCACTTCGTCGCGCAGCAAGGACGATTCTTCACCGAAAACGATCCGGCCGTTGCATTCGATGGCAACGATGCCGTCCACAGTGCGCTTGGTCAGTTTGAGCTGCATAAAAAGCCTCCTGTTGCGGCTGAGGTGGAGCAGCCGCACTTCCGAAAGAATCCTGGTCGAACCAGCCTAACGCGGGCGGCGGAGGTGCGCAAGTCAAGGCTCTGTCGGCGCGCTCCAGGTGCAGAGGGAGTGGGTTTGCGCTGCAAAAGGCGAAAGGCACACACAGCGAAGTGATTTGAATCACGGACGTGGTTCAACCCTGCATCTAGGGTAGGTTTCAGGTGCAGTGGAGGCTTGTTTCATGAGCAGTGTTCTTGATGTGGAAGTTCGTCCTTATACGCGGGTGGAGTATCAGTGCAAGGCTTGCGGGATGACGTATCGCGTTGACTATGAATTCAGCGCCGGGCCGATTGTCGGAAGAGGTGACCGGTATCAGCATTGCACGAACGATGAATCCCGTCAGCTTGGCGGACCGATTGTCGCGGTGTGGGAGAAACTGAACGGCGCGTGGACACTGATTGCGAACCGTCAAACGGTGCCGCACTGGAAGCGCTGAAAGCTTCTCGAATTGTTTCCGAGAGCGGTGAAGCCACTGGCGGAAAAGACGCGATAGAAAAAAACGAAGGCAGTCGAGAAGGCCCGAATGTGGTCCTGAACCACGCTAGCCTATGACCGCCTGCTTACCTCTCGTAACTTTCAAGGTTAATTTTACGCGGGCGTGCTACGGAGTGTATCGGGTGAATCCGGTAGGTAGCGCGGGAGATCGGGGCAGGAGTTGCGCAACGAAACCTGGAGGCGACGCGGCGGAAGGATCACCATCCACACACGGGGACGCTACGGAAATTCAGTGGGCGACTAGCAGCATTCGACCGAGGACGAGGAGCCATCCTGCGATAGCGACCGCTCCATGAAGGCGGATAGCGCGCTGAGATGCGGGCCATGGAAACATCAGCACGCCGTAAAGCCGCATAAACTTCTCGGGCCACACGAGGCCAGCGATTCCAAAGATAAGGTTCAACTGCACAATCAGGCAAAAGACTAAATTTTCCATGGAAAATGATGTAGTGCGAAACGTCATTCTATTAAATCAGCGGCGGCACCGAAAGGGAAAGTTACCAACGAGCGGAGCTCAGTCTTGATTGATGGGTATTAATACCGACGCCATGAGGGCGAAGCGCCTTGCCTCCGAACGTGCTCACTTCTCCTGCGCAACTGCGGCGCGGCAACCCTTAAGCGACGGTTACTGACTGACCGGGGACATCGTTGTTCGAGGGAATCGTTGCGGGAAGGCTTACTCGGATTGCTGTTCCCGGGTGGAGAGCGCTGATCTCAAATGTGCCATGGAGTTCGCCGACGCGCTCGCGCATTCCGGAGATGCCGACTCCGGACTTGTTGTTCGATCCCTCGAGCCGACGCAGATCGTCTTCGGATATTCCTTTGCCGTCGTCGCGGATTTGCAGGTGGAAACCCTCCGTGTCCCGAGAGAGCTTGATATGAGCCATGGTGGCCGCGGAATGGCGGTGAACGTTGGTGAGGCCTTCCTGCAGAATGCGGAAGAGCACGAGTTCGCAGTCGCGAGGGGGACGATCCATACGGTCGGGGATGTCGCAGTGAACTTTGATCCCACTGCGACGGGCGAAACCTTCGACGAACCAACGCGCGGCCGAGGCGATTCCAGCTTCGTCGAGAAGCGGGGGATGCAGAAGATACGACGTAGTGCGCACTTCCTGCAAGGCCTCGTCTGCGAGTGCGTTGAGATCATCGAGCAGAGGTTCGAGTGCGGCGGGGGCATCTTTGATCTGCTTGATCAGGGCGACTGACATCTTGATGGCGGCGAGGGTTTGTCCGGCGGTGTCGTGAAGATCGCGCGCGATACGGCGGCGCTCTTCATCCTGGAGGGTCATCAGCCGCACGGAAAGATGACGCAAGCGAGTTTCCGCCTGCTTACGGACCTCAATCTCCGATTCAAGCAGGGCCAGGGTCTTCGAGAGTGCTGCAGTGCGTTCGACGACGCGGCGCTCCAGTTCGTCGTGCGCTTGGCGGAGTTCGTCTTCCGCATGCCGGCGGTCAGCCGCTTCCCTGGTTAATGCAAGGATCGAATCGTTGAGGCGCATCTGTTTGCGGCGGTTCGTGGCACCGAGGAAGATCAAAGCAGCGCTCACCAAAAAGCACGCGACGACTCCATGAATCTCATTACGATTGACCAAAAGCGAGGCACGCCTGGGATCGACGAACCAGTAGAAAACTCCCGTGAACCCGATTACACCGCTGACGATCGCCGGAGCAGACCCGCATAGCAGAGCTGTATAAGCAACCGCGATGTAGATGGTGACGTAGAAAGCGACATGTCCGAGAACGGGATCGAGAAGCCAGCGAAGCACGATCGCGCAGATGCCTGTGATGACAGCGATCGCATAACGGTGGATGAAACGCTGATCAGCGATCGGAGTGGGAACTGCCGGATTGCGCAAAGCCTATACCCTGTCACAACTGCGGCCACGTCGAACGTGTGGGAAGAGGTGGACCTGGTGATTCGCTGACGATTCCTTACAAATCGTAATGTATCGGGATACGACTTACAGAACGCTAGTGACAGGGATGCACGGAATCGGGCTGAAGTTGCAAGCGGGATCCAGAAAGTATGTATTCGCGGTTGAAAGGCTCGACGAGTCGCTGCGCGGAAACTCGATTACGACTACTTCTTGCCGAAGACCTCCTTCAGCAGAGCTGTGGTTTGAGCGGCGGGATCTTTGCGGATTTTCGTCTCCTGCTGGCCGAGCATGTAAAAGAGTCCGTCGAGGGTTTTACCTACAACATAGTTATCCAGATCAAATTGTTTGGCCAGAGTGCTGCCGCCCGGAGCGGTGTTAATGAGGTGATCGTATTGCTGCACAACACCGACCTTCTGCATGGAGGAATGGACAATTGGACTGAAAGCGGCGGTCAGATCGCCAGAGCTAGTGCGCTTGAAGTAGTCGGTCGCGGCAGTGTCATTGCCGGTGAGGATGTGGCGCGCATCATCGAAGGTCATCTTGCGAAGCGCAGCGAGGAAGATCTGCTTGGCCTGCGGGGTTGCCTGTTCGGCCGCGCGGTTCATGCCGACTTCCAGGTCGTCCACGGTTTTTCCCATACCGAGCATGCGCATACCTTTCCCCACAGTTTCAAGCCGCGGCGGAAGCGCGATGTGGATGGCTTCATTCTTGAGGAAGCCGTCGGGACGTCCAGTGAGTGCGACCGCTTTGCCAGTGCTGACCTGCAGCGCCTGCTTGAGTCCGGCGATGATCTTGTCGTTGCTGAGACCGGAGGTATCGCGGTTTCCGAGAGACGATTCCGCTTTCTTAATCATTTCATCGAGTTGGGCAGTGGCGGGCAGAGCGAGCGTCAGGGTGAGAGCAACGGTGAGAAGGATTCGCATGGTTCCTCCTGGACGCATGATTGTAGCAATGAGGGCTAGTAATGAGTGGCCAGAGTTGGTGTACACGCGGACGGGCGGGTTTCTGGTTTCTGGAAAGAGAAGAATTCGAGATCAGATCCTAGGATCGACGATCGAAGCGTATTCCGGATGGCGCTTCAGATAGTCGGCAACAAACGGGCAGGAAGGGATGATCCTGAGGCCGCTATTCCGCAGCAACTCCAGAGTTCCTCGGACGAGTTGCGACGCGATGCCGCGGCCCTGGAGCGCTGGAGGAACTTCGGTGTGAATCAGGCGGAAGGAATCTGGAGATTTGCTGTAGAGGATGTACGCGGTTTCGTTGCCGTCCTTGAGTTCGAAGCGATGGAGGGAAGCGTTGTCTATGATCTCAAGGCCGGGCATGCATGGTTGATGCTCGGTGGTCAGGAAAGGTCGCTTTCTTCCGTTACAATTCAAGGTTCGTTGTGGTGGCGAATAAAAACAGATTCCTCCTCGGTCGCTTCGCTCCCATGTCGGAATGACAATGACGTAAGGACAATTCGCTTGTCGGAATGACAACGGGGGTGAACTGAGGTATGAGGTTGGCATGATATCGAGACGAAAATTCATGGCAGCGCTGTCGGCGGTGCCTGCGGTTCGGTTGCTGGGCGGTAAATCGCTGGCTCTGGAAACGCATGCCCATGCGGCGGAAAAGGCCGGGGCCGAAGATTTCACCAAGTTCGTGAAACTTGCGATCGGGACCGGCGGGCATGGGCATACCTATCCGGGCGCTACGGTACCGTTCGGAATGGTGCAACTGAGTCCGGATACATACAACGACGGCTGGGACTGGTGTTCGGGTTATCACCACTCGGACAGTTCGATCATGGGATTCAGCCACACGCACCTGAGTGGCACCGGCGCGTCGGACATGCTGGATTTCCTTCTGATGCCGGGGACAGGCCCGACGAAACTGGAGCCAGGGCTGCGGCAGAATCCGGGGGAAGGATACCGCTCGCGATTCAGCCACGATCAGGAGATCGCGGAGCCGGGATATTACTCAGTGGTGCTACGCGACTTTGATATCCGCGCGGAGTTGAGCGCGACCGAGCGCGCGGGAATCCATCGGTACACATTTCCGAAGAGCGACAGCAGCCACTTCATTCTCGACATGGTGCATTCGTATTCGAGCACGCCGGTAGTGTGGGCGTATCTGAAAGTTGTGGGAAACGACATGATCGTGGGTGGACGCTCGATGAAGGGATGGGCGCCGGGGCGTGAGATTTACTTTGCGATGCAGTTCTCAAAGCCATTCACGAAGGCGGAGATTGTGTCGGAGGGAAAGACGCTCGAAGCGAATGTTCGCGAGGCGAAGGGGACGGCCCTGAAGTGCTTGCTGCATTTCCAGACGAATGACAATGAAGTCATCCATGTGAAGACGGGGATTTCCGGAGTCGGAGATGAGGGCGCGCGGAAGAATGTTGCTGCCGAAATTCCCGATTGGAATTTTGACGGAGTCCGGCGGGCTGCACATGAGAAATGGAATGCTCAGCTGTCGAAGATCAAGATCGAGACGAAGAATCCGCGGCAGCGGACGATTTTTTATACGTCGCTGTATCACATGATGGTGGCGCCGACCTTGTTTGATGACGTCGACGGGCAGTATCGCGGCATGGACAGCAAGGTCCATCAGTTGCCCAAGGGCGCGCACAACTACAGCACTTTTTCCCTGTGGGATACGTATCGCACAGCGCATCCGATGTACACGATTTTTCAACCGGAGCGCGTGCCGGATTTCGTGAATTGTCTGATCCGCATGGCGGTGGAAAGTCCGGGCGGTGTACCGATCTGGCCGCTGCAGGCCAAAGAAACCTTCTGCATGACCGGATATCACTCAAGCTCGGTGTATGCGGAAGCATTTGTGAAGGGATTCAAGGGCATCGACTTCAATACGGTGTATACGCCGTTAAGGAGGCGCGCGATGGAAGATGACTATCGCGGGCTCGGCTACTACCGAAAGCTGGGATATATTCCGTGCGATAAAGAAGAAGAATCGGTCAGCAAGACGATGGAATATGTATACGACGACTGGGCCGTGGCGCACGTCGCGAAGGCAGTGGGAGCGATGGATGATTACAAAGCCCTGATCGAGCGGTCGAAGAGCTACAAGAATTTGTTTGATCCGGAGCGAAGGTTCATGCGTCCGCGGCTGGAGAGCGGGCAATGGGCCGAGCCTTTCACGCCGACGGAGATGGGTCATTCGAAGCAGTGGCGCGACTACACGGAATCGGACCCGTGGGAAACGACATTTTCAATTCAGCATGATCCGGCGGGATATATCAAGTTATTCGGGGGCAGGGAAGGGTTCGTTCAGAAACTGGACGAGCTGTTCACGACGAGTTCGCAACTGCCGGCGGATGCGCCTCCGGATATTGCAGGCATGGTCGGGCAGTACGCTCATGGGAACGAGCCCTGCCATCACATGGCGTATCTGTATTTATATGCGGGTGTCCCGCACAAGACGCAGGCGCGCGTGCGCAGCCTGCTCGAGATGGAATACGACGATCAGCCGGATGGGCTGGCGGGCAACGAAGACTGCGGGCAGATGTCGGCGTGGTACGTGATGAGCGCGCTGGGATTTTATTCAGTGGACCCTGTTAGCGGGAATTATGTGCTAGGAACTCCGTTGGTCGATCAAGCGGAAATGGAGTTAGGTGGCGGCAAGAAATTGAAGGTTTCTGTGACGCGCAGCTCTCCGAGTGACGCCTACATTCAATCGGTCCGGCTGAACGGGAAGGATCACACGAAGCTGTGGTTCGCACACAGTGATATTGCGAACGGAGGAACGATTGAGTTCGTGATGACTGGCGCGCCGAGCAAATTCGGTACGACTGATGATGCATTGCCACCGTCGATGGGCGCGTGAAGCGCGCGTTCGGCGGAGTTCTGAGGTATTTCTCTGTGTTACATTCAATAGAGTGGGCGCGTAGCTCAGTTGGTAGAGCAATGCCCTTTTAAGGCATGGGTCGCAGGTTCGAGTCCTGCCGCGCTCACCAAGATTCCAAAGCAGTTAGCTGATTTCGGCAGGGTTGGTTTCGGGCA
>Ga0335079_10002876_pt1 | contig 19843 bp, 16 predicted proteins | sample Lox_Sample_33_FD_206719 | JGI IMG/M metagenome (GOLD analysis project Ga0335079, IMG submission 206719) | Soil microbial communities from Loxahatchee National Wildlife Refuge, Florida, United States - Lox_Sample_3.3 | ecosystem: Environmental > Terrestrial > Soil > Wetlands | place: USA... | reverse complement strand
GGTTGTAGCAGGCGGGAACGGTGTAGGAGAAATCGAGCTTGTGACCATCAAAGCCCCAGTCACGAATGAAGCGTTCGGTCAGATGCTTGTAGTACTGCTGCACCTCAGGCACCGCGGGACACAGCGCTCCAAGATCGGCGGTGGCCCGCGCCGGCTTGCCGTCTTTGTCGAGGATGAGCCAGTCGGGATGCTCCTTCACTACCCTCGACATCTGATAGGGACGATGATTCAGGATGTCTTTGCCGTGCCCGTCCTCGGCAACCAGCGGAATCCACCACAGCGTAATGTGGAGGCCGGCGTCATGGTATGCCTTGACGACTTTTTGCAGCGAATCGTCGGGAAAAGTATCCGCACGCGGCTCCCAGTCCCCCCGCGAGCGGAACCAGCCGGCATCGAGCGTGGCCCACTTCAGCCCGAGTTCCTTCAGCTTCGGAATCGTGTCCAGCATCTGCTTAGGCGTGAAGTCCATCTCGTAGCCCCAACCGCACCAATTCGCCTGGTAATCGGCCGCCGTTGGATGAGCCATGCTCAGACCTTGATGCTGCAGCATCTTCGAGTACAGGCTCAAAGGTTCAAAGAAGTCGCCGCGGAACACCGACACGAAAGTCAGCGGCGTAGTGTAGACCTGCCCGGGCTGCAAGCGCTCGCCGGAATCCATCACAATCGAAGCATTCACTCGCCCGTCGCCACGTGTGTGCACCGGCAGGCTCATGCGTAAAGGCACAGTCTCAGCGTGGCCAATCGCCTCGCCGACGGCCCCGGTCCAGAAAGCAACCACCGGAATTCCGCCGCCCGTCTGGTTCTCGTCGTTGTGCATGACAACCTGCATGGGGTTGGCACGCGAAAATTTGTCGCTGAGAAACATCACGTCGTCTTTGCCCCACGCCTCGCTGGAGCCGTGGAACGACCACATGGCATAGGGCGCAGCCTTGGGATCGCTCAGAGAGGCATTAAAGATGTGTTGCTGGGTGATGATCTGATCCACCGGCACTTCCGAAGAACCGGCGTTCTTGTAGGACGTAGATGTCAGCAGAAGGCTGGGAAAAGCGTCGTAAACTTCGCAAGCCAGCGTTTCTTCCAGGCCCGACGAGGGACTCCGGCCCGGAATCTCGATGCGCTTTCCAAGCTTGCCCAAGCGGCCGCTGGCGTCGGTGATTTTTGCCTGGGCGAGTTCGAGTGTGAAATCCTGAACCTGCCTGCCTCCGCTCACGACATAGTCCGCGGGGGAACCGGCTGCGGCCTGCGAATCGTCCAACGTCAGCGCTGTACCGTTGACAAGCAATTCGGCCTGCACCGCGCCGGTCGCATTCAGGCGAAATTGGGCAGAGGGGGTCGTAATGACAAGCCAGCCGCCGTCGGAAGAAACGACCACCGCCGACTTTGCTTCACCGGAAGGATTCGATGGACCGTGGGTACAACCTACGCTGGAAACCATCAGGAGTAACGCGATCCCAAGTTCCAGACCGCGCCGGCACGGCATTCGACGCCGACTTCCCCCGAGCAGATGACGGGCAGCCATGGCAAAACCTCCGCTGAAGGCCGAGCGGTAGCAGGTGTAACGTTTTACTGACGCAAACTAATATACCCAGCCGAAATCCCTGTCAAGCGAAAAAGCAGGCCTACCTCACTCCCAACACACCCTCGGCGATGCTGTCATTGATCTCGCTGGCCAGCGTTAACTCCAGGTCATTGGCCAATTGGACCAGCGTGTCCACCGAGGCATAGGGATGAATGGTATGCGGGGACAGACATTTCAGACTGGCCAGCAACACTCCGAGTTCGAGTGCCGTCCCCAATGGCGAGTCCATTAGTGCCTTCCGCTGCGCTCCGGGTTGCAGCAGCGGCAAGCCCGCTGCCATCGCGGCAAGGACTCCACCAAGGAGCGCATCCCCGGCGCCGGCCGTCGAAGCAACCCCCACCCGCGGCGCGGGACAGTAATTCCAGATTCCATCGCCGAAGCCATAGGCTCCATGCTCGCCAGCGGTTACGATCAAGCGGAGGTCGGGTGCGCTCTCCGCCACAAGCCGCAGGCACGCGTCCACGAACGGCTCTGTATCGTGAGGTCTGAACTCGCAACTCACCAACATCGCGGCCTCCTCTTCGTTCACTGACAAGAGATCAACCAGCTCAATCATGCCTGAGCTTGCCACTGACATGACTTCAGAGGAGACCAACGAGGCGACGCGCAATGCGCCTGCCTCGGTTGCTAATTCCAAGAGGCGGCGGCGGACTGTCATCGGAACTTCAGGCGCGGCCAGCACGATTGTTCGCTTCCCGCTAGAGGCCAGCACCTCTCCGATCCCCGTCAAGTCCGTCTCCGACAGCGCCGCCGCGGCCGAATTGCTGGTGGTAATGTTGCCGCCGTCCCCATTGGGATACTGAAAGCACACGCTGAACAGGGTTGGCTTGCCGGCAATGGTGCGAACGAAACGCGTATCGATACCGACATCCGCCATTTCATTGAGCAGCATCCGGCCCGGAGCATCGTCGCCCACCTTGCCTACCGGCAATACGTGGAACGGAAACCCGGAATGGCTGGCTCCGAGAAGCTTGGCGACATAGTGGATAATGATGTGCAATTTGCAATAGTCGCGCACGTCGAGAAGCCTTCCGGGACGGCTTTCTATGCGGCCCAGCGAGTGATCGCCCTCCAGGGCAAACAGCATTCCGGTGCCGATGCCACCAACCCCGATGAGCTGCTGATAAGGGGACGCTTTGTCGATCCTCAGGACACGCATGCTGCTTCTCTCCTAGAAGAGCTGCCAATCGGGATGCTCGCTGACCGGGTGACGCGCTGTCTCTTCGGTGGCCGTGATGACGGCGTCGGGATGGCGCTGCAGAAGGGTCATGGGGTATTCCGCCACCGGTTCTGAAAACAAGGCTACCCGCAGCGCGGTCTGCTTCCACGATCCCGTATCGCTGTACACGCGAACTTTCTTTGCCGAAAGACACTCGCGGATTCCCAACGTGATCGACATCGGCGGAACAAACTGGTATGCCCCGCCAAAGCTCCGTTGCGCCAGCGCCAGGATCGTATCCAGGTTGTTCTCCTGAATCCGGATCGTCGAATTCGCAAGCTCTTCGAGCGTAACCCGATGATAGGGATGGCGGCCCGCCTGGTTGTAGGCGATGTGTCCGTCCTGTCCCCAACCACCGACCGTTATATCAATCGGCCCTGCCTCTATTGCGCTCCGTACAGACTCCGCAGTCGAAGGCAAAAGCCACAACCGCTGCGCCTCCGGCACCTGCAGTTCCGGCCGCACGCCGCCGTAGAAATTCGCTTCCATGAAGGTGCGGAAATTATAGGGATGGTTGGCGGGCAACGGGCGGCCTTGCCAATCGAGACACTCATCCATGTGAAACACGGTCAGCCGCTGCAAAGATAGATGCCGGCTGTTCACCAGATTTGTGAATGGCGCATACCAGCACATGGGCCCGCAAGGAACAATCGCTCGGGTCGGCAGATTCAGTTGATTGTTTGAGGCAATAGCGTCCGCCAGATCCTCCGCCATGAGTTGGCCCATGGCCGCCGAATCCTTCACGACCCGGAACTTCACCCGCAGTTGATGGTGTTCCGGCAACTCCCTGGCAGGAATTTTGCACCAACGGTAGAGGTCATCCCGTCGCACGTGATCCATAACTTCTCCTGCGTCAAGCCGCTGAACTCGCCGAAACGGATGAAACGTTACACTATAGAGACGCTTCCCAGATCAAAGCAAGACCCTGTCCCTATGGCTTCGGCGCTGGACAGGTTGAATCCCGCACCACCAGCTTGGGAGAGACCTTCCGGCGCCTGACCGGAAGCGCACGCTTTTCCGCCTGTGCCGTGATCATCTCTTCGATCAACTCCGCTCCCAGCGAGCCTTGCATCTCCAGCAACTGGTGCACCGTGGTGAGCGGAGGATTGTAAAAGGCGGAACTGGGAATGTCATCGAAGCCTACTACCGAGCAATCCTTCGGAACCTGGCGCCCCGCCTTGGTGAGCGCGCGTATGGCTGCGCATGCAGTCAGATCGTCGAAGGCAATCAGGGCGGTAAACTCCGCACTGCGTTTCAGCAACTCTTCGGTGAGCTGATAGCTCTCGGCGTAGGTTGAGTTACGGCCCTGAATCTCGAGCACCAGCCTGGGATCCAGTTTCAGTCCCACGTCGCGAGCAAACGTCTCCAAGCCGCGCCAGCGCTGCATGCTGTCCACCAGTATGTTTGGGCCCTTAATGAAGGCGATGCGGCTATGCCCCAGTTCGTAGAGATGCTGAATCGCCTGCCGTGTACCTGCTTCGTTGTCAACCACTACCGAACACAACGGGCTGTCTTCCAGTTCGCGGCCAATGGTTACGGCTGGAATCTTGCGCTCGACAAATTCCGAGAGCAAGCCTGCGTCCAGATAGATGGGATTGGCAATTGTGATGATGCCCTCAACGCGGCGCCCCAGGAGCATATCGACGCAGCGGCGGAACTGCAAGCGATCGTCCTGCAGATCGGTGACGATGGGAAAGTAAGCGGAGAGCCGCAGGTGATTCTCAATACCGCGCAAGATCTGGGTACAGTATGGATCGGTAATGTCGAATACCACCACGCCCACCGTCTGGCTGCGTTGACTGCGCAGCGAACGCGCGAACAGATTCGGCCTGTATCCAAGCCTGCGGGCGACCTTCCAGATGTGAGTGCGCGTGCGCTGCGAAATGCGCTTTGCCGCCGGACCATCGTTGAGCACCATGGAAACGGTGGTGACAGAGAATCCGCTCTCGCCCGCGACATCGCGAATGGTGACCATGTTTAGGAGCTCACGACTCTGCTGTTGCCCGACAAAAGCAAGCCCAATTCCGCGTGGTTGGCAACGATCCAATTTGCGTCACCGAGATCCTCGGCCGGCAGCGTAGTGCACAGCCCGATGACCCGGCATCCCGCACGGCGTGCGGATTGTATGCCGAACGGAGCATTCTCCACCACCACGCATCTCGCCGGTGCAAGCCCCAGCACCTCGGAAGCCAGATGGAATGGTTGCGGGTCAGGCTTTGGCAGTGTCACCTCATCAGCGGTGATCAGAGCATCCAGAACCTTCTCCTGTTCGGGGCCCAACGCCAGATGGACGGACTTCCGCGAAGAACCCGTCACCACTCCGATTTTCAATCCCGAGTTCCGCAACCGCGAGATCAAATCCCAAACTCCGTCAAAGAACCTGCGCGGGCCCAGCGCGGCGTCGTACCGGCGGCGGCGTTCGACCAGGGCCTGAACTCCCGATTGCTCCATCTCAATCCCGCGCTCTCGGCAAAGTGCGGCAATCAGTTTCGGAGTCGGCTCGCCTTCCCGCAGATAAATCTCCCGCGGCGTGGTGGCAATGCCGATCTCCTGTAAGACCAACTCGTAGGCGCGATAGTAATTCGTCGCCGAGTCCACGAGCACTCCGTCCCAGTCGAAGATCACTGCGCCGAATTCGCCGAGTTGTGCAGTAGCCGGCATTTCCAAAAGCCGATCAGCGCTCCTATCATACTGGCGCGCACTCCGAGCGGCCCGGACAATCGATATTGACAGCTGCCCGCCGGAGGGCTAGATTGCCCATATTGTAACGTTTCACCGGAGGAATTGCTTGGGAGATTATGGCAAGCGGATCCGCTTGCGCCGGATCCTCAATCCTGTGCGCGGCACCCTGGTTGTGGCCTTCGATCACGCTCTCGTCCACGGTCCCATTCCGGGAACGGCCGACCCTGCCGGTCAGATTCGCCGATTTGCCGAAGCACAAGCGGATGCCGTGCTGATTAACTTCGGAGCGATCGCGCACTTTGCCCAGGCCCTCTCCGCGCCATCCGTGCCAGGCCTGATTACGCGGCTGGATTGGACCACCGCTCTCGGCACTCCCACTATTCCGCAAGGGCGGTTCCAGACCTGCCTGGTGGCTCATCCGGAAGACGCTCTCCGCAGCGGCGCCGACGCGGTGATTACATTTCTCATCATCGGCACCGGAGACGCCGAGTTCGAGAAGAACGAAATCGAGCGCGTAGGGCAGTTGGCCCGCGAGTGCGAAGGGGTTGGCATGCCCCTGGTAGTTGAATCACTGGCGCGAGGCTCACAAGTGCAGAATCCCTGCGATCCGCAGTGGCTCTTGCTCCATTCCCGGATCGCCGCGGAACTCGGAGCAGACGTGATTAAGATGGAATATGCGGGAGATGCGGCCGCCATGCGCGGAATCGTAGAGGCTTGTCCGGTTCCGGTTCTGGTTCTCGGTGGCAGCCGTGCAGGATCTGACCAGGAAGTTCTCCATACAGTACGCGGCATTATGACCGCCGGCGCTGCCGGCGTATTTTTTGGACGCAACGTGTTTCAGGCTGACGATATGCTTACTTTTTTGCAGAGCGTGCGTACCATACTCGAGGACCGCAAGTCTCCACAAGGATAGGCGCCTGTGAGTCTGCTCGCCGTTGACATGGGCTCGAGTAGTTGCAAAGCGGTGGCCTTTTCCGAGGAAGGCCGCGTGCTGGCTCACCATACTGTTTCGTATATCGCCAACGCGCCACAACCCGGATGGGCGGAGATGCGTCCGGAAAGATTTTGGGAGGCTTTCCAGACTGCGGCCCGATCGGTGGCTGGGCTTGTGGCGCACGATCCGGTGGAAATTCTCGCCATCAGCTCGCACGGCGAGACTTTCATCCCGGTTGATTCCCGTCAGCAGCCGGTGGCTCCTGCGATTCTCAATGCCGACAATCGAGCGTTTCGGGAAACTGAATGGCTTGCTGAGTCCATGGGCCGGCGGCGGATTTTCGAGATCACCGGTCTCTCTGCGCATACCATGTACCCGCTGCCAAAAATCCTGTGGATGCGCGATCATCAGTCGACTCAATTCTCCTCGGCTGCGTGTTTTCTGTCGCTTCCTTCTTACCTGCTCGTCCGTCTCGGCTTGCCCGGGTATATCGACTACTCGCTCGCATCGCGCTATCTTGCGTTCGACATCTGCGAGCAACGCTGGTCTGACGAGATTCTGTCAGCGTGTCGCCTGAGGCCCGAACAGTTTCCCTCGCCCGTGCCCACAGGGACTCTGGCTGGCCGGCTCCCGCCCTCCGCCGTCAGTGAACTGCAATTGCCCGCCGGAACGTTGGTTGCGGTTGGGGGACACGATCAGCCCTGCGGGGCTCTGGGCTGCGGAGTATTGGGGCCAGGGCGTGTCTACGCCTCGCTGGGAACCTACGAATGCCTGCTGGCAGCCTCCGACGCGCCCGCCATTAACGACCGCGCCCTGGCCGCGAACCTGAACTCTTACTGTCACGTTGTACCCAAGCGCTACGTGACGATCTCCTATTTCCCTTCCGGCATTATGGTGGAGTGGCTACTCCACTTGCTTCACTCGGAGCAAGAACTGGCGGCTGATTCCGTCAATGAACTATGCTCAGCGCTGGAGACTCGGGCGCCCGCGGGACCCACCGGCCTGTGCATCACTCCACATCTGCTGGGCACGTGCAATCCCGATTTCAATGCACATGCGACCGGCGTGATACTTGGACTTCGTCCGGGCACAAGCCGCGCTGACCTGTACAAGGGAATCCTCGAAGGCATTGCTTGCGAGTTCGCGAGCATGGTGGAGCTGCTGCAGCAGGCCGTCGGCCCCTTCGAGGACATCTATGTCGCCGGTCGCGGCGGCCGGTCGCGTCTGGGCCTGAAGCTGCGAGCCGGCATGTCATCGCGGCGCTTGCATCTGATGCAATCCCCGGAAGCAGTCTGCCTGGGCACTGCAATTCTGGCCGGCGTGGCCGCCGGAAAGTATGCAAGTCTTGAGCAGGCGGCGCAGCGGATCGTGGCCCCGGGTGAAACCGTTCACCCAGACCCCGGGGTGGCAACCGCGTATTGCATGCAAATGCAGCACTATCGTCTTCTTTATTCCAGCCTGGCGTCGGTGCGGCAGGCGCAAGCTGCGTTCCGCGCCGAAGGAGGAAACGCGTGATCGAACCGACAGTCGGCTTCATAGTCTATGGCGTTCATAAAGATGGTCTCAAGGATCCGATGGGGCAGCCGTTTATCGACGACGCCCTCGTCGAGCGCTCCCGCAACGCACTCAGCCAGGCTGGCATAAAGCTCGTAAAGCACGAGATTGTCGTGGCGAGCAAAGAAGAAGCCATCACCGCACTGCGGAAGATGAAAAACGATCCATCGATCGATGCGGTGATTCTATTTTCCGGCACCTGGGTTTGGGCCGCTCACATGGTGGGAGCGATTCGCGATTACGCCGCGACCGGAAAAGGTGTGCTGCTATGGACTCACCCGGGTTCCCAGGGCTGGCGCCCGGTCGGCGGATTGGTGTTGCACGGCGGCCTGCTGGAGATTGGCGTGCCTCACAAGTTCGTCTACGGAGCAGCCGGCGATGCCGAGACCGTTGCGAAAATCGTCAGCTACTCGCGCGCCTCTCATCTGAAAAACTCGCTGAATCTCTCGACCATCGGCACTTTTGGCGGCCGTGGCATGGGCCAGACCTGTGGGGTGGCCGATCCTTCGCAATGGATGCGCATGTTCGGCGTGGATATTGATTCGCGGGATACCACCGAACTCATCCACACTGCCGAGAAGGTCTCCGAGCAAGAGCTTAAGGCTGCGCGGCTGCGCCTGGCAAAGCTATTCAGCACGCCACCCGAGGCGACCGTGGCTAACGAGCGCTCCATCCGGCTCTACCTGGCTTTGAAGAAAATCGTGGAGAAGGAGAAGTTCGATTTCTACACAATCCAATCCTTCCCCGGCCTGGGCGACAATTACTCGGCCACCTGCTTCGCCCAAAGCATGATGCTGGAAGACGGCCACGGAACCTCAACCCTGGGCGACTTCAATACCGCGCTCACCGTGCTGCTTCTGACCAAGCTCAGCAAGGAGCGCGTCTATTACGGCGACCTTCAGCACCTCGACACCCGTAACCACGAAATCAAGATTATCGGCGACGGGGCCTGCCCGCCATCGCTCGCGGGAAAACTCGGGCCAGCCGGTTTCGCAGAGCACGGCATTCCTACCGAAGGCGAAGCCGGCGGCCTATCGGTCAAGCTGATCTGCAAGGTCGGCGAGGGAGTTCTGGCCCGGCTGGGAAGAGTGAACGGAGAATTCCAGATGGTGATCACGCGCGGAACGGTCTTCGAGCCGCCCGCCGATCAACTGGACCGTCGGCTTCATGAATGCGGGATTCCCTTCTGGCCGCACGGCTTTGTTACCGCCCATTGCAATATGGACACTCTTCTCCATCATTGGACGAATGAATACGCTTGCCTGGGATACGGCGCGGATCTATTCCCCGCGTTAGTAGATTTTTGCGACATAACCGGCATCAAGACAATTTTGCCCTAGAAGTCATCATTTTTCCGCGCTGGCGCCCGTGCGCCAGGCAGGAGGTCTCATATGAAGCGCAGCGTCTACATCGCTTTCGTTCCGGTTCTTCTCATCCTTGCCGGCCTCGCGGCGTGGCGACAGAATCGCCCGAGCATGGTTTTGGCCGCCGGACCCTCTAGCGATCAACAGGCCCTGATGGCCTTTGCCGCCATGCAACCGATCGATGTCCACGTGCATGTCTTTAAGTCCGACCAGGCGTTTCAGTCCATGCTCGAGCGCCTGAACCTGAAGCTGCTCAATATCCTGGTAATGGACGATACCCTGTCCTACCGCAAACAACTGAAGCCCCAGGTCGATGATGCTTTGGCGCTCGTGCGATCCAGCCACGGCCGCATTGCCCTGTGCACGACCTTCGATCCTTACACCTTCAACGACGCCTCTTTCAGCGCCGACTCCGTCAAGCAGATCAATCAGGATTTTTCCCAGGGCGCCATCGCCGTGAAGATCTGGAAGAACATCGGCATGGAAATCAAAGACACAAAGGGCAATTTCATCATGCCCGACAATCCGAAGTTTGCCCCAATCTACAAAGATATTGCCGACCACGGCAAAACCATGATGGCGCATAACGCCGAGCCCGATGTTGCCTGGGGGCCCCCGGACCCTTCCGATCCTTCGTGGTCCTACTATCAGGAAAATCCGCAGTGGTTTCTGTACAACAAGCCCAACTTCCCTTCCAAGCAACAGATCCTTGATGCACGCGATCATGTGCTGGCGGCCAATCCCAAGTTGCGCGTGGTGGGCGTGCATCTGGGCAGCATGGAAAAAAGTCTCGACAACATTGCCCGGCACCTGGACCAATATCCGAATTTCGCGGTCGATACGGCCGCCCGGATGGAATATCTCATGATGGCGCCCCACGACCAGGTCCGAACGTTTCTCATAAAGTATCAGGATCGCGTTCTGTACGGAACGGATCTCGATTTGCTGGCCACAGCCAACGTGGAGGAAGGATTGAAGGACTGGGAGTCCACCTATGCGCGCGACTGGAGGTTCTTGGCAACCGGCGAAACCTTCGAGCAGGCGGGCAGAAAAGTGTACGGGTTGAACCTGCCTGAGCCGGTGCTGCGCAAGATTTTCCGCGAAAACGCAAAGCACTGGATTCCCGGCCTGTGACAGACACAACTCGGTTTCACGCTCTCCGCACAGCGGCGTTGCGCTTTCAGCGGGCGGCCCGCGATGTGCTTGCCGGCACCGGGGGTTGGTTAATCAGGAGCCAGTAGAGGCCGACGGTCTTCACCGTCTCCCGGAACTGGTCGAAGTCGACAGGTTTTTGAATGTAGCTGTTGGCTCCCAGTCCGTACCCATTGATGAGATCCCGTTCCTCACTCGAGGAGGTCAGGATCACAACCGGAATTGTCCTGGTCTTCGGATCGCCCTTGATGCGCTTGAGCACTTCCATCCCATCCACTTTCGGCAGTTTCAGGTCCAGCAAGACCAGCTTAAGTGGGGGTTCCGTTGACCGCTGAGCGAACGCTCCGTTGCAGAACAGAAAGTCCAAGGCCTCCTCCCCATCACGGGCGATGTGAATGCGGTTCGCGAGATTCTCCTTGCGAAGTGCGCGCAGGGTCAACTCCAAGTCGTCCGAATTATCCTCGACCAGCAGTATTTCCACTTGCAACTCCGTCATGTCTTGCCTCCCACAGATGCAGCTTTGCCGCTGAGTTCACCCGCCGGGGAATTTCCCAGGGTGAAATAAAAAGTGGCGCCCTTGTCTAGTTCGGCCTCCGCCCAGATGCGGCCGCCATGCTTCTGGACGATGCGCTGCACCGTCGCCAGGCCGACGCCGGTGCCTTCAAAGTCTTCCTGGCGGTGCAGGCGCTGAAATACGCCAAAGAGCTTGTCCGCATACTTCATACTGAACCCCACACCGTTATCTTTTACAAAGATGACCGGCTCGCCGTTTTTGTCCTGCTGTCCGATTTCTATTTCTGCGGTGGGACGAGGCCGGGTGAATTTGAGAGAATTCGCGACCAGGTTCTGGAAAACCTGCTTCATTAGCGTAGTGTCGCATTCGACGTACGGCAAGTTGCCGATCTTCCATTCGACTTCCCGGCCGATAAAGTCGGGGCCTAACTGGGCGATCACTTCCTCGACGATCGATTTCAAGCCGGCCACTTGCAAAACCACGTCGCGGCGACCGACGCGGGCCAGGGTAAGTAACTCATCGACCAACTGGCCCATGTGGTGGGTTGCGTCCTCAATCCGTCGCAGATAATGTTGGGCTTCGGGCGCCAGGCTGGGGCCAAACTCCTCCACCAGGATCTTGGAGAACCCGCTGATGTGACGCAAAGGAGCCCGCAAGTCGTGGGAAACAGAGTAGGTGAACGCCTCCATTTCCTTGTTGGCGGCCTCCAGTTGCTCGGTGCGCTCGACCACCCTCCGCTCCAGATCAGAGTTCAGCGTGCGAATCTGCTGGTCAGCCAGCACCCGCTGGGTAACATCGCGGAAGGCCACGACTCCGCCGCAAACCTCGCCCGAGTCGTCGCGCAGCGGCGAAGATGCAGCCTCCAGCCAGGTTCCCCGATCCGGATCATCGCCGCGCTTGAATATTTCCGCATTAGCCTGCTGCCCCCGTATGGCACACATCAGCGGAAGCTGCTCGGCGGGAAGGGGCGTGGTCTTGTCGGGAAGGAACAGACCGGAACGGCGGATGGTCTCCTGGGCGCCGGCCAGGTCTGGTGTGCCTGAGTCCAGGGAGTGACCAACCGCCTCCCCCAGGCCAAGCATGTGCTGCACACCGAGAATTCTCTCGGCCGCCGGATTCCACAATAACTTGGCCTGTTTGCTGGCGGCGATCACTCCGTCGTTGATATTGTCGAGTACGGATTTCAAGGTGCGGGCCTGGGCCGCCATCGCCTCGCGGGAGTGCAGCAGTTCGGCCGCTTGACGGGCAAGTTCTTCCGTTTGCAGGGCCAGCTGTTGCTCCGCCTGCCGGCGCTCGCTGATGTCGAGGAAGGTCACAACGGAGCCAATCCCTCTCCCATTGGCCACCGGGTGCGACCAACATTCCGCCGGAAAGGGCGTGCCGTCCTTTCGCCAAAACACGAAGTCGTCGGCGTGGAAGGCTTTGCACGCCCGGATGGCCGCCTGCAGTGTACAATCCTTTACCTCACGGCAGCAGTCGTCCGTCCGAGGCTGGTGCATGATCGCATGCAGATTCCTGCCCAGAAGCGCGGCCGCGTCATCATAGCCGAGCAGGCGCAGCGCCGCCTCATTGCAGAACGTGCACCGCCCTTCTGTGTCTTCCCCAACGATGGCTTCCGCGGTGGAATCCAGCAGGGCCCGTACCCGCAGCTCGCTTTCCCGCCAGGCTTCTTCCACCAGTTTGCGTTCGGTGATGTCCATCACGATGCCGATGAATCGGGTGGGCTGCCCAGCGGCATCCCGCAGCGGACCTCCCCGGCTCAGAAGCCATTGGATGGCGCCATCGCGACGCTGTATCCGGAATTCGCAATTGAGCTCAGTGGCATTTTGGGCTGCAACCGTAACTGCGTTGGCGGTCCTCTCGCGGTCGTCAGGGTGCACGATAGCCTGCCACGCATCGCAGGAGGGCCGGCAAGAACCCGGATCCAGCCCGTAGAGCGTCCATATTTCATCCGACCAGACGTTTTCGTTGGTGCGCAGGTCCCATTCCCAGGTGGCGGAGTTGGCGGCGTCCAGCGCCAGGCGCAGTCGATTTTCGCTGCGCTGGAGTTCCTCGGTGCGCAGGTTGACGCGCCGCTCCAGGTCAGCGTTCAAGGCCTGGACTTGCGCGCGTATTCTTGAACTGTGGCTGATTTCCCGCCCCGTGACGATTCCGGCCAGGCACAGCAGGGCCACGCCAAAAAGGGTGCTGACCAGGGTGGCGGTGCGCATCCGCGTGCGCGTCGCGTCTGCCCGTCTCAAACGCTCGTCCAGCAACTGACCCTCTTCGGCCTGCATTTCGTCCAAAGTAGCGCGTACTGCCTCCATCCAGCGCTTACCCTCCGTGAAGGTCGCGTTTGGCGGCACGGTGCCGGTTTTCTCCCGCGTCGCTATGCTTTCGGTGGCCGCCGCCAGCTTCCCCGCGATTTGCACGCGCAGGCGTTCTATCCGCTCCCGCTGGTGCGGATTGTCTTGGATCAGAACGCTCAGTGCGTCGAGATCGGAAAAGATGGCGCTGCGCCCTCTCCAGAAGGACTCGAGGAAGTGACGGTCGCCGGTCGCTGCGAAGCCGCGGGCCCCCATCTCGATCTCAACCGCGTGGGTGAGAGTCGTTTCGAGAGCGTTCTTGACACCGTAGGTGTGAACGACCCCACCAGCTTCATCTGCCGCCTGGCGTATGCTGCGCCAGGAGAGCACGCCGCCCAGACACGCCAGGAGCACGCCGGTGGCGATGCCAACCGCCGACCAGCGCCGAATACCGAGCTCCACCGGAGAGTCTTCCAGCCGGCTTAGCAACTCGTCGAGATTCTCGGAGCTCAACTGCAGCGACTCTTCCACTCGCTTGCGCTCCCGATCGAGCAGGATCGCGCTCCAGGCAATGAGTGAGATCAGCAGAATTCCCGCACCCACAGCGATGGCACTCACCTCGAACCAGGTGAACTGGCGTGAACTAAGCAGGGAACCTGAGAGCATCCAGCCAAATGCCGCCAAAACTAGCAGAGCACCGGGAGCGGCACGGCGCATCCATCGCGCTCCCGAACTCTGACTGATGAGCAATCCTCCCAGCGCCCAACTCGCCCGCGCGCAGAGGACGCCCCAGGAGAGGACAAAGAACGCCACCGTGGAGGGGAACGAGATATGGGTGTGCGACACCGTGGATTGAAGAGCGAAGTCGAGCAGACCCACGGTCGCACTTGACAGCGCGGCCAGGCATAGAAACTGCGCCGGCCAGCCCCAGCGCCGCAGTTTCCAATCCAGGAGGATGATCGCACCACCGACCAGCGAGAAGTCGAGCGCCGAGATTGCCGACATCAGCCCGAGGCGGACCGCGCCCACATCCTCGCCGGCACGGACGGTGTAAAGCCACTGGTCAATTCTGAGATCCCATCCGAGCAGGTGCTCGGACAAACTAAGCAAGCCGATTGCTATGACTACTCCCGCCAGGGCGCGAGCCACCAGCGCTTGACGACGGCTGACCGCCGCCTGGCCTCTCTGCTTGCGCAACAACCACAGTGCGGAGCCGAGCAGGACGAAACACACCGCGCTGTTCACCCGCATCGTCACTTGGCCGGGCAGCCAGCTTTTCAGCAGGCTGATTCGAAATATCCAGCCACACAGGACCGAAATGCCTACCCCCACAGAGAACAAGCTGGCGGCAGGGGCAAACACGGCAGGCCACTTCGGGGCCGGCGAACTGGGATACTGAGTCAAGCCTTCCAGTCCTCCCGTGATTTCTGCTTTGGGATGGCAAACGCCCCGCTGCCTGTGCCTGCGGCTGAAGCGGAGAACCGGGCGTTTCCTGCGACGCCTGCCGGAGTACGAAGCTCCCCTTGACTCGCCATAAAACCATTCTCACGGTCGGCAAAAACCGGCCAACTCAGTATGGAACCTGATAAGACAGCCACTTTGTGACGGCCCACACACCAGCGGTTTGGGCTTTCCCGAAGTGGAACCTTCCGTCTCTCCGCCTCGGCAACTCCGACACCCATTCGCCGCACCTAGCTCCCGCCTACTGCATTCGTGATTTCCGCGCGCTCTTCCGGGGTCAACCCCAGGAACTCGAATCCGGAGCGCATGGTGGAAGTATGTCGGACGATGGCCACAGTGTTCAGCACGTGCCCGGGCAAAGGAAGGTCGATCTCCACCGTTTCTCCCACGCGGAGCGCGCCCTGTACCAAGGCACCCAGCCCGCCTTCACTGATATCGAGGCTGATGCCGCGCGAGGTGCGGATTCCGCCGGGCGCCAGGCCACGCAGCGTCAGCGGTGCGCTGAACAATGCCCGGGGAAAGCGCCGCACCGCCGTCCTTATCCCGATCCCGGGTGACGCCGGTTCGGGGCAGGGGTCAGCCGGTCGAGTGGCGGGCTCCGTTAGAAAGTGGTTGTTCAAGCTGTTCATCTGACACCTCCCCAAGAGAACCGATCTGCAGACGGTCCGCCGTGAGAGCCGTGCAGGCGCTCTTCTCTGCAGGCGGCTCGGTCCACCGCTGCCTCGTCACCGCCGGTTTGGCGCTGAGTCTCAGGACGGCAACGCAGTTTCGCTCGGCGCATGGGGCAATGTGCCCCGAATCACTTCCAGCAATTCCGCATTATCGGCGGGCTTCTGGAAGAACGCAGCCGCCCCCGCCTCCAGGGCCCGCTGTTCGCTGCTCTGCGGGTCGCGCGCGGTCAACACTACGACCGGAATGCTGGAGAGCTTATCGTCTTTTTGCAGACGTTCGAGTACCACGAAGCCATCGCCCGCCGGCAGACCCAGATCGAGAATGATCAGGTCAGGACGCTCTTTGTAAGCCAGGGCGATGGCGGAATAGCCATCCACTGCGTGAACCGTGTTGTAATGGTTGGCCCGCAGGCGCAGCTTCAGCGCCTGCCGTAAATCGGGATCATCGTCCACGATGAGTATCTTGGGTTGGGTTGCCATGAATTCTCCTTTGGTTTGCAATTAGCTCTTGCTTGCCTTTCGTTTCTGGGTCGAGGCCGGTTTCTGCTGCAGAGCCGACTGCGCCATCTCGGTGACCCGATCCGCGACCGCCTGCACTTGTTTCTCGACGGAGGGGGCATCTGCCGGATCGGGCATGGGGATCGCGCAGGCCGAAACCTCATACTGGCCACTGTTGTTCAGTTCTGCCAGCTTGTCCATCTGCTCGCGAATCCGCGCCATCATGATTTCGGATCGCCCCACGTCGGTACTGGCCACTACAAAAAAAGTCTGCTCAGGACCGGGCGTGGCCATCGGCGGCAAGACCAGGTCTTTGTCCAGGTAGACGCAACGTTCGAGCAACTCCAGGCTGCGGCTGCAGACCTCTTTCCAGTTACCCCGCGCTGGCTTGGCCCGAGGCCACAAGTCCACCCGCACCAGCACCAGGGAATCCCGCAATCGGCCTTCCTGCGTGATCACTGGGGAAAGCAGCTTGCGCAGCGAATACAGTGGCAAGGTGAACGAGAACGTGCTGCCATGGCCGACTTCGCTCGCCACCCAGATGCGCCCGCCGTGGAGTTCCACCAGTTCCTTCGATATGAACAATCCCAGACCGAGGCCCTTGCGGCTGTTATCGACGGCATTGGGATCCTGGTAGAGGCGTTCGAAGATCAGGGCGCGAGCCTCAGGCTTGATACCGCAACCGCTGTCGGCCACGGACACGCAGATGAAGTCGGGATCGGCCGGCACCCGGCAGGCCTGCACCGTGATCGAGCCTTCGGAGGGCGTGAACTTGATGGCATTGTCGATCAGGTTGATGAGCACTTCCAAAATGCGGTCCGGATCCCCATGCACGAACGGAATGCTGCAATCCACGCCGATTTCGATGCCCACGCGCTTTTCGGCCGCCGTGGCCTGCAGCATGTTCGCCGCCAGACGGACGATGTCGCCGATCGCGACGCAACGGCGTTCCACGCGAATCTTTCCCGACTCGGCGCGGGTGGCCTCGAGCAGGTCGTGCACCATGGCGACCAACTGGTTCACGCTGCGCAAAACGGTTTGCAGATGCTCTTTTTGCTCCACGCTGACCGCGCCCGCCAGTCCATCCAGCAGGATGGTCACGTACTGATGAATGCAAGTGAGAGGCGTGCGCAGTTCGTGAGACACGTGGGAGAGAAACTGGTTCTTGAATTCCAGTTGCTGCCTGCGGCTCATTTCCAGCGACCGCAGCAGCGCCTGCCGCTCCACCGCGTGCCGCATGGCGCGATCCAGCTCGCCTCTTCCGAACGAGCCCTTTACCAGATAGTCCTGTACTCCCTGGTGTAACGCTTTCATGGCCAGAGCTTCATCGTCCTGTCCTGAGAGGATCACCACCGGCACGTCGGGCGCTTTCTCCAGTACCTTGCGAAAGGTTTCCGCGCCCTGGCTGTCCGGAAGGTTCAGGTCCAGCAGCACCACCGAGGGCGGTTGCTGAACCAGAGAAAGCAGGCCGTCCGCCAGGCGCTCCACGCAGCTCACATCGAACGGAGACTTTCCCTCGACCAAACGCAACCGTATCAGGTCCGCATCTCCTGGGTTGTCTTCGATCAGCAGGACATGCGTCGATTGACCGTTCATCGCTTCTCCTTGTGAGGCAGGCTGGCAAAACCGAGCCAGAAATCCGCCATGGATTGCACCACCGCGACGAAGTCCGGCAGGTTGCCGGGTTTGCGCAGGTAGCAGTTCGCTCCCAGTTCATAGCTGCGATTGACATCGGAACTGGCTTGCGATGTGGTGAAGATCACTACCGGGATCTTGGCCAAGGCCGGGTCGGATTTGACTTCCGAGAGCACCTCCCGGCCGTCCTTGCGGGGAAGATTTAGGTCCAGCACGATGAGATCGGGACTGCACGCCTCCGCATATTTTCCCTCCCGGCGCAGAAAACAGATCGCCTCCGCACCGTCGTTGACCGCGCTCACCCGGAAATGGCACCGGCTTTTGGCCAGGACTTCACTGGTTAAGTCGATATCGGCAGGATTGTCGTCGACCAACAGGACCTCAGTTCCGTTTTTCATCGCTTTGATCGTACTGGCCTCGTGTTCCCTGGACCGGCAGCGTGAACTTGAATGTGGCGCCGCGTCCGGCCTGGGATTCCACCCAGATACGGCCCCGATGCTGTTCGACGATTTTCTTGCAGATCGACAGCCCGATACCGCTGCCCGGATATTCCGTCCGGGTATGCAGCCGCTTAAAGATGACGAAAATGACTTCAGCATGTTCTGGAGCGATTCCAATGCCGTTGTCCGTAACCGAAAAGATCCATTCTGCAGGCTTTCTCTGGGCGGTCACTTGAATGTGTGGCGGATCCGAACCGCGGAACTTGATCGCATTGCTGAGCAGGTTCTGGAACAGTTGCAACAACTGCGAACCATCCGCGAGCACGACCGGAAGCGGGCCGTGCTCGACACGGGCGCCGGTTTCTTCTACCGCAGTCTGCAGATTCTTCAGCGCGCTCTCGACCATTTGGTTGCAGTCTGTGGGTTTCAGCTCCCTTCCCTGCCTTCCGACCCGGGAGAAGGCCAGCAGATCCTGCACCAGAGTCTGCATGCGCAGGGCGCCATCGACCGCGTAGTGAATGTATTTGTCGGCGCTGGCATCGAGTTTTCCCTGATACCGTTCCGCCAGCAGCTGGGTGTAGGTGGCGACCATGCGCAAGGGCTCTTGTAAGTCATGGGAGGCAACGTAAGCGAACTGCTCCAGGTCGCGATTCGAGCGCGCCAGCTCTTCCTGAAAATCCCGGTGCTCCTGCCGCAGCTTTCGCTCTCGCAGCGCGCGGCGCACCGATTCCGGCAGGCGTGCCAAGTTGTCTTTCAGGACGTAATCAGCGGCCCCTCGCTTGATGCATTCCACCGCCATGAGTTCTCCGAGCGAGCCCGATACCATCACCACCGGAATATCCAGGCCTTCGCCGCGCAGCACTTCGATGCTTTCCATCCCGTTCCACAGCGGCAGGTTGTAATCCGCAAGGACGACGTCATAGCAGTTCGTCCGCACCTGGCTGGTGAACTCCTCCATCGTCTGGACGACGTCGACCTCCGGGCTAAAACCGGCATCTTGCAGCGCATGCATGACCAGTTCGACATCGGCGGGCTCGTTCTCGATGACCAGAATTCGCAGCTGGCCGTTGGTCGCTTCCGTCAGTCCGCAGGTGAGCACACCGCCGGCGAGCGGCGTCAGATCCGCGGTGCAATCCCGGTTGCCTAGGTCAGTCCTCAGACTGCTCATACAGAGACTCTTATTCCTGGCAGTTTTGGGCCGCAATCAGGCTGGCTTCCATGGGGACAACTCTGCCGTATGCATTGGCCATCGGCCTCCGGGTGGAAACCTTGAGGAATCAGGACATAACCGTGCGCCAAAGGACCCTGTCCGCCCCTGTCCTCTCGCGCATCCTAACCTGCCGCACCGGACATGTACGACCGCGCGCGAACCCCAACTACAGAGTTGGCTTCGCGACGGAGGGCAAGCGCAAGCTCGGGAAAGACCTTGCGGATATCTCTGGGGAAACGACTTGGCGGTTGCCGACGGAATCGTTGGAGACCCTGAGGCGGCAAGACCTATGGTCTGCGCTTCGGCAGCCAGCCCCGCGGTCAGAACCTATTCTTACCTGAACGAGAGATAGCGGGTGGGTCAGTCCAAGAAAGTATTTCAGTACTCTCGTGCGATTGCTAGAATGCCTCCACCCTAAGGACTAGCCCGCCTGCTTTCGCAGTGGGCGGACACTTGATTGCTCTATGTACAGCACAAATGCGCGAAGTCCACCCGGTCATCCCTGCTCCCCGCCTCAGAACTCGCTGTAATCCATCAGTTGCAACGGGAAAGCCGGCGGCAAGGGGTCTGGGGTTATGGGCGGAGCCGAAAGCCGTCCTGCCTGGGTAGAATCGAAAAGCGCAAAGCCCACCTTCGTTGCGGGAG
>Ga0335079_10002875_pt1 | contig 19845 bp, 16 predicted proteins | sample Lox_Sample_33_FD_206719 | JGI IMG/M metagenome (GOLD analysis project Ga0335079, IMG submission 206719) | Soil microbial communities from Loxahatchee National Wildlife Refuge, Florida, United States - Lox_Sample_3.3 | ecosystem: Environmental > Terrestrial > Soil > Wetlands | place: USA... | reverse complement strand
TCAAGCGAATAGGGTCTCACCATCCATGCTGGCCCCCAGCCCCAGCCAGCATCTTGAATCAGAAATCCGGGCGCCTGGGAATCCTCAAAAGCGATTCAGACCACATGAATCCGACTCTAGTGAAAACAAACTCGCAGTCTTTGTCATCGCTTCAACCTAACTAACCCTGACAGGACGACGGGCGTGCTTTGTCAGGGCGTAGGTGCATAGCGAGTGAAAACGTAGTCGCGATCTTTTGCAGGCTGGTGGCAGGGGAAGCACTTTTCGTGCAGCGCCTCGCTGCCAGGTTTACCGTTCGTAAAGTCGGCGAATCCCCAGCCGCCGGATGCGGCGTATTTTTTCGAGTCCTTGACCATGAACTGAACATTCACCGCTTCCCCGGCAAAGGACGATTCGAGGCCGAGGCCGGGAAAACCGGCGGCTAAGGCTTGGTTGTCAGCGGCATTCCGGACCCCGGAAACGGCCTGCAGAGAAAATAGCCCACGACCCGCGCACGAGACGCCGGCCCGGCATTCTCTGGGTCCGGAGTGAGCCCAATAAGAGCCGCAATTCCCGGCTTGGTTCCGCTTTCGGCTGGAGAAAGTCGAATCAAGGAGGACTGACTGGCTGTGGACGCAGTCTGGCGTGAACCCGTCTCCAGCTCAAAATCCCTGTTCGGCAGGGAAAATACAGGGAATTTCGTGAATCCGAGGGGTTTCCGAACTGTGATGCCGCTAAAATCAACAAACTTTGAAGCACTTACCGGCGATTTCCCTAAGCTGAGAAACAGCGAATTGCCCCGGTGGTAACAGGGAAATCGTCGGGGCAAAACAGGGAGTGCTGACAACCTCGAACCTTTCCGGAGAGCCGCCGGCTAACCGCTGGTCAAAGTCTGCTTTGGAGTAGCGTATGGGAGAGCAAGCCTCGCCGCACCAGAGAGGTAGCCGCGACTGTTGGAGCTCCCGCGATGACGGCAGTGCGTTACAGGGACAGGATTTGAATCTCTGACGGCAGGTTATGAGCCTGACGAGCCGGACGGTGTTGAATTTGAACCCGGGACACCGAACGGATACGGTGTGAACAGTGTTGCTTTCAGTTCAGGGCACCGACGTCGTGGTTCCGGCGTTCCTTAAGGATAAGTTAATCCCGCGCAGTCTAAGTTCTGACAGAACTGCATTAGTGAGCGCCGAACCGCCATGGTCGAGGTTCCAGACTGGCTGCCATACGGGGTGGGTCAGATGGCCCGTCGTTTGGTCGATCTGGCCCGCTCTGGCGGACCCCCAGAGGCGATCGAAGTCTTGCGCCGGTTGATCCTCGATCCCCGCATGGAAAATGTCTGGCGGGAGCTAAGCAAGCATCCGCGGCGCAATTATGTTCCGAGTGAGAGGCCATTCCACTCTTCAACGCTCCCTCCCGCGATTGAATCGTGGCCGGCCTTGGCGGCGGCTCTACGAATCCGAGCCACGGAATATCGTGAGCTCGGCGATGAGGCCAGCGCCGACATGCTCGATCGCCAAGCCGCCGCGGCCGATGTGCGAGGTAAGGGTCGTGCACCAGGAGAGATTTCCCTCGAAGAACAGCATCAAATGGCCCTTGTGACGCTTTTTGGAGTTGCAGTCTCCGCGTACTTGAACCGCTCTAGTACGTTCACTCGAAAAGAAGTCGATTCCGTCATCGCCAAATTGGAAGCGACGGGTAAGGATGACTTGGCAGCAGCCTATCGACGCCATGCGGCCGACCCGAGGGTTGCCCCGTTCATTGTGACGCGGCGCCGGACGGATCCGCGGCTCGAGGCCTTTGTTGAAACGCTCGCCCGAGAAACGACAAAGCTGTTTGGCAGCCCGCTTTACGGCGTGATAGCGACCATTGCCAACGTCGCCTTCGAGCGCTCCGACCTCAGCCGGCGCGGGATCCGCGCGATTCTGAATTCCCGGACGCCGGCTGGTCCCAGGGCGGCTTAGCTTAAGTGCACAGTGCAAACTCCTGTTTCTGACGGTCATTTTGGGCCGGTGGGCGACACTGCGCCCGTGACCGAAACAGGAGAGCACATTGAAAAAATCGACCCAAGGCCGCCGGGACGCGATGGGCCCGGCGTGCCCACTCGTCACGCTAGTTCCGATCGAATCACTGAAGCCCAACCCACGAAATACCCGCAAGCACAGCCGAGCGCAGATCGACGCGCTGGCCAAGAGCATGGACGCCTTTGGCTTCAACGCCCCCATCCTCGCGGATCGGCACGATATGATCGTTGCGGGGCATGCGCGATGGCTGGCCGCCAAGCGACTGGGGCTGACACACGTTCCGGTGATCCGCCTGGAGCACCTCGGCCTGGCCAAGGCCCAAGCCTACATGCTCGCGGACAACAAACTGACAGACCGGTCGGAATGGGACGAGAAACTTCTAGCCGTCCACCTTAAGGAGCTCAGCGAACTCACGGTCGATTTTGACATCGAGGCGACCGGGTTTGAGGTCGGCGAGATCGACCTGCTCATCCAGCGTTTAGATGGTGAGTCGGATTCGGGAGAACCCGATCCCGCGGACGAAGTGCTGGAAGCCGAAGGGCCGGCCGTATCGCGACCAGGTGATCTTTGGCGGTTGGGCGAGCACAGGGTGTACTGCGGCGACTCGCGCGATTCGGATTCCTACGCGATTTTGTTGGAAGGCGAATCCGCGTCGGCGGTCTTTGGCGATGGGCCTTACAACGTGCGGATCCACGGCCACGTCTCCGGCCGCGGCAAAACCCGGCACCGCGAGTTCGCCATGGGTTTCGGGGAAATGTCGCAAGCCGAATACACCCAATTCCTGACCGACGTCCTGACACAATGCGCGAAGCACAGCCACGTCGGGTCCGTTCACTTTTGGTGCATCGACTGGCGGCACGTGACCGAGATGCTCACGGCCGGTGGCGCTGCCTATAGCGAACTCCTAAATCTCTGCATTTGGGTTAAGACCAACGGCGGCATGGGCGCGTTTTATCGCTCGTGCCATGAGCTCGTGTGGGTTTTCAAGAACGGCAGGAGTGCGCATCGCAATAACGTGCAGCTCGGCCGCTACGGACGGAACAGGACCAACGTCTGGACATACCCGGGCGTCAATGGCTTTGCGCGGAAGGGCCAGGAACGCAACCTTCAAGCGCTTCACCCCACCGTCAAGCCCGTCGCACTCGTGGCCGACGCCATTTTGGACACCACGGCGCGCAAGGAAATCGTGCTCGATCCTTTCCTGGGCAGCGGGACGACCATCATCGCGGCTGAGCGAACGGGCCGGCGCGGTTGCGGTGTCGAGATCGACCCCCTCTATGTCGACGCTGCCATCCGCCGCTGGCAGCGCCTCACCGGCAAGACTGCTCATCACCAATCCGGCCGCTCGTTCGCCGAAACCCAGCTTGAGAGGAGCCCGAGCGATGACGCGTCGGCGAAGTGACTACGCGGTGGGTTACGGCAAGCCGCCGAAACACTCGCAATTCAAGAAAGGCCACTCCGGCAATCCCAAGGGCCAGCGCAAGCGCGCTCCGAAGAGCATCAAGACCATCTTGAACGAAGTCCTCGATCGAAAAATACGCGTGGTCGAGGCTGGGGCGTCGAGACGCGTGACGATCCGCGAGGTCATCATCACACGCCTCGCAGCCAAGGCCGCCAACGGCGACATTGCGGCCCTCAGTCTCCTGCTGACGTTCAAAGCGGACGCCAGAAGTCGTGCTGAGCTTCCACCGTACGAGATCCGCATCATTCCAGACAGGAAGGCGGGCAGCGGTTAATCGCGGGCCTGGTTCAACGTTCGGCACTCATGCGCAGGAGCAATTGCGATGGCGAATCGAGGAAGCGGCTACGAGGTCGGCTATGGGAAACCGCCACGATCCACGAGATTCAAAAAAGGAGTATCTGGAAATCCCAGGGGTCGGCCCAAGACCAACCAGCAGAAGCTGGGATCGGTGATGACCGACGTGCTTAACCAAGAAATCGAGTACATGGAAGCCGGAAGGCCAAAGCGCGGCTCGATCATGGAAGTCATCATCACGCAATTGGTATCTCGTGCTGCCAAGGGCGACGTCGCCGCAGCACGTATGATCTTGAAGCTGGAGAAGCATGTGGAGACGCACGGTGAGCTTAGCCCGCCTATCATCCTTATCACCGAGACCGAAGCAAAGCTTTGACCGGACCCAAAGCCGTTTTTGCGGCAGCATGGAGCATAATAATGTGACCAATTCCCCCGTCGCAGAGCCAGGATGTGATAAGCGTTCTCGGGTGGCGACAGTCTGGCGCAGAACGCAACAAGAGTATCCAGAAACGACTGGCTTCACACCGCAAAGAGAGTTTCCTTCTCGTCGATCGCGGCGTAAACCCGATATCGGGCATGCCACAAATCCTTATTGGCGGGGTCAGCCACGCAGGTCGCATGGATCCATTGGGCGCACAGGCCTTCGAATGCCTGCCGGCGACCTTTAATTTCTTTGGGACCGGGGAAGCCAAGAATGGCAATCAGTCCGGCGCCAATTTGAAAAGCCTTGTTGTGGTCAGAGTCGGAAAGAGAGCTCATCGGTGTTTTCGGCGTCGGCGTAAGGTTTCCATACCGTGATCTTCACGGAGAGTCATCAAGCGGCTGCATGCCTCAGTACTTCGCCGATTTGTCTCGGCCAAATATCATCATTGCAGCTCCCGATGCTGTCGCACAGTTTCGGGGGTGACCTGGCCTTCCTTGCCGCCGAAATGGCCGATGACGTAGTTGGCCACGGCGGCGAGCTCCTCGTCGGTATAGGCAGCGCGGAAGCTCGGCATGTAGCCAGTGCCGTGCCTGGTCTTGAGGTCGGCGCCCGTGAGCATCACTTGGACCAGATTCACGCCCTGCGGATCGTTGACCGCCTGGCTGCCGGCGAGTGCCGCATAAGCCGTCTCGCGGCCGTTGCCGTTCCAGCTGTGGCAGCTGGCGCAGGCACCTTCAAAGATCCGGCGCCCCAGGTCGTTCTTAGTGTCCTGCGGTCCGGGCGACCAGGCGGCCGATGTGGTCACCGTGGCGGGTATCGGGCTTGTCTGTGTCCCCGGCGTGCCGGACTGCGGCTCGACAAGGCGGAGATAGGCCACGATCGCTTTCGTGTCCGCGGGCGTCAGATACTGCAGGCTGTCGGCGACAGCCTCAGCCATCGGGCCCGCAGCGGAGCCGCGGCCGGAGGCGTGGCCCCAGCTCAGATAATCGGCGATCTGGTCGTCCGACCAACCGCCGATGCCGTAGGCCTGGTCGGTCGTGATGTTGTAGGCGTGCCAGCCCTGCAGGAGTGCGCCACCGAACTGCCGCCCAGTCTCCATCGCGTAGCCGACGTTGCGCGGCGTGTGGCACTCGCCGCAATGGCCGAGTGCGGTCGCGAGATAGGCGCCGCGGTTCTGAGCCTCGGACGCATCCGGGTTCGGGCGGAACCGATGCGCATCGAGGAAGGCGATGTTCCAAAGCGCTAGCGTCCAGCGTTGGTTGAACGGGAAGGAGAGCTCGTTCGGGCGCGCGGGCGCGCTGACGGGCGCCACCGTGAAGAGATAGGCCTTCATTGCGACCGCGTCGTCGCGGCTCAGCCCCGTGTAGGAGGTGTAGGGAAAGGCTGGGTAGAGATGACTACCGTCCTTGGCGATACCCTCGTGCAGGGCGCGCACGAAATCGTCATCGCTCCAGCTGCCGATGCCCGTCGCCTTGTCGGGCGTGATGTTGGTCGAATAGATCGTTCCGAACGGCAGCTGGAAAGCGAGGCCGCCTGCGAAGGGCTTGCCGCCCGGCACGGTGTGGCAGGCCGCGCAGTCAGCCGCCTTCACCAGATATTCGCCACGCGCGACGAGCTCCTGTGTTGATGCCACATCAGCGGCCCGAATCTCGGGGTCGCGATGGTAGAGCCGCCAGGCAGCGAACGCGCCCAGGGCGACGACCACCGCCAGCCCGAGACCGGCGGCGATCTTCGCGAGACGCTTCAGCATGTCAGGCCCCTGACGCCAGTCTGCCGGCGAGCGGCAGGCGTCTCACCCGCTTGCCCGACGCGGCGAACACGGCATTGGCGAGCGCGGGAAAGGCCGCGGCGGTTCCGGTCTCGCCGAGCCCACCGGGCTTCTCGGTGCTGTCGACGATATGGACTTCGATGGGCGGCGTCTCGTCGATGCGCAGCATGCGATAGGAGCTAAAGTTCGATTGCTCCACGCGACCCCGGTCGAACGTGATCTCGCTATAAAGCGCGGCGGTCATGCCGAAGACCAGTCCGCCCTCGATCTGTGCTCTGACGGAGTCCGGGTTGATTGCCTGGCCGCAATCCATCGCGGCCGTGATCCGTCTCAGCCGGATCTGGTTGTCCGCCGTCACCTCAACTTCGCAGACGACCGAGAGGAAGGAGCCGAAGGCCGATTGCACCATGATGCCACGCCCGACCCCGGCCGGAAGTGCCGAGCCCCATCCGGACTTCTGAGCCGCGAGCTCCAGCACGGCGAGCGCCCGTGGCGCCTTCCGCAGGAGCGGTCGGCGGAACGCGACCGGGTCCTGCTTGGCGGCATGCGCCAGCTCGTCGATGAAGCTCTCGATGACGAAGATGTTGTGTGTCGGACCGACGCCGCGCCACCACGCGGTGATCACGCCAGGCGGCTCGTGACGGACCCAGGAGACCTTGATCGCGGGAATCTCGTAGATCGGGTCCTCGGCGCATTCGACCGCGTCAGGATCGATGCCGTTCTTGCGCATGCCCTGCGGAGCCCAGCGCGCCGTCACGCTCGATCCGGTGATCTTGTGGGTCCAGCCCACGATCTTGCCGGCCCCGTCGAGGCCCGCCGCGATGCGATCGTAGTAGAAAGGCCGGTAGCGGTCGTGCTGAATGTCGGTCTCGCGGGTCCATATCATCTTCAGCGGATAGGAGACCTGCTTTGCGAAGCCGGTCGCGATGCCAGCGTATTCCCATTCGAGGCGGCGGCCGAACCCGCCGCCGATCATGTGGTTGTGGACCGTGACTTGGTCGACGGATACGCCCGCCACCTTTGCCGCGTCGGCCTGGGCGCGGGTCGGCACCTGCGTGCCACACCAGACCTCGACACCGGCAGGCCGGACATGGACCGTGCAGTTGATCGGCTCCATCGGCGCATGGGCGAGGAATGGCAGCTCGTATACTGCGTCCAGCTTCACCGCAGCGCCCGCGATCGTGGCGTCCGGATCCCCTTCGGACTTGGCGACGATGCCGGGGCCGGCGGAAGCATCCGCGTGGCCCTGAACAATCTGGGCCTGGCTGAACTGCGCGTTGCTTCCGAGATCCCAGTCGATGTCGAGCGCCTCCAGCCCTTGCTGCGCGGCCCAAAAGTGGTCGCCGACTACGGCGACGCCGTCCTCGATCTTGAGCACGTCGATCACGCCCGGCAGCTTGCGCGCTTTTGTATCGTCGAGCTTGGCGAGCTTGCCGCCCAGGACCGGGCACAGTTCGACTGCGGCGATCTTCATGCCGGGGATTTGCACGTCGATGCCGTAGACCGTCTTACCGTTGACCTTGGTCGGAGTATCGACCCGCTTCTGCGGCGTGCCGATCAGCGTCCAGTTCTTGCGGTCCTTAAGCGGCGCGTCGGAGGGCAGCGGCAAGGTTAGCGCGGCGGGCACGAGTGAGCCGTAACTTGCGGTCTTCCCCGAGGGCGCGTGCTCGACGACACCGCGCTCGACGCTGCACGCGGCGGGATCGACGCTCCATTGCTGCGCCGCCGCCTGCACCAGCACGGCACGCGCGATGGCCGCCGCCTTGCGCAGGCTGTCCCAATCGCCACGGATCGAGGTCGAGCCGCCCGTTGCCTGGAAGCCAATCAGAGGATTGGCGTAGAGTTTGTCGTTCGGCGGCGCGAAATCAGGCGTGACTTGGTCAAGCCCGAGATCAAGCTCCTCGGCCATCAGCATCGAGGCACCGGTCCAAATCCCCTGGCCCATCTCGACATCGCGCATGACCAGCACGACCTTCCCGTCTTCGCCGATCCGGATGAAGGCGTTAGGCGCGAAAGGGCCCGAAGACGCTGCCGCCTGCGTCATTCGGCCGCCCATCGGGATCGTCGCCGCCACCACCAGGGCGGCGCTGCCAGTCAGGAAGGCGCGACGGTTCGGCCGTTCGAGCTCGGTGGAGGTGAGCATCTTATCCATTGGCGCCTCCCTCAACTCGCGGCGGCGCGCTTGATGGCCGCCCTGATACGCGGATAGGTGCCGCAGCGACAGATGTTGCCGCTCATGGCCGTATCGATGTCGCCGTCGGTCGGCTTCGGATTGATCGTCAGCAGCGCTGCAGCGGACATGATCTGCCCCGACTGGCAATAGCCACATTGCACGACCTCGAGATCGAGCCAGGCCTTCTGGATGCGGGCGCCGACCGGTGTGTCGCCGATCGTCTCGATGGTTGTGATCTTGCGCCCGACCGCATCGCTCGCGGCCATTACGCAGGACCGCACCGGCTCGCCGTCGAGATGCACGGTACAGCAGCCGCAGAGCGCCACGCCGCAGCCGAACTTCGTGCCGGTCAACCCGGCCACGTCGCGCAGCACCCAGAGCAGCGGCATATCGTCCGGCACGTCGAACTGACGGGTCTCACCATTGATGTCGAGAGTGAGCATGGCGTCCTCGCAATCGCGGTTTAGATTGTACCGTGAGACTGTAGCGCAATGGCCTCTTCTACGGCGTCTTCGAACCTCTGTAGCAGAGCCGACGCCACGATGCCACACCGCGGACGGCGGCTGTCTATACTTGCCTCAACCGGCCGCAAAGAAGCGCGCAGACGCAAAAATCGTCGTAAATTGAGGTTAGGGCGCGACCGCGCACCGCAGCGATGGCTTGGTGAAGCGTCGAGAAAATCCGCGTCTCACCGCCGGCCTGATGACCGGTTGGCTCACGAACGGCCTTCGGGGCGATGTCCGCATAGAGTCCGCTCTTTCCTCGTGAACGGACTTCCGTTGGCCACCGCGAGATCTTCCGAGATATGCCACAAGCTGAAATCTAGGCCTTGAATTCGGCGAGTGGGTATAAAAATAAGCAGACAACCACCCTCGGAAGTGTCCCATCAGCGTCTCGTCGCAACCACCATCCGCCGCAAGCAAGCAGCTTCTCCCGTGGCTGGTCGCCGTTGCGTTTTTCATGGAGTCGCTCGACACCACAATCTTGAACACGGCCGTCCCCGTCGTCTCGCAAGCTCTCGGGATCGCTCCGCTCAGCATGAAATCGGTGCTGGCCAGCTACACGTTGAGCCTCGCAGTTTTCATTCCCATTAGCGGCTGGATGGCCGATCGCTTCGGTACGCGTCGGGTGTTCGCGTCCGCGATCGGCCTCTTCACCCTCGGGTCCATCCTTTGCGGCATCTCGAGCGATGTCCACCTGCTCGTCGCCTGCCGAATCCTGCAGGGATGTGGGGGAGCCATGATGGTGCCGGTCGGCCGGCTCACCCTAGTGCGAACCTTCGCCAAATCCGAGCTCATCCGAGTGATGAGCTTTGTCGCCATTCCCGCTCTCATCGGCCCCATGCTGGGGCCCATCGCCGGCGGCCTGATCGTCGGATACCTGCATTGGCGGTTCATATTTTTCCTCAATCTGCCGATCGGACTCGCCGGTCTGATTCTTGTCTATCTGCATCTGCCGGACTATCGCGAAGCGAACGTCAAGCCGCTCGACTTCGTCGGGCTCATCCTCTTCGGTTCCGGCGTTGCGCTGCTGTCTTATGTGTTGGAAATATTCGGCGAGCATGCGCTAGGCCTGGGCGGAATTATTGGGCTCTTGGCGCTGTCACTGATGCTGATCGTGGGCTATGGCCTGCATGCGACGCACGCCGCCTTCCCGCTGCTGCAGCTGAGCCTGTTTCGCATTCGTACGTTCAGTACAGCCGTGAGCGGCAGCTTCCTTACGCGGATCGGTATCGGCGGCGTGCCGTTTCTCTTGCCGCTGCTCTACCAGGTCGGCCTAGGATACACGCCCGTTCAGTCGGGTCTGCTCATAATGCCGCAAGCGATCGCGGCCATGAGCGCGAAATTCCTCATGCCGCGAATCCTGAACCGTGTGGGATATCGCGTCGTGCTGATCTCGAACACCGTCATCCTCGGTCTCTTCCTGATGTTGTTCGCAACCGTCGGGCTCGCCACGCCGCTCTGGGTCATCGTGCTGCAAGCTTTCTGCTATGGAGCCCTCACATCCTTGCAATATACGAGCATGAATACCTTGGTCTATGCCGACATCGACGAGGATAAGACAAGCAACGCCAGCTCGATTGCGAGCACGATACAGCAGATGTCCATCAGTTTCGGCGTCGCAGCGGCGGGGCTTACCACCGCGTTTTTCGTTCCGGATCGTCTTCGCTCCAACCCCGGCGAGATGATTCAAGGCCTCCATGAAGCCTTTCTTGCCCTTGGTGCATTCACCGTCTTATCCACGATCGTCTTTCATCGACTGAAGCCCGGCGACGGCGACAACGTAAGCCATCACAAGGACCTTCACCTCGGCTAATCATTCAACAAACCGTCAGCTCGAAGCGGGCCAAGCCGCTCAAGTCGGAGTGATGTCCGCTCTGAGTCCGTTTTGCTGTTAAGAGCAGACCTGTGAGAACCAACGCAGGATGCTCCGCGAAGTGCCAGAAGTAGACATAGGCTCGGGTAACGTCATTGATGTTCGATCAAGCGATCAAGCGTGATCGGGAATTGGCGTACGCGAATACCGGTGGCGTGCCAAACGGCATTCGCGACCGCGCCCGCCGTGCCGGTGATGCCGATCTCGCCCACGCCTTTAATGCCGAGCGCATTAACGTGCGGATCGTGCTGTCCCTTCCGAGAAATAGATTCGTGCGGGCTCGCGCTTAAGCGCCCGATGATGTAACGATCGGCGGTGATGATCGCGGTCCTGAGATTGCTCGTTGCGGCGGTACGATCGTGTTTTAGGTCTCGACTCCGGCTCCAGACCGAGAACCTCGTCCTACGACATCAGATTAACATCCTACGCCGCGCTGCCCCGAGCCGAGTGCGCCCGACCAGCATCGAGCGGTTGTGGTTCGTCTGGCTCTATCGACTGTGGCCGGACGTATTGCGGTCGGTCACGATAGTCAGGCCTGAAACTGTCATTCGCTGGCACCGACAGGGTTGGCGCGCCTATTGGCGCTGGAAGTCACGCTGTAGGCGGGGCCGCCCCAAGATCGGGAGGGATCTCCGAGAATTAATCCGCAAGATCAGCCTAGCCAATCCGGTCTGGGGAGCACCGCGCATCCATGGTGAACTCTTGAGGCTTGGCATATGTGGACGGCCCCCGGCTTGCAAGATGTGAAGGGAATGCGATCGGTTGCTTGCGGTCATATGTGGACGGCCCCCGGCTTGCAAGATGTGAAGGGAATGCGATCGGTTGCTTGCGGTCATATGTCCGGCCTGTTGGTGCGGTCGGATGAGACCGCTGGCCCAGATGGGTTCCGCGGATCGGGTTCCCAAACATGGCGGCGACCTTTAAGCAGGCCCTGGATGCGCCCGGGCTTATCCGACCCTCGGATCGACCGATCACCATCTCTTCGTTCCCTTGCAAGCGTCCGGCTCCGTGCGCGTCGTTAAGTCGGCATCACGCGTCTGGCATCACGCGTCTGTAGACCTCACCCCGCGTCATCACGGCCCAGGCGATGCGGGCGGTCTTGTTGGCAAGTGCGACGGCGGCCAGTTTTTTGGGCTTGCGCGCGAGCAACTTGAGGAGCCAGGGCGAGGAGCGTCCCGACTTGGCGCACTTGATCACAGCCATCGCGCCACTCACCAAAAGGCGGCGCAGCGTCTCATCGCCTGCTCGCGTGATCACTCCGAGCCGCTGTCGCCCAGCGGTTGAGTGATCCTTCGGCGTCAGGCCGAGCCAAGCGGCAAAGTGCCGGCCGGATTTGAAAATGCTCGGATCGGGCACTCTCATGGTTAGAGCCGTCGCGCCGATCGGCCCAACACCTGGAATCGCCACCAGCCGGCGGCTGCGCTCATTGGTACGATGCCAAGCCAGCAGCTTCTTCTCGAGCTCGCTCACTTGTCGCTCGAGGCTAACAAGCTGTTCAACCAGCCGCGCGAGGATCTCACGCGCGAGATCGGGAACGGACCCATGAGCTCCGATCCGCTCCAGTAGTGTTGCGATCCTGCCAACCCCCTTGGCTCCCGTGATGCCAAACTCCGCCGCATGGCCCCGGATCGCATTCATCAGCATCGTTCGCTGCTTGAGCAGCAGATCGCGCGCTCCGTGCAGCATCAGCTCGGCTTGGTTCGCTGCCGTCCGCACCGGCACAAAACGCATCGAGGGCCGACTCATCGCCTCGCAGATCGCCTCAGCATCGGCCGCATCATTCTTGCCCCGCTTCACGTACGGCTTCACGTATTGTGGTGGGAGCAATCGCACCTCGTGCCCAAGTTTCCCTAGCACCCGCGCCCAGTGATGCGCAGCACCGCATGCTTCCAGCCCAATCAACGTCCCCGGCAGCGCGGCGAAGAATCGTTCGATATCCCCTCGACGCAGCCGCTTGCGCAGAACCGTTTGCTCCGCCGCGTTCACGCCGTGCACCTGAAACACATGCTTCGACGTATCGAGCCCAATCCTGATAACCTCGCCCATGGACGGCCTCCTTCAGCTTGGTTGCACAACAACAAGCTTGGCACAGTCGATGCCGTTCGGGGGCCGTCCACCCCAACATGGTGAACTCTTGAGGCTTGGCATCGAGGTCGCGCAGTCGACGGTGTCCAAATACATGCCGAAAGGCGGACGACCGTCCGGACAAACCTGGTGGACATTCCTTCGCAACCATGCCGACGGGATTGCCTCGATCGACCTCTTCGTCGTGCCGACCGTCACTCAAGCTGCTATTCGGTCTTGTCATTATGCGACATTCGCGACGTCAGATCGTATCCTTCGCGGTGACCGCGCATCCGACAGCGGGATTGGTTGGCGCGTCAGATTTCCGAAGCGTTCCCCTGGGGTTGGCACTACAATCTGGTTCGAAGCCTCGATGATGGCATGCCTGAGGTCGACCTCGCCACCGGCCTTCTCCGCCATCTCGAGATGGGTGTTGATGTTCTCGATCATCACGGTGGCGTCGTCCACCAGGATGCCAACCGCGAGCGCCAGCCCCCCAGCGTCATGATGTTGATGTCCTGCCCTACGACGGACAGCGCAATGACCGAGGACAGGATGGAAAGCGGGATGGACGCCGCCACGATTAGCGTCGAGCGCCAGCAAAGGCCTCGACCGCGGCCGCCTTGTGCGCGGCGGGTAACTGTTCTCGACGGTCTTTGTCGTCGCCCATTATTCATACTATGTGGCGAAGATCGCCGCGGGGTCCAGCGTCTCTTGTCCTGCAGTATTCTGGTGATGGGTCACGTTAAACTCGGGACTGCCAAAATACCTTGGGTTCCCTAATTCAATAATGAACACGCGCGGCGCCTCGCGAGCTACCTCTCACCGTAACTACGAAATGACCATGGCACCGCGGCCTTCGTCGGGAAGCGCGGTGTTGCTGCCGGTTTGCGCCATATATCGGACATTGGATCCAGCTTTCCTTTCCATCGTCGTCAGCGGCCGGTTAGCGGTTGAGCCACCGACGGGCGAAGCCGAGCAGTCCCTGCGGCATGAAGATCACCATCGCAATGAAGGTGATTCCCAGTGGAATCAGGTAATACTCAGTGAAGAAACGCGACAGCGCCTCGCGCAGCAGTAGGAAGACCCCGGCGCCGACAAGTGGACCGACCAACGTCCCGATTCCCCCCATTACGTTATAGATGACGGTCTCGCCGGAGACCAAAAAGAAGACGAAATCCGCTGCGGCAAACTCATTCTGTATCGCATACAGCACGCCGGCGAGACCGGCAAATAGACCTGACAGCATCACCGCCACCATTTTATAGGACTCAATATGGTAGCCGATAGCCCGGGTGCGGCCTTCGTTCTCGCGGATCGATTGCAGCACCATGCCGAAGGGCGAACGGGTGATGCGCCGGAGCAAGAGATAGGATGAGGCTACCGCTGCGAGCACGAACCAATGGATGGTACTCGGCGTGAAGCGGAAGACGTAGAGACCGGGAATACCAAGACCAGGCCGGGAGAAGGTGAGGCCGTTCTCGCCGCCCGTGACGCTTGTCCAGGTGAAGATGACGACATAGAATATCTGAGAAAAAATCAGCGTCGTGATCGCGAAATAAATGTCGCGAAGCCGAGTCGAGAAATAGGCGACGAACAGCGCGACAACGGCGGCTCCAGTCAGGCCAAGAGTGACCGCGAGGAGGAGGTTGGGCGGCTTGACGAGCAGAAGCGCCGCCGCGGCGCCGTATGCTCCAAGACCGAAAAACGCCGAATGGCCAAACGAGACCATTCCGGTATATCCGATGAGAAGGTCGGACGACATCGCCAAGAGACCCCAGATCAGGATCTCGGTCAGAAAGTGCGCCCAGAAAGGTGGCAGTACCAGCGGTGCCACGGCGAGCAGGGCCACGATGATCGTGAATCCGCTCCAGAACAATTTTGCGTCGCGCTGGCTCATCTTGAGGCCGTGCCGAAGAGGCCCGTGGGTCGGAACAGAAGCGTCAGGATCAACGCTACGAAAGAAACGATGATCGCCTGCGACGGACTGACCCAGATCGAGGCGTAGGATTCAAGCAGGCTGATGAAAATGGCCGCGGCGATTGATCCGCCAAAGTTGCCCATCCCGCCGACCACGACGACGATGAAAGCCTTGAGAACCCAGGCGAGGCCCATGTAAGGCTCGACGCCGGCAAGCGGGCCAAAGAGCACTCCGCTCGCCGCAGCCATCGCCGCTCCGATCGCAAACACCGCTGTGTGGACCCAGGGCACCGGGATCCCCATGGCCTGCGCCATAACGCGGTCTTGCGTCGTTGCGCGGATCCAGATGCCGTATTTGCCGTATTTGAGGAACAGCCAGAAGGCGCCGATCATGGCAGCCGACAATGCGGCAATCACTACCCGGTACCAGGGATATTGGAGATAAAGAAGGGTGAATTGACCAGCAAAGGGCTCGGCTATCCTGCGCTCGATCGGACCGAACTGCCAGAGCGCGTAATTCTGCAGCACGAGGGAAATGCCGAACGTTGCCAGAATCGTCGTCAGTGGGTCGCGGCCGATCAACGGACGCAGCGTCACTATCTGCAAGGCCGCGCCAAGCAATGCCACGACGAGCGCAGCCGTCACTAGCGCCAGCCAAAAGTTGCCGGTGAACGAAACAACGACGACGCCGATATAGGCGCCAAGCATCAGGAGTTCGCCGTGAGCGAAATTCACGACGTCCATGATGCCGAATATCAGAGTGAGGCCCGACGCCACGAGCGCTAGGATCATCCCGGTTACGATGCCGTTGACGGTCTGGACGACTATTAAGTCCCAGGGGATCGTCATTGGTCAGACCCCCAGATACTGATGGATAATCGGGTCATCTACGTCGAGCTCGGAAGCGACCGACTCATGGCGAATCTCGCCTTTTTCCATGAAGTAGACGCGCTGGCTGCACTCGAGCGTGAGCGGCACATTTTGTTCTACAAGCAGGATTGCAACGTTCTCCCGATGGAGGACGTCTATGATCTGCCGGATCTGCGACACCATGCGCGGCATCAGACCCTCGGTCGGTTCGTCGAGCAGAATGATCTTGGGTTCGAGCATCATTGCACGGGAGATGGCGAGCATCTGCTGCTCGCCGCCTGAGAGCGTGCCGCCTTGTTGGTTGCGTCGTTCGGCAAGAACCGGAAAGATCGCGTATATCTTTTCGAGGAGCTCTCGGCGTCGCCCCTCGGTCATGCCTGCGCGGTCGAGGCCAATGCGCAAATTTTCCGAAACGGTGAGCAGCCGAAAGATACGACGATCTTCGGGCACATAGGCAATGCCTTTCCGCGCCAACTTATGCGCCGCAACGCCGGTAACTGGCTTTCCCTGGTACAGCACCGTGCCCTGCCGGACATGGACGAGGCCGATGATGCTCTTAAGAGTCGTACTCTTGCCGACGCCGTTGCGGCCGAGCAAACCGACCACCTCGCCCGTCCCCACCGTGAGCGCGACACCGTGCAGCACGTGGCTCTTCCCATAATAGGCATGGAGGTTCTCGACCTGCACCAACGGACCCGCAGCTGACTGTAGCGCGCTCATATCTTGAGATAAATGTCTTGCACGGTTGGGTTCTGCTGGATTTCGGCTGGCGTGCCCTCGGCGAGTATTTCCCCGTGATGCAAGACCATGATCCGATGCGCCAGCTCCATCACCACCTGCATGTCGTGCTCGACGATCAGGATCGTGAGGCCTGCGGCGATGCTCCTCACCAGTTCAATCGTATCATGAGTCTCTGCCGCGCTCATACCGGCAGTCGGCTCGTCGAGGCAGAGAAGCAAGGGCTTGGTGGCAAGGGCGATCGCGATCTCCAGGTTGCGCTGCTCGCCATGCGATAGATTGGCCGCCACTTCGTCGGCCTTCGGGCGCAGACCAACAGAACCAAGAACCGCTTCGGCCTCCTCGATCAGGTCGTGATACGTCCCGTGGTGGCGGAACATGTTCCACCCGTGCCTTCGCGACTGGGCGGCGATGCGGACGTTTTCGAGCGCGGTGACATTGGGCAGGATGTTGGTAATCTGGTAGGAGCGAGCGATGCCCTTCTGCGAGATGCGATCCGGCGGAAGGCCGGTGACATCATCACCATTGAATAGAATCCTTCCGGCGGTGGGTCGTAAGACCCCCGTCAGGCAATTAAAGAAAGTACTCTTGCCGGCGCCGTTCGGCCCGATGACGGCGCGCAGCTCGCCGCGTTGCAATTCGAAGCTGACTCTGTTCAACGCCGTCAGGCCGCCAAAGCGAACAGTGAGGCCCTCGGTGCGGAGGATTGGCATCGTTGCCGACCCTCGGCTGACACCAGCGGAGGGGCCAACGCCGAGGGAAATGTCCACGTCCAACTGAGGCTTAGGCAGACATATTGCACATCGACGGGTACACGGTTTTCTCGGCCGGGACCCACTCGATGAGATGATATTCGCCGCCCTCGATCTGGTAAATGAACTCCGTCACGAACGCCTGATGGTCTTCCTTGCGGATGAACTTGTCGCCCTGGGGAAAATCGTCTCCCGCCTTCATGTGCAGCCCCTCAAGGGCCTCGACCAGTTTGTCCGAGTCCTCGCGGCCGCGGAAACCAGATTTCTCCATGCCGAGCTTGAGGCAATTCATTGCCTCATAGTTGGATTGGACGTAGCGGTCGGGGAGCGGCGCCTGTGGAGCGACGGTCTTGAGCCGTTGCACCGCCTCTTCGTAAAACCGTTTGTGGTAAGGCGTGTCCAATGGTCCCTGGAAGACCGGGATGTAGCGGTCGATGCCGTAGAAGCCGTCGATCTTCTTGCCGAGCGCAGGCAGATTGCTCGGTACGGCTATCGCGCCGTCGCCGGCGAACTTGTACTTCTTGGTCAGGCCGAGATCGTAAGCCTGGGTGCCGAGAGTTATCCCGTCGCCACCGAAGAAGATGCCGAACAGACCGTCAAAATTGCCGGAGATCTTGGACAGGAACGCCGTCATGTCGGCGGTACCGATAGGGATACCTGTGGTGCCTACGACCTCACCCCCGGCCTCTTTGATCGCGGCCACGTAGGCGTCGCGCGTCGACTGGCCCCAGGAATAGTCCGCGTAGGCGATATGCCATTTCTTCCCGAGCTTCACCAGTTGCGGGCCGAAGGCCACGGCCTGAGCTGGCGCGGCGTCAAACGGTCGGAATGTGTACCTGTTGCAATTGCTGCCAGTGATGGTGGTGTCGAGACAGACGCTAATAATGTTGACGATCTTGTTTTCCTTCCAGACCGGCATACAGGCGAGGCAAACATTGGAGAGGAAGCCGCCGCAGGACACGTCGACCTGGTCCTCGTCCACCAATTTCTGCGCCTGTCGGCGTCCGGTGTCGGGCTTCGATTGGGTATCCGCCAAGACTAGATCGACCGGCCGGCCATGGATGCCGCCCGCCTTGTTTATGCGATCCACCGCCATCTGCAGGCCGACGACCGCTGTCTTGCCGCCGGGCGCTGCCGGCCCGGTAAGCGGCTGAAGCGAGCCCACCTTGAACGGCTTTTCATCACCGAAGGCGGACCGCCACGGCGCCGGCACCAGCATGGTCGCGCCCAATATACCGCCACCCCATCCTATGAGGCGTCGACGGGTTACTTTTGCACTGTACCAGAAATCTTCGCTATCGTTGTTCCACGTGTTGGTCATTCGGAGCTCCCTCTCTGAACTTTCTACCATCCTTGCACATTGGTCGTGGCATCGCGTAATCACATTTTACTCTGGTTCATTTTGCGGCTTTGACACCGGTATCGTGATCGCCCTTGTAGCTGAACGTGTCAATCGACTTGCGCCCGGTCGGCGTGCAATTGCTTTGGCCGCGTGCTTAAAACGCGATGTTCGGGGACAACACGACCATCGTCGTCTGTAACCACAACATCCAGCCGTGCGCGTGAAGAACTCCGCGGGTGACCTGGATGCCTTGATAAAGACGTTGACCGAACTCGGCGTTCCCGCAGCGGCGAAGTCCACTGCACTTCCGCCATTGCTCAATAGGCGGACTTCATTACTTAGCCTCGCCCGCCGCCACTAGTACCCCGCCATTCGGCCGATCGCATGGAGTTTGTGGAAGATGAATCCGGCAATCGCATCCGCCTCGTGGTCGCGAATATCATTCGTGGGCCAAGCGATGAAGGCGTCCTTGACCGGCCAGAGTTGGGCGAGGGTGCTCGCGCTGCGCCCGCTGATGCCTGTCCCTTCCGAGAAATAGATTCGTGCGGGCTCGCGCTTGAGCGCCCGATCATGTAACGATTGGCCGTGATGATTGCGCTCCTGAGATTGCTCGTTGCGGCGGCACGATCGTGTTTTAGGTCTCGATTCCGGCTCCAGACCGAGAACCTCGTTCTGCGGCATCAGATCAACATTCTGCGCCGCGCTGCGCCGAGCCGAGTGCGCCCGACCAGCGTCGAGCGGTTGTGGTTCGTCTGGCTCTATCGGCTGTGGCCGGGCGTACTGCGGGCAGTCGCTATAATCAGGCCTGAAACTGTCGTTCGCTGGCACCGGCAGGGTTGGCGAGCCTATTGGAATTGGAAGTCACGTGATACATCGGGACGCCCAAGAGTCCCGAAGGACGTGCGCGACTTGATCCGCGAGATCAGTCTGGCCAATCCGCTATGGGGAGCACCGCGCATTCATGGCGAACTCCTAAAGCTCGGCATCGAGATCGCGCAATCGACAGTATCCAAATACATGCCTAAAGGTGGTCGGCCATCCGGACAAACCTGGTGGACATTCCTTCGGAACCACGCCGATGGGATTGCCTCGATCGACCTCTTCGTCGTGCCGACGATCACGTTCAAGCTGCTATTCGGTCTTGTCATTATGCGACATTCTCGACGTCAGATCGTACACTTCGCGGTGACCGCGCATCCGACAGCGGAGTGGCTAGCACAGCAGATCACCGAGGCATTCTCCTGGGATTCCGCCCCACGCTATCTCGTCCGTGACCGCGACCGCTCATACGGCGAGATATTCCAGCATCGCGTCCGGTCAATGGGCATCCGAGACCGGCCGATCGCGCCACGCAGTCCATGGCAGAATGCTTACGTCGAGAGACTGATCGGCTCGATCCGTCGTGAATGCCTCGATCACCTTGTTATCTTCAACGAGACCCATTTGCGCCGCGCGCTGAGTGCCTACGCGACCTATTACAACGCCATTCGAACGCACCTCACCCTGCGTAAGGACGCACCACTCGGGCGCTGTACCCAGCGAGCCGGCACGATCACGCGCGTGCCGCATGTCGGTGGACTGCACCACGCGTTTGTTCGAATCTAATAAACCGAAGCGACAATATCGAGCTTGATAACGCCCTTGAATTGTTTGTCAGTCATT
>Ga0335079_10002874_pt1 | contig 19852 bp, 16 predicted proteins | sample Lox_Sample_33_FD_206719 | JGI IMG/M metagenome (GOLD analysis project Ga0335079, IMG submission 206719) | Soil microbial communities from Loxahatchee National Wildlife Refuge, Florida, United States - Lox_Sample_3.3 | ecosystem: Environmental > Terrestrial > Soil > Wetlands | place: USA... | reverse complement strand
AAACGAAATTCAGCCGGAATCCGCACGGCCTGACTTCTGCCGCTGTAGAAGACTTTGGCTTTGGAACGCGGGGCCATGACGTTTGCCTCTGCTATATATCATGCTATATAGCAGAGACGATTGCAAGAGGCTAACAGTTCACCCCAGAGACGGCAAGAAGGGCAAATACCCACAACGCGCTATACCTGTTCGCGGGCTTCGCCGAGCACGACGGTCGCGTCGAGTTTCTTCTTGCCGCGATACACCGTGACCTTGACCGTGTCTCCGGCGCGGTGTTTGTTCATGATCTGGGCAAGATCCTGCTGGCTTTCGATTTTCGCGCCATCAATCTCAACGATCAGATCGCCGCCGATCATGATGGGTGTGTTGCCGAGATACGCTCGCTCGGTGCCTCCGCGGAGGCCGGCGCGGTCGGCGGATCCTCCCTGCACCGCTTGCACAATCAGCAGTCCGTAGTCGGCGGCAAGTCCGAGTTCGCTGGCCAGTTCGGGATCGATGGGGATGGTGCGAACGCCAAGCGCGGGGCGGCGCACGCGACCGAGCGTGACCAGATCGTTAAGCACGGCTTTTGCCGTGTTGATCGGGATGGCAAAGCCAATGCCCGCGCTTTGGCCGACATTTGAAGCAATCATGGTGTTGATGCCGATGACCTCGCCGTGCCAGTTGAGCAGCGGGCCTCCGGAGTTGCCGGGGTTGATGGCAGCGTCAGTCTGGATGGCTTCTTCGATCACCATGCCGTCGGGTTCCTGCACCTGGCGGATCGAGCTGACGATGCCGCGCGTGAGCGTGCCGGCGAGGCCGAAGGGATTGCCGATGGCGTAAACCTTCTGGCCGACCTGCAGATTGCCGGACTCCCCGAGCGTCATGGGCTGAAGATCGGCGGCTTTGATCTGCACCACAGCGAGATCGTGCGCCTGATCGGTGCCAACGATGGTGGCTTTGTATTTCTTGCGATTGTGCAGTGTGACTTCCACCTGGCGGGCGTTGGCGATGACGTGGAAGTTGGTGAGGATGTGTCCTTCCTTGTCAATGATGAAGCCGGAGCCCTGGCCTTCCTGCGGGACGAGTCCATAGAAAAAATCGAAGGTCATGGCGCGCGAGGTGATATTCACCACCCCCGAGATATTTCGCCGGTAGACATTGATATTGTTCTGCTCTTCCGCATCGAGCGACTCGCCGCCGGCGGCCTCGGTGATTTCGACGTGCTGGGGCCGGCTGAGCCAGCTTGGCGCGTGGAGTTGGTTATGACGGTAGGTCGTGAAGTAGAAAAAAGCGGAAGCCAAGATGATGCCAAATAGAAATGGGCGGAAGAATCTCATGCTGGGGAGCTCCCGGAGTATGTGCTCTAGGAATTTTAGCGGAAAGTAACGCGTGGTGGACGTGGCGGCGACTGGAAACGATTCCCGGCGTGGACTACGGTTTGGGCTTGCCCCAGCCGCCGCCGCCTGGGGTTTCGATGCGGATGCGGTCTCCGGCGCGGAGGCGGATGCTGGTTTTGCCGGGGAGGACTTCTTCGGACGGGCGCGGACGCCCGTCCCTCCCTGTCGAGTTGCGAATGATGACGGTGCGGCCGGGAGCGCCGTCCGCTCCTCCCGCTAACCCGTAGGGACCGCGCGTGCGGCGGTCGGCGAGCAAGGTGACCTGCGCGTCGGTGAGCAATTCGATTTCACGAACAATGCCGTCGCCGCCGGTGTGCAGCCCGCGGCCTCCGCTGTTCGGGCGCAACGAATACCGGCGCAACCTCACCGGATACGCGCTCTCGAGAGCCTCGGCGGGCGTGTTGAGTGAATTGGTCATGTGCGTGTGCACGCCGGAGACGCCGTCTTTGGTGGGGCGGGCGCCCATGCCTCCGGCGACGGTCTCGTAGTAAGCAAAGGGCTGCGCGCCTGAGTTCCCACGCCGATCCATGCCGCCGATCGTGAGATTATTCATCGTTCCCGCAGCGGCTGCGGGAATCCGGTCGGGAATGGCTTTCGCGAGCGCGCGCAGGAGCACGTCCACGATGCGCTGCGAGGTTTCCACGTTTCCACCGGCGACTGCCGCGGGAGCGCGCGCATTCACCACGGTTCCGAGCGGTACGATCACGCGAATCGGGAGCATCAATCCCGCGGTAGCGGGAACGTCTTCGCGCAGCAGGCAGCGAAACACGTAAAAGCAGGCGGAGCGGGTGATGGCCTCGACCGCGTTGACTGCGCCCTGAACCTGCGCGTCGCTGCCGGTGAAATCCACCGTTACAAGCGCGCTTCGCCGTTCGCGATTCGCTTTCCGCTGTTCGCTATTCGCTGCGCGCCGAATCGCGAAACGCTTTCGCGCCGGGACCCGAATGGTCACGGCGATCCGGACGGGCCTGGATTCGACACCGTCATCGTCGAGGAAATCTTCGGCCGAGTAGGTACCGGGCGGCACTGTCGCCAGGAAAGCGCGCATCAGCTGTTCGGAATAGCCGAGCAGACCGGCGGCGGCTTTCTGGGCACGCTCCAGTCCGTAGCGCGCACAGATTGCGGCGAGTCGCTGCGCGCCCGTCTGGCAAGCGGCAATCTGCGCTCCGATGTCGCCTTCGCGCTCCTCCGGTGTGCGGACATTATTAAGGAGCAGGGCAAGCACGTCGGGAACGATTTTTCCACGACGCATGATCTTGACCGGCGGAATCCGAAAGCCTTCCTGGTAGATTTCGCGGCACGGGCCCATGGAACCGGGATAAGTGCCTCCCACATCGGCATGGTGGGCGCGGGAAGCGACATAGAAGTCGGGAGCGGGCGCCGGGTTTGCAGGCAAACGGAGCGCGCGCATCCGGGCCGCCGGCCTGCCGGGAGGGGCGAGACGGCTATCCCTTCCACCCACATACACCGGCATGACCAGCGTGATATCCGGCAGGTGCGTTCCGCCGCGAAAGGGATCGTTCAGCATGATGACATCGCCGAGTTCGAGTCTTTCCCCAGTGTTCGCGCGTCGCTCGCCGCCACCCGCCCGAAATTGCCGGATCGCCTCAGCCACCGACATGGGCATCGAGCCGAGGTGCACGGGCATGTGATCGCCCATGGAGATGACCTGCCCCTTCGCGTCGAACACGGCACAGGAGTAATCGCGACGTTCTTTAATGTTGGGAGAAAACGATGTGCGGCGGAGAGCGGCTCCCATCTCCTCGGCGATCGAGTGGTAGATGTTCTTGAACACCTCGATTTCGACAGGATCCCGCATCACGCCAAGTGTACGGCAGGTGGCGAGAGAAGTCAGAAGTAAGAAGTCAGATTGCAGGTCTAAAAAAGCCCCTCGCGGCCGGCGAGCGTAGCGTTTCACTTCTGCGCTTTGACTCCTGCGTTCTTATTTTGGCGCGGGTGTAGACTTATGAAATTATGGCTGAGGGTCGTTCGCGGATTTGGGTGTGGCTGCTGGCAGGCGGCGCGTTGTTTGTGCTTTTCGTTGCCGCCGTTTTTACGCTGGTCTACTTCAGTTTCAACAATGAGAATGAACAGGCCTTTTCCGGCTTCGGCTCCAAAATTGGCGTCGTCGACCTGGAAGGCGTCATCATCTCCCCGTCTCAGACCGTGAAGCAACTGAAGCGCTTCGCCGACGACGATTCGATCAAGGCGATCGTGATCCATGTGAACTCGCCGGGCGGGGGTGTGGCGGCTTCCGAAGAGGTTTACCGCGAGGTTAAGCGCATCCGCGACGATAAGAAGAAACGCATTGTCGCGTCCATCGAGTCGGTGGGAGCGAGCGGCGCTTATTACATTGCATCGGCCACCAACAAGATTTACGCCGACAAAGGCAGTATTGTCGGATCCATTGGCGTCATTGCCGAATGGGTCAATTACGGCGAACTGTTGAAATGGGCGAAACTAAATGCGGTTACGATGAAGGCGGGAGAATTCAAGGATACCGGGAGCCCGACGCGCGAGATGACTCCCGCCGAACGGGCCTATTTCCAGGGACTGATCGACAACATGCACACCCAGTTCATTCAGGCCGTGGCCGATGGCCGCCACGCCAAGTTTGAGGATATACACGCCATTGCCGACGGAAAGGTCTGGACCGGCGAGCAAGCTCTGCAGCTCAAACTCGTGGATCAGATCTCCGATTTCGAAGGCGCGGTCAAAGATACCGCGCGCGCCGTGAACATATCAGGCGAGCCCTCGCTGGTTTGGCCCGCGAAGGAACGGCGCCCGGGGCTGAGGGATTGGCTGCTGGGGGACCTTGCCGACTATCTGCCGTCGCGCGAGAAGATTCTGGAGGAGCAGGTCGGGTTCTACTACCTGTGGAAATAGGTGAGTCCTTCTGTACTTGCGCTAAACCCCTGAAATTTGAGAAGGTTATAGCAGAAACAATGGCGACCGGGGGTGTTTTGAGCGGCACCCAAACCGGTATTGAAGGGGAGCAAACAGCGATATGACAAAAGCGGATCTGATCGAAGAAGTTTCCCGTCTGGCGGAACTGACGCGCAAAGACAGCGAAGTGATCGTGGAGACAATCTTTGACAGCGTGGTGCGCTCGTTGCGCGTCGGCGATAAGATCGAGATCCGCGGCTTTGGCAGCTTCCGCACGCGCCAGCGCAAACCCCGGGTCGGGCGCAACCCAAAGACGGGCGACCGCGTGGAAGTTCCCGCGAAGAAAATTCCCTTCTTCAAGCCCAGCAAGGAATTGAAAGACCTGATCAACAGCGGAGCGACGGCAACCGCTCCGGCGCCGCCTGCCGCGACTTAAGCGCCGCGAAAGACTTCGCCATCCGGCGGGACTTCAACGAAGAGAGGCATTTGCCGCGAGAGGTTATCGCGATCCTGCCCGCGCGCTGTTCGCACGAGACGCAAGCTGATCGAGCGCGGGCAACGACTTGGCCTGAGTGAAGGTAAGCTCCGAGGGCAACTTGGCTGTCTCGATCGCCTTCACCATCATTTCAATCGCCAGGCCGGCGTTGGGCGGGATATAGACGGTGGCAGCCAGCAGATTATGGTGCAGCCAAGTCTGCCCGGTACTGGGCAGTCCATCGCAGCCGAGAAAGGGTAGCGCTCGCCAGTCACGCCTTAAGTCGGCGCATTCCTCGAAAGCTTTGCGGGCTCCCATCGCCATGGAATCATCCTGCGCACAAACCGCGGAGATTTGCAGTTGCCGCGAGGTCGGAAGCTGAAGCCAGGAATAAACAGCTTTCCGGGCGCTCGCTTCGGTCCAGTGCGCCTTCAGCGTTCGCAGGCTGGCGTTCTCCGGTTTGGTTTCGACCGTGCCTGCATAGCGCTGCCGGGCCGCGGGGCTTTCTGCCGGACCCTGAATGTAAAGTACGGTACCTCCGTTGGGCAGCAGCGCCCGCAGTTGTTGGCCCTGAATGCGCCCGACTTCCTTGTGGTCTGACGTGATCGCAAAGGCCGGCACTTGAAATTCACGGCGCAGGGCCCCCAGATAGTCGGCATCGTGATTGAGTACGGCCACCCCAATGCCGGCACTGGCGGCTGCACGCGCCACTTGCGGGTGCGAGGTCGAGCCGGCTGGTTCGAAGATGATGGCATTCGGAGGCGTATCCACCGTGGTCTGGACGCCCGCGAGAAGTTGCTGGCTCTGCCGGATGCCATCATTGTCCGCGTGCGTAACATCGAGATCGATATTGAGCCGGCGCGCCGCATGGCGAGCGGCGTTCACTTGTTCAACCTGGTAGTCATTGACGTCGTTGGTGAGGGACAGGAGGAATCGAAGCTTCTTCATGGAAGGTACTTCCTTGAACAATTGCGGTTAGGCCGATCATACGCTCTTACGAATGGGCCACTGGATGACGGAAGTAACCGGCCCTTTCCCGGAATGTGTAAGATTAAGAACAGAGCGGGCCCGTAGCTCAACGGTTAGAGCAGCAGACTCATAATCTGTTGGTTCCTGGTTCAAATCCAGGCGGGCCCACCACCTGGGGGTTCGCGTTCGCGTCCCCGTCCTATCCCGCCGGCAAGCTGAAATAAAACACCGAACCATGCCCCAACTGGCTGGTGAGCCCCAGCTTCCCGCCATGGGCTTCGACGATTGCTTTGCAGATGGCTAAACCCATGCCGGTGCCGTGCACCTGCACGCGCTGGTTGCGTCCCCGATAGAATTTTTCGAATACCAGTGACTGCTCGAAGTCGTCGATTCCTGGCCCGCGGTCGGCGATGCTGATGGTGAGGGCGCGATCCCTGGCTTCGGCGGTGATGCGGATGGGGGCGCCGGGGGGCGAATACTTGGCAGCGTTCTCCAGCAGGTGGACCAGCACCTCTTTAATGTGTGCGGAATCCATTCGCGCGGGAGGCAGACCGTCGGGGATTCGCATTTCGACGGGATGCTGCACAAGAAGCTGCTTCAATTCGTCGAGCGCCTTGTCGACAATGGGGCGGATGGGGGCGGATTCAAAGCGGAACTCGACCTTATTCGCGTCGAGTTGCGCCATCTCGGCAGCTTCGCCGATCAGCCGGTTCAGGCGGTCGCTTTCCTCGTTGATAATGGTCAGCAGTTCAAGTCTTTGTTCGGCGGAGTGCTCGCCGGCGCCGAGCAGCGAAGTGACCGATGCCTTGATGGCGGTGAGAGGGGTGCGGAATTCGTGGGTCACCGAGTCGAGCAGGACGGAGCGCAGTTGTTCGCTTTCACGGGCGGCTTCGGCGCGGCTCAATCGCTCGAATGCACTGGCGCGCTCGAGAGCAATGGCGACCAGGCTTCCGATTGCCTCCAGGGTCTGGCGGGAGAGGTTGGAACCGGAAACACCCATGCTGCCGACGACCCGCATTCCGATGCGCAGGGGCATGAAGGCGAGCTGGGCCTCGGGGTTGAAATGGGGCTCACCGCGCAAGGCAACCAACTGGAGATCATGCGAGTCCAGACCATCGGTTGCGGGGCCGGAACGATATACATCGGAGCGGCTGGGCAGGGTAATGGCAGAGGAGCGGACGGCGAAGGACTCCACGATGTAACGGGGTATGGTGTTGAGAAGTTCGGCGGGCTTGTCGCTCAAGAGCAGCAACTGGCTGAAGGCATAGAGCCGTTCAAGTTCCCGACGGCGCTCGATGGCAGTGCGCTCACCTCGCTTCGCGCGCGCGGAGAGCTCACTGGCAGCCACGGCAGTGGCGAGGAAGGCAAACAACGCGATCCAGTTCTGGGGATCGGTAATGGTGAGCGTCCCGATGGGCGGAAGAAAATAATAATTAAAAGCCAACGTCGCGAGGAACGACATGAAGATGGCATGCCGTAAACCATAGAAGGCGGAGATGGCCAGCACGCCGAGCAGAAACGCAAGCGCGACTGTCGTTGCATTGAAGTGCAGCCAGCGGAATCCGATGAAGGTGATTGCCCCTGCCAGCATGACCGTAAACAGATAGCCGGCGAGATCGCGGCGCGCAAATTTCACGAGGCGATTGTACCCGACCAGGGCGCTGGATTCGACAAAGAGCAGAGTCTCAAGGAAAATATGCAGCAATGACGAAGACGCCCGAACAATGGCTTGAGCAAGCCGCGCCGTCTCCAACGAAAGGGGGCCTGTTCAAGCTCTTCCTCGGATATGCGCCGGGCGTGGGCAAGACCTATACCATGCTGAACGAGGCCATCCGGCGGCACAGCCGCGGCGAGGATGTGGTGATCGGCGTCGTCGAGACGCACGGCCGGAAAGGCGTGAGCGAACTGGTTGCGCAGTTAGAGACCGTTCCGCGCAAAGCGATCGAGTACAAGGGCGCAACCTTCGAAGAGATGGATGTGGATGCGATTCTGGCGCGTAAACCGCGAGTTGCGCTGGTCGACGAACTGGCGCACACGAACATCGAGGGCAGCAAACATCGCAAGCGATACGAAGATGTGTTCGAGCTGCTGGAAGCGGGAATCGCCGTTCTCTCGACCATGAACATCCAGCACCTGGAGAGCGTTACCCCGACCGTGCAGGGAGTAACCGGAATTCAAGTGCGCGAAACGGTGCCGGACTGGGTGTTACAGCGCGTCAATGAAGTCGTGATGATCGATCTGACTCCGGAAGCGCTGCAAAACCGGATGCGGCGCGGGGATGTGTATCCGCAAGAGCGGGTGGGGCGCGCGCTGGAGAACTTCTTCCGGGAAACGAACCTGATTGCACTGCGGGAACTGGCTTTGCGGCAGGTAGCGCAGGCGGTGGACCAAACGCTGGAGCAGCGCCGTGAACTGATCGAAAAGGACGGGAGCGCGGTTGCCATCCGGGAACGCATCGCAGTCTGCATCAGCTCGAACCCGGCAGCCCAATACCTGATCGCGCGCGGCGCTCGAATGGCACAGGCCATGAATGCGGGACTATTTGTGGTCTACACAGATCTCGGCCAGGACAAGAGCGAAGAAAATCAGCGGACGCTGAATGCGAACATACGTTTTGCGGAAAATGTAGGCGCAACCATAAGCCGCATTAGCGGAAAGAATGTGGCGGAAGCGGTAGCGCGGTTTGTCAACGAGAAGCATATTACGCAGGTTGTATTCGGACGCTCGGCCACGCGGGGCTGGAAACGGTACTTTTACCTGTCAGCCATTCACCAGTTTTTGCGCGATGCTCCGGCGGTGGACGTGCACATCGTGACCCAGGACCCAAGCTGACGCCATGGTTGACGAAAAAGCGGCAGAGCACAAAACGCACAAGCACATTCTGGTGGTGGACGACGAAGCGCAAATCACGCGGGTGCTGCGGACATCGCTCTCCGCGCATGGATATGACATTCGCGTGGCCAACGACGGCGAGACTGCGCTTGAAATCATGAAGGACTGGACGCCCGATCTTGTAATCACGGATCTGGCAATGCCCAATATGGATGGCCTCGAGTTGTGCCGGCGTCTGCGCACGAAGACGCAGGTGCCGATCATCGTGCTTTCCGTGCGCGGGGAAGAACGCACCAAAGTAAAAGCCCTGGACGCGGGGGCGGACGACTATGTGACGAAGCCGTTCGGCATTGAAGAGTTGCTGGCCCGGGTACGGGCGAACCTGCGCCGCCGCAGCGCGAAAGAAGGCGAGGAAGGGGCGGCCCCGATCGAAGCCGGCGATTTTAGAATTGACCCTGACGCACGCAGCGTCCTCGTCAAAGACCGGGCTGTTCATCTGACGCCGAAGGAATTCGATTTACTGCTCTATCTGGCACGCCGTCCAGGTAAGGTAATTACGCACCGCGCGCTGCTCGGGGCGGTATGGGGTGGGGAAAGAACCGAGCAAGTGGAGTACCTGCGCGTGTTCGTCGGCCAGTTACGGCGGAAGCTCGAGCCCTCACCAGATTCTCCGCGTTACATCGTCACCGATCCCTGGGTGGGCTACCGTTTCGAACCGGGCGCATAGATCCGCGACCGTTTGTGAATTGTTGGCCATTCCTCCCGCAACAGCCACGAGGCGTTCCCGCTCCCAAAGATCCTGAAACAAACGAAAAATCGACCTTCCGGGACTTATGACTTCCTTATTTTCAATTTATGCACAATTTACGGGTGATTGGATCAAATAGCTTTTGTTCCGGCGATGTGGCCGGTAAAAGGGGAACGATTCCATGTCGATCCAGGAAGTATCAGCCGAGCGCTTTGCCCAGCTCTTTCACCAGTATCAACAAGCTTTAGCCAACGATCTGAATGCCTCTTCGAATGTCGAGCGAAAAGGCGCCTGGGCTGAGGTAGCTCCAGCAGAAAAGAACCTGATGATCGCCGCGGCGCGGCTCGCCCTCCTAGAAGTTGAACTGCTGCCCAGTGAACGCGAATCACGGCGATACTTTGCGAGGCCCGGCGAGGCGGAGTGGGGCTGCTAGCGGATGGTGCTTCGCGACGGCGCTCTTTATGACTTCCTTATGAAGTCCTTACGACCTTCTTACGGATGGGCCTGTCTAATGACGGCTGGAACCGAGGGCCCTGAGCAAGCCGTCACCGTGTTTTCCCGATACTCATGCTCACGCTGATCCTGTTGCTGTGCGCGTTATGTGAAGTCTTCCTGCTCCGATTCATTCTGGCTCTGGTGGAGGAAACACGAAGCGCACGGGCGCGTGTGCGAAAAGGAGAACCCTTGCGTTCGATAAAAGACGAAAGGCGAGAAAATTTGCATATGGACTCTCAAACGAGCAGCAAGCATCGGACACCAGGGAGGGTCGCGCTGATTCTGGTGGGAGCGCTGATTTTCAATTTTTCCCTGCACGCGCAAGAAGCGCCGAGCGGAGCGCAGACGGTGCCGCCCGAAGTTCTTAAGCAGCTAGAGGAATTGACAAAAAGAGTTGGGCAACTCGAACAACAGCTTAAGGAACGCGACCTGGCGGGACAAGCGACACCGGTGGCGCAGCCGGCAAAGGGGACAATACCGGTTCAAGCGGTGATGGGGAACGCCCTGGTTCCCGCGCAAACGGAGGCCGCCGCAGACACAACTTCGAAGCCGGAACCGACTGCGCCATTCTCAGAGGCGGATTGGACGTGGCTGAACGGCAATCCGCGCACGAAGGACGCAGTATTCGACTCCAAGTTCTTTACGCCCGAGATCCGCAGCGACGTTGCCTATCATTATGACTGGAACCATCCCAAAGACGACACGATTGGGGGTTCGAGCGAGGTATTTCGCGCGAGTGAAGTGAGTCTCACCCACCTGGGGGTGGGTGGAGACTTTCACTACGATCATGTGCGTGCGCGCATCTTCACGCAATTGGGGCTGTATTCAACCGCGACGCCGCGGAATGATGCGAGCTACTCACGCGGTCAATGGCAGTTGGATAATGCCTATCGCTACCTGAATGAAGCCTACGGCGGTTATCATTTTGACGCACTGCATGGCATCAACGTAGACGCGGGAATCTTTCTTTCGTATGTGGGCCTGTTCAGCTTTTACCAGTTCGATAATTGGGCTTACCAGCCGTCCTACGTGTCGTCGAACACGCCGTGGTTTTTCACGGGCATGCGCGTTCAGATCTTTCCGACCGCCAAGCTGAAGATCGAACCCTGGATTATCAACGGATGGCAATCGTACGCGCGGCCCAATGGGCGGCTGGGGTTGGGGGGCCAGATTCTATGGCGGCCAACGCCCTGGTTTTCCTTTATCGCAAACAATTACGGAGCCGGCGCTGACGCGGTCGGGATTCCCAATCGCACGCGCTATCACACCGACGACAGCATCCAGATCAAGTATTACGACCATCCGGAACGGTTTATGGACAAGATGGCCTTCAGTCTGACCGGCGACGCAGGCTGCGAGGAAGGCGGTGGCGTGGCCTGTACCGGCGACAAGAGGGACGCGGCCGGCAACATCCTTGCTTACAAGCAGAGTTTTCTCGGTTTCATGTTGTACAACCGCTGGTGGTTCCACAAAGATCGCTACGGCTTCACGCTGGGCGGCGGGGAGATCAACAACCCGGGGCGATATCTGGTGTTGCTGCCACCGATCAACGGCGCGACGGCCACTTCGGGCACACCGTACTTCACGGAGAATCCCGGCGATCCATTCAAAGCCTGGGACATGTCGGCGACCTACGACTACATGCCGAGCCAATACATTACGTTTCGTTGGGAGTTCAATCACCGGCACGCGAACGTGCCGTACTTTAGCGGGCCTGGCGGGGTTACACCTCCGGGAGGAAACCAGGGAGGGCCCGGCACGGTGGTAACGGACTGGTCACCGGATTTACGACACACGGAGAACCGGGGCACGATGGCGATCCTGGTGAAGTTCTAGGGCATGAGTTGAGCATGGTTCGGCCATGCGAAGAAGCTAGCTCGTTCTGGAGGCTGCTGTGCAAGACCTCATCTACGTTGTTGTCACAATCGCATTTTTCGCGCTGTCGCTGGCGTACGTACATTTCTGCGACCGCATTCACTGAGGAGTGGTTTATGAACACTGAATCCATCGTCATGCTTGTCGTGAGCGCGGCATTGATGGTCTACCTGCTCTACGCCCTGCTGAGGCCGGAGAAATTCTGATGACTGCCAATGGGTGGTTCCAGATCTTCCTCTATCTTGCCATCATCCTGGCGGTGACCAAGCCGCTGGGCGTGTATATGGCGAAGGTGTTCAGCGGCGAGAAAACCTTCTTCGACCCGGTGGCGCGCCCGCTGGAGCGACTGCTCTACCGCGTGACGAGGGTCGACGAGAAGCACGAGATGCGCTGGACAGAGTATGCGTTTGCGATGCTGCTATTCAGCGCGGTATCGATGCTGGTGCTCTACGTGATGCAACGCGTGCAGGGCTTTTTGCCCTTCAACCCGCAGAAATTCGGCGGGGTGAGCCCGGAGCACGTGGCTTTCAACACGGCCGCATCCTTCACCACGAACACGAACTGGCAGGCGTATTCGGGTGAAACGACGATGAGCTACTTCACGCAGATGGCGGGGCTCGCTTTTCACAACTTCGCCTCCGCGGCGACCGGCATCGCGCTGGCCATCGCGTTCATTCGTGGAGTTGCGCGCCGGCAGATGCAGACCATCGGCAACTTCTGGGTTGACCTTGTCCGCAGCTGCCTGTGGATTCTGTTGCCGGTCTCGATCATCGGGGCGCTGGTCCTGGTATCGCAGGGTGTGGTGCAAAATCTAAGGCCGTATGACACCGCCAAACTGATTGAGCCCATGCAGGTGCAGAAAGTCGATGCGAGCGGCAAGCCGGTCGTGGACGCGCAAGGCAAGCCCGTCATGGACACGGTGACAGAACAGACCATTGCGCAAGGGCCGGTGGCCTCGCAGGAGATCATCAAGGAATTCGGCACCAATGGCGGCGGATTCTTCAATGCCAACAGTTCGCATCCCTTCGAAAATCCCACCCCGTTGACGAATTTGCTGGAGATGGTGGCAATTTTTGCCATCGGAGCGGGCCTGACCTACACCCTCGGCCGGATGACGGGTTCGCCGCGGCATGGATGGGCGGTGTGGGGCGCAATGGCGATTCTGTTTCTGGCCGGCGTAACGGTTGCTTATTGGGCCGAGTCTGGGGGGAATCATCTGCTCGCGGGCACGGATCAGCGGGTTACCGCTCAGCAGGCGGGCGGCAACATGGAGGGCAAGGAAGTCCGGTTCGGTATCGCGAACTCCGCCCTTTTCGCGACAGTTACAACCGATGCCAGCTGCGGCGCCATCAACGGCTGGCACGACTCCTACACACCGCTGGGGGGCATGGTTCCCCTGGTCAACATCATGCTCAGCGAAGTGATCTTCGGCGGGGTCGGCGCGGGAATGTATGGAATGTTGATCTACATCGTGCTTGCGGTCTTCATCGCGGGGCTGATGGTGGGCCGGACGCCCGAGTATCTCGGCAAGAAAATCGAAGCGTACGACGTCAAGATGGCCATGCTGGTGACACTCGTGTTTCCGCTGGTGATTTTGTGCTTTGCGGGGGTTTCCAGCGTAAATGGATTCGGCACTTCCAGTATTTCGAATCCCGGGCCACACGGGTTCAGCCAGATTCTCTACGCCTTCGTGTCGGGCGCGGGCAACAACGGCTCGGCATTTGGGGGATTGACCGCCAATACGCTGTGGTACGACGTGGCGATTGGCATCACGATGCTTGCCGGCCGTTTTCTGATGATCATTCCGATGCTGGCAATCGCGGGCAACCTAGCGGGCAAGAAATATGTGCCGCCGTCGCTGGGCACCTTCCCGGTGACGACACCGCTGTTCACGGTGCTTCTGATCGGCGTCATCTTGATCGTCGGAGCGCTCACTTTCTTTCCGGCGTTAAGTCTGGGCCCGATTCTCGAGCAGTTGCTCATGAATGCAGGAAAAACGTTCTAAAGGAACTCACGATGGCCACGATACCCGAAATCAAAGACGCGCCCGAGCAGCAGATGATCCGGCTCGGACATTCTCCAATGAAACACTCCCGAAAGAAAGCGATCTGGGAGTGGAAGATTGTCTATCGCGCGCTGGTAGATGCCCTGGTGAAGTTGAATCCGCGGACGATGATGGGCAACCCGGTCATGTTTGTGGTCGAGGTTGGAAGCGTCATCACGACGGCGCTGCTATTCAAAGGCGGCGCCGATTTCAAATTCAACTTACAGATCACGCTGTGGCTGTGGTTCACAGTACTATTCGCGAACTTCGCGGAGGCGATGGCCGAAGGGCGGGGCAAAGCGCAGGCAGAGACTCTGCGCAAAGCGCGCTCAGAAACCGTTGCGAACCGGATCATGTGCCCAGGGGAAGACGTCGAGCAAGTGCCGAGTTCCGGCTGAGAACCGGGGATCTGGTTTTCGTTTCGGCGGGCGAACTCATTCCTTCGGATGGTGAAATCATCGAAGGCGTCGCGTCCGTGGATGAGTCGGCCATCACGGGGGAATCGGCGCCGGTCATCCGCGAAGCGGGCGGCGATCGCTCGGCAGTAACGGGCGGCACACGCGTGCTTTCGGACAGAATCAAAGTCAAGATAACGTCGAATCCCGGCGAGACTTTTCTGGACCGGATGATCGCGTTAGTGGAAGGCGCCGAGCGCCAGAAGACTCCGAACGAAATCGCGCTGAACATTCTTCTCGCGGGACTGACGATCATTTTTCTTCTGGCGGTGGTGACCCTGCAGCCGTTCGCGATTTACTCGGGATCGCCCCAAACGGTGTTCGTACTGGTTTCGCTGCTCGTTTGCCTGATTCCAACAACCATTGGCGGGCTGCTATCGGCGATCGGGATCGCAGGCATGGATCGGCTGGTACAGCACAATGTTCTTGCGATGTCGGGGCGGGCGGTCGAAGCCGCGGGCGACGTGAATACGCTTTTGCTGGATAAGACCGGAACGATTACGCTCGGCAACCGGCAGGCGGCAGAGTTCATACCCGCGCCCGGGATTACGGAAGCGGAGATGGCAGATGCGGCACAGTTATCGTCGCTGGCCGACGAAACTCCGGAAGGCCGCTCGATTGTGGTGCTGGCCAAAGAACGCTACAAGTTGCGAGGGCGCGAGCTGGCGGCACACGAAGCGGTGTTCGTTCCTTTCTCGGCGCAAACGCGCATGTCGGGCGTGAACCTGGATGGACGCGAGATTCGCAAAGGCGCCGTTGACTCCATATCCAAATACCTGAACCAGTTCGGCACCTCACTGCCAAGGGAGATCCAGAGCAGCGTGGAACAGATCTCACGCTCGGGAGGAACGCCACTGGTGGTCGCAGAAAATCAGCGGGCGCTGGGAGTGATTTACCTGAAAGACATCGTCAAGGGCGGGATGAGCGATCGCTTCAAGCAGCTGCGGGCGATGGGAATCAAGACCGTGATGATTACCGGGGACAATCCACTTACGGCGGCGGCGATCGCGCGCGAGGCCGGTGTGGATGACTTTCTTGCGGAGGCTACGCCGAAAGACAAAATGGACCTGATCCGCCGCGAACAGGCTGACGGGAAGCTGGTCGCCATGACGGGAGACGGGACGAACGATGCGCCGGCACTCGCGCAGGCGGATGTAGGCGTCGCCATGAACACGGGCACGCAAGCGGCGAAGGAAGCCGGGAATATGGTGGATCTCGATTCCAATCCGACCAAGCTCATTGAAATTGTCGAAATCGGCAAACAATTGCTGATGACGCGCGGAGCCTTGACGACGTTCTCCATCGCCAACGATGTCGCCAAATATTTCGCGATTATTCCGGCGATGTTTGCGGGAACGTTTCCGGTGCTGAATGCATTGAACATCATGCACCTGAAGACGCCGGAGTCGGCCATCTTGTCGGCCGTGATTTTCAATGCATTGATCATCGTCGTTCTCATTCCGCTGGCGTTGCGCGGCGTGAAATACCGGGCCATGGCTGCCGCGGCCCTGCTGCGCAATAACCTGTGGATCTATGGGGCCGGCGGAATCATTGTGCCGTTTATCGGGATCAAGCTGATTGACATGGTCATCACCGCGATGAGACTCGCGTAGGGGAGCCAGCATGAAGAAAAATCTGATCACTGCCATACTGATGACAATTGCGACGACGATTTTGCTCGGAATTATGTATCCCCTGTTCGTGACGGTTTTGGCACAACTCATATTTCCGCGCCAGGCCAACGGACAACTGATCCAGAGGGACGGAAAGCTGGTCGGATCCTCGATTCTTGGCCAGGGCTTTTCCGGAGCGGCATACTTCCATTCCAGGCCGTCCGCGGCGGGCAATGGTTATGACGCTGCGAATTCCAACGGTTCGCAGTATGGACCGACCAACCAGAAGCTGATTGATCGCGTGAATGGCGACGTGAGGAATCTGCAAGCCGAGAATCCCGGCGTGCCGGTCCCAATTGATCTGGTCACGACTTCAGCATCAGGGCTGGATCCTGACATCACACCAGCGGCCGCGGAGTTCCAGATACGGCGTGTATCCTCGGAGCGCAAGGTGCCAGAAGCGGAGATCGGACGACTGGTTGCCGAGCACACCCAGAACCGTCAATGGGGATTTCTTGGCGAGCCACGCGTAAACGTGGTGGAACTGAATCTCGCGCTCGATGCGCGGTTTCCCGCCAGCTCAAAATAACTATCGACGGCCATCTGCGTAGAATCAGCGGCCGATGGTGGGCGGCGGGGACGAAAGAGACCCGACAAGTCTTCTCAGCAAATCACCTGCTCAGCAAATCACCTGGAGCGCTCTTCCGGCCACCGAGATTTCAGCCGGCGTCTTACATACAAACTCGCCATCCGCGTAAATTTCCAGGGGTGTCTCGGTCTCGACGCGGACGCGTTGCGCCTTTGAATATTCAACCTTCGGCGAGCGCAGGTGCTGTCCGAAATAGACAGTCGGGAACATGCAAAACAGTTCCAGCGGATTCATGGCCCAGATGCGGCAGACGTCCAGTTTGCCATCGGAGGGGTCTGCGTGGGGCGCGATACGCATACCGTCGCCGTAGAAGGGTGTGTTGGCGAAGGCCGCCAGCAAGGTCATCCGCGATCCCGCTTGCTCGCAATCGGCAGCGGAAGCTTCATCATGAGCGATGCGCATGGAATATGCCGGCAGCTTGAAGAGGGCGGGCAGGAGCGCGAGCGCGTAACCGCCATGGCCGCGCAACCAGCGCGGCATTTGATTGGCCCGCCGAGCGGTCAGCGAATCGAGCCCGCATCCGGCCACGCAACAGAAATAGCGGTCCACTCGCGGCGGACTGGATTGCCGGATTACTCCCAGATCAATGGACCGGGGCTCGACTTTTCCCGCTTCAAAATTTCGCCAGGCTTTCAGCGAATCTTTGTGGGAACGCAAATGCAAGGCGCGGGCAAAGTCGTTGCCGCTGCCGGAGGGAATGACCAGCACGGGCAGACGCACGCGCACCAGTGAGGCAAGATGGCGATGGATGGTGCCGTCGCCGCCAAAAACCAACACCGCATCGGCGTCTTCGGAAGAAGCGGGCAGTCCTTGAATCCATGTCGTCGGCGAGTCCAGTTGAAAGGGCTCCAGATCCGCCGATGAGGTTCCCAACCCCAGAATTGCCGCTGCTCGCATGTTGAACGGGACTCAAAGCCGAAAGATAGCGGCAAAAAAAACCGCCGGTCGTCATTTATTTCAGGCACTTCTCCATGAATCCAACCAGGTCTTTCTTCATCTTGTCGTGTTCGGCGCGATCGATATAAACCATGTGGCCCGCGCCATAGGTTGCATAGGAGACATTTTCCCTGTACCTGGCGTCCAGATCGAGGTGGTCCATCGTCCAGTTCGCGGCGGCGAAAGGCGTGGCCAAGTCGTAATAACCTTCCATAACCAAAACCTTCATGTACGGGTTCTTGATCATTGCCGATCTAAGTCCGCCCGCCGTGCTTGGGAATCCCTGCTCCGCATTTCCCCAATCCCACTTCTCAAACTCCGGCTGGTCATAGGCGAATACGCGATACTGCATATCGATTTTGTAATTCAATTCCGTGCGCAGGTAGTTGTAGTAGGCCGAGGTGTAGGGCGGAAGAATCGCCGAACTCGTGGGATCGTAAAAGCGCTCGTTGCCGGGGTTCGGGCTGCTGAAGCGCCCATCGAGGCGGCCAACAATGAGTTTTTGGTCGAGCAGCAATTCGCGCGTAAACGTCGGCACATCGATGCGCATGCTGTGCGCTTCGATCACTTCCTGGCGCAGGCCGGTAAAGCGCGCAAGTTGTTCCACGATTTTGCGATGCTCGTCCGCGCTCATGGCGTCGCCCTTTGCGAGGGCGAGGGTGTATTCATTCAGTGACCACCGCACCACTTCCTCCCGCGTCTTCACGAGATCGGAGGCGAGCTCCGCGGGCAACTTATGGTGGTAGGCGGCAATCATTGTGAAGGTCGGAACCAGCAGCGGATACGGCAGGTCGTTGGACTTGTTCCACTCCAGGGTCTGAAAATCCACCGCCATGGAAAGCAGCGTGACCCCGTTGAAAGAGATGCCGTGGTCGGCAAGATATCCAGAAACCCCTGCCGCTCGCGTTGTGCCATAGCTCTCACCCAGCAGAAACAGAGGCGAACTCCAGCGCTCGTATCGCGACAAGTAAAGGCGGATGAACTCTCCGAATGCCTGGACGTCTCCCTTAACGCCGAGAAACTTCTTTGTCAGTTCCATGGTCGCGGCGCGCGAATAGCCGGTTGACATGGCGTCAACCATCACAATGTCGCTGCGGTCGAGCAAGGTATCAGGATTGTCTTCCAGCCGGTAAGGCGCGGCCGGCATGAATCCGTTCGGCTGCAGCACGACGCGCTTGGGTCCGAGCGCCCCCATATGCAACCAGATCGAGGCCGAACCGGGGCCGCCGTTGAAAGCGAACGTCAGGGGCCGCTTGCCGGCGTCCTGGCCATCCAGCGTGTAAGCCACAAAGAACATTTCGGCTTCGATCTTGCCGTCGCCGCGCTTCAGCGGAAGCCGGCCGGCCGTAGCCGCGTAGCTGAGCGTCTTGCCGTTGAGGGTGATCTGATGATGTGTGACAACCGGCGCCGCTTCTGAGACGTCGTAGTGCTCTTCCTTGTCGGACGCTTCCTCGCCCTTCCCTCCCTCGGCAACTTTGCCGCTCTCGGCCCGGGCAGGCTCGTTTGTTTTCTCGGCGGCAGCGGCAGGTTTCTTGTTTTTCTCCCTGGCCGCAGCCGTCTGCTTCGCGCTGTCAGGAGCCGTTTCCGTCTGATCCTGCTGGGCCAGAGCCAGCGGCATCGTCATGATTAAGACGAGAAGTACGACGGCGAGAAACTTCATCACACACCCCGCGAGGAAAGGATTCGGAGAAGAATCATAACAGCTTTCAGAAGGGCGGTTCGCCTGCGCTCCATGGCGCCGGGCAGCGACAGACGAGATGTTTCAGAATCCAAGAAATGAAAACAGCCAAATACCAGCCGGGCCCCGGATGCTAGAGTTTCAGCTTGGCTTGCACGGTGCCGTCTTCGAGGTCGGCCTCGAGATGAAACCCAAGCTTCTTGCAGATGGCCTGCATCTCGCGGTTCTCGGAGAGAATGGTCGAGTGTGTGGCGGTCATATGCTCGTCGCGCGCAACCTCTATCAGGCGCTGGTAGAGCAACGTGCCCAATCCCTGGTGCTGGAAGCGATCATCCACAAGAACGGCCATCTCGCCTTCGTCTTTCCCGCGCAGACGGCTTAACCTACCGATCGCGATGATTTCCGGCTCGCCGTCTTCTTTCTTGCGCTCGGTGGCGAGCGCCATTTCACGGTCGTAGTCGATAAAGCAGATTCGCTGCAAACGTTCGTGCGCGGTGCGCTGGCTGAGCTTGAGCGGTTGAAAATAGCGCAGATAAACCGTCCGTTCCGACAACGCCTGGTGCAACTTGATGAGCAGCGGCTCGTCTTCCGGGCGGATCGGGCGCACCAGAATCTCTTCCCCGTTTTTCATTTTGCCGGCTCGAACATATCGCTGGGGATAAGGGCGGATGGCGAGACGCGGAATTTCTTCTTTTGTAGTTGCCTGCGGATAAACGACAATGCGCGCATCGAGCGCGATCAGGCGGTCAGGAGAGGCCAGCAGCGGATTGATGTCGATTTCCTTGATCCAGCGTTGCTCCACCACCAACTGGCTGAAA
>Ga0335079_10002873_pt1 | contig 19852 bp, 12 predicted proteins | sample Lox_Sample_33_FD_206719 | JGI IMG/M metagenome (GOLD analysis project Ga0335079, IMG submission 206719) | Soil microbial communities from Loxahatchee National Wildlife Refuge, Florida, United States - Lox_Sample_3.3 | ecosystem: Environmental > Terrestrial > Soil > Wetlands | place: USA... | reverse complement strand
GTAGAGCTGCGTCTCGTCGTTGAACAGCGTGTAGACCTTCATCGAGGCATCGAACTGCGCCTGGCGGTCGGAGACGCTCCAGGTGACGCGGCGGTCGAGCCCCACCGTGACTTTAGTCTCGTAGGTCTTGCCATTGTCCTCCATGCGCACCGTGTAGGTGCCGGGAACGAGCCGCGGCCCCTGGGTGCTGTTGAAGGCCACCTGCACGGCCGGCGGCACGTGCGGCGGCGGCAGGTGCATCGTCCACAGCACGCGCGCCAGGCCGCGGCGGCTGATCGGCGGCAGCTGGTCGATCACGTGACCGCCGGAGTCGAGCACCTCGATCTTCAGCTTGCCGAACAGATGCCGGGTGCGCTGGTAGTAGGTGATCACCGCGCCGGTCGGCGGATTCTCGCCGACGAAGGCGGCGGCGCCGTTCGGCCAGCCGCCGTTCGCCTCGATGCGCTGCTGCACCGGGCGTGCCGTGACGAACGCCGCATCCTGCGCGAGGAGCTCGGGCGTCAGGTGCCGCAGCGGGGTGATGTCGTCGACGACCCAGATGCCGCGGCCGTGCGTGGCCAGCACCAGGTCGTTGTCGCGCGGCTGCACGGCGAGGTCGCGCACCGCGACCGCCGGAATGTCGCCGCCCTTGAACTGCCCCCAGCGCGCGCCGCCGTCCACCGAGATCCACAGCCCGAACTCGGTGCCGAGGAAGAGCAGCCGGCTGTCGACCGTGTCCTCCTTGATGACGTGCACGTAGCCGCGCACCCCCTTCGGCTCCTGCGCGGTGAGGAGCGGCGACCAGCTCCTGCCGAAGTCGTGGGTCACGTAGAGGTACGGCGCCATGTCGCCGAAGGTATGGCGGTCGAAGGCGGCGTAGGCGGTGGCGGCGTCGAAGGAGCTCGCCTGCACCCAGTTCACCCACTCGCCCTTCGGCAGGCCGCGCACGTTGCCGGCGAGGCTCGTCCAGTGCGCCCCGTCATCGCGCGTCAGCTGCACGTTGCCGTCGTCGGTCCCCACCCAGATGGTGCCGGCGGCGAGCGGCGACTCGCTGATCGAGTAGATGGTGGTGTGCATCTCGGCCGCCGAGTTGTCCACCGTGACGCCGCCCGACTGCTCCTGCTTCTGCATGTTGGGATCGTTGCTGGTCAGATCGGGCGAGATGCGCTGCCAGCTCTGGCCGCGGTCGCGCGAGCGGAACAGGAACTGCGCGCCGATGTACAGCGTCGCCGGGTCGTGCGGCGAGAGCGCGATCGGCGTGTTCCAGTTGAAGCGCAGCTTCTTGTAGAGCTTCAGCTCCTGCGCGCCGAGCTTCGGCTGGATGTCGCGCGTCTCGTGGGTGCGCATGTTGACGCGCCCGATGGTGCCGCCCTGCGCCTCGGCATACACATAGCGGGGATCGGTCGGGTCGGCGAACATCCAGAAGCCGTCGCCGCCGAACATGTTCTCCCAGCGCGAGCTGGTGATGCCGCCCGGATAGGCCGACTCGCCGACCCAGGAGCTGTTGTCCTGCAGGCCGCCGTAGACGTGATAGGGGTCGGCACCGTCGAGGCTCACGTGGTAGAACTGCGAGATCGGCAGATTGTCCGTCTTCCACCACTTGTTGCCGCCGTCGTAGGACACCCACAGGCCGCCGTCGTCGGCGCTGAACACGTGGCTCGAGTTGGCGGGATCGATGAGGATGTCGTGCACGTCGCCGTGCGCGCCGTTGAAGCCGCCGACAGTGGCGAAGCTGTGGCCGCCGTCCTCCGTCATGATCAGCGCGCCGTCGGTCTTGAAGACGCGCCTGGCGTTCTTCGGATCGACGATCAGATTGGCGAAGTAGAACGGCCGCCACACCATCCACTGGCTCTTGTCGCCGCGCTCCCAGGTGGCGCCGCCGTCGTGCGACATGAAGAGCGCCGAGTCGGTCGACTCGATGAAGGCGTATACGGTCTGCGGCTCGCTCGGCGCGTAGGCGACGGCGATGCGCCCGTAGGGCTTGGCGGGGATCCCCTTGTTGGCCTCGGGTGTCAGCTCAGTCCAGGTCTTGCCGCCATCGGTGCTGCGGTACAGGCCGCTGCCGGAGGGCGACTTGGGACCCTCGCCGCCGGAGCGGAACGTCCAGCCCTTGCGGCGGAAGTCCCACAGAGTCGCGAGCAGCACGTCCGGGCTCCCCGGCTGCAGCGCCACGTCGCCGCAGCCGGTCGAGAGGTTCGCACCCTTGAGGATCAGCTGCCAGCTCTTGCCGCCGTCGGTGGTCTTGTAGAGGCCGCGGTCGGCGGAGTCGCTCCACAGCTTCCCGGGCGCGCAGGCATACACGGTATCCGGGGAGCGCGGGTCGACGACGATCCTCGAGATGCGCTCGGAGTCGCGCAGCCCGACGTTGCTCCAGGTCTCGCCGCCGTCGCTCGACTTGTAGATGCCGTCGCCGATCGAGACGCTGTTGCGCGTCCAGGACTCCCCGGTCCCCACCCAGATGTTCTCGTGGTGCGTCGGGTCGACGGCGATGGCGCCGATCGACTGCACCGGCTGCCGGTCGAATACCGGCTTGAAGGTGGTGCCGCTGTCGGTCGACTTCCAGACGCCGCCGCTCGCCGCGCCCACCAGCACCGTCAGCTTGCCGGAAGGCTCCGTGAAGCCGGCGAGCGCCGAGATGCGGCCGCTCATGGCCGCCGCGCCGATGTTGCGCGCGCCGAGGCCGGAGATGACGCCGGAGTCGGCTTGCGGCTCCGCGGCGAGCGCGGCGGGACCGGCGGCGGCGAGGGCCAGCGTGCCGGCGAGCGTCAGCAGTGAGAAACGCATCAGTGTTCTCCCGGAATTACTTGTTCGCGGCCGCGGCCGGCTGGGTGACGGGGAAGCGGAACAGAGAGTCATCGAGCGCCGGGTTGGCGTCGGCCTTCTCGTATTCCACCTTCTGCCGGTCCGAGGAGCCCTTCAGGCCCGTGACCTGCTCGAAGGGAAGGTACACGCCCCCGACCTTCTCGTAGTCGCCGTAGTCCGTGACGGTCTCGACCGGTACGCCGCGCTCGATACGGCGGTTGATGATGCGGATCTCCAGGAAATAGTCCGGATCGAGGTAGACGTAGGTGATGTCGCCGTTGGCGCGCGTCACGCGCAGCTTGTAGGCATCGGTGCCGTCGACGTCCTCGGTGCCGAGGTACTCGAGCTTGTAGCCCTTGGCCTTGTAGTCGACCAGCGCGCCGGCGAAGTCGGCGGCGTCCTCGCCGAGCTCCTTGGCATCGTCCGCCGACATCTTCTCGGGATCCTTGCGGCCCTGGAACGGGTTGATCTTCCAGCCCTGCCCGCCGTCGTAGGCCTGCACCAGAGTCAGGCCCTGGAGCTGCGCCTCCTGGCGGATCGCGCCGGGGCGCGAGACCAGGGTGACGACCGCGAGCTGCAGCTGATCGCCGTTGATCAGCATCTTGCCGGAGAGGCGCAGCGAGTGCAGCGCGCCGAGCTGCTCGGCGCCGCCCTTGGCGGCGACGTTCCTGGCGGCGAGCTCGTCGGCCGTGAGCGCGGCGGCAGGTTGCGGGAAGCCCAGGGTCGCTGCAGCGAGCAGCAGGAAGGCGCAGAGAAGACGCATGCGCGGTCTCCAGTCTCTGTAAAAAAGGGCGCTATGATGCTATGGCGCGCGGCGGGGCACCAGCTGCGCTGGTCGCATGGAACTCACTCCTCGTCGGCGAGATCGGCATCCCGGGGCGGCGGCAGGTCGGTCTTGACGGCACCGAGCCCCGCGGACTTCAGCCGCCGGTTGAGATCGCCGACGTCCGCCTGCAGCTGCCGCCATCCGGCGAGGAGTCCGGCGAACTGCTCCCGGGCGCCCGCCGTCGCCGCGAGCTGCGCTGCGGTGGGCGGCGCGTCCCCGCGCAGGAGCTCCGCGTAGAGACTCGAGACGTGCTCCTGGACGTCGGGCAGCAGCGCCTTGGGCGCCCCCTTGGCCGCCGCCTCATCCTTGTCCTTCTCGAGAAGCCCGGTGAGGCGCGCCAGGAAGTCGCTGACCGCCTGCGCGGCCGGGCCGGTCGCCTTGAGGGCCTTCAGCTGCGCCTGCTCGGAGCGCGCGGCGGCGAGCGTGTGCGAGCTGTCATTCAGGAGACCGGCGAGCTCGGTTGCGAGCCGCAGCTGCTCGGCGAGCGCGCTCTGCGGGACCGTGACGCGCGGATCGGGCCGCAGCGTGAGTGGCTGCTCCAGCGGGTGGCCCTCGACGGTGAGTCGCACGCGGTACTCGCCCGGCAGCGCGAGCGGCCCCTGCGGGTCGCGCGGCGTCGCGTGCGGCACCGCCGAGATCGGGTAGCCGTGGGTCACGGAGTAGGGCGGCGCGTAGCGCAGGTTCCACACCCAGCGATGCAGGCCGCCGGTCGCGGGCAGGACCTGCGGAGTGCTCAGCCAGTAGGCGGGAATCAGCTCGCGCGAGAGCTCCTCGGCGGACGGCTCGGGCGCATCGTCGCTGCGGTAGCGGCGCACGAGGTTGCCGGCCCCGTCGAGCACCTCGAGCGTGACCGGATGTTTCGCATCCTTCGGCAGGAAGAACTCGATGACCGCGCCGTCGGGCGGATTGGCCGCGAGCGGCTCATCCGGCGGGAGCGGGGTATCGGTCCAGGTGCTGCGATGGGCGCGCCACGCCGGGGCAGGCCGGAACAGGCGCGCCTCGCGCATCGCGGTGGTCGGCAGCTCGCGCAGCCGCGCGATGTCATCCAGCACCCAGAAGGAGCGCCCGTGGGTGGCGACGATGAGGTCGTTCTCGTGGATCAGCAGATCGCGCATCGAGGTGTGGGGCAGGTTCAGCTGCAGCGAGTCCCAGTGCTCGCCGTCATCGAAGGACACCCATACCGAGGTCTCGGTGGCGGCGAACAGGAGGCCGCGCCGCTCGGGGTCCTCGCGCACCGAATTTACCGGCGCATTCGCCGGCAAGCCCGCGGCGATCGAGGTCCAGCTCCTGCCGCCGTCGCGGGTGCGGTAGAGGAACGGGTGCAGATCGTCGATCCGCAGACGGCTCACCGACACGTAGGCGGTATCGAGGTCGAAATGCGAGGGCTCGATCTGCGACACCTTGCTCCAGGGAATGAGCTCCGGCGGCGTGACGTTCGCCCAGTGCGCACCGCCGTCGCGCGTCACCCACACCAGGCCGTCATCGGTACCCGCCCAGAGCGTGTCGGCACTCTTCGGCGAGGGCCCGAGCGCGTAGATGACGCCGCGCTGCTGCTCTGCGCCCTGCGGATGCTGGGTGGCGACGCTCGCAGGCAGCGCACCCGCCTCGCGCGCGAGATCGGGGCTCACGGTGGTCCAGTGCATGCCGCCGTCGGTGGTGCGGTACAGCCGGTTGGCCGCGTAATAGAGCACGTGCGGGTCGACGGGGGAGAACATGAGCGGCTCGGTGCGATCGACGCGCACCTCGCTCCCGCGCACCGGCACCGGCGTGACGTTCTGCACCTGGCCGGTGGAGACGTGGAACTTCGACACCTCGGTGCGGCCGGCACCGTAGATGAGGTCGGCGTCGAGCGGATCGGGCGCGACGTAGCCGTATTCGATGACGCCGACCGGATGCCAGTCGCGGTCGGTGACCGAGCCGTCGTTGCCGCGGCTGGCGATGCACACCGAGCCGCTCTCCTGCTGCCCGGCGCACAGGCGGTACGGGAAGGTCGGCGTGACGCTGACGTGATAGAGCTGCGCGGTCGGCTGGTTGAACCAGCTGCTCCAGCTCTCCCCACCGTTCACCGTGATGACCGCGCCCTGGTCGCTGACGAGCGCGAGGATGCGCGGGTCGGCGGGGCTCACCCACATGTTCTGGTAGTCATCGCCTCCCGGAGCGCCGCGCAGCGCTGTCCAGCTCTTGCCGCCGTCGCCGGACTTCATGGTGACCAGCCCCATGCTGTAGAGCACGTCGGGGTTGGCCGGATCGACACGCAGCACGGTGAGGTCGCCGCCGCCGATGCGCAGCGACGCCCGCGGGTCGCTGGTGATGCGCGCCCAGTGCTCGCCGGCATCGTCTGAGCGGTACACGCCGAGCCCCGCCGACGAGGAGTAATCGCCGGGGTCGGTGGTGGCAGCCACGGCGTACATCCGTTGCGGCGCGCTCGCGGCGATCGCGAAGTTGATCTGTGTGAGATTCTCCGGCAGCCCCGGGCTCAGGCGCCGCCAGGTGGTGCCGCCGTCGGTCGACTTGAACAGCCCGCCGTTGGTGCCCTCGAACTCGTTGCGATCCTCCCAGGGCCCGAGGCGCGACTGCCACATCGCCGCGTACACGATGTCGGGATTCTTCGGGTCGAAAGCCACGCCCGAGCCGCCGGTGTCGGCGTCCCTGAACAGCACCCGCTCCCAGCTCGCCCCGCCGTCGCGCGTGCGGTAGATGCCGCGCTCCTCGTTCGGGCCGTAGGGGTGACCGAGCACCGCGGCGAACACGCGCTTGGCGTCGCGCGGATCGATCGCCAGCTCCGGGATCTGCTGCCCGTCGTTGAGTCCGCCGTGCGACCAGGTGAGCCCACCATCGGTCGAGCGGTAGATGCCGTTGCCGACCGACAGGTCCGGCCGGCGCAGGCCCTCGCCGCTCGCGACGTAGATGACGTTGGCATCGGAGGGCGCGACGGCGATCGCGCCGATCGACTGCGTCGGCTGCTGATCGAAGATCGGACGCCAGGTGCGGCCCGCGTCGCGCGTCTTCCATACCCCGCCGTTGACCGCGCCGATATAGAAGACGTTCGGCTGCGAGGGGACGCCGGTGACGGCGCGCGTGCGCCCGCCGCGCATCGGACCCACCATGCGCCAGCTCAGGTCGGCGTACATGCCGGGAGACTGGTGCTGGGCGGACGCCATGTCCGCGGCGCCGAGCGCGAACGCACCGCAACCCGCGGCGATGAGGATCTTGTACTTGTTCACCGGGAATCTCCCTCGACCGTGAATTCGCGCAGTCCCACCCACAGGTTCCGCCACGGCGCCGGCCGCGCCGCGACGTTGCCGCTCTCCAGATCCGTGAGCACCCCCGGCCAGGGGGCGCCATACGCCCGCGCGCGCACGTGCCCGGCGAGCCGCCACTCACCCTGGCGCTGCTCGAACAGCAGGCCCGCGCCGGCCCCGCCGGTCAGGAGTACGAACTCCTCGCGCCCGTCCCCCTGCAGGTCGATGTACAGGCCCGCCACCGAGCGGTGCTCGGGTGTCTGGTAGAGGAGCCCATTCTCGGGCTTGCGCAGCTCCGTCACCAGTGCGCCCGCGAGCTGCGCCTCGAGCGTGCGCCCCGCGGGGAACACGGGCATCGCCTTGACGAGCTGCTCGGGCTCGAAGTCCGGGCGCCCCGCCTGCCACTGGTTCTGCAGTGCCAGCGCCGCGGCGGCGAGCTCGCGCACGTGCGGCGCGCCGGCGCCCTGCCTGAGCTGCGCGAGCTGCTTCAGGCGCTCGCGCCCGTAGCGGCCGGCGCTGAAGCGCAGGTAGCGGAACGGTGTCTCGCTTCCCGGTCCCTCCCCGCCGGACGCCATGGGAGGAGCGAGCGCCAGCGCGTACTGGCTGTTGGCCGCCAGGCGATAAGGCGAGAGGAGCGGGGTGAGGGCCGCCGCGATCACCGCAATGAGGGCCAGCGCGACGATCACGTTGATACGCGCGATCCCTCCCAGCCAGGCGCCGCGGGCGAGGGCTGCCAGCGCATAGCCGCAGGAGTAGATGAGCGCCGCGCCCGCCACGATCAGCGCCCAGACGCGCTCGACGGTGAGGCCGTAGTGCGCCGTGCGTACGCCGAGCGCGTAGATCGCGGTGAGCGAGATGATCACCGTGAGCGGCACCACCAGGCGCAGCGCGAGCGCGATCCAGCGCGGATAGGGACGCTGCACCGTGCCGTCGCGGAAGGCCGCGTTGATGAGCAGCACCATGACCGCGACCAGCCACAGGAGCCACACGGCGCCAATCGCCTTCTGGCCCGTGAAGATCAGTCCCGGCAGCCGCGGCAGCAGCGCCAGGGTGAAGAGCGCGAGCAGCGCCCCGGCCACCAGCGCCAGCCACTTCAGCACGTTGAGGATCTGCTCGAGCACCGCCGCGACCAGCCGGTCGATCGAGCCGATCAGGTGCAGCGCGCAGCCGAAGGCGATGGAGGTGGCCGGATAGACGAACACCGGCTCGCGGAACAGCTCCTGGAAGAAGTCGATCCGCAGCATGTGGAACAGCGATTGCCAGAGAAACAGGATCAGCCAGAAGAGGCCGGTGAAGAGCGCCGCCTCCGCGAGCGTGATCTTGTTGCGCCAGGCGTAGCTGAAGAGCGCGCGGTAGTCGGGCCGCCAGCTGCCGCTCGCCAGGCGCGTCTGCAGGAACGGCAGCACCAGCAGCCACAGTACCGTGAGCTCGAAGGCGAGCGGAAAGCACTCGCCGGTGGAGGCGAAACCCTCACCCGGCTGATCCGCCACCGCCGCTCCGTGGTGCCAGCCGAAGGCGAACCAGCCGACGGCCACGAGCGCCAGCAGCCGCCACAGCAGGCTCCCGCGGGCGTACTCGGCGAGCAGCTGGATGCTCACCGGCACGAATACCGCGACCGCGTACAGTGCGAGGAGCCACGCCGGCTCGGTCGCGGGCCAGACGTGACTGACGATCGCACGGTGCAACCCGTAGAGGGCCCAGCCCTGGACGACCGCCGCGATCAGCATGACCGGCAGGCGGCTGACCGGTTGCACCGCGGCGGCGGCGGGTTGCTGCATGCGGCGTCTCCTCAGCGATACGGCCTGTAGGACTTCTCCTCGACGATGCGCGAGCCGAGCTGCGCGTTGATGCGCTTCTTGATGGCGGCGCGCTCATCGTTGGAGACGTACACCGCGCGGGCGAGGTCGATGAACTCGCGGTCGAAGGTCTGCTTCGCCTCCTTGTCGCGGATGCGGTCCTCGATATCCCACAGCTGCTCGTTGACGTGCTGCAGCGCGTGCTCGTCCTGGGCGAGGCTCGCGGAGGCGCAGCCGCAGTCGCGCCAGGTCGCTTCCAGCAGATCGAGCTCGAGTCTCACGTTGGCGAGCTTGGCGGCATCGAGGATGCGCGCCGCCTTGATACGCAGGATGGTTATCTTGTCGAGCAGCTCGCCCGGCGAGATGGGCACGAGGATGTCTTTCATGGGTGCGATCCTAGCAACTCGTCGATGCGCGCGGTGACTTCGGCCACCTCGATGAGATCCATGACGCCCGGCTCCTCGATCTTGTGTCCCCAGGGGAGCTCGGCGGGCGTGCAGCCGCGGAAGGCGCGCGCCGCGCGCGGGTAGGCATCGACGCACCAGCGGCCCGAGAGATACGGCCCGCTGCGCGCCGGGTTGGTGGCGGCGTACAGCCCGATCACCGGCGTGCCGACCATGGTCGCCATGTGCACGGGACCGGAGTCGGGGCTCACCAGCACCGTGGCGCGCGCGAGCAGCGCGAGGAGCTCGGGGAGGGTGTCCTGGCCGATCTGATTGACCAGCGCGAGCGGTGCGGCCGCCGCGGCGATCGCCGCGCCCATCTGCCGCTCGGCCTCGCTCGGGCCGCCGGCGAGGATCACGCGCATGCGGTGGCGCGAGGCGGCGTGCGCGGCGAGCGCCGCGTAGCGCGCAGCCGCCCAGTTGCGCCGCGCGTGACTCGAGCAGGGGCTGATGACGAGCGTCGGCTGCGCGTCCGGGATCAGCCGTGCGGCGTAGGCACGCGCCGCTGCCGGCAGCGGCAGGTCCCAGCGCAGCAGCCGCTCACGAATGCCGAGAGCGGCGGGGAAGCCGAAGAAGCTGTCCAGCACGTGCTCGCGTGAGCGGTGGGCGATGCGGCTGGTGGTGAACAACCACTGCAGCTCGCGGGCGCGCGCGCGATCGAAGCCGAGCTTCACGTCCGCGGCGACCGCCGCCGCGGCGAGGCTCGCGCGCAGCGCGAGCTGCATGTGCAGCAGCACGTCGAAGCGGCGGCCGGCGAGCTGCGCGCGCAGCGCGCGCCGCGCGCCGAGCCCTGCGCGCTTGTCCACGGTGATAAACTCCACGCCCTCGATGAGACTCATGAGGCGCGCTTCAGTCCGCCCGATGATCCAGGTGAGCTGGGTCGCCGGCCACGCCTGCTGCAGGGTGCGCACGATCGGCACGACGTGGCAGGTATCGCCGATCGCCGACAGCCTCAGGATGCAGACACTGCGCGGCGGTTCGGCGAGGGGCAGCATGTTGGAGTCAGGTCTGTGAGTGGGCGCTGGGCGCTCGGGCCCGAGGTGAAACGCAGCGCCCTCGCGGGCGGCGCCATGCTATATGACGCCTCGCGGGTGAGCAATTTAAGCGCCGAGTGGTTCACGCCGCAATACTGGCAGGCCCTGGGTTCGCTCGAGAGCGTGACGGGCGGGCGCGGCGGCAGCTATTTCCTCGCCGCCGACGGGCGGCGCTACGTGCTGCGTCACTACCGCCGCGGCGGCTTCATGCGGCACCTGTCCGCCGACCGCTACGCGTGGTGGGGCGAGGAGAGCACGCGGCCGTTCGCCGAGTGGCAGCTGACCTACAGCCTGCACCGCGCGGGGCTGCCGGTGCCGGCGCCGGTCGCCGCCCGCTATCAGCGCCGCGGCGCGAGTTACAGCGGCGACATCATCACCGAGCGCCTCGCCACCGTCGGCTCGCTCGGCGAGTGCCTGCGCACCGGGGCGCTCTCGATCCTCACCTGGATCTCCATCGGACGCTGCATCCGCCGCTTCCACGACCTCGGGGTGTGCCACGCGGACCTGAACGTCTACAACATCCTGCTCGCCGAGGACCACGTGTATCTCATCGACTTCGATCGCAGCCAGCTGCGCGGCGGCGGCCTGTGGCGCGATGCCAATCTGGTGCGGCTGCGCCGCTCGCTGGAGAAGCTCACCTGGGGTCTGCCGCCGGAGCGCTTCGCGGAATCCGACTGGCACGGGCTGCTCGATGGCTACGGCCAGTCCGCAGCGCCCGCCGAGCAGCCGGCCATCTGACGACGGGGCGCCAAGGGCTTGCGATTCCTCTATCTCCTCGCCGTCTACCTCACCGCCCCGATCATCTCTGCCGTGCTGCTGTGGCGCGGCATCCGCGATCGCAGCTACTGGCACAACTTCAGCGAGCGCTTCGGTTTCGGCGCGCGCCTCCAGCCGCACGGCGTGTGGCTGCACGCCGTGTCGGTCGGCGAAGTGCAGGCATGCGCGCCGCTCGCCGTAGCGCTCAAGCGGCGGCACCCGCAGCTGCCGCTCACGGTGACGACCTTCACGCCCACGGGCGCGGCCCGGGCGCGCGCGCTCGTCGGCCACATCGCCACGGTGCGTTACGTGCCCTTCGACCTGCCGGGCGCGGTGCGGCGCTTCCTGAAGCGCGTCGAGCCCCGGCTCGCCGTCATCTTCGAGACCGAGCTGTGGCCGAACCTGTATCGCGAGTGCGGCCGGCGGCGCATTCCGCTGGTGCTGGCGAGCGCACGCATCTCCGCACGCTCGCTCGGCCGCTACCGCCGCCTGGGCGCGCTCTTCCGCGACGCGGTCTCGACCGCCACCGTCGTCGCCGCCCAGGGCGAGGGCGATGCCGCGCGCTTCCGCGAGCTCGGCGCCGCGCCGGGCAGCACCCACGTCACCGGCAACCTCAAGTTCGATTTCGAGCTGCCCGAGGGCCTCGCCGATCGCGGGCGGCGGCTGCGCGCGCAGTACGCTCCGGGACGCCCGCTGTGGATAGCGGGCAGCACGCATGAGGGCGAGGAGGCGGCGGTGCTCGAGGCGCAGCGGCGGGTGCGCGCCGCGCATGGCGAGGCGCTGGTAGCGATCGCGCCGCGCCACCCGGCGCGCTTCGCCTCCGTCGCGCAGCTGCTCCGCGAGGCAGGCGTCAGCTTCGTGCGCCGCTCGGACGGCGCGGATGCGCACGGCACGGGTGCCCCCGAGGTGTTGCTGCTCGACTCGCTCGGCGAGCTGCTCGACTTCTACGCCGCCGCCGACGTGGCCTTCGTCGGCGGGAGCCTGGTGCCGGTGGGCGGCCACAACCTGCTCGAGCCCGCAGCCCTCGGCATGGCGGTGCTCACCGGACCGAACAACTTCAACGGCCCGGAGGTGGCGCAGCTGCTGATCTCGCGCGGCGCCGCGCGCGTGGTGCACACCGCCGGGGAGCTCGGCCTCGCCGTGAGCGCGCTGCTTGCCGACCGTGCCGAGCGCGAGCGCATCGGCGCGCTGGGTCGCGACTCGGTGGCGGCGAGCCGCGGCGCGCTCGAGCGGCTGCTCGCGCTGATCGAGCCGTTGCTGTGACCTGCCTGGCCGGCTGCGCTGCAGGCGCAGCGGCAGCTCACGGCTTCGGCGGCGGCGGCGTGCCCGGCGGCGCGGGAACGGTCGGGGCCAGCGTCTCGGGCGTGGCCACCGGCGGCGAGGTCGGTGCGCTCGCGGTCAGCCAGTTGTTGATCGCCGTGAGCTCCGGGCGGGCGAGCGTGCCGGCCGCGACCCGCAGCGTCAGCACGCTGACGATGTAGTCATAGCGCGCGACGGCGTAGTTGGTCTGGGCCTGTACCAGGTTCTTGCGCGCGGTGACGAGGTCGACCGAGGTGCGCGTGCCGACCTCGTAGCCGGCCTCGGTGGCCTTGAGAGCGGTGCGGTTGGACTGCAGCGCCTGGCGCAGCGCCTGCACATGCGCGATGCCGCTGATGACGCCGAGGTAGGCATCCCGCGCCTGGCGCTCGGTGGCGCGCGAGCTCTGCACCACACCCTCCTTGGCGGCGATCCACAGGTACTGCGCCTGGCGCACTTTTGACTGATCGAGACCGCCGGAGAACAGCGGCACGGTGAGCTGCAGGCCGATCTGGCGATCGTTGAAATACGTACCGTAGGCCAGGGATTCGCCCGGGAAGCTGTCGGCGGGCACGGCGGGGAGATTCTCAGAGAGATTCTGGCTCTGGTAGGAGCGCCCGGCCAGGATATCGAGCGTCGGCAGGTGAGCGCCGAAGGCGACGTGCACGTTGTCGCGGGCGATGTCGGCGGCCAGCCGACTCGAGATCAGGGTCGGGTTCTGCTCGAGCGAGATGTTGACCCAGCTGCTCTCATCGGCGGGCTCCGGATTGAGCAGCGGCATGTCGTCGCTCGGCTTGGAGAGCCGGTCGTACTTCTGTCCGGTGATCTCCTGCAGCTGGTCCTCGGCAGTCGCCAGCGCGCGCTTGTCGGCGATCACGGTCGCGGCCGCCGTATCGCGCGCCGCCCTGGCATCCTCCACGTCGGTGATGGCGATGAGCCCGACGTCGAAGCGCTTCTCGGCCTGGTCCTGCTGGCGCGCGATGGCCTCGAGCGCCGCCTGGTCCGCCTCGAGGGTATCCGCGGCGGTCAGTACGTTGAAATAGGCCGTGCCGACACGCAGCACCAGCTGCTGCTCGGCTGCCTGGTAGGTGGCCTCGGCCTGGGCGACCTGGGCGTTGGCCGCCTTGAGCGCCATCCAGTTCGACCAGGAGAACACGTTCTGCCTGAGAGTGAGGCCCCAGGTCCTGGTCGTGGTGTCCACGGCTGCGGAGAAGGGGACGACGATCGGCTGGCCGTTCGCGCCCGTCAGGAAGAACGGCTGCGTGCCGTCGTTGTGGTCGCGGGTGATGGTTGCGGTGCCATTGAGCTGCGGCAGCAGGGCCGCGAGCGCCTGTGGACGCCCCTCGCGGGCCGCGAGGCGGTTGGCGTCCGCCTGGCGGATGACCGGATCGCTCTGCAGGGCGTCCTGGAACACCCCGATGAGATCCTTGCCCTGCGCCGCACCGGCGAGAGCCAGCAGCACGGGCATGACTGCAGCGACACGCTTCATGAGCGTCCCTTCAAAAGCTGAAACGTGCCGGGCGCGGCGCATTCACCAGCGGGTCGATCACCGTCTCAAAGAGGCTCTCCGTCGCCCAGGCAGTCTCGCTCATGCGGCGCACGAGCCGCGCGTCCATCACCGGCGGCTCGCCGACGACGACGAACAGCCGGCCGCCGATCCTCAGCTGCCGCTCGAAACGCGCCTCGTACACCGGCAGGCTGCCGGTGACCGCGATGGCGTCGTAGCGCTCGCCGCTGTCGGCATTCAGGGCGTCGGCGTTGATGACCTCGACGTCGCCCATGCCGAAGGCGCTCAGGTTGCGCGCCGCGAGTGCCGCGAGCTCGGCGAACAGTTCGAGCGAGCGCACCTGCGCGCCGGCGGCGCGCAGACACGCGGTGACGAAGCCCGAGCCGGTGCCCACCTCGAGGATGCGCATGCCGCTCGCCGGCTCGAGCGCCTGCAGCAGGCGGCCGACGACGCTCGGCCGCAGCATGCGCTGCCCCTCGGGCAGCGGCACCTCGGCATCGGCATAGGCCAGGAAGCGCTGTGGCGGCGGTACGAAGCGCTCGCGCGGCACCTGGCGGAGCGTACCGAGCACGCGCTCATCCAGCACCTCCCAGGCGCGCACCTGCTGCTCGACCATCTGTTCGAGGACTTCAGCCGACTGCATTAGGTAACACTCCGGTAACTTCACTTAACCCGAGGAAATGGCCGCAGAACTTACGGGTTTTCCCCGGTTCTGCCAAGCCGCAATGCGACGAGATATGGTGAAATGCCGACGGGGCGAGGCCGCCAGGCGCTATGCTTCGGTTCGCCCGCGCTTCACCGGCACGAGAAGTCAAATCACAGTGCCAGCAGGGGTGCGCGGGGGCGCAAGCGAAGGGCTCGAGAAGTATTCCAGATGTCGATCATCGGGCTGTTATGCCTCCTCTTCGCGCTCATTGCAGCCCTGTTCCTGGTGCTCTATGGGCTGCAGCGGCGTGATCTGAGGAGCGTGGCGCAGCTGTCCCGCGAGCTGCAGCGCGTTGCTATTGGCGGCCGCCTGCCGGGCCGCATCGACCTCGACAGCGACAAGCCGGAGGTCGCCGCCCTGGTCACCGCACTCAATCATCTCCTCACCCGCGCAGCTCCCGTCGAGCAGAACCACGCGCAGGCACCGCGGCTGTTCGCCGATCTCGGCGAGCGTATCCACGAGGCGGTGCTGGTGCACCGCGAGGTGATCCTGTACGCCAACCGCCAGTTCGCGAGCTTCGTCGGCGTCGACCGCGTCGAGCTCATCGGGCGGCGGCTCGCGGACCTCGTGCCGCCGGAATATTCCGAGCTGGTGAGCGAGAACATCCGCCGCCGCCTCGCGGGCGAATCGGCCGCCGAGCGCTACGAGGTCGACATGGTGGGCGTGCAGGGGCAGGTGAGCCGCCTGGAGGTCTCCTCCACGGTGGTCGACTACGACAAGGGCAATGCGCTCCTCATCACCGGCGTCGAGATCATCCCCACGCAGACCACGCCCGCGCTGCGCGTCGCCGCCGAAGGCGCTCCCGCGGCGCAGCAGCTGGCCCTGGCCTCGCTCGTCGAGGCCATCATCGCCACCGATGAGCGCGGCCGCATCAGCTTCATGAACCCGGCCGCCGAGCGCCTCACGGGCATCGAGGCGACGCAGGCCTCCGGCAGGCTCCTCGAGGAGATCGTCAGCCTGGTGGATGAGTCCGACCGGCGGCTGCTGTCCGATCCGGTGCACCAGGCGCTCTCGAGTGGCGTACCGGTGAGCCTCGGGCGGCGCGCGCTGCTGCTGTCGCGCAGCAACGGCAACGAGCGCTCGATCGAGCTGTCGGCATCGCCGATCCGCGGCGACGGCAAGCAAGTGGTTGGCGCGGTGCTGCTGCTGCACGACGTCACGGAGCTGCGCGGACTCGCGCGGCAGATGTCCTATCAGGCCACCCACGATGCGCTCACCGGCCTCGTCAACCGCCGCGAGTTCGAGCGGCGCCTCGAGGAGGGGATCGACGGCGGCCACCGCGGCGACGGGCAGCACGTGCTGTGTTACCTGGACCTGGATCGTTTCAAGCTGGTGAACGACACCAGCGGCCACCTGGCCGGCGACAGCATGCTGCGCGAGGTGGCGAAGCTGCTGCGCGATGCGGTGCGCGACAGCGACACGGTGGCGCGGCTCGGGGGCGATGAGTTCGGCATGCTGCTGATCGGCTGCCCGCTCGACAAGGCGCGGCAGATCGCCGATGACGTGTGCCGCTCGGTCGGCGACTACCGCTTCGTCTGGAAGGACCGCATCTTCAACATCGGTGTGTCCGTCGGACTGGTCGAGATCTCGCGCGAGAGCGGCACGATGGAGGAGCTGATGGCGGCGGCCGACACCGCCTGTTACGTCGCGAAGAAGCAGGGCAGCGGGCGCGTCGCCGTGTACTCGGCGCGCGATGAGGCGCTGGCGCGGCACACCGGCGAGATCCAGTGGCTGCAGCGCCTGCAGGGCGCGCTCAAGGAGAATCGCTTCCAGCTGTATCACCAGACGATCGTGCCCGCGCACGGCAACGACGGCGGGCCTGCGATGGAGGTGCTGCTGCGGCTGCAGGACGAGGCGGGGCACGAGCTGCCGCCGTCGGAGTTCATGCGCGCCGCCGAGCGCTATCGCCTCATGGGACTGGTCGACCGCTGGGTGGTGCAGACGACGCTCGCCGCTCTCGGCCGCGGCGCCATTGTGGTGCAGTCCGACCGGAGCGTCGCCATCAACGTCTCCGGGCAGACGCTCGCCGACGGCCAGTTCCTCGAGTTCGTGGTCGAGTGCCTCGACAGCACCGGCGTCGCGCCAAGCCAGGTGTGCTTCGAGATCACCGAGAGCGCGGTGGTGGCCAACCTCGAGCACGCACGGCGTTTCGTCGGCGTGCTGCACGGCATGGGCTGTCAGTTCGCACTCGATGACTTCGGCTCGGGCGTCGGCTCGTTCTCGAACCTGAAGAACCTGGCGCTCGATTACCTGAAGATCGACGGCTCCTTCATCCGCAACCTGGCGCGCGACACCGTCAATCAGGCGATGGTCACCGCCATGATCAAGCTGGCGCGCACGCTCAACTTCAAGGTGATCGCCGAGCAGGTCGAGGACACCGCCGCGGTCGAGGCGGCGCGCCGCATGGGAGTCGATTTCCTGCAGGGCTATGCGATCTCGCGGCCGCAACCGCTGCAGCTCGCAGTGGCAGCCTAGTCTCATTGGCCAGAATCGCAGGAAGCGATTCTGGCGGACATCACCAGATTGCCGCCGGCGCCGGGGTCCCCAGGAAATCGCGCGTCTTGTTTGCCGACGGAAACTCGCCAGCCGCGGAACGCGATTTCCTGGGGTGGCCCGTAAGGCGTGACTTTCGCCGGCTGCGCAACCGGGGAGAGCCTTCTCGTTGCCGGCGCGTCAGGGCTTAGGTTCGAACCGCAGCGCCACGCCGTTCATGCAATAGCGCTCGCCGGTCGGCTTGGGGCCGTCCGGGAACACGTGGCCGAGGTGGCCGCCGCAGTTGGCGCAGTGCACCTCGGTACGGCGCATGAAGTGACTGCGATCCTCGTTGGTGCCGACGGCGCCCGGCAGGGGCTTGAAGAAGCTCGGCCAGCCCGAGCCGCTGTCGAACTTGGTGTCGGCCGTGAACAGCGGCGTGCCGCAGCCGGCGCAGCGGAACATCCCGGGGCGGTGCTCATCGTTCAGCGGACTCGTGCCGGCGCGCTCCGTGCCGTGCTCGCGCAGCACCCGGAAGGCGTCCGGGTCGAGCTCGCGCCGCCACTCCTCGGGGCTCTTCTCGACCGGGAATTTCTCCTCGGCAGCCATGCCTAGAGCAGCGGCACCAGCAGCAGCGCCACGATGTTGATGATCTTGATGAGCGGATTGATCGCGGGGCCCGCGGTGTCCTTGTAGGGATCGCCGACGGTGTCGCCGGTGACCGCCGCCTTGTGCGCGTCCGATCCCTTGCCGCCGTAGTGGCCTTCCTCGATGTACTTCTTGGCGTTGTCCCAGGCGCCGCCGCCGGTGGTCATCGAGATCGCGACGAAGAGGCCCGTCACGATCGTGCCGATCAGCAGCCCGCCGAGCGCTTTCACGCCGGCCCCCGGGCCCATGAGGATGTTCACCACCACCACCAGCACGACCGGCACCAGGATCGGCAGGAGCGAGGGCACGATCATTTCGCGGATCGCGGCCCGGGTGAGCAGATCGACGGCGCGCGAATAGTCGGGTTTCTCGGCGCCCGACATGATGCCCTTGATCTCGCGGAACTGGCGGCGCACCTCGTTCACCACGGCGCCCGCGGCGCGCCCCACGGCTTCCATGGCCATGGCGCCGAAGAGGTACGGCACCAGGCCGCCGATGAACAGGCCGATGATCACCGCCGGATCCGACAGTGAGAAGGTGACGGCCTTGCCGGCCACCTCGAGGTTGCGGTTGTAGTCGGCGAACAGCACCAATGCCGCGAGCCCCGCCGAGCCGATCGCGTAGCCCTTGGTCACGGCCTTGGTGGTGTTGCCCACGGCATCCAGCGGATCGGTGATGTTGCGAACCTCCTTCGGCAGGCCCGCCATCTCGGCGATGCCGCCGGCGTTGTCGGTGATCGGGCCGTAGGCATCGAGCGCTACGATCATGCCGGTCATCGACAGCATGGCGGTCGCGGCGATGGCGATGCCGTACAGGCCGTGCAGCGTGTACGCGCCCCAGATGGCGAGGCATACCGCGATCACCGGCAGGGCCGTCGATTTCATCGATACGCCGAGGCCGGCGATGATGTTGGTCGCATGACCGGTCTGCGAGGCCGCCGCCACCTTGCGCACCGGGCTGTACTCGGTGGCGGTGTAGTACTCGGTGATCATGATCATCGCGGCCGTGAGGCCCAGCCCGATGAGCGTGCAGCCGAAGAGCGCCGCCGCCGCCGGGCCCGGCACGATCTGCCGGGTGATGTAGTAGAAGAACACCGCCGAGACCAGCGCGGAGACGATCACGCCCTTGTAGAGGGCGTTCATGATCTTGCCGCCCTCGCGCGTCGAGACGAAGAAGGTGCCGATGATCGAGGAAACGATCGAGGCCGCGCCGAGCGCGAGCGGATAGATCACCGCAGCGAAGGCGGCGTCCGCGCCGTGGCGGGCGAACAGCAAGCCGCCGAGCAGCATCGTCGCGACCAGGGTCACCGCGTAGGTCTCGAACAGGTCCGCGGCCATGCCGGCGCAGTCGCCGACGTTGTCGCCGACGTTGTCGGCGATCACCGCCGGGTTGCGCGGGTCGTCCTCGGGGATTCCGGCCTCGACCTTGCCGACCAGGTCGGCGCCGACGTCGGCTCCCTTGGTGAAGATGCCGCCGCCGAGGCGTGCGAAGATCGAGATGAGCGAGCCGCCGAAGGCGAGCCCGACCAGGGCGTGCAGCGCCGGCTCGGGTCCGACGCCGAGCTGGCGCAGCACGGCGTAGTAGCCGGCGACGCCGATCAGCGCGAGTCCCACCACCAGCATGCCGGTGATGGCGCCGCCGCGGAACGCCACGGTGAGGGCCGCGTTGAGGCCGGAGGTGGCCGCCTGTGCGGTGCGCACGTTGGCGCGCACCGAGATGTTCATGCCGATGTAGCCGGTGAGCCCGGAGAGAATCGCCCCGACCGCGAAGCCGCCGGCGGTGGCCCAGTTGAGCCCGAAGCCGATGGCCACGAACAGCACGACGCCGACGATCAGGATGGTGCTGTACTGGCGGTTGAGGTAGGCCTTGGCGCCGGCCTGGATCGCCGCGGCGATCTCCTGCATGCGCGCGTTACCGGCCGGCAGGCGCAGGATGGCCGCCATGGAGAACACGCCGTAGAGCACGGCGAGCACACCGGCGGCGATCGCGATCCACAGCCACACGCTGACATCCATCGGGAAACCTCCCCCAAAAAAGGCCGCGAACTATAGCACGGCGCACTCGCGCGACGCGGTCCGGGGAAGCCTGCGCCGCAGCGCAGCAAAGGCGAGCCTAGAGCTTGAATTCCTCCTGCAGCTTCTTCTTCACCGGCACGCCGCGGATGCGGGCGTAGTCGGGCAGGCCGTTGCGGTAGGGAGGATAGGCCTCGCCCGCGATCAGCGGCTCCAGGTAGCGGCGGCAGGCCTCGCTGATGCCGAGACCGTCGGCGCGCAGATACTCGGGCGGGAGCTTCTTTTCCTTGTTGGCGACGTCGGCGAGCGGCACGTGGCCGATCGTCCAGCGGT
>Ga0335079_10002872_pt1 | contig 19859 bp, 14 predicted proteins | sample Lox_Sample_33_FD_206719 | JGI IMG/M metagenome (GOLD analysis project Ga0335079, IMG submission 206719) | Soil microbial communities from Loxahatchee National Wildlife Refuge, Florida, United States - Lox_Sample_3.3 | ecosystem: Environmental > Terrestrial > Soil > Wetlands | place: USA... | reverse complement strand
ATCAACACCTTGCCGCCGGGCCGCAGGACGCGGCGAAATTCCTCGAAAGTGGTCCGCAGGTCGCTGACGTGCCGGAGGGCGTAGCCCATGGTGAGGAAGTCGAAGGATCCGTCGGGGAATGGCAGCGCCTCGGCGCGGCCGGTGACGAACCGGGCCGGCAGGCGCCGGCGCGCCACCGCCAGCATGCCCTCGCTCGGGTCGACCCCGGTGATGGTCGCCGCGGAGCCCAGAATTCGGGCGGCGGCGAGGGTCATCAAGCCCGTGCCGCAGGCGACGTCCAGCAGCTGCATGCCGGGCCGGAGGCCGTGCCGCTGCTGGGCCCACCGACGGTAGAAGGCGCCCGAGCGCAGGAAGCCCCAGTCGACCACCGCATCGTAGTGCGGCGCCCCGGCGTCGAACAGCTGCTGCACGAAGGCGGGTTTGTCCTCCGGCCGGGCATAGTGGGCGGCAATCACCGGATGGGGGTTCATCGCTGGGATCCGCCGCGGAGGGCGAATGGAAACAACAATCCCGACTCGCGCGGGCGCGCCAAGGAGAAAATCCCGCGCGGCCGGTGCCCGTCCGGGCGGGGTGCGCCATCAGAGGGGCATCACGGTGCCGGCTGGACTGACAGCTGCGCGGCAGCGATCGGCACGCCCGACGATGGTTCCTGTGCGCTCTGTATGGATCAGCCCGCCTTCGCCCTGCGGGCTTCGGCGCGGCACCTTTCGCATCGCGAAAGGTGGTGGCAAGGCCCGGAATCGAACCGGGGACACAAGGATTTTCAGTCCTCTGCTCTACCAACTGAGCTACCTTGCCGGAGCGGAAGGGGCAGCAAAGGAAGGCCCCCGATTGACGTCAATGGGATTCCTCCCACGATAGCGGCACCGCGCCAATGGAAACTGATGGGCAGAAGATCGCGCTCGTGACCGGTGCCAACAAGGGCATCGGCCGGGAGGTCGCGCGCCAGCTGGCGGCCCGGGGCTTTCGCGTCGTGCTCGGCGCGCGCCGGCCGGAGGCCGGGAAGAAAGCGGCCGCGGATCTGGCAGGGGCCAGCGCGGTGGAATTCCTCGAGCTCGACGTCGCCGACGCCGCGAGCGTCGCCCGCGCCGCCCAGGAGCTGGCGAAGCGCATCGACCACCTCGACGTGCTGGTGAACAACGCCGGCATCCTCGCGGACGGCGATGCCTCGATCCAGGACCTGGACCCCGGGGTCGTCCGCCGCACCCTCGAGACGAACACGCTGGGCCCGCTGCGCGTGACCCAGGCGATGCTGCCGCTGCTGCGACGGGCGCCGGGCGGCGCGCGCGTCGTGAATGTTTCCAGCGGCGCCGGCGCGCTCCACGACATGACCGGCTGGGCGCCGGCCTACAGCGTGTCGAAGACCGCGCTCAACGCGGTGACGCGGCAGTTTGCCGACGCCCTGCGCGCGCAGCACATCGCGGTTAACTCGGCCTGCCCGGGCTGGGTGCGCACGGACATGGGCGGCGCCGGCGCCACGCGCTCGGTCGCGGAGGGCGCCGACACCATCGTCTGGCTGGCGGCCGAGGCGCCGCCCTCACTCACCGGCAAGTTCGTCCGCGACCGGAAGACGATTGAGTGGTGAAGGTGCGACTTTCTTCACCACGAATGCACACGAATAGACACGAATGGATGGGTGGCTTGCCGCGGAATTGTGAAATCGTCCGGGGCGCGACCTCACACTCAAATTCGTGCCCATTCGTGTAGATTCGTGGTGAGAAGGAAATCCGACATCCGTCATTTCAATAGCGCCCGCAGGTCGGCGAGGCCAAGTCCGGCCGCGGCCGCTTCGCTCGCCTCGAACACCCCGGCGAGCAGCGCCCGCTTGGCGTCCTGGAGCTGCAGCACCTTCTCCTCGACGGTGCCGGTGCAGATCAGCTTGTAGCTGGTGACGACCCGCGTCTGCCCGATCCGGTGCGCGCGATCGGTGGCCTGGGCCTCGACCGCCGGGTTCCACCACGGGTCGAAATGAATGACAATGTCGGCGCCGGTGAGGTTGAGCCCGGTGCCGCCGGCCTTGAGCGAGAGGAGGAAGACGGGCACGTCGGGCGACTGCTGGAAGCGATCGATCTCCTCCTGCCGGGCGCGGGCGGACATGGCGCCGTCGAGGTAGCAGTACGCCGTGGCCTGCGCGTCGAGTTCGCGGCGCAGCAGGGCGAGCAGCGAGGTGAACTGGGAGAACACCAGCAGCCGGTGGCCGTCGTCGGCCGCCTCGGCGAGCAGCTCCCGGAACGCCTCGAGCTTGGCCGGCACCGGGTCGTCGGCGGGCCAGCCCTCCTCCACCAGCCGCGGGTCGCAGCAGACCTGCCGCAGGCGCAGCAGCTGGGTCAGCAGCGCCAGCCGCAGCCGGCCCTCGGCGGCGCCGGCGGCGGCCAGGGCGTCCAGCTCGCGCTCGCCCTGCTCCTGCCACCGGCGGTAGAGCGCGGCCTGCGCGGGCGGCAGCTCGCAGAACAGCGTCTGCTCGATCTTGGGTGGCAGCTCCGGGGCGACCGCGCCCTTGGTGCGCCGGAGGATGTACGGGGCGGTCTGCGCGCGCAGCCGGTCGTCGTACCAGGCCCGGTCCTCGCCGCGGACGCCGGCCGGCGGTGTGGCGAGGTAGCCGGGCATCAGGAACTCGAACAGCGCGCGCAGGTCGTCGAGGCGGTTCTCGAGCGGCGTGCCGGTGAGGAGGCAGCGGCCGCGGGCGCGGAGGGCGCGCAGCGCCTGCGCGTGCTGGGTGCGCCGGTTCTTGATGTGCTGGGCCTCGTCGCCGATCACGCAGGCGAACTCCAGCGGCGTGAACAGCGCCTGGTCCCGGACAAGCGTGGTGTAGGAGGTGACGACCAGGTCGACTCCGGCGAACGCCGCCGCGGACGCCGCGCGGTCGCCGCCGTGGTGGGCGAGAACCCGTAACTCGGGGGCAAACCGCGCCGCCTCCCGCCGCCAGTTCTCGACCAGCGACGCCGGGCAGACCACCAGGCTGGGGCCGACATTGGGGATCTTTGATTTGGGATCGCGGATTTCTTCCTCGCGGAGCGCGGAGACCAATGCCAGCGCCTCCAGGGTTTTCCCCAGGCCCATTTCGTCGGCGAGGATGCCGGCGAGGTCATGGCGGCGAAGATGCCAGAGCCAGGCGGCGCCGAGGCGCTGGTAGGGGCGGAGCAAGGAATCGAGCGCCGGCGGCACCGGGGCGGGCGCCAGCGCCGAGAGATTGCGCAACGCCGCGCTGCGCTCCCGCCAGGCGGCGGGCGGCTGGAATCCCGGCGCGAGCGATTCGAGCAGCGCGTCGGCCTCCGCCACCCGCGCGCCGGACAGGCGCACGGTGCGCCGGGGGGCGGCGACCGCCCCCGGGTCGTCGGTCAGCCGGCGCTGCGCCTCGGTGAGCTGGGCAAGCACCGCCGGCGGCAGGAGAACGATTGCGTCACCATCCTGGACGTAGCTGCGGGCGCCGGCCAGCGCCGTCAGCACGTCGGCCGCCGGGGCGTGTCCCGCCTGCAGTTCGAGCGTCACGTCGAAGGCGTCGCCCGCGGCGGCCGCCGCGCAGGCCAGGGTGGCGGGACGCAGGTGCGCCGTGTTGTGCTCGAAATTGGCGGTGAACTGCGCCCCGAAGTGCTCGTGCAGGCGCGCCCACTGGGCGGCCAGGAAGTTGAGCGTCTTGTGGCGGTCGCGCAGCCACCAGCGGCGGTTGGACGGCTCGAGGATGAAATCGTGGCGCTGCACCAGGGCGAGGGCCTCGTCGTAGGTCGGGTGGTCCTTGGCCGGCAGGGTCAGCGCGAGGAAGTGCTCGCTGCCGTCGACGGTCAGCGGCGCGGCCGCCGCGGCGGGGCGCGAGCGAGGCTGCGGCGCCCGGGGCGGCGGGGTGGCCGGGGCCGGTTCGGCGGTGGCGGCTGGTTCCGCGAGGTGCTCGCTGACGCCGCCCAGCTCGTCGCCGTGCCACGGCAGCGCCTGGCCGGGGCGGTCGACCCAGAAGAACACCGGCAGGCCGGCGGTATAGAGGATGAGTTCGCGCAATCGGGCGCGGGTGAGCTGGAGGAAGAGCGGCGGCCGGGCCGGCGGTGCCAGCTGGCGCTGCAGCCACGCCGGCAGGTCCGCGGGGGCGGGCGCCGGCGGGCCGGCGGCGAACTCGACCCGGGCCGCGATGGCATCGCGGGCCGCCGCCGCGACCAGATTGGGGGGCAACAGCACCCGGAGCATGAGGCCAAGATTCCGGGCAACACCCTCGACGCGAGGCATTTTTTCGGGAATATTGGCCGTCGCACCGCCTCCTTATCGTTATGGGGTCCGACGCCTTTACGCAATTGGTGGACGCGAACTACGCGCCGCTCTACCGCTTCGCCCTCAGCCTGGCCCGCAACCAGGCGGACGCGTCCGACCTCACGCAGCAGACATTCTTCATCTGGGCGACCAAGGGGCAGAGCTTGCGCGACGCGTCGAAGGCCAAGTCGTGGCTGTTCACCACGCTGTACCGCGAGTTCCTGCGCGGGCGGCGCCGGGATGTGCGGTCCACGGCGCTCGAGGACCTGCCGCCGGACGAGGCGGACCCGCCGGCGCCGGCGGTGGACCTCGTGGCGGCGCTCGATGCGGAGACGGTCGTGGCCGCACTGCAGGAGGTCGACGAGGTGTTCCGCGCGCCGCTGACCCTCTTTTACCTCGAGGAGCTTTCCTATCAGGAGATCGCGGCGGCCCTCGACGTTCCCATCGGCACGGTCATGTCGCGTCTGTCGCGCGGCAAGACCCAGCTGCGCGCCGTCCTCGCGCGGCGCGGCCAGGGAACCCGGGACAACGTCGTGCCCTTTTCAACCCAGCAAGTGCGCAAGGCGCCATGAACAACGAACAGGCAAAATTCATCCTTCGGGCCTACCGTCCCGGCGGCCATGACGCCGGGGACGCGACCTTCGGCGCGGCGGTGGAGCAGGCCCGGCGCGACCCGGCGCTCGGGGTGTGGTTCGCGCGCGAGCAGGCCTTCGATGCCGCGGTGGCGGCCAAGGTGCGGACGGTGGCGCCGCCGGCCGGCCTGCGCGAGGCGATCCTAGCCGGCGCCTGCATGAGCCGTCCGCCGGCCGCCGAGGCGGCGCGTCCGCGGTGGCGCCCAGCCGTCTGGCTGGCAATGGCGGCGGCCGTGGCGGTGCTGCTCTCGGTGGTCTCCGTCCGGTGGTTCCGGAACGCGGGCCCGGGCGCGGCCCCGCTCGACGCGATGGCGCGCTTCGCCCTCGCCGATCCCCTCAGCGCGCACACCGGGCCGCATGCGGACAAGCTCGGGGCGTTCGGCGCCTGGCTGCAGAATCCCGCCAATGCGATCTCGACGATGCCGGACGTGGACCTGGCGCAGCTGAAGGCGGACGACTGCCGCGCGGTGACCATCGCCGGCCATGAGGTCTTCGAAATCTGCTTCCAGCGCGGCGGCGCGTGGTACCATCTCTACCTGGCGCGGGCCGGAGGGGGCAGCGGGGCGCCGGCATTTGAGGAGCAGGCCGGGCGGAGCGTGGTGAGCTGGACCAGCCGCGGGCTGGCCTGTGTGCTGATGACGGGTGGGGGAGCGGACGCGCTGCGGCACATCCTCTGAGCGGCGGCCGCGGACCGCGATGGACACGCGGCCCGCCGGCTGCCAACAATGCCCCGGTGAAGCGCCGCGTACGCTGCCTGATCACGGCGGGGCCGACCCGCGAGCACCTCGACCCGGTGCGGTTCCTCAGCAACGGCTCGAGCGGGCGCATGGGTTACGCGCTGGCGGCCGCAGCGGTGCGGCGCGGCTGGCTGGTGGACCTCGTCTCGGGCCCGGTGGCGCTGCGGCCGCCGGCCGGCGCGGCGGTGCACCCGGTGGGGTCGGCGGCGGAGATGCTCGCGGCGTGCGCGCAGCGCTTCGCGGGCTGCGACGTGTTCATCGCCGTGGCGGCGGTCGCGGATTACCGTCCCAGGAAGCGCGCACCCCGGAAGGGGCGGAAGCGGCGCGGGCCGTGGCGGCTCGAGCTGGTGCCGACGGTCGATATTCTGAAGACGCTGGCGGCGCGCAAGCGGCCGGGCCAGGTCGTGGTGGGGTTTGCCGCCGAGACGCATGCGCTCGCGGCCTCGGCGCGGCGCAAGCTGGCGGCGAAGAATCTGGACTGGATCGTGGCCAACGACGTGAGCCGGCCGGGGCTGGGCATGGGCGTGGCGCGCAACGCGGTGGTGCTGCTGGGACGCGGACAGCCGGCGCGCCGCTTCGGGCCGGCGCCGAAGGCGGCGGTGGCGGAGTTCATCCTGCGCCACGTCGCGGCGACTTGTTCCATCTAAATCTCCGCGGTGGTAAAAAGCCGGCGGATTTTCGCCGGTAAAAATGATGTGGGTCGCGAACCCGCGGGAACCCGCGGGGTCTACCGGCCCGTGCAATTCACCCAACCGCGAACGTAAAAGGTAAAATCCCGCGCCAATTTGGCGTTGTGAACAAATACCCCTTTACACGCCCTCCCCCCATAGCATCTATCCGCCGCCAATTTTAGGACCTATGGACAAACCAACACATCACCTGCGGCATGCCTTCCTTCTCCTGGTGACTCTCGCCCTGGCGTCGGCCTCGGCGTGGGCGTCGGAGCGCTGGGAGACGCTGCAAGCGATCAACTGGGTGGAGAATCCGCGCAACAGCACGCGCGTCGGCCCGCACGGCGAGCTCGGGCCCTACCAGTTCCGGTATGCCACCTGGCGGATGTACACACGGAAGCCGTTCGCCCTCGCGGTGCAGCGCGAGACATCCGACGAGGTCGCGATCAAGCATTACGAGTGGCTCAAGCGCGGGCTGGAGAGCGGCGGCGTCGCCGCCACGCCCTACAATATCGCGCTGGCCTGGAACGCCGGCCTCGACCAGGTGGTGAACGGACGCGCGCCGGCGTCGGCCTACAATTACGCGCAGCAGGTCAGCAACCTCGTCGTGCGGCTCGAACGCCAGCTCGCCAGCTCGCCGTAGCCGGCTCCCGGGGGCGGGAGGAGACTAGACCGGCAGGGTGCCCTGGGTCGGCGGCCGCGACCGCTGCCGGGCCTCCTCCTCGGGCGTCGTGTTGAGGTGGCGCGGCGGACGGGCGACCCGCTCGGCCACCGCCGCCTCGCGCGCGGCCACGATGCGGTCCGCGATCTCGCCGATCTGCAGGCGGAACCAGTTCGAGGTGTCGGTGCCCTCCCGGTAGTCGGCCTGGCCGTAATGGTCGATGCGGTCGGCGCGGCGCAGCTGGTCGTTCTGCTTGAATTCGTCGGGGCGCCCGGGGTTGTAGACGCCGAAGGTCTTGCCGCCGCGCTCCAGCACGAGGGAGAAGCACGGGATGTCGCTCGGACCGTCGGCGACGTAGATCATGTGCTCGAACGGGATCCGCCGGTCCTCCACGGGGATCCGCGCGTTGACGTCGAGGGCGGGGTTCTTGTTCGTGCCCTTGTTGATCTCGAACAGCGCGCGGGTCTTGGTGGTGTTGTCGATCATCATCCCGATCTGCGCGATCTCCGCCTCGGCGGTGAGGTCAAACTCCTTCTGCTGGAGAAAGCCCGGCTGGAGGGGGTTCTCGATGAACTCGCAGCCCCAGATGCCCTCGACGAACGGCGCCACCGCGCTGCCGCGGATCATCTCGGCCAAGCCCGTGCTCACGATGTAATGCTCGAGCTGGATCTCGTGCTTCCGGTGCTCGGGCTTCTCGCGGACGAATCCCTTGCAGCGGGCGAAAAATTCGGGGAGGCCGGGGTAGAGCTGGAGCTCGGCGCCGAGCTGCCGGAGGAGCCGGTTGTTCAGTTTCGGCATCTGGCCGGCGATCACGTAGGTGAGGAGGTGGTTGAGGTAGCTGATCTCGCCGGAGATGCGGTAGCCGCGCCGCGCGTATTGCTCCACCAGCCGGTTGGTCTCCGCCCAGAAGCGCGCCTCGTCGATCCCGAAGTGCCGGAACAGCGGCCCCTGCATGTAGCCGGGAATAAGAGTCTTGTCGAAGTCCCAGATGCAGGCGATGATGTTCTGCGTGAAGAGCGTGGTGGCCATGGCTGATCGTCACCTCTAGGCGGCTGGCGCCGCCGTGCGACCGGCTGTAACCAAGCCGCAGAGCGCGGCGGGTGCAATTCGCAAATCTCACCGCCTCCCGTACTTCCCCGTTTCATGGACCTTGTGCCCGACATCGCTCCCTTCCAGCGGCGCCTTGACGAATGCAACGCGCAGATGGCGGAGCCGTCATTCTACGCCAACTCGCGCCGCGCCGCGGACGTGACGCGCGAGCAGCAGAAGCTGGCCCGCCTCGTGGCCGACCACGCCGCGCTGGCGAAACTGGACCGCGAGCTGGCCGAGGCGCAGGCGCTGGCCCGGGACCCGGCCGGCGACGCCGCCATGAAGGAGCTCGCGGCGCAGGAGCTGCCGGTGCTGGCGCAGCGCGCCGCCGCGCTGCGCGAGGCGGTGCTGCTCGCCATGATCCCGCCGGAGCCGACCGACTCGCGCAACACGGTGATGGAGATCCGGGCCGGCACCGGCGGCGAGGAGGCGGCGCTCTTCGCCGGCGAGCTCGCCCGGATGTACCAGAAATACGCCGAGGCGTGCGGGTGGAAGATCGATCCCATGGGCAGCAGCGTGAGCGAACGCGGCGGCTTCCGCGAGGTGAGCTTCCTCGTGAGCGGACAGGAGGTCTACCGGCGGCTCAAGTTCGAGAGCGGCGTCCACCGGGTGCAGCGCGTGCCGGTCACGGAGGCCAGCGGGCGCATCCACACCTCGACCGTCACGGTCGCCGTGCTGCCCGAGGCCGAGGAGGTCGACGTGCAGATCGACCCGCAGGAGCTCGAGATCACGGTGCAGCGCGCGAGCGGCCCCGGCGGCCAGGGCGTGAACACCACCGATTCGGCGGTGCGCATCGTGCACAAGCCGACCGGCATGGTGGTCTACTGCGCCGACGGCCGTTCCCAGCAGAAGAACAAGGCCAGCGCGATGGCCGTCCTCCGCTCGCGCCTGCTCCAGCGGAAGGAGGACGAGGAGCGGGCGAAGTACGCCGCCCGGCGGCGCAGCCAGATCGGGACCGGCGACCGCTCGGAGCGCATCCGCACCTACAATTTTCCCCAGAACCGCGTCACCGATCACCGCATCGGCCTGACGCTGCACAATCTTCCCCAAGTGATGGAGGGGGGCATCGAGCCGCTCGTCGCGGCCCTGCAGAAGGCCGACTACGAGGAGAAGCTCGCCGCGCTCGCCGGCGGGGACTCCCCGCCGCGCCGGGCGGACCCGGCGGACGCGTGAGCCCATGGGAACCCGGACCGACGACGCGAGTCCCTGCACTCCGGCGCCGCGGCCCGTGGCGGGCGCGCGCCGGTTGCCCACCCGCGTCCACTCCATGCATCGATTCTCCCCGGCGCCTTCCGGCTCCGGCCGGCGCCGCGCGCGGCTGCGGGCCGGCGTGACGCTCGCGGCCCTGGGTCTGGCGGCCGGAGGGCTGCGGGCCGCGCCCCCGGCGGCCGGGTCGGCGCCGGAGGCGGCCGGGGTGGTCCGCCTGCCGCCGTATGAGCTGGACGCGGTTGAGCCGCCCTGGGCCGTGGACAACCGGACCGGGCTGACCTCGATCCTCCTGCCGCCAGCGGACGCGATGACGACCATGGCCGACGCCCTGCGCGCGTACCCCGGCGTGCATGTCGACCAGCCCGGAGGCCCCGGCGGGCGCTCGTCGCTCTACCTGCGCGGGGGCGAGGAGAACTACACCATCGTGCTGTTGGACGGCGTGCCGGTGAACAACGGGACGGACTCGCGGGGCGGCGGCTTTGATTTCGGCACGCTGGACGCGAATGAGTTTCCCGCGGTGGAGATCGTCCGCGGGCCGGTGTCCGCCCGCTACGGACCGGAAGCGCTCGCCGGAGTGATCAAGCTGACCAGCGACGTCCTCGGGCCGCCGGGCGGATCGGTCGCCGGCGCCGGCGCCGGCACCCGGGGCCAGGCGATGGCTTACGCGGAGACGAGCGTCCGGCAGGACGACACGACCGTGGCGGCGTCCTTTCACTGGTCGGAGGACGGCCGCCGGGCGGACGGCAATTTCGCGCGGCATGAGGCGGTCGCGGCCGGCGCCTCCGGACAGAGCCGAAGTTTGGAGTGGCGGGCGTCGGTGCGCCATGACTGGACGGAAAGCGCGTCGTTTCCGGACGACAGCGGGGGTCCGCAGTTTGCCGTGTTGCGGGCGCTGGAGGAGCGCTGGGGAAGCACGACGACGGCGGATTTGGAGGTGCTGTCACCGGAGGCGCGGTCGTCCGGAGTCAAATGGCGGCTGCGCACGTGGGGCGCCTGGCTGCACGCCCACGACGATGCCCCGGCGGTGGCCCCGGGCGTGCGCGATCCGGCCGGTCTGCCCGCCAGCCTCGAGGCCACGACTCTGCAGCGCGTCGGTTTCGCCGCCGAGGGTGCGGTGGAGGCCGGCGCCGACGGCACGCTCGCGATGGGCCTTGACGGGCAGTCGGAGGACGGGCGGAGCAACGCCGCGCTCGTCTACGGGCCGTTCGCCTTTCCCGCGTCCTTCGCCGCGATGCGCAATCGCGTCGGCGCCTTTGGCGAGTACACCTGGCGGCCGGCGGCCGGATGGCTGGTCGAGCCGAGCCTGCGGGTGGACGAATACCGCCAGGCCGGCGCTCGCCTCACCCCGCGGCTGGGCGTCCGCGTGCCGCTCGCGGCCAGCACGGTGTTGCGCCTGAACGCCGGGACGGGGTTCAAGCCGCCGAGCTTTTATGCCCTGTCGAATCCGCTGGTGGGCAACCCCGCGCTGCGCCCCGAGAAGGCGCAGACCGCGGATGCGGGAATCGAGCGCCTGTTCGGCTCCCGCGGCACGCTTGATCTCGGGTTTTTTTCCAGCCGCTTCCGGGACGGCATCGATTTCGATCCCGGGCCGCCGCCGCGGCTGGTGAACCGCAGCCAGATCCGCAGCGACGGGCTGGAGGCCTCGGTGCGCTGGAAGGCCGGTGACACGCTGGAGCTCGGAGGCACGGGCACCTACGCGGACGCGCGGAGCGAGCCGGGTGGCGGGCGCCTGCGGGGGCGGCCACGCACCGAGGGCTCGGTGCACGTGGCATGGACGCCGGTCAAGACGCTGGCCATCGCGGCGTCGCTGGTGGCCGTGGGCCAGGTGCTGGATTCGTCGGTGCCCACCGGCGATATCCTGCTCCCGGACTGGCACCGGCTGGATCTCTCGGCGCGGTTGCAATTGCGCCCCGGGGTCAGCGTGCTCGCGGCGGTGGAGAACGCACTCGACGAACGGTACGATGAGGCGGTGGGTGTGCCCTCGCCGGGCGTGCGCTGGCGCGCCGGCATCTCGGCGCGGTTCTGAAGCGCGCAGCGGCGGGGAAGAACCTTTACGGGACCCGGCCGCCCGTTACGCTCGTGGCTCGCGCCGCATGCTCACCCTCCTCGAGCTCATCACCCGCACCACCGAGTTTCTCGCGGGCAAGGGGGTGGAGAGTCCGCGGCTCAACGCCGAGCTGCTCGTCGGTCATGTGCTCGGGCTGCCGCGGATGCAGCTCTACCTGCAGTTCGAGCGGCCGCTGACCGAGCCGGAGCTCGCGAGGCTGCGGCCGCTGGTGAAGCGCCGCGGCGCCCGCGAGCCCCTGCAATATGTCCTCGGCGAGACGGAGTTCTTCCACGTCAAGCTGCGGGTCGACCGCCGCGCGCTGATTCCGCGCCCGGAGACCGAGCTGCTGTGCGAACTCATCACCCAGCAGCTGCCGGCGCCGCCAGCGACGATCCTGGACCTGGGCACGGGGGGCGGGGCCATCGCGCTCGCGCTGGCGGCGTTCTATCCGGCCGCGGCCGTCACGGCGCTGGATGCCAGCGCCGACGCCCTGGCCCTGGCGCAGGAGAACGCCGCGGCCCTCGGCCTGGCGGCGCGCGTGCGGTTCCTGCGTTCGGACTGGTTCGCAGCGCTTGAACCGGCCGCGCGGTTTGAACTCATCGCCGCCAACCCGCCTTATTTGTCCGACGCGGAGCTGGCTGCGGCGGCGCCCGAGGTGCGCGAGCATGAGCCCCGCGCCGCGCTGGCGGCCGGGGAGGGCGGGGTGGCGGAATTGCGCCGCATCATCGCGGCGGCGCCCGGGTTCCTCGCACCCGGCGGCCTCCTGGCGCTGGAGACCGGCGTGAACCAGCACGAGACCCTGCGCGCGGCTGCGGCCGCCGCCGGGTTGGCGCGGGCCGAGTCGAGGCGCGATCTGAGCGACCGCGATCGCTACCTGCTCGCCGGGCGCGCCTGAAGCGGCGTGCCGGCCGGGGTCATCCGCTCTTCGCGACCTGGATGGTCAGCGGCGCGGCGCCGTCGGCCCAGTACTGCGGATTCTTGGACAGGGACAGCGCGTCGGACAGAACCCGCAGGCTTTCGCGCAGCGGAATGTCGACCGCCGTGATCCCGGCGTCGTCGTCGGTGCTCAGGGCATCGCTGTCGTCGTCGTCCGGATTGTCCGCCGCCGGTTTGGGGGCGGCCGCGGGCTTGGGCGGGGGCGGCACGAGCGTGAATTCCTGGTACGGATAATCGTTCTTCGCCAGCTTTTCGCGTTCCGTGTCGATCATCTTCTTGAACGCGTCATCGGTTACCTTCTGGTGCTCGCGGTCGACGAGGTTGAGCGAAATCTCCTTCATGGCCTGCTTCGCCTTGAACCAGTCGATGTTCTTCCGGAGGAGGGCGAATTCCTCCAGGTGCTCGAGGCGGAACTGGCTGGCCTCGCGCAGCGGGAGGAGCACCTTCGGGTCGAGCGGGTGCCCGGCGAACTTGGCGGAGGGGATCTCGTCCCAGATCAGGGCGTGGGGCAGGTCGGACTCGCCGATCGGCATGTAGTCGTCGACCGACGGCAGGATGATGTCGGGGGTCACGCCCTTGTTCTGCGTCGAGGCGCCGTTGGGGAGGTAGAACTTCTGGATCGTGAGCTTGGCGGCACCGGTCTTCTCGGTGTCGGGAAGCATCGCGAGCATGCGGTTGACGTTCTTCATCTCCACCACCGTCTGGACCGAGCCCTTGCCGTGCGTGGAACTGTCCCCGATGACGATGGCGCGCCCGTAGTTCTGCAGCGCGCCGGCCACGATCTCGGAGGCGGAGGCGCTGAAGCGCGAGGTCAGCACCGCCATCGGTCCGGTGTAGCTGATCTTGGAGTCGTCGTCATCGTCGACCTGGATCTCGCCGCTGAACGACTTCACCTGGACGACCGGGCCCTTGTTGATGAACAGGCCGGTGAGGTTGATGGCCTCGGAGAGGAGCCCGCCGCCGTTGTTGCGCAGGTCGAGTACCAGCCCCTTGATGCCGGCCGCTTCGAGGCGGGTGAGGAGTTCCGCGACGTCCTGCGTGGCGCTGGCGTGCGCCTCGTTGGCGTCGGCGTCGTCCTCATCGCCGGAGAGGCCGTAGAAGGACGGCAGGGTGATGACGCCGATCGGGACGGCTTCGCCGCCGGGGCCGGGCACCTGATAGATGGCGGCGCGGGCGCGCGCGGAATTGAGCTTCACCACGTCGCGGGTGAGGGCGATGTCTTTGTGGACGGACTCATCGGTCACGCCGGCAGGGATGACGGTCAGCCGGACCTTGGTGCCCTTCTCGCCGCGGATCAGGTCGACGACCTTGCGCAGCTTCAACCCGATCAGATCGACGGTCTCGCCGCCGGCGGGCGTCACGGCGACAATCTTGTCATTCACGTGGAGCTGCTTGCTCAGGTCGGCGGGGCCGCCCGGGATCAGCTCCTTGATGACGATCTGGTCGTCCTCCTTGCCGAGGAGCGCGCCGATGCCGACGAGCGAGAGCCGCATCTGGATGCCGAAGTCCTCGTAGGTTTCGGCCGAAAAGTAGGTGGAATGCGGATCGAAGAGGTTGGCGAGCGAGGTGAGGAAGATCTCGGCGACCTCGTCGGTGTCGGTGTCGGCGAGGTTCTTGAGCAGGCGCTCGTAGCGGTGGTGGACGTCCTGCTTCGCCTGCACCAGGGTCTTCTTGTCGAGCAGCTCCTGCAGCAGCTCGAACTTGAGCCGGCGGTGCCAGAGGTCGTTGGCCTCGGCCTCGGTGGCGGGCCACGCGCTCTTCGTCCGGTCGATGGGGAAGGTCTCGTGGGTGGTGAAATCGAAGTCCTTGTTCAGGTCGTCGAAGATCCAGTTGACGCGGTTTTCGACCCGCTTCTCGTACTGGACGTAGATGTCGAAGGCGGAGTCGAGCCGGCCGAGGGTGCGGAGGGTGTAGTACAATCCGGCGCCGGAGGCATAGCGGCGGGTGAACGCCTCCTGGTCCGTGGTGAGGAAGAACATCCGGTTGGGATCCAGGTCGGCCATGTAGTCGTGGATCAGGTCCCCGCCGAGCTTGTCCTTGGGCTCGCGGTTCACCGCCTCGTGGTTGAAGTTCACCTGTTCGAGGAGCTCGACCATCGTGCTCACCTCGGTGGCGAGCGTGTGCGAGGTCTCGAAGTTGCGCTCCGGCAGGGCGCGGCCGGTGGCGAGGAACGCCAGCGACAGGGCCGCCACCGCCACGGGGCGGCGCAGCCGGGGCGCCAGGGAAAGGAGGGAAATCATGGGACTATGAGATGGGTCTGCCGACAAAAGGTTTCACGAAGAACCCGCCAAGCCAAGGAGCCATACAAAAGCACAAAGCCGGCTGGCTTCAAGGCTGTTGCGACGGAACCGCCCCCGGGGGCAGCAGCGGGAGCACCCGCGCGCGGGTTTCGGCCAGCCGGCGGCAGTATTCGCCCCAGAAGGCCGCCTCGTCGGGGAAGCCCAGCCAGCGGGCGAGGGGGGTGCGTTCGGCGGTCGTGGCGCCGAGCACGCTGACCGCGGTGTTGGCGTCGCGCCGGAGCAGAATCTCGATGCGTTTAACAAAATCGTAATTGAGCAGCAGACGCTGGGCGGGGCCCGCCGGAATCAAGCCGGCCGTGGCGAGGGCGCGCAGGCCCTGGCGCGTGCCGGGTTGGCGGAGTTCCGGATGGGCGCCGCCGTGGCGCAGCTGCAGCAACTGGACCAGGAACTCGAAGTCGACGAGGCCCCCGGCGCCGGCCTTGAACGCGCGCTCCGGCGGCGCCACCGCGTCGCGTTCGCGCTCGATCCGGCCGCGCATCGCCCACAGGGTCGCGGCCTCGGCCTCCGTCAGCGGCGCGCGGTAAAGGAGATCGTCCCGCAGGGCCTGGAATTGCGGCGCAAGGCGCGGGTTGCCGCCGACCACCCGGGCCCGGGTGAGCAGCTGGCGTTCCCAGGCCTGGCCCGAGCCGCCGGCGGCGTGGTAGGCGCGCAGGATCGCAGGGGTGGTCGCGAGCGGGCCGGCGTCGCCGTGCGGCCGCAGCCGGAAATCGAGCTTGAAGGCCGGGCCCAGCGGGCCGCCGTGATGAAGCACCTGCTGGAGTTCGCGCACGGCCGCCTCGGCGGCGGGCTCCCCGTCCGGGCCGACGAACAGCAGGTCGAGGTCGGAGCCGAACGTCAGCTCGGCGCCGCCGTACTTGCCGAGGGCGACAAGCAGCAGCCGGCCCGCCGGATCGAGCCGGCGCAGGGTGCGCAGCAGCACGGCGTCCGCCAGCCGCGAGAGCCCGGTCTCGACGTCCTCGACGGTAAACAGCCCGAGGAGCTCGCCGATCGCGTGGCGGACCTGCTCGGCCCGGATGTAGAGCCAGAGCCAGTCCGCGGAGTCCTGGCCGGCGGCGAGCTCGGCGGCGAGCGCGGCCGCGTCCTTGCGCTGGCGGAGGACCTCGGGGCGCAGGACCTCCTCGAGGATTTCGGGATGCGCGCCGAGCAGCTCGCAGATGAACGCGCTGCGGTCGAAGAGCAGGGCGAGCACGCGGAAGAATTGCGGGTTGGCCGCGCAGCTGTTGAAGAACTGCTGGCGGGTGCCGTAGCGCTCGGCGAACCGGGCGATGCGGCGCAGGGTCGGCACCGGCTGGGCGAGGGCGGGCAGGATCGTGTCGAGCGAATCGGCCAGGTGCTGGAACCGCACCACCAGTTCGCGGTTCACCTGGTGGCCGCGGTCGCCGCAGACGAACAGGCGCACCTCGTGGGCGGCGTCAGGCTCCGGGCCGAACCAGCGCCGCAGCCGGTCGCGGACCGCCGGGGGGGTGCGCGCGGACGAGAAGAACTCCCACCATTTCTGGAAGGCGTCGTCGCCCGATTCACCGCGGAACAGGCCGTCGTAGATGTGGCGGACGCGCATGCGCACCGCCTCGAGGCGCTCCTTGAACTCGGCCGGCGCGGCGAAGCCCACGGTGCGGGCGATGGCCGCCAGCTCGGCGGCGTCGGCCGGCAGCGCGTGCACCTGGTGCTCCTCGCGCATCTGGATCGCATGCTCGACCCGGCGCAGCAGCCAGTAGGCCTCCTCGAGAAAGCGCGCCTCCCCCACGCGCATGAGGCCGTAGCGGGCCAGCTGGTCGAGCGCCGCGGTCGTGGCGTGGGTTTGCAGGAAGGGATAGCGCCCGGCGTGCAGCAGCTGGAACGCCTGGGCGATGAACTCGATCTCGCGGATCCCGCCCCGGCCCAGCTTGACGTCGCGGGTGAGCGTCCGGGAGCCGACGACCTCCTGCTCCGTCCGGGTCTTCATCGCCGCGACCTCGGCCAGCAGCGAGGGCGGCGGGTGGCGCGGGTAGCGGAACGCGTGCAGGTTCTCGAGCAGCTCCTCGCCGAGGGCGAGATCGCCGGCGACCGGGCGCGCCTTGATCAGCGCCATGCGCTCCCAGGTCTGACCGGCCGCGGCGTAGTAGTGCTCGAGGCTCGCGAGCGAGCGGACCAGCGGGCCGTAGGTGCCTTCCGGCCGCAGGCGCACGTCGACGCGGAAGAGGAAGCCGTCGGCGGTCTGCGCCTGGAGCATGCCGGTGGCGGCTTCCGCCACCTTGGTGAAGAACTCGACGTTGGAGAACGCGGCGGGCTGTCCGTTGCGCCGGCAGTGGCCCTCGCCCTCGTAGAGGTAGAGCAGGTCGATGTCGGAGGAGAAGTTCAGCTCCTGGCCGCCCAGCTTGCCCAGGCCGAGCACGCCGAAGCGCGCCGGCCGGTCGAGCTCGTCGTCCCAGGGCTCGCCGCACCGCTCGCCCCACTGGCGGCGGGCGAGATGCAGGCATTCGCGCAGGCAGAACTCACCCAGGCGCGTCAGCTCCTCGACGGTCACGGGGGTGGGGGCGAGTCCGTTCACGTCGCGGTAGGCGATGCGCAGGGTCATCTGGCGCCGCCAGCGGCGCAGCGCGCCGAGCATGGCCTCATCGCCGGCGTCCGGCGGGAGGGCGGCGGCGAATGCGCGCCACTCGTCCCGCAGCGCCTGGTAACGGAAATCGGTGTCGCGGTTCTGCGCCTGCTCGAGCCAGAGGCAGTAATCCGGCTGCTGGCGCAGCATCTGCGCGTAGAGCGGGCTGGCGTCGGCCAGGCGCTCGAGGCGGGTCCAGGCGTCGGGCGGCAGGGCGTCGGCCGCCCAGCCGGGGTGCTCCTGCGCGAGGGCCTCGCGGAAGCCTCCGGGCGGGGCGGGCCGGGGCGGCGTGCTCACGGCACAGGAAACTCAGCGATGGCTGAGGACGTCGCGCGCCTCGTCGAGCAGGCGCTTCTCCTCGTCGGTCAGCGCGCCGAAGCCGTCGCTGTTGATCTTGTCGAGGATGCGGTCCACCTCCGCGCGCAGGTCGTCGCGGTTGGTCAGGTTGAGGGTGAAGCGGGCGGCGGGGGCCGGTTTGCGGCGGCGCAGCCAGCGGGGCAGTTCGAGGCGGGCGGCGGGCGCCCCGAACGGATCGACCTGGCCGGCGAGGCGATAGTAGCCGTAGGCGGTCAGCATGGCGGCCAGGTCGGCGAGGTGGCCGTTCCACAGGGGCGATGGCCGGCCCGTGGCTTCGAAGAACAGGAAGCCGACGAGGTCGAGCGTGATCCAGAACCAGCAGAAAAACTTCGGCTTCATCGTCACGGGCACGATGAAGAAGGCGAGGAAGGTGACTTGCTCGTTGGCGTGGTAGCAGCAATAGAGCGCGAAGAGGCCGGCCAGCGTGGCCACCGGGCCGAACAGCGGCCAGTCGACGCCCAGGGCGTAGGCCGCGCACCACGCCGCGGCGCCGGCGCCGATGAAGGCGGCGTAGAGCCAGGCGAGGCGCCGGGTGCCGATCAGCCCGCGCAGGTCGCCGCCGAAAAAATACAGCCCGAGCAGGTTGAATATTAGTCCGAATACTCCGCCGGTGTAGCCGGCCGTGTTCTGCAGGAAGTTGTAGGTGACCAGCGTCCACAGCCGGCGTCCGTGCAGCACGAACCCGGGCGAGAGGGCGAACCAGTCGTAGTACCAGAGGTTCTGCCGCAGCCACCGCTCCACGACCAGCTGCAGGACGTAGAGCGCGATGAAGATGATCATCAGCCACTTCACCGGGTCGAACGGCGACTCGGAGCGGGTTTCCCGCATGTAGGGGCGGTCGGACAGCATGCGAGCGGAAATTAGGAGCAGCCGCCGACAAACTCAAGTCCCTGCACCGGCGCCGCGGGCGGCGGCGGGGGGCCGCCGGCGGCGAAACGGCCCCCGGGCCGCTTCCGAGGGGATACCCTTGACAGCCCCCGGCATTCGTTTTTGTTCGCCCTTCATCATGGCCAACAAAGCAGACAAGTGGGAAATCAACGCGGCCGGCAAGTTCTACGTCGACCAGCAGTGCATCGACTGCGATCTGTGCCGCGAGACGGCCCCGGGCTTCTTCACCCGCTCCGAAGAAGGTGGCTATTCCTATGTGAGCAAGCAGCCGACGACGGAGGAGGAGATTGCCTCCTGCATGGAAGCGCTGGAAGGCTGCCCGGTCGAGGCGATCGGAAACGACGGCGACCAGTAATCCCGACCGGACGCCGGCCGGATTCCCCCGGGTTTTCACCCAATGAGAATTCGTTTTGGTGTCTGCGGTCCCAGATGGTTAACCATGCCTTCAGCTAAGCTTAACCGTCCACAGTCCCTGCGCTCGAATGTGCCTGAATCGACACCGCGCCGGCGCGGGAGGCCGCTGCTCGGAGCGATCCTCTTGCTGGCGGCGGCGTCCATGGCCGCGGCCGACGATTCATCGCCGGTGCCACTGCCGGCGTTCACGGTCTATTCGCCCCGGGTGGCGCTGCAGGAGCCGGCGGATTCGTTCGCGATGCCCGTGACCGCGCTGCGTTTCGAGCCCCTGGTCGATGTCGAGGCGCGCAACCTGGCCGAGGCGCAGGCCGATGTCACCATTCGCGGCGGCATCTTCGAAAACACCGGCTTCCGCATCGGCGGGACCGATCTCTTCGATCCCCAGACCGGCCACTACTTCGCCGAGCTCCCGGTGGCGCCGGCCATGCTGTCCGCACCGCGCGTTCTGACGGGCGTCGACAACTCGCTGGACGGCTTCAATGCCGCCGTGGGGACGGTCGCCTACGACTGGCAGCGCATCCAGCCGCGGGGCGAAATGGATTTGAGCGCCGGCGAGTACCGGTCGTACCGCGCCAGCCTCTACGAGGGCGTGGTGGCCGACGCGCCCGTGGCGGGGGGCACGCTGGCGTCGGACGCGGAGGTGTCCCGCTCCACTTCCGACGGATCGGTGCCGTTCGGCGACCACCGGTTCCAGCGCTACAATTTCCGGCTGCAACTGTCCGGCGGCGGCGCGCAGACCGATCTATTCTACGGTTATCAGGCGAAGTTCTTCGGGTGGCCCAACCTCTACACGCCGTTCAACTCCGACGAATCGGAGAATCTCGAGACGGTGCTCGTGGCTCTCCACCACCGCCGGCAGTGGGACGCGGGAGACTGGTTCGAGGCGGGGACGTTCTGGCGGCGCAACAAGGACGACTATGCGTTCAACCGCTTTGCCCCGCTCGGCCCGGTGCATCCGTTCCAGCACACGACTTGGGTCGAGGGGGCGTCGGCCTCGGGGCACGCCGACTTCGGAGCGGTGGCGCTCGGCTACGACGACGAGGTGCTCGCCGACGACCTCAAGTCCACGTCGCTCATCTACGGGCGGTTTCACACGCGCAGCTACGTCAA
>Ga0335079_10002871_pt1 | contig 19859 bp, 22 predicted proteins | sample Lox_Sample_33_FD_206719 | JGI IMG/M metagenome (GOLD analysis project Ga0335079, IMG submission 206719) | Soil microbial communities from Loxahatchee National Wildlife Refuge, Florida, United States - Lox_Sample_3.3 | ecosystem: Environmental > Terrestrial > Soil > Wetlands | place: USA... | reverse complement strand
CCCGCGTAGCACTGCTGGCTACCGGCGACGAAATTGTCGCCGTTACGGAGAAACCGCGCGAATTCCAGATTCGCAATTCGAATGTGTACTCGCTGGCCGCACAGGTCGCCCGCGCCGGCGGCGTGCCGGAGATTCTGCCGGTGGCGAAGGACGAATACGAAGACACACTCCGCCTGGTGGAACGTGGGCTGGCATCGGACCTTCTGCTCATATCCGGCGGCGTCTCAGCCGGGAAGTACGACATGGTGGAGCGCGTACTCGCCGACCTTGGCGCAGAGTTCTTCTTTGACCGCGTGTTGATCCAGCCGGGTCAACCGCTGGTTTTCGGCCGCATGCAAGAGAAATTCTTCTTCGGGCTGCCGGGTAATCCAGCTTCGACCATGGTGACTTTTGAATTGTTCGCACGAGCGTCCATCGGGCTGCTGGGCGGCGAAATGCAGGCCGACCTTCCGCTGATGGTGGCACCCCTTACGCGGGATTTCCGCCACAAGACCGGGCTGACGCGTTTTCTGCCCGCCACTGTTTGCTGGACCAGATCGGGGCCGCAATTGACGCCCATCGGGTGGCGCGGGTCGGGGGACGTGCCGGCGCTGACGCGCGCCAATGCGTTTCTCGTCGCCGACGAGGACCGCGCGGAATGGAAGGCCGGTGAGTGGATGCGGGTGCTGCTGAAATGAAAAAGCTCTCGCACTACGATGCCGCCGGGAGTCCGCGCATGGTAGACGTTTCGGCGAAAGCCGAAACCCGCCGCACGGCTCGCGCCCAAGCGTTCGTTCGCATCGCGCCCGCGGTGCTATCCAGGCTCCCTGAAAATCCCAAGGGCAACCCGCTGGAAATCGCCCGGATCGCCGGAATTGCCGCCGCCAAGAAGACGTCCGATCTGATTCCGCTGTGCCATCCGCTGATGCTTTCCCACGTCGATGTCGATGTGCGGGTGGAGAAAGACGGCGTCCGCATCACGGCCACCGCTGCCACGATCGCACAGACCGGCGTTGAGATGGAGGCGCTCACCGCGGCCGCGGTCGCGGCGCTGACCGTGTACGACATGACCAAGGCGCTGGATAAATCTATTTCCATTCAGGATCTTTATCTGCTCGAAAAGACGGGCGGCAAGAGCGGCGATTTCCGGCGGGCGCCCGCGAGGAAGTCGCGGTGAAACCTGTGGCGGTTATTACCGTGAGCGATTCTGCGTTTGCGGGCAAGCGCACAGACGCCTCCGGTCCCGCGGTGAAAGCGCGTCTCGAGCAACTGGGATGGCCGGTAAGCGCGGTAGAGGTGGTTCCCGACGAGTTGCCGGCCATCAGCCAGCGGCTGCGCGCCGTTGCCGATGCGGGCCAGGTGTGCGCCATTTTCACCACCGGCGGCACGGGCGTCGCCGCGCGCGATGTCACGCCGGAAGCCACGCGCGCCGTCATCGATCGCGAGATCCCCGGCATTGGCGAGCTGATGCGCGCCACCGGGCGCAATTCCACGCCGTTCGCAACCCTCTCCCGTGCCATCGCCGGCATCCGCGGAGAGGTTCTCATTGTGAATTTGCCGGGCTCGCCCCGAGGCGCGGTCGAGTCTCTGGATGCTATCGTGGAAGTGGTGCCGCACGTGCTCAAGCTGCTCAGCGGCCAAACCGAACACCCGGCTGTAAAGTAACGCGGCTTGGAGCCGCAACGTCCAACAATTATGCTACCCGCTCGACTTGTACTTGCTCTACTGCTGTGTGCCACAGGTGGCATCCCGATCTCTGCGCAGGAGATCTCGGACCAACCGATCAAGGTGGGCGTCAATGTCGTGTTGGCGCCGGTAACCGTTCTCAATCGGCAGGGCGAGTACGTTAGCGGCCTCCAGCCGCAGGATTTCCGTCTGCTGGATAACAGTAAAGAACAGAACATCCATGTGGATGTGACTTTTGTCCCGATTTCCCTGGTGATCGCGGTTCAAGCCAACGATCATGTCGAAGGTCTGCTTCCCAAGGTCGCCAAAATCGGCTCGATGATCCAGCCGCTGATCATCGGCGATCAGGGCGAAGTGGCGGTGGTGGCCTTCGATCACCGTTTCCGATGGCTGCAGGACGATTTCACCTCGGACCCCACAAAGATCGAAACGGCTCTCAAGAAAATTACTCCGGGCAGCGGCAGCAGCCGCATGATCGATGCGGTGATCGAATCCGTGCGTAAGCTGCGCTCGCGGCCGGTCAACCGCCGCCGCATCCTTCTGTTGATTTCCGAAACACGCGACAAGGGGAGTGAAGGCAAGGTGCGCGACGCGCTGATGGATATTCAGATCAACAACGTGAGCGTCTACTCGGTGGACATGTCAAGGATGATGGCGGGCCTTACCTCGCGCCCGCCGGATCCGCGCCCGGATACGCTCCCGCCCGCCATGCATCCGATACCCACGCAAGTTCCGGCGACGCCGACTACGGTTATGCAGACCACGGGCGGCCAGGGAGGCTCCGCGCAGTTCGTCCCGATGCTGGTAGAAATCTTCAAGGACACCAAAGCCATTTTCGTGGACAATCCGGTCGAGGTTTTCACCAGGGGAACCGGCGGCACTGAGTTTGGCTTCGGCAAGCAGAAGGGACTGGAAGAGGCCATCGAGAAGGTCGGCAACGAGATCCACAGCCAATACCTGGTGAGTTACACCCCAAACAACACGGCAGAGGGCGGATTCCACGAAATCGAGGTCCAGGTGAGCCGCGCGAACCTCAAAGTGCGCACCCGGCCGGGTTATTGGCTGGCATCGTTGAACAAGTAGGCAATCACGCCTACGCGATGATTCCTTTTCTCACCGCGTACAGAATCAGCTCCGGCACGTTGTGCAGGTTCAGCTTTTGCAGAATGTGGGTACGGTGCGTTTCCACGGTGTAGATGCTCAGATTGAGCATCGCAGCCACTTCTTTGTTGGTTTTACCTTCGGCGAGTAGCTGCAAAATCTCCCGCTCCCGCGCCGTGAGCAGCTCGTAAGTATCTTCCACGTGCTTCTGCTCGAGCTGGCGCATGTAGTCTTCGACCAAAATCCGGCTGATGGCCGGGCTGAAGAAGGATTTGCCGTCGTTGATGGCGTGTATGGCGGCGATGAGATCGCCTTCCGCGGAGTCTTTGAGCAAGTAAGCCCGCGCCCCTGCCTTCAGCGCGCGAATGACGTAGCTCTCATCGGAATGCATGCTCAAAATCACGATGGCGATATCCGGATTCGCCGCCATGATCTGCCGCGCCGCCTCGATGCCGTTCAGATTCGGCATGGCGATATCCATCACAACGACGGTGGGCGACAGTTGTTCGGCCAGGCGCACGGTTTCGCGGCCATCGGAAGCCTCACCAACGACGGTCAGGTTTTGCTGGCGCTCGAGCAGGAGCCTGAGCCCGTTGCGCATCACCGTGTGATCGTCGGCCAGCAGGATTCGAATGGGATTCATAGCTCAGGCCCTACGCGCCACGTTCTCCGCCTGTTGCGCGGGAGTTTTGGCCGCCAGCAGCGGCAATTCCACCATCAGCATCGCCCCGTGCCCCGGCTCGGATTTCACCTGGAAGCTTCCCCCGAGATGATGGACACGTTCTTCCATTCCTACCAGGCCCAGGCCGCGAACGTGCCGGGCATCGAAGCCCTTTCCGTCGTCCTGCACGGAAAGCATGATGCGCCCGGATTGCTGGCGCACGCGTATGCGAACGGTGCGCGCATGGGCATGGCGCGCGCAGTTGTGCAGGGCCTCCTGAACCACGCGATACACACACGTATTGTGAGAGTCGGGCAGAGTATCGGAGACCGTATCGGCCTCAACGCTCACCGCCATGCCCGTGCGTTTGGAAACTTCGCGCGCGTGCCATTCGAGGGCCGGAACCAGGCCGAAGTCGTCCAGCATGGAAGGCCTCAACAGCAACGCCATATTACGGGCCACATTCACACTGGACTCAGCCAGCCGGCGGATCGATTCCAGGTGCCGCTGCAAGGGCTCGAGATTTCGCGGCGCCACCGCCGCGAGGTTTCCTAGCTCCATCAAGAGCGCGCTCAACGACTGTCCAACCTCGTCGTGCAGTTCCCGCGAAATGGCTCGGCGTTCTTCCTCTTGCGCCTTGACCAGCCGCGCGGACAGTTCCTTGAGTTCGGTCTGGGCATGCGCCACCTGCTCGTAACGAGTTCGCGCTTGTTTCTCCAGCCTTAGAATGTGCGATGCGACCACACCGGCCAGCACCAGACCGATGCTGAGCGTGGCCGCCAACATCAGAAACAGCCGGCGCCGGAAACGCCCGAACGTCTCCTCCAGCCGCTGGTCGCCGCCATTCAGCTCCTGTTCATTAATTGCGGCGATCTTGTCGGCGATCTCGAGGACCGTGGCGCGTCGCGGCACCAGTTCGTCGCGCAGAAACGCATAGCCGCGCTCGCGCCTCTGATCTGGCGACCAGTGGAAAATAGGATCGAGCACCTTCCAATACGCGGCCAGCTCGGTTCGCATCGCCCGCATGGGATTCTCTTCCTCCGAGCTCAACGAACTGGAGTACCGGTTTAACGCGGTTTCCATCCCATGTCGCAGCTCCTGCAGGTTGCCCCTCTGCATCTCCGCACCGCCCGGCTCCGGATCCAGCAAGTAGTCGCGCACGAAAGTGCCCGAAAGGTAAAGTGAGGATCGGATCTGTTCCAGCGCCCGGTTGCGCGAAAGAAAAGCGCGGCGGATTTCGATGTTCCGTGCCTGGATCTGCTGCAATACTTGGATACCGTCGAAGCCACCGACGGCCATCAATGCGAGCAATCCTCCAAAGCCGGCCAGCAAGACAAGCCGCGTCCTTGCCTGGAAGGCCGGTTCTCCTGTTCCCATCCACTCTGTAAATGCGTCAGTTATGCCATCAGTTTATAAGACCGCGGAACCGCGCGAAACCGCCTCGCCGCGCATCATGAGTGCGCATCCTGCGTGCTGTGAGTGCTCATACCCTTAATCCAGTTGTAAAGCCAGGCGAACAGGCAGCCGGCAATGGCGCCGTCCACGAAACCGTAGACGGTTCCCAGAATCAACTCGCCCACCGTGCGCGTTGCATGGAAGCCGGGATACACCGAGGTCATCATGCGCAGAAAATCGACGCCATACGAGGGTGCCGCCAGGTTGACGAGTCCAACGAACAGCAGGCACCCGCCCCACAGAATCGCTGTCACCAGCGTCATGACTTTTACCGACAATCGCGTCATAGGTTTGACTCCTTTTGCTGATTTCAGGATAAGAACCCCACATCGGGAGCAACATCCCGCCGGCCCGGTATTTTTGTGACAAATCCGAGACGACTCCGCCACCGTCCACCTCAAGCCGCCGCGACACCCAAAATACTGTTCCGACGGTATATCTCGACACAGTGGATTTCCATCTAACTAGGTGTAAGCAGCCGCTTACAGAAAGAGAGCAATTTAAATGAGTCTGTTTGGTTATCTGAAGTTGGGTGGCTGTGTATTGAGTGCGGCACTGCTGCTGCCTGCCGCCACTCAGTCCCAGGCACGTTCGTGCCCAGTTGGCACCCCTACGGCGCAATCATACACGTGGAATTTCCGGGCTGAAGCACAAGGACTGTTGGACGACATGGCCTCGGAAGCCCGTCAGGCCCGCGAGAACGCGGACCGGTTGCACACATTGATGTCGAACCCTGAGAGCGATTGGGAGCCACAGGCCCTGGAACTCGACCGGATTCGCGACACCGTAAACGACATGGGTCAGAAGCTGTGCCGGCTCGAAGCCATCCGCCGCGTCACTTCACCCTGGGAGCAAAAAGCCATCGCCCAGGCGGCTCCGTTGATTGCCGCTATGGCTAATGACACCGAGAACGCCATCACGTTTCTGAACAACAACCAGCGCGATCTGTTCATGCCTGCATACACGTCCTTGGGAGCCGACTTATATCGACGGTCGGCGTCGCTGGCGAAGTCAGTTTCCGAATTCGAGAAGTTCGGCAAGGTCCACCAGGAAGATATACGCATGCAAAAGACGTTAGGACTTACCAAGAGGAGTTGACGATCCCCGGGGGCCGCGGCTGTCACGCGCCACGATGCAGCCGCGGCGTAATTTTTCACAAAGAACGACAGGAGAAGAAGAAACTATATGACCAAGCGAAAGTTCGAATTATTTGCGCTACTGTTTTGCACTTTGCTGTTCGCGGCCGCTTGTAAAAAGAAAGTTGCCGCCCTTCCGCCTCCGCCGCCATTGCCGGCCGCTAAGGAATCCGCGCCTCCGCCACTGAAGCCGGTGATCGCGAAGTTCGCCGCCACTCCCGCAGCCATCACGCGCGGCGAGTCGTCCACCTTGAGCTGGTCCGTCAGCAATGCGACGGCCGTCACCATCGAGCCGAGCTTGGGGACCGTGCAGCCCGGCGGCAGCCGCCAGGTATTCCCGAACAGCAACACCACGTATACACTTGTTGCGAAGGGCCCGGGAGGCACGGCGGAGGATATTGCATCGGTTCGAGTAACCATTCCCGCGCCCACCGTCGCCGCCGCGCCCACAAAGTCATTCGGCGAATTGCTCAGCGACCAAACCCGAGATGCATATTTCGACTACGACAAGTCCACCCTTCGGCCCGATGCACGCACGGCGCTTCAGCAGGATGCAACCGCCTTGAAGGCCATCTTCAAGGGCTTCCAAGGCGCAAAAGTTACGGTGGAAGGACATTGCGACGAACGCGGGTCAGCCGAGTACAACCTGGCTCTCGGCGATCGCCGCGCGCAAGGGGCCAAAGATTACCTGGTAGAGTTCGGTGTTCCGGCCGCTCAGTTGACGACCATCAGCTACGGCAAAGAGCGTCCTCAGTGCACCGAGCACAACGAGGATTGCTGGCAGCGGAATCGCCGCGCGCATCTCGCTCCCTCGGCGAATTGAACCGCGCTGGCGCCGTCCCTTCTGCCAGCATCACGACTGGCTAAACTGAAGGGATGCAGATCGGCCAGAAGGTCGCGCTCGGCGGCATGATCGTGAGCGCCGGCCTCGCCGTGGTGAAGATTATTACGGGCCTGATGGCCGGGTCGACTTCGGTGGTGGCCGACGGGCTGGAGTCGGCCGGTGATGTTCTGGCTTCCGGCCTCGTCTTGTTAGGACTGACGCTCGCCGCCATACCGGCGGATCGGAATCATCCCTACGGTCACGGCCGCGCGGAAACGCTCACGGGGCTGCTGGTTGGTCTGATGCTGCTCGGGGCCGGTGCTGCTATTTCGGGCCACGCACTATTGCGCGCCGGCGATGTCCATCAGCCGCCGGCTGCTTATGCCACTTGGCCGCTGATCGGTTCGATCGGCATCAAGAGCGTTCTGTGCGGCGTGAAATTCCGCTTTGGGAGAAAGACTGGCAGCAGCGCTTTGGCCGCCGACGCCTGGAATGACGCCGTGGATATTGTCTCCGGTCTGGCAGCCCTGGCTGCCGTCGGTCTCACGCTCTATGATCCTCAACGATTCCTCGCTGCCGACCACTATGGTGGCTTCGCCGTGGGGGTGATCGTGATTTTCACCGGGTTGCGGGTGACGCGCGACACCGGCTTGCAGTTGATGGACACCATGCCCAGCGAGCGCATGATGCGAACCATTCGCGAAGTTGCCCAGCAGGTTTCAGGAGTGGAAGGCGTGGAAAAATGCTTCGCGCGCAAGACCGGATTGCAATATCACGTGGACCTGCACCTGGAAGTGGACCCCGAAATTACCGTTCGGTCGTCACACGACATCGCCGAGCAGGTGCGCAATCGCATTCGCCGCGACGTGCAGTGGGTAGCCGACGTGCTCGTGCACGTGGAACCTTCGCCCAATCATCACCGCAAGCCGGGAATGTAGGCGCGCACACGGGATCGGTAGGCCACGAAAGCGTCCTGGAAACGCTCCTCGAGCAGGCGGTCTTCGGCTCGCACGCGGACCTCGGTGCCGGCGACGAATAAGATGATGGCGGCGATGAATCTCGGCCACCACGTCCAGACGAAACCCACAGCCAGCAGCATGCCCAGCATGGAAGCGTAAATCGGATGCCGGACGAATCGGTAAGGGCCGGTCTGTACCAACTCATGATCTTGAACCAGCGCCGCCTGATAACGCCAATGCTTGCCGAGGTGCCGCGTCGCAGACCACGCCAGCGCCACCGAGATGGGGCCCAGAATCATCGAAGCGATGATCGACGCTGTTGGCTTTTGAAATCCCATCGGCCCGGCATAAAGCCAGGCCAAAAAGAAACCGAACGATTGCAGCAGAATGCCCCATTTGGAGGCGGGGGCGGTGACCACCGCCTGCTGTCCGGCCGCCTGCTTTCGCGGCTTGATGAACGCCATCGACCACAAAATCCAGCACCCCACCAGTTCGACGATCGCAGTAACCTGCAGCGGACTCATATCAGATCCGCGAAGGATTTTCTTAGTTTGTAGAACCATGCATGCCCCAGGATGAAAACGACGACTGCCGCAACGTACAGCTTCCACAGCGAGTGAAACGCCGGCGCACGGCCCTCCAGGAGCGTGTCGCGATAACCTCGCACCAGCACGAACATCGGATTTTTCGAAAGGATCCGCAGGGCTGAAGCGGGCAGCGAAGCTTCCGGGTAGCAGATGGGCGTCAGGAAAAACCACAGCGTCAGCAGGAAACCGTTGATCTGCGCCAGATCGCGCACGAAGACCCCGAGCGCCGCCAGAAACCAGCACAGTCCCGCCGTCAGCAGAAGCTGCGGGACAACCAGCAAAGGCAACCACACAATCGAACCCGGAACGTAGCCGCGCGCGATGTAGGAACCCAGGACAAACAACGCGACTCCGAGGACTTCGCTTACCAGACCCGCCGTCACCAGGTTCACGGGCAGTGTCTCCACGGGGAAAACGAGCTTCTTGACGAAATTGCGATGTTCCAACATGACGGTCGGCGCGCGCCCGGCGGCCTCGCTCACCGGCAGCCACGGCAACATGCCCGCGAGGAAGTATAGCGCGAAACCGGAACGGCTCGGGTTATTGGGAAAGCGCGCGTGCAGCACCACGCCGAAGACGAAAAAATACGTCAGCATCAGGACCAGCGGATTGAGTACGGTCCAGAACGCGCCGCCAAACGACCCACGGTAACGCCCCAGCACATCGCGGCGCACCATGGTCCGGATAAGACTGCGGTTGCGAATGATCGTGTCGAACGGCAGAGTGAAGGCACGGCGAACCGATCGAAAAAACCTTTCGCGCCGCACCACGGTTTCCGTAGATACGCGGAAACTCTCCACCGTTGCCCGCCCCGCGTCTACCGCGCTATCGATCAGCAGGAACTCCGCGCCGCGTTGATACATCCAGTAGGCGTGTTCTTGCATCCCCGACACGAAAATCCGGTACCGCCCGGGTTCCGGCGGAAGATCGAGGCGCAGTTCGAACCTCTTGGTTTCTCCCGGCGCAATATCCGCTTCCGGTGCGGTGCGAGGCCCATCTACCACGAGCGTGCCCGTTTCCGGATCGAAGATGTGATAGCCCACGGCGAAGCCTTCTGATGGTCGCCATGCTTCCGAAGACAGATTGCGCATCTCGAAACTCACGGCGATCGAGCGGTCACCGGCCGCACGGACTTCCGGGTGATGGACGCGAGCGATCACGTATACAGCCAGGAGGGGTAGCGTTCGCGAACCGGCCCGGTCTTCTTGCCCACCGCGTAGATCCCTTCGCCGCGCAACCCGGTATCGAGATTGTAGCGCTCCAGCAGGTGGACCACCCACGCGTACCCGGCGCTGGGCTCTTCACGGAACGGGCCGGTCTCAAGCCGCGCCACCGCGAAACCCGAATTCTCCAGGAGCTTGTGAATTTCGCGCGGCGTGTACTCGCGGTTATGGCGGGCCGCCGTCTCGCCATCTGCTGAGGGCCTGACGTAAGCGTGAAAAAATCCCGGATGATAGCCCTGCAGGATCGCCGAGACCCCGCGCAGCCCGGCGATATTCGGCGTGGTGAGCACGACGTGGCCGCCCGGCTTCAAGATGCGATTCACTTCCGACATCAGATGCATCGGGTCTCGCACCAGGTGCTCGATCAGCTCGCAACACAGCACCGTCGAGAAATATTCGCCGCCATACGGGAACGGATCCTTCTCCGCATCGAACAGGTCGATGTCGCACGCAAAACGTTCGCCTTCGGACGAAACCGCCAGCCGATGATCGACGCCGCCCGCCGGGCCGTAGTAGCAGCCGCGAACCGTGCCGTAACCCAGCCTGGTGTGAAGGGCGGGTGTGATCTGCAGATACGCGCCCATCTCGAGAATTCGATCCTCAGGCCCGCCCGGCGGCGTGATCTCCAGCGTGCGGGTCAGCCGGCTCTGGTGCGTCCGCACATACTCGTGCGCGGCCTTGTCGCCCGCCCAGCCGGCGACGTATTCCGCGGGAACCTTTTCCGATTCGGGTGCCTCCGGGGCTTTGCCGGCGGACGGTTCCTGCCATTCCCGCCCGTCCTTCACCGCGCAAAGGAAAGAGGCGTACCGCTCGGCCGCCGCCTCCCAGTTGCACTCTCTCTCCACATAGGCTTTCGCCCGCGCGCCCATCGCACGCGCAACCTCGGGCCGGGACACCAGCAGGTTGAGATATTCGAAAATCAGGTCCTCTTCGCCCGGTCCCATCGGCGTCTTCAGGCACAGATCATCCGGCAATTCCGCAAACGCCCCGATGTCGGATACGATCGCCGCTCGCCCCAGGCCCATTGCGCGCAACAAGCTTCCCGATGTTTCTCCCACCGTGGGATACCTTAGATTGAGCACCACGTCCGTGGCCGCCATGTAACCCGCGAAATCCTCGATGGGCGTGAAGCCAAAGACGCGCACCTGCGCCGAAACATCGAGCGCGCGGATGAGCGAATCGAGCGGGAAGTCGGGGTGCCTCTCGCCCACCAGGATCATGCGGGCCCGTGGCTCAGTACGCAGCACCCTGCAAAAGGCGCGGAGCGACTCGGCAATGCGTTTGTACGGCTTCAGGTGCCCGAAGATGCCGATCAGCGGAGTCCGTTCATCCAATCCGAGCCGCGCTCGATAATCCAGCCGGTCGACTTCCGGAATCCACGCGCCATGCGGAATGCGCGCAATCGGGCCCTTATAACCCTGCTTCCGCATTTCGCAGCGCATGAACTCAGAATGGACGATGAGGGCCCGCGCCGACTCCAGCAGGCGCCGGGTCATGGGGACGCCCTCGTAGTCCGGCGCGGTTTCGAGCGCCTTGACCTTCGTCGCCCACTCGAGCGCCGCGTTGCCGCCGTTGTAAACGGCTTCCTCCAGGTATCCGTTCCAATCGCCTCGTTTGATGGTGATGTCCGCGATCAGGTGATGAACATTCGCTTCATGCATGACGGCGACGCCCGGATGCCGCAACGCCGTCGCGTATACAAAATCGTGATGGGGATTGTTGCCGATCTGATAGAGCGCCAGATCGAAGGCATCCGGCCGGAACTCGCGCGCGGCATCGGAGAAGACCTCGATCTCCACCCGCCGTTTCAATGGTTCCAGGAGCGCCTGAGAGTAATCCGCGATACCACTTCGAGATGGAGGAAGGGGGGAGAAGAACGCGGCGCGCATGTCGCCCGTCAGCGGGCCAGCTCCATCGAGAACATGCCGGGGCTCAGCGGAACCCGGATCATCAGCGGCGTCCGCGCCGCATCGCGCGCGAAGAACATTTCGAAGCTGATCTCAGATGCGGGACCCTTGACGGTGACGATCAATCGATCGGCTGTCGTCGTTTTGCTATTCGCCATCACTGCCTGCTCGCCGGTGTATTGCAGGTTTACCTGGTAGGGTCCGCCGAACAAAATGCTCTCCGTTGGCGGGATGCGGCCCTGGCCCAGTTCCCGCCTTGTGAAATACAGGAATGTCAGCGCATCATGGGCGCACGCGGAAACGGAAACGTCGGATTTTCCTCCGCCCACCGTTTCCCGATGAGCCAGCCCTGGCTCCGGACCGAAATCGTCGCGCTCGTGCGATTTCCTCGCACCGTGGGTGAAGTCCCGGTCGAATATCGATGAGCACAGGCCCAGCGAAGCGATGGCGTTGTAACGGTCGGACACGGAAAATCCCGGGATGGCGGCATCCAGAGTCAACTTGAATGCCCATTGCTCGGGGCCGGTTTTGGAGGTCTGAATTCGCGAGGCGCTCATGTGCGCCTCGCCTAGACCGAGACCGCTCGGCCACTTCACCGTATAGTTGAGGGTCTCATTGGTGAAAGGGAAGCCTGTGGGATCCGTCACCGGTCCTGCCAGCGCCGCGGGCAAAAGGGCCAGAGCGCAGAGAAGCCGGCCTATCAACCGCCGCGCGAGCGAGCCGCCGCGAACCATGGTTAGGAAATCGGAGCGGCCATCACTCTGGCGGTTACTGCCTGGCATTGTTCCACGACTTCGTAATAGACCTCCAGCGTCTGCTGCGCCGTCTTCCGCCAGTTGAACTGCGCCGCACGCTGCAATCCCAGGCGCCGCGTGCGTGCCTGCAACTCCCTGTGCTGAATTAAATCCAGCATAGCGCGTGTGATCTCGTCAGGGTTGTGCGGATCGAAGAAGAGAGCCGCTCCGTCGGCGACCTCGGGGATGGCCGAGATATTCGAGCACACCACCGCCGCGCCGCACGCCATGGCCTCCAACACCGGAAGCCCGAAGCCTTCATAAAAGGAAGGAAAGCAGAAAAGATCGCACGCATTGTAGAGTTGCAGCAGATCGTCATCGGACACGAAGCCCAGAAACCGTATGCGGTCCGCCACTCCGGAATGCCTGGCAGCCTGGCGCACGCGCCCGGCAAACCAGGTTTCTTTCCCTGCCAGAACCAACTGGTGCGGCAGATGCGGTCTGGCGTGAATCAGGCGGGCGAACGCCTCGATTAGCCCGACGTGATTCTTGCGCGGCTGTAGGTCTCCCACGGAAAGAATGAACGGCGCCGCCATCCCAAATCGGTCCAGCATTTCGTGCACAGCCGTTTCCCGCCGTACGGGATGGAAGCACTGGGCGGCCGCGTTCGGCACCACGGCAATGCGGTCCGGGTCCAGGTCATAGGCGCGTGCGATGGCGTCCCGCGAAAACTCGCTCCCCGTCAGAATCCGGGCGGCTTTGCGAATGGTGTTTCGCACCGTCACGCGCAGTTGCAGCGCGCGGTAGAGCGGGAAGTATTCGGGGTGTTCCAGGAAGCTGACATCGTGCACGCTAACCACCACCGGCACGGAGCATCCCAGCGGCGCCGTATACTGGACGTGCAAAAGCTCCGCCCGGTCCCGGCGCAACTGCAGCGCAAAGTCACAGCCCAGCCGAATAAACGGGTTGCCTGCGATGCGGCGGACCGGGAATCGCGACGGTACCCACGCTTCGGCATCTGCCATCGACAGGTAGGTGAGGAATTCCGCTCCTCGGTCGAGCGACGCGAAGCCGTCCAAGAGGCTCCGCACGTATACTTCGTTTCCGGTGAGGTGACGGCCTATGGCATGAGCGTCAACAGCAAAGCGCATTCAGACCTTACCAGTATGGTGTCCCAGAAAGGCGAGTTTCTCATAAATCCAGTTCTTGCCAGGCGTTTTCCCATGTAAATTTCGACTCGAACAACATCCGGCCGCTTGCACCCAGCTTCGCCCGGAGGTCCGGCGCAGTTAATGCGAGCGACACGGCATCGGCAAACTGCCGCGGGCCGTCGGCCATGAGCAGATTCTCTCCGTGCCGGGCGGGCAGTCCCTCTGCGCCAATGGTAGTGCTGACCACGGCTCGTCCCGCCGCCCAGGCCTCAATTATTTTGAACCGCGTCCCGCTTCCCGCCAGCAGCGGAACCACCGCCACCCGGGCCGCCCCAAGCTCCTCGATCGCGTTCTCCATGGGTCCCGGCAACTCGATGCGCGCGTCCCCACCTGTATATTCCCGTACCCCCTGCGGATTCTTGCCGGACACGCGCCAAACCAGGGACGGCCACTGATCGCGCAAAATCGGCCAGATCTCGGTGCGGAAAAAGCGTGCCGCCGAGATGTTCGGATGGTACGCGAGGTTTCCGGTAAAGATGATCATCTCGCGCTCGGCAACCTCGGGCCGCGGCACAAAGGGAATCGTATTCGGATAAACGCGGATGAGGGACCGCGGCGAAATGGCCCGCGCGAGTTCCGCATCCGCCGCCGATGCCGTCAGCAGGCAGTCATAACGGGGCAGCCATCGCGCCTCAAGATCGCGCGCGGCGCGGCTGAATATCTCGTGCGCCAGAGCCTCCGGACCGCGTTCGCTTCGGGAGCAGCGCTCGTGCAGCACCGATTCGATGTTGTGCAGATCGAGAACGGTCCGGTCGCTGACTGGCGCCACTTGTTCCCAGTACGGAGCGCACCAGAAGTGCTCGACCGTTGCCACCCTGTAGCTTTCACCGTGAACCAGAGCCGCGATGTGATCAGCGAAGCCCGCGAAGCGGTCGACCAGTGGCGGGACGCCCCGCGCCAATCTTCCGGCGTTGCGCACCGCACGGGAGAACTCGTCTCTGCGATGGCGCGGCAGCTCGAGTACATGAACGCTGCGCGCGGTTCCGGGCGGAAACAGATGCGTGGGGTCCTGGGCGCCGGGTTCCCGAAACACAATCACATCCACGTCGTACCGACGGGCCAGATATTCAAGCAAAGATGCGGAGCGCAACGCGCCACCGCCTTGAGTGGGATAAGGAGCCTCGGGAACTACAAACAAAGCTCGACCGTCGGGCATATCAGAAACCGAACCGCCGCTGCGCTTCTGCATACACCTCACGCGTGATCTGCGCTGTTCGTGCCCACGAAAATTCCTTGGCGCGGGCCAGCGATTTCGCCCGCTGCTTGTTCAACCACGCCGGGTTGGTTACGGCAGCGCACATGGCTTCGCCCCAGGCCTTCCGTCCCTCCAGACAGACTCCCGCCTCTCCCGCCACTTCGCGCAGCGCCGCGTCGGACGAAATCAGCACGCAGGCCCCGCACTGCATGGCTTCGAGTACCGGAAGGCCGAAGCCTTCATAGCAGGATGGGTAAACCAGCGCCAGCGCGCCCGAAAAAAGCCGGGTCAGATCGTGATCGCTGACCTCACCGAGAATTCGCAGGCCGGGTTCGGGAGCCAGTTCAGCGAAATCCTCACGGCGCCGCCCGGCCAGCACCAGATCCACAGCATGGCGCCCGCGCACAAAACGCCACGCCTCGATCAACGGGTGCAGATTCTTGCGCGGCTCGAGCGTGCCCGCGTACAGGAAATACGGTGTGGCGGCGATGGCTTCAACGGGGCGAAACTTTTCTGAAGCGCCAAGGGGCACGGCCACCACCCGCGGTGAAGCCACGCCGAACAATTCCATCACCTGCTTGCGAACCGCTTCAGTCGGCGTGAGGACCATGGTGGCGATTCCCAGTCCCACCAGAAGCGGCGTCCGCCGCCGCACACGCCCGGCGGCATGGTGCCATTCCGCATTCATCCAAGGGGACAGATCGAGAACCGTGACGACACTGGGCCGCCGGGGAATATAAGGAACCTCGAAATTCGTGCCGTGAAACAGCTCCGAGCCCTGCCGGCTCATCTCGCGATCAAGGCCCCAGATCCACCACTTCCTCTCGCATCGATTCCGCGGTCCGCCGCCGCGCTTCAGATTAGCCGGCGGCCGCTCCAACATCGGAAACACGACGCCGCTCAAGAGCGCGTATTCATCATCAGGATTATGCTCGGCCAGCGCCCGGCTCAGCTCGGCCGTGTAACGCGCCAAGCCTCCACTCGACAACGTCAGTGCGGTGGCGTCGATAGCCACGCGCATAGGTTAGGATTCGGGAACGGGGCGCGCCGTGTTCCCCGTCTTACGGAGTTCACTGTCCCGGTTATCATAGTTGCGCGCGTAGTAGTGGCGATACTCGCCGGATTTCACCCGCTCCACCCACGCTGCGTTCTGGCGGTACCAGTCAATGGTGTGCGCCAGCCCCTGTTCGAAGCTGGTCTGTGGCGCCCAGCCGGTTTCGCGCGTGAGCTTGGCGCTCGATAGCGCGTAGCGCCGGTCGTGCCCCGGCCGGTCCACCACGTATTGGATGAGATTTTCGTCGCCGCCGGTGGCCGCCAGAATTTTGTGCACCACCTCCAGATTCGGCAGCGAGCGGCTGCCGCCGATATTGTAAATCTCGCCCTCCCGCCCTTTCTCCGCCACCGCGCGGATTGCCCGGCAATGGTCATCCACATAAAGCCAGTCGCGCACCTGCTGGCCATCTCCATAGACCGGCAGCGACCGGCCCTCCAGCGCGTTCGAGATCATCAGCGGCAACAGCTTCTCGGGAAATTGATACGGGCCGTAGTTGTTCGAAGCGCGCGTGATCACTACCGGAAGCCGGTAGGTGGTGAAGTACGAGCGCGCCAGCAGGTCCGAGCCGGCCTTGGAAGCCGAATACGGGCTGCTGGGATTCAACGGAAAGGTTTCGTCGGCTTCGATGGGCGCTTGCAGGCTGCCATACACCTCGTCGGTCGAAACGTGCACCATGCGCGGGACCTGGTTGGTGCGCACGGCTTCGAGCAGCGTAAAGGTCCCGCGCAGGTTGGTTTCAAACGACGCACTAGGGGAGAAGATACTGCGATCCACGTGCGACTCCGCCGCGAAGTGCACGATGACGTCCGGCTTCTCTTCGGTCAAAAGCGCGTCCACCAGCGCTGCGTCGCAAATGTCACCGTGCACGAAGCGGTAGTTCGCATGTTTGGCCACCGCCTCCAGGTTCTCCAGATTCCCCGCGTAGGTCAGCTTATCGAGGTTGATGACCCGCGTCGCGCCCGCCGAACCGAGCAACAGCCGGACGAACGCCGAGCCGATGAAACCCGCTCCGCCCGTCACCAGGAACTTCACTTATGCTGTGTCTCCCAATCGTACTGGATGTGCGGATCATTGTAAGGAATGCGGCCCTCATCCTGTGGATCGTAAAATCGGTCGGTCAGATACACCAGCACCGCCGGAACGGAGCCAATCACTTTGTATCCGTGGGCCACCCCTGGCGGTATGAGAACCTGCCAGGGCCGCAGTGCGCCCATGTACAGCGTGTTGCGCGCGCCGTACGTAGAGGACCCCATCCGCAGATCCACCAGCGCCACTTGCAGCAATCCCACCACCGGCGCCCAGCAGTCCGTTTGGCGCAAATGATAATGGAATGCCTTGATGGAACCGGGGTAATTGTACGCCGCCGAAATCTGCGTCGAGCCGGCCGGAAATGCCGCTGCCAGCCCCTGCCCCAGCCGCTGCACCTCGAGAAAATAACCCCGGTCATCCGGCCACAGAGCCACCGGCTCGATGCGCACTCCCTCTATCAGTTGCGGCGAATCGATTTTGAGGATGACCGACCCGATCCCCTTCGCGCATTCGGGCAGCACGAGTTCTAATGCGCCGGAGCGCGCCACCCGGCGCGCCTCGGAAACCACCTCGGCATTTGTCGCCATTTTATGCGTTCACTTTTTCCAGCGGGCGCGCGGCCGGCTCCTGCCGCCGGCTCTGCGCCACTAGGTTTCCGGCGCGCAGCAGCGATTCGAACGTCCCCGCGTCCGTCCACCATCCTTCCAGAAACGAGAAGGTCATCGTGCCTTCGAGGATATAGGCATTGTTGACGTCGGTGATCTCCAGCTCGCCCCGTCCCGATGGCACCAGCGTCTTGATCTTGTCGAATACCGTCGCGTCGTACATGTAGATGCCGGTGACCGCGTAATCCGATTTCGGCCGCTTGGGTTTTTCCTCAATATTTACGATGCGATTGTCGGCGATCTCCGCCACCCCGAACCGTTCCGCGTCCGGAACCTTCTTCAGCAAAATTCGCGCCCCTCCGGCCTGCTGGCGGAATTGATCCACCGCTGCGCGAATGCTTCCCTGGATGATGTTGTCCCCCAGAATCACGCACACCCGGTCGCCTTCGGCAAAATGCTCGGCCAGCGCCAGTGCGTCGGCAATGCCGCCTTCGCCTTCCTGGTACGTGTACCCGATGTGCTTCAGGCCGAAATGCTTTCCATTGGCCAGAAGACGCAGAAAGTCACCCGCGTTTTTTCCTCCCGTCACCACCAGAATGTCGCGAATCCCCGCGTCCACCAGCGTCTGGATGGGGTAATAAATCATCGGCTTGTCGTAGATCGGAAGAAGATGCTTGTTGGTGATCTTGGTCAGCGGAGCCAATCGGCTCCCGCTACCCCCCGCCAGTACGATGCCCTTCATTAGTCCCATGATAGAATACCGTGTCGTCGTGACGCATCATAATTGGACCCAGGTTCCCGAGGAGCAGCTAAACCCTTCCGTCTCCCGGCAGGTGATCCACGGCGCAACCATGACCGTCGCGCGCATACGCCTTCGCAAAGGCGCCGTGGTGCCGCTACATCACCACGTGAGCGAGCAGATCTCCATGATCGAGCGTGGCCGGTTGCGCTTCGTCGTAGCAGGCGAAGAGCGCATCGTAACCGCGGGCGAAAGCTTGACCATTCCGCCCAATGCGCCGCACCTGGTCGAGGCGCTCGAAGATTCGCTGGCCACGGACCTGTTCTCCCCCGTCCGCGAGGACTGGATTCGCGGCGACGATGCCTATCTGCGCCATCCGAAGTGAAGGCGTCCACCATGCTGAAACACGTTCTGCGTGTTGCCGTGTCGGCGATTACTCTGATACGTGCGGCGATGGCCGCAGACATCTCAGGATCTTCGGTGGAATTCACCTTCGCAATCCCCCCGGCTCGCAGCAGTGGAGACTGTCGCGTACGGCGATATAGCGAAAAGATCTTTTACTGCGGAGAAGAAGTAGCGCTCTACAGCAGCCGGAAATTCACTTCGATCGTAGCCATGACGGCCACAGGCTGCCCGCCCTTGTAGCCTGGCCGGAACTTCCACTTGTTGACGGCTTCGATAGCTTTCTCGTCCAGGCCCAGGCCCAGGCTGCGGACCACGCGAATGTCCCGCGCTTTGCCGCTGGAATCGACGATCAACTGCAGCACCACCGTGCCGGAATACTTGGCCTTGCGGGCTTCTTCGGAGTACTCGGGGTCCACTTTGTAAAGCACAACGGGAGCCGAAACGCCGCCGCCAACGTGGAACACCCCGCCACCCATACCGCCGCCTTCACCCGGACCGAACCCGCCACCCTTACCCGAGCCGACACCGCCGCCCGAGCCGGATCCGATTCCCCCGCCGGAGCCAGGTCCGTTCGAAGGAGGCCCCATCTTGGCCAGTGGATCTCCCCACACCGGCATATTCACGTTGGGCAGCGGCGTGTCCGGCGGCGCGATGATCGTCGGATCCATCACCAGTTTCGGGTTAGGGTTGTTGACCACCGCCATGGGAGGCGTAAACTGCTTCATCGAAGGCTTGGGTAGACGGCCCTTACTTGCCGGAAGAGGCGAACGATCTCCACCACCGCCGCCGCCCTGCATCTGGTTCTTCTGCTCCGCCATTTTGGGGATGTACGGAGCAATGTCGGGCTGGATCAACGTCATTACTTCTTTGGCCTTCTGCTGAACCGCCTTGCTGGAAGCCACAGTGAAAAGCAGAACCACCACCGTCGCGTGAATGGCCAGCGACATGGCATTGGATTTCTTGTCTCGTCCGTAAAGGCCCCAGATCTCCTTCACTGCCACCGGTTTGGAGGTCACCTGGAGCGGCGGAAGCACTGGAGGGTGAATGGCCTCACGGATGTTGCGGATTAAGGAGGCGTACCACGGCTCAGATGACGTGGCGACATATAGCCTCGCCAGATGGTCGTCTGCGTCGATCATGTGCGGTTCTGCATTCGCCACACTCCCCGGCGAATAAGGGGGTATTTCTGACATTCAAGTTCCACAGGTACTCGCGTTTCGCTACAAGCTTCGACGCTACTTAAAGGCCTCTCGTTACAGCTTTTGGAAGCCTGTCGTGTCTAGACTTAAGAAAGTGTACCATAGCATAGTATCTTCCCGGTGTAACCCTCACGTATGTCAAAGCATGGGCTGTTGTTAAATTATTCCAGG
>Ga0335079_10002868_pt1 | contig 19865 bp, 17 predicted proteins | sample Lox_Sample_33_FD_206719 | JGI IMG/M metagenome (GOLD analysis project Ga0335079, IMG submission 206719) | Soil microbial communities from Loxahatchee National Wildlife Refuge, Florida, United States - Lox_Sample_3.3 | ecosystem: Environmental > Terrestrial > Soil > Wetlands | place: USA... | reverse complement strand
ACCGCGCGAAGTGCTGTAATCCGATACCGGGAGACGATATCACGGGCTACATCACGCGGGGGCGGGGAGTTGCGGTGCACACCAAGACGTGCCCGAATGTGCAAAACTTGCTCTACCAGACGGAGCGGCGCATCGCGGTCGAGTGGGGCGGGGAGAGCGCGGCGACCTTCCCCGTGAAACTTTCGATTCGCGCCAAGGATCGGCCCGGATTGCTTGCTGAAATTACCGCGGTGATCAGCGGCGGCGGGTCCAATATCCGCGATTTGGAGAGCCGTCCGGACAAGTTGAACGCCCGGATCGAGGCCAGTCTGGAGATCGCGGACCGCCGCCAGCTTGAGACCATCATACAGAATATACGGAAAATCTCCGGGATTTACGGCGTTGAGCGGGTGTTCCAACCTACGGGAGATTGACCCATCCCGAACGAAGAGCCACGAACCTGACATTCTGGACGGTAGCGTCCAAGGCACACGGAAGCTTATCGCGTCCTCCAAAGACTAAAATGAATCTATGCGATCCCGGCGGCTGTTGGTGTACGCAGGACTCTGTGCCTTGCTCTGGGGGGGATGTAAAAGCCATCCCTTAACGGATTTCCGTCCTCTGGACCAGTCCGGGATGTGGTCCGACGCCATAGAAAACCTGAAGAAATTGAACGTAACCGACCAGGAAGTGGCACAGGTCGTCAAATTGAAACAGGCCGGGCTTCAAGACGACACCTGCGTGGAGTTGGTAAACGAGGCTCATGTGCACAAGCATTTTTTCAATAGCGCGGAGTCTGTGCGAAACCTTATCGGGGCGGGATTTTCGGAACCGGAAGTAATGGAAATCGCCAAAGCCGACAAGCTGGATTCGATCAGCGGTGATGCCGTGACGATCAAACTCATCGGGCTCTCAGACTCGACCGTACAGCTCATCCTCCGCCGCGAACTGAAGGGGCAGCCTACGCTTTCCAGCGACGAAATCGCCAAGCTGAAGAACACGGGATTGACAGAAAAGCAGATCGTAGAACGCATCCAGAGCGGCGTGACCGACGCGCAAGCAGAGGTCGAAGTGCGATCGCGCCAGCGCGCGCTGACCCGCTCGGGCTTCGTTCGTATCCACGGCCGAATTCCGCAGTGAGGCAGGAAGATCGTTCCGGAAATGGATGGGTTTTGCCTCCATCCGGGATCCCCCGTTACAATCGGATTGCTTTGTTGGGCGCAACGCGTCAGCGGATCCTGCATGGTGCGCTGGTTCTTCCAGCGGCGCTGTACGCCTGCGCCTGCGCGGTGCCACTGGGTCCCGGATACCAGATTCAAAAGCAGGAGATTCGCGTACGCTTCGACGCTTCCGGGAGTCCTGCGGCACGAGTGGAAGCGGAATACCAGTTGAAAAACACTGGGAATCAGCCGCTTTCCTCACTGGACGTACGGCTGCCAGGGAAGAGCGTGCACACCGGCGGCCTGGCGGTGTCCTGGGACTCGGAGACGCTGCCGCTGGAAAGATCCGCGGCCAATCCCAGGGACATGACTTTCAAGCTTCCCAAGCCCTGGGCAATGGCACAGAGCCACACGCTGCGCATCGTGTTCGAAATCCAGGAACCCGCCGATGGAGAACGCGGCTTACGATTCACGCAGGACGCGTTCTTTTTGCCCCAGGGGAATTGGAGCCCTGCGCTGCTACCGCCACGCGGATTTCTCGCGTCCGGAGGCACGCCGCCGACCAAATGGAATCTAGCAGTGACTGTGCCGCGAAGTTTTCGATTGCACATGAGCGGCAAAGGGCCGAAGCGTTCGCAGCGGGACGGCGAAGCCACCTTCCGCAGCCAGCAGAGGCCCCAGGACCGCAATCCGTTTGTCGTTGCCGGGAGATACCTCGAAACGGCGATCAACGGCGGAAATCGAAAAGTATTTCTTTGGACCCACGCGAAGCCCGGCGCAAAGACAATTCGGGAAAGCAGCGAATCGCTCATACGAGCGTTGGGCGCTTATGACGAAGCTTTTGGGCTGCGAGGCAAAGGCCACCAACCCTTGTGGATCGTCGAATGTCCGGAAGCTGAAGGTTGCTTTACCGGACGAAATGCGCCGTACGCGAAGCTGCTCGGCCTGTCTGAGGGTACTTCGACGGCGGAGATGATGTCGCTGGATACGGTGCTGGTCGGTCAACAGGAAAGAGGAACGAAGATTGCCGTAGCAGCAGTACCGTTTCTCGCCGCGAGCTGGCTCGGATACGGCCGCAATCCGGGATTTTTCGAGCAGCAGCCGCCTCTCTCCGCATTTCCCATCTATGCTGCGGGCCTGGGGCGTGAGGCGGTGGAGGGGACGGCGGTTCGCGGGGAAATGATCCGAAATGCATTGAGCGAGATTCCCACGGTTGCGGCCAAGGGCGCCCCGGAAAGCACAGAGACGATTCGCGCCAAGAGTTTCTTGTTCTTTTTCGCGCTTCGGGACCGTTACGGGGAAGCGGTATTTCAGAAAGCGATCCAGCACATGCTCTCGGCCCGCCAGGGGAAGGGGTTCAATCTCGATGATTTAATTGCCGCGTTCGAAGAGGAAACGCATCAAAACGTGGCGCAGTTTGTGCGTCTTTGGATGAAGCATCCAGGAGTGCCGGAGGATTTTCGGACGAGGTATGAAGGGAAGACTACAGCAGAAGTCAGCCCCAAGGAGAGGGAACCATGAGAGACATCGTATTGACAGAACGCGGGCCCAAGCCGATTGGACCCTACTCGCAGGCGATCAAGAGCAACGGTTTCCTGTTCGTATCGGGGCAAGTAGCGCTGGACCCGAAGACGAATGAGTTTGCGGGCGGGGACATCAGGCAGCAGACGGAGCGGGTGCTGGACAATCTCCGGGCCATCGTGGAGGCGGGGGGAACGAAGCTGAGTCATACCGTGAAGACCACAGTGTTTTTGAAGAGCATGGATGATTTTGCGGCGATGAACGAAGTGTACGCAAAATACTTTACCTCCGCCCCGCCGGCGAGATCCACTGTGCAGGTGGCACGTCTGCCAAAAGATGCCCTGGTGGAAATTGAAGTTGTGGCGGCGCTTTGAAACGGTTCAACGGCGGGTGACTTCGGTTTATTTGCTCAGGGGCGATCCGGGCTTTGCAGGGCCTCATAGACAGCGATGCCCGTGGCCACGCCGGTAAGCGTAATGGCGATCAGCACGAAATGGCTCTTGCCGGCTTTGATGGGGCGCCCACCGGAACCGCCAGCTCCTGCGCCCCGAGGACCCTGCGGGGGTTCAGCGGCCGCGGAGGCATCCGGCTCCAAAATGACCTTGTAGGAGGTGGCTTCAGGGATGATCTTGGTTTCGCCATCCACAGTAATCGCCAGTGGTCCGCGGCTGCTGCGAACCAGCAATTCTCTGGAATTTACGATCGAGACCTGAGCGACAGTGGGCGCGTCAGACTGCGGCCGGATTTCGGCGATGGAGGCGCGCAACAAGAAGGCTTTGGAGTTGGCGGTAGAGAACAGAGCGGTGCCGCGGTAAAGAGTTGCGTTCGGGGTTCCGTCATCCTGGCCAAGCAGCGCGGAACTTGCTCCCGAGAGCAGGAAGCGAGCCGCGCCGGCGCGGATTTGAATTGCGCCGGTAGGTTCTGTGCTGAGTTCATCGCCGCCAAAAATTGTAGCGCCAACGGATGCGTTAGCGGTACCGACACGCGCTTGCTGGGCAGTGGTCACGGTGCCGAGAATTGCGGGAGAAGCGCTGGAGACCGGAACAAATAAAATACAGAGAGACAACCCAAGAGCACAGAGTTCGCGCAAGCGCGCCATCCACTCCTCCAAGAGGGCCAAATCCAGAATACCCATGCCGCGACGTGCCGTCAATCGCTAAACTGTGGAGACTCGGAAGTGTGCTTTTGTAAACACGCGCCCCATTCCCTAGTCCCGGGGCTTACGCGCTGTGGTGCGAGGAAAAGATGGGCTGGCAGGCGGCGGGAGGGCTAAGAGCTTCCCGAGTTGTCGCCGACCGAAAAGTAGGTGCAGTCAGGGTGATGAAAGACGAGTGCGCTAACGCTGGCTTCCGGATCCATCATGAATCCTTCGGTAAGCTGTACGCCAATTTCCTCGGGATGTAGGAGCTTCCAGATTGCTGCCTGATCTTCAAGGTCGGGGCAGGCAGGATAGCCGAAGCTATAGCGTTTGCCGCGATAGCGCGAGGTAAAGCGCTGGGCCATGGTCATTTCCCGGGGATCAGGGAAGCCCCAATCCTCGCGGATTCTGCGGTGCAGCCATTCGGCACAGGCTTCGGCCGATTCGATGGCCAGCGCCTGCAAGCCATGAGATTTGAAGTAGTATCCGGCGTATTTCGCAGCCTCCGAACGCTGGCGGACGCCTTCGCCAGCGCTCACAACGAAAATCGCCAGGTGGTCCCGCTTGCCATTCTGGGGAGCGAGCACGTAATCGGTGAGACAGAGCGCGTCTCCTGTGCGTTGGCGCTTGAATCGCCAGGTGTGGACGGGAACGCTTGCCCCGGGAGCAAACAGATTAATAGCATCTTCTTCGGACTCAGCTTCAAAAAATTGCCAGACAGCGCGCACCTTCATGAATTGTGCGGCCTCGGCTTTTACTTCTTCCATGCTTTCGAAAAGCTCGACTGCCTTCGGATCCCGCTCTGCCAGCCGCTTTTCGAAATCCCCCCGGAAACCCATGTGCCGGCCGTAGAGCATGTAGGGATTGATGTAGCTCCACACTTCGCGCAGGTCCGGAACGAGCCGGACCTTGCGGTCCAGATACGGGACGGAGGGGATGGGCAGATCGGCACGCACCTTCGACGAACGCACGACCTTTGGCAGTTCCTTGACAATCACAGTCGTCGAGATGCCTGCGCCATCTTTGGAAGCGGTGTGCTCGCGCAGAAGGCCATCGCGCGTGGTCGGATCCATGAGTTCGTTCATCAGGCGCAGGCCGGTCATCGCATCCTTGGCATAGCAAACGGCGTTGCCATAACCCGGGGCGATCTTCTGCAGCGTAAATTTTCCGCTTAATGCCGCTCCACCGACGAGGAGAGGAATGGAAATTCCGGCCTCGCGCAGATCGTTGGCCGTGATGACCATCTGCTGCGCGCTCTTTACCAGCAACCCGGAAAGGCCGATCGCGTCCGGCTTGTGCTGATGGAACGCCCTGATCAGCTCCTCTGGAGGCACTTTGATGCCTAGGTTCACGACGGCATAGCCGTTGTTGTTCAAGATGATCTCGACGAGATTCTTGCCGATGTCGTGGACGTCGCCCTTTACCGTCGCCAGAACGATTTTTCCGCGTTTTGCAGTGTCTGCCTTCTCCATGAACTGCTCGAGATGGTTGACCGCGGCTTTCATGGCTTCCGCCGATTGAAGCACCTCGGCAACGATCAGCTCGTTGGCGTTGAAGAGGCGTCCGACTTCGGCCATGCCTTCCATCAGCGGGCCGTTGATGATGTCGAGGGGCGCCACTCCTTCAGCGCGCTTGCGGTCAAGGTCGGCGATGAGACCGTCACGGGTGCCCTGGATTATGTAGTTCGCGAGGCGCTGGTCAAGCGGCGAATCCTCCGGGCGCGTTTTCTCCTGCTTCTTCGCCGTGCGGAAGTGCTCGGTGATAGACGAAATGTGGAATTGGTTGATGGCCGCGCGCTGCTCCTTGCTCTGCTCGCGCCAGTCGGCGGAAGCGCTTTTGAGCAGCTCCGCGCGCGGATGATCGGCGGGAACGTGCTTCGGCGGATGCTGGAAGAGAAGATCTTCCGCCAACTGGCGCTCGTGCTCAGGAATGGAGGCAAAGCGCTCGATTTTCTCGGTGTTCACAATGGCGAGGTCCAGGCCCGCCTTGGTGCAGTAGTAGAGAAAGACAGAATTGACCACTTCGCGAGCACCGGCCGGAAGACCGAAGGAAACGTTGGAAATTCCCAGGATAGTCCTGACATCGGGGAGCGCCTGCTTGATCAGGCGAATTCCTTCCATGGTTTCGACAGCGCCGCCGATATAGTTTTCGTCGCCCGTTGCGCAGGGGAAAACCAACGGGTCGAAAATGATGTCTTCGGGTGCGATTTCGTATTTCTTCGTAAGCAATTCGTAAGAGCGCTTGGCGATCTCGAGTTTTCGTTCGCGCGTGAAGGCCTGGGCCTGGACGGGATCTTCGTCAATGCAGCCGACGACTACGGCGGCGCCATAGTCACGGGCGATGGGGACTACCTTTTCGAATTTCTCCTCGCCGTCTTCGAGGTTGATGGAATTGATGATGGCTTTGCCCTGGCAATACGTCAGGGAAAGAGCCACTGAGGAGGAATCGGTGGTGTCCACCATGATGGGGACTTTGATTTTGCGGATGAGCTTTTCGTAGAATTCCGGGATGTCCTTCTTTTCTTCGCGCTCGGTGCTTTGCAGGCAGACATCCACGATTTGTGCGCCGCCTTTGACTTGCCGCCGCGCGATTTCGCTGGCTTCCTCCCACTTTTCTTCAGCAACCAGATTTTTGAACAGTCGCGAGCCGATCACGTTGGTGCGCTCGCCAACGAGGAGCGGGCGGGTGCTGTCTTCCGCCTCGATGGTTTCGATGCCGGAGTAGACGGCGCGGTGCGAATCTGGCGGCCGGACGCGGGGCTTCTTGCCCTCAATCATTTGGGCAATTGCCGCAATGTGTTTCTCCGTGGTGCCGCAACAGCCGCCGACGATGTTCAGCCAGCCGTGATCCACGAATTTTTCGAGCTGGGCCGCCAAGGATGTGGGGGTCTCCTCATACTGGCTCGTCTCGGGATTGGGTAGACCCGCGTTTGGGTAACACGAAACAAATTCCGAGGAAATCTGACCCAGTGTCCGGATGTGGTCGGTCATGAACTCCGGGCCGGTGGCGCAGTTCATGCCGAAGGCCAGCGGATGCGCATGCTTGAGCGAAGCCCACATCGCTTCCACGTTTTGGCCAGCGAGCATCGAGCCCATGGGCTCGATGGTCACGGAGACGATGAACGGGATCGTCTGCTCTATTTCTTTGGAGAGCCTCTGAATCGCCAGCAGAGCCGCCTTGATGTTTCGGGTGTCCTGGCAGGTTTCGACAAGCAGGAGGTCCACTCCGCCCTCAATCAAGCCCTTCGCCTGGACGTAGTAATGCTCGCGCAGGCCCTCAAATGTCACGCCGCCGGTTACCGTAATGGCCTTGGTTGTGGGCCCCATGGAGCCGGCCACAAACCGCGGCTTGGCCCCTGTGCTTACTTCATCAGCAGCCTGGCGGGCAAGCTGAGCCGCAAGCACATTCAATTCGTGAGCTTGGCTAGCCAATCCGTATTCTGCGAGCACTAGAGGGGTCCCGCCGAAGCTGTTCGTCTCAATGATGTCCGAGCCGGCTGCGAGATATTTGCGGTGGATGTCCAGGACTACGTCCGGGCGCGTCCTGACCAGGTTTTCATTGCAGCCTTCGAGGGCAGGTCCGCCGAAGTCCTCGGCAGTGAGTTGGCTCTGCTGCAGCATGGTGCCCATGGCGCCATCGAGCACAAGGACACGCTGGCCCATCAGTTCCCGGAGGGCCTTGGTTGATTCGCCTAGATTTCGTATTAGAGAGAAGGCCGTAACTCCTTGAGGCGCCGTCTGGCGGGTTTACAGCACCCGGACCGGGAAAACCTCCGGCTGCCATCTTTCCATTTTACTTGGGACCAGCCGAAGAATCGAATTCGGGTACCAGCATTTTCCTTGCGCGGCTTACATCGAATCGGTCAGTAACAATTCGAGAACACAAACCCCTTTGGGCCTTGCCCCTTGGGCCGGTTTTCACTACCCTGACGGACAGTGACGACCAAGCGCGCCAGCTCCAAGCTTTCCGTATGTCTGCTTTCGCCGCACCCTCTGGTGCTGAGCGAATTCGAGCGCCTTTTATCCAAGTCGCAGTTCAAGGTGATTACCAAGCAGCTTGAATCCACCCTGGCTCCGGACCTGAGAAACCTGGAAGCCCCCAACGCCCAGGTTTATGTCGTTGACGCGCACGCTGCGCGGCAAGCGACCGGAGCATTGCTATCCAACATTCTCGAGCATCATCCCGAAGCGCGCCTGATTGTGGTTGGAGAGCAGCACCTCGAAAATAATTGTTATTCGCTGCTGCGGCTCGGAGTGAAAGGACTGCTGACCTATGACGAGGCGCGAGAACAATTGGTTCGGGCTTTGCCTCTGGTGGCCAGCGGAGGATTCTGGGTACCGCGGCAGCTTCTTTCCGGATTCGTGGACTCGATTCTGACGAATCAGGGGCGCAGGCTGAAGACGGATTCAGTGGCTAACCTGAGCCGCCGGGAACAGGAAGTGCTCGATTCGCTGCTCGAGAATCTGTCCAACAAGGAAATCGCCAGCAAGCTGAATATCGCGGAACGCACCGTAAAGTTTCACGTATCCAATCTACTGAACAAGTTCGGAGTGCGCCGCCGCGCCGATCTGATCCTGCTGACCTTCCAGCGGCGGATGACCCCCCAGCCGTGATTCAGCGACCGTTTTTCAGTCTGTGATTCTGAACCAGATGATGCACCAAAGCGCGCGCACGCCGTCTTTCCAGGTGATCTTTTTTCCCTCTTCGTAAGTGCGGCCCGCATAGCTAATGGGAACTTCGTAGACGCGCCATTTGCCTTTGGCGATTTTGGCGGTGATCTCGGGCTCAAATCCAAAGCGATCGGACTTGATGTGGATTCCCTGCAAAGCTTCCTTGCGGAAGACTTTGTAGCAGGTCTCCATATCGGTCAGCTTCAAGTTGGTGAACACGTCGGAGAGCAGAGTCAGGAATTTGTTGGCCACGTAGTGCCAGAAATAATGCACGCGCTGCGGCCCGCCAAGAAAACGCGAGCCGTAAACCACATCCGCGCGGCCATCCACGATGGGATCGAGCAGCTTCGGGTAGTCCCGCGGGTCGTATTCGAGGTCGGCGTCCTGCACAAGGACAATCTCCCCGGTTGCTTCTGCAAAGCCGCGGCGGAGCGCCGCTCCCTTTCCTTGATTTTTGTCCCGGAACAAAAAGCGGATATCCGCGAGGGGAATGGCATCGCCGCCGTCCTGCGCAAGCGCGGCGGTTTCCCCTCCGGCCTGCAGCCGGGCCATATTTTCCAGAATCTGCCGCGTACCATCCGTCGAACAGTCGTCAACGAGAACGATTTCTTTACGAAGTTCCGTGTCCTGAACGCGGCGCAAGATTTCCTCGATGGTTGCGATCTCGTTGTAGACGGGAATGACGACCGAAAGTTTCGGGTCCGTGAGGGCTTGCGGATTTCTGCGATGCGCGCTCATTGTTGCGTTTCGATTGTATCGGCGGCATCCGCGCAGAGTAAAGCAGGCTGGCCTACGCGTGTGCCTTCGAGGTTCTCTGTGCTAGATTGGCTTTTGGGCTTTTTTTGCCGATGACGACGTTCTACATCGAACAGTTTGGATGCCGCGCAACCCAAGCGGATGGAGCGGCCATTGAACGGCAACTCTTGGAGCGCGGCTGCCGCGTCGCGGCTTCGCCTGCGGGGGCGGAGATCGTGGTTGTAAATACCTGCACCGTGACTGCTGCCGCCGATGCGCAGGCGCGCGACGCGATTCGCAAGATTCACATGCAGAATCCGTACGCGCGGGTCGTGGTCACGGGATGCTACGCCCAGCGCGCGCCGGAAGATCTGGCTGCTCTGCCGGGCGTTTCCTGGGTGGTGGGAAATTCCCACAAGCCGCAAATTCCTGAGCTCATCTGTGGAATTTCAGCGGACGCTTCAGCGTTTAGCGGAACGAACTTCGTGCCCGCGGCGAGCCTGCACGCAGTGGAGAACTTGCGGGCTGATACCCGATCTGAGAATAAGAAGCGCGCCAAATCCTCGATAGCGCAGGTTTTGATCGGCGATGCCGCACGGCAAACGCACGTGCTGGTCGCGCCTGTCTTTGGCGGAGAAGGGAATCACACGAGGCCGACGCTGAAAATCCAGGATGGCTGCAACTCGCGATGCGCGTTTTGCGTGATTCCGTTTGTTCGGGGCAAGAGCCGAAGCCTGCCGCCAGATGTGGTGCTTGCCGAGCTCAACCGTCTGAGCGCGGCCGGCTTTCGAGAATTTGTGCTCAGCGGCATCAATCTGGGAACCTGGGGCCGTGATCTCACGCCGCGCCTCGAATTCTTCGAACTCCTGGAGAAAATTCTCTCAGAGACCTCCGTCGAACGTCTCCGCATCAGCTCCATTGAGCCAATGGACGTCACGCGCGACCTGATTGATCTTTTCGCCTCCAACGAACGCATCGCCCAACACTTCCATATTCCGCTGCAGTCCGGTTCCGACCGCAACCTTGCAGCGATGCATCGGTGGTACCGCACCGAACACTACGCTCGGCGAGTTGAGCTGATTCGCGAGCGGTTGCCCGACGCTGCGATTGGAGCGGACGTCATCGCCGGGTTCCCCGGTGAGTCAGAAGATGACCATGCAAACTCACTCGCCTTCATCGAGTGCCTGCCTTTCACCTATCTCCATGTTTTTTCGTATTCGTTGCGTCCCGGCACTCGCGCGGCTTCCCTGCCGGATCAGGTGCCTGCCACCGTGATCAAGCGCCGGGCTCGCGAGCTTCGCGCTCTCGGAGAAGCGAAAGCCGCTGCTTTCCGCAAGTCAGAGATGGGGCGCAGTCTCCGCGTTCTGACGTTGCATGGCGACGCGAATGATATTGATTTCACTCCCGCACTTACCTCTAACTATTTGCGCGTATTGGTCCCGGGATCGTGGCCTTCAAACCGGTGGCTGGATGTGGTTCTTTCCGAAAATGAGGAAGGAAATTGTTGTCTTGCCGAGATTCCTGCGGACACTTGTGAAATCTAGGCGCGCTAGGCATCCCAGGGATCCCTACTTCGTTTAACCCTCGAAAATTACCTGGGCCAGGGCTTGGCTCGCGGTGTGGGTGATGCTGATGGCGATCTGCTTCACGCCTAGTTGCTCCGCGATTTTTCTCGACTCGCCCTTTAGTTGCATCGTGGGCCGGCCGGAGGGAAGCCGCACCACTTCCAGGTCAACCCAGCGGACGCCATGCCTCCATCCCGTCCCCAGCGCTTTCATCGTGGCTTCCTTTGCTGCGAAGCGTCCCGCATAGCGCTCATATTTGTTCCGGAAATGCTCGCAATAGGCGATTTCTTGTTCCGTGAAGAGACGCCGAATAAGCTTTTCGCCTTGGCGCTCGATGGCCACCTTGATTCGTTCCACTTCGGCGATGTCCACTCCCATTCCGATGATCAAGTTGCCCTCGCCGGCAAGTATTCTTCGCGCGCTGCTTCCGGGCAGGCATCTCGTCCCATCCCGCGTCGAACCCGGATCGGCACTGCGATTATACTGGTGGAGTTGTGGCGTACGTGAAGACATCTCGCAAGAATCGAACCGCGGCCAAACGTCAGGCTGCCCATGCGTCGGCGTCGGAGTGGACGGAGATTGCCCAGCGTGGCATCCGCATTGTTCAGGCGCGTGCCCTGAATGCAATTCCCTGGCTCGTTCACGGATTCAGCACGACTCCCGGGGGCGTTAGCGAGTGCGAAGGCAAAAAAGTTCTCAATCTTGCGTTCTCCGAGTGGGACGCGCGGGAGAACGTGATCGAAAACCGCGTGCGTTTCCAGGCCGCTCTCGGCGCCGTGAGCCACTCACTCGTCCCGCTGAAGCAATTTCATTCGGACTTGATCTGCTTCTTTCGAACGCCTCCGGCCGAAGCCTGCCGTGGCGATGCGTCCGCGACGGATACTCCGGGCCTGCTCCTTGGTATCCAGACGGCAGATTGTGTGCCGATCTTGCTGGTGGATCCGAAGAATCGGGCGGTGGCCGCAGTACATGCGGGATGGAGGGGCACACTTGCAAGAATTGCAGAAAAAACCGTTGGCCACATGCAGATGCGCTTCGGCTCGAAGCCGGCTGAGCTTTTGGCTGCGCTTGGCCCTGCGATTGGGGGATGTTGCTACGAGGTCGGCGCGGAACTGGTCACGCGGTTTACTTCGCAGTTCGCGGAAGCGGACGATTGGTTCGATGAGCCGCGCACCGGTGAAGAGCCAAATCCTCTTCAATGGCTCAATATGGCCCCGCCGGGCCACCAGCCACCGCCGAAAAGCGTTCGCCTCGACCTACGCAAAGCCAACCGCTCACAGCTCATTGACGCCGGCCTGAGGGTCAAGAACGTCTTTATCAGCCAACTCTGCACTGCCTGCAGCACAGACTTTCTTTTCAGCTACCGCATGCAAGGCCCGCTGTCGGGACGCCACATGTCGGTCATCGGCATCCGACCGTGAAATCGTCCCTGCGCTTCAGAGAAAACCGCCCTGCCGCTCGGACTTGCTCAGCGAGTTTCATCCAAGAACCTGCAAGGGAGTATTGCTCACTTCCTTGAGGGCCAGTTGGCCGCAGGCGGCCATGACGTCGCGGCCGCGCGAATAGCGCACGAAAGCGGGCACGCCTTTTTCGTTCAAGATGCGCCGGAAAGTTTCAATGTTTTGCTCCGTGGATTCCTGATACGGCAACTCGCCGGGATTCCATGGAATCAGGTTCACTTTCACGCGCCTGAGTGGCGCCAGGAGACGCACCACACGCCGCGCGTCCTCCGGCGTGTCATTTATTCCGCCAAGCATCACATACTCAAAGGTCAAATGTTCCCAGTTGCGCAGCGGGTAGGCGCGGCAGGCATCCAATAGTTTCTTGAGCGGGTATTTCTTATTGATGGGCATGAGTTTGTCGCGCTGCTCGTCGTTCGAGGCGTTCAGGGAGATCGCCAGCTTCGGACGCACAGGCTCGAGTGCCAGCCGCTCAATTCCGGGAACGATCCCGCTCGTCGAAAGCGTCACATGTTTCGGCGAGAGGCCAACTCCTTCCGGATCCAGCAGGATTCGCAAGGCTTCCATCACATTTTCAAAGTTTAAAAGTGGCTCGCCTTGTCCCATCAGGACCACATTGGTTTGTTGCTTCTCATTTTTGGCTTGTGTAGGCGCATCTGTATTGCTTTTTTCTGCTTCTGTAAGCGTGACCAGCACCTGCCCGATGATCTCTCCCGCGGTGAGGTTACGGATCAGGCCAAGCTGGGCCGTAAGGCAGAACCGGCAGTCCACCGCGCAACCTGCCTGGGTCGAGATGCAAATGGTCTTCCGCCCTTCGCTCGGCATATAAACGGCTTCGACGGAAGCGCTTCGCGCCCCTTCTGCCAGCTCGAACAGATACCTCACGGATCCGTCTTGCGAGGAGAAGCGCCGTTTGATCGCAGGCAAACGAAGCGTAGCTTCGCGCCCCAGTGTTTCCCGGAAGGCCGCTGGCAAGTTGCTCATTTCAGCGATCGCATATCTCTTTTCCGCATACAACGCGTGGTAAATCTGATCGCCGCGGTAGGCAGGTTCGCCCAGGTCAACGCAAAGCTGCCTCAGTTCTTCCTTGGACTTTCCCAATAAAGGCATGACGCTCTCGATTGTCCCTCTACTCTATAGAGAATAGCCTGTTTCATACTTTCGTAATTTTTTTCCTGTGCCGCCGCCTCATTTTTTTGGCCGCGAGTTATAATTTTGGCGAGGGCGTTCATGAAAAATCAGATCACGATTCCGCAGCTCGAAGTTTCCGTGTGGGTGAATGAGCTTGCGGCCATTCCCGAGCGCAGCTTCACTCTCGAAAGGGTGCAGGACTTTGTCCTGCGGCATCAGGTTCGTCGGGAATCGCTCGACAAATATCTTTTCTTTTCCAAGGGAAATTACACCCGCAATCTCATTTTCAAAAACGAAATCTTCGAGTGCATGGCGATCTGCTGGGAGATCGGCCAGTCCAGCCGCATTCACAATCATCGGGACCAGAATTGCTGGATGTCCGCGCCGATTGGACGCTTGAAAGTGCAGAACTTCCGTGTCGAAGAGCGTAATGCCTCTCATGGAAGTTGCCATCTGGTTCCCACGGACTGCTACGAGATGGACGCCAGCCACCCTGCCTTTGTGAATCCACTCGAACCTGTTCACCAGGTTCTGAATTTGCCCGAATTCAGGCAACGGGCCGTCACCATCCACATCTATTCTAAACCGTTCGATTCCTGCGAAGTGTATTTGCGCGAGAAGGGCACGTATTCCGATGTTCCGCTGCACTACACCAGCGAATATGGCCGGCTAAACCCGGACGAGAAGCTCCTCTAATTTCTCTAAGCCACTGGAGTTAAAGATACTTAGCTGCCGAGCTACGAGCCGGAAGTTTTGAGCAATAGTACCTCCCAAGCTACTCGCCTCTTCCGCCCCCCTGTGTCACAATCTCACCATGGTTGGCGATCCGCGCGATATTCAACGGCACGCACTTCTTAACGGCCTCGTGGTCATTACTGAAGCCATGTCCCACGTCCGGTCGGTTTCCGTCGGGATCTGGGTGCGCAACGGCTCCCGGCGCGAGCTTGCGAAGCAAAATGGCCTCGCGCATTTCATGGAGCACATGGTTTTCAAGGGGACCGAGCGCCGCTCCGCAGAAGCCATCGCACGCGAAATGGATTCGGTTGGCGGGATGCTGGATGCCTTCACTTCCAAAGAACAGATCTGTTTCAATGCGAAAGTTCTCGATGAACATCTGCCTATCGCGTTTGATGTTCTTGCCGATCTGGTTCTTCGCCCCAAGTTCGATTCCGACGACGTGAAAAAGGAGCGCCAAGTCGTTCTTGAAGAGATCAAGATGGACATGGACAATCCCGAGTACCTGCTGCACGACCTGTTCACGCGTGGTTTTTGGCCCGAGCATCCTTTGGGCAGGCCCATTCTCGGGACGCCGGAAACCGTGGGGAATTTCTCGCGCGAGGCTTTGCAAAACCGCTTCCGGGAGTGGTTTGCGCCCGATCATCTGGTCATCACCGCCGCGGGAAATGTGACCCATGCACGGCTTCTCGAGCTTGTCGAACGCGAGTTTGGCACGATCGCCTCCAACGGGGCTCTCGAGGATCACACCCCGCCGCGGACCGAGGCGCCGATTCAGCTGGAAACCAAGCGCGACCTCGAACAAGTGCATCTGTGTATTGGTGTTCCTTCGTTTCCCATCGCAGATGAACGGCGATTCGGCGTTGCGGTGCTGAACAATCTTCTCGGAGGAGGCATGTCTTCGCGCCTCTTCCAGAACATTCGCGAAAAGCAGGGCCTTGCTTACGCCGTGTTCAGCGAGATTACGCCTTACTCCGACACGGGCATGCTGACGGTCTATGCGGGCACAGCGAAAGAAACCGTGGGCCAGGTGGTTGACCTGACGATCGCGGAACTCCGCGCGATGAAGGAATCGCCCGTTTCGGAGGAAGAGCTTCTCCGCGCCAAGAACCATCTGAAGGGTTCGCTGATGCTCTCACTCGAGTCCACCAGCTCGCGAATGTCCAATCTCGCGCGGCAGGAACTCTATTTTGGCCGGTTTTTTTCGCTTGACGAAATTCTCGCGTCCATTGACGCTGTTACGCGCGAAGAACTGCAATCGCTTGCGAAGGAATTTTTCCGGACGGAACAAATCTCCGCGACCGTCCTCGGCCCGCTGAATGGCTTCTCGCTGGACCGCTCCCGGCTTGCCTGCTGATTCCCGTGTCCTCTGTTCCCCGTTGACGCGCCTCGCTCGCTCTGCGATGATTCTCGAAATTCGTTTTTCTTTTTCTGGGGGCAGCGATCGGTTTGCGGGTTTCCATTCTGGCGTCCGGCAGTTCGGGCAACATCACGCTGCTCGAAACAGAGCGCACCCGCCTCATCGTGGATGCCGGCCTCGGCAAGCGCGAGACACTCGCACGGCTTGCAGCCCTCGAAGCTAGGGTAGACCGGCTCGACGGTATTCTCATCACTCACGAACATTCCGACCACTGCGGCGGGCTTCCGCAGATGCTCGGCCTATGGAAAGCGCCGCTCTACGTGACCGGGCCGACCATGGAGGCGATGAACCAGATTCTTCCGGATACTCTGGCGAAGCGTCTTTGCGGCATCGAAACCATCCAGGCGGGCCAACGCTTCACCATTGGCGACATTGACGTTCATGCCTTTGCCATTCCGCATGACGCCGCCGACCCTGTGGCATTCACTTTTCGCACCAACGGCTGCAAACTTGCCATTGTCACCGATCTCGGCTACCTGGCGGAACTCGTGAAGGTCCATCTTCGCGATGCGGATTGCCTCGTGCTGGAATCGAATCACGATCTGGAGATGCTGAAGGTTGGGCCGTATCCGTGGGTGGTCAAGCAGCGGGTTCTCTCCCGCACGGGGCATCTATCCAATCACGCCGTTAGCGAATATCTATCCGACGCTGAAGGATTCGACGCGCGCGCGCGTTATCTCGTCCTCGCGCACATTTCACAGGAGAACAATAATCCGGAGGTTGTGCGCATTTCCGCCGAAGAGGCGCTTGGACGGCGCCCGGCGGAAGCCGCATTCACCGGCGAGCTTCTTCTCGCGTCCCAGCACGTTCCGCTCAAGCCGTTACAGTTGTAGCGGAGTCAGCCAGCTCCGCGCTGCGCCATCTCCTTGCTATTTTGACAGAATCTTTTCAAAAAACGCCAGCGCGCGAGGATCGCCGCTCTGACCTAGCCAGAACATGGCCTGCTTGCGCACTTCCGGATTGCGATTGCTCTGGGCAACCTCGATCAATTTCGGCACGCCTTCATCCTTCGGCATCTGGCTCAAGGCGAACACGGCCTTCTTTTTCACTTCGGTCTCCGGATCATTTTCGATCGCGCCTATGATGGTTTGCTCGGCTTTTGCGCCGGCCTTTTGAGCAAGCCAGAAGAGCGCCTGTCCCCGGACGTGCGCGCTTGAATCGTCATGCGCCATGCGGATTATTTCGTCCATGGCTCGGGCTTCCTTGCTCACCGATAGCGCGAATACGACTTGGGAGCGGACCTCCGGACTGGGATCTTTCTTGGCCATCTGTTCGAGGAGTTGTTCGCCGGATGAGCCGCGGGCCGCACCCAGCCAAAACGCAGCCTCTTTCCGGAGCGATTCCGGCCGTTCCGGCGCTATGAAGGATCGCATTGCGCTGTCGGCTGCTGGATCCCCGTGCATGGCGATTGCCGCCAACGCTGACTGTGACAGCTTATCCTCGTCCCGCGCCACCGCATTCGAGTTGTTCACAAAACCCGCGAGGAGTTGCACGCTTTCTGCTGGGTTCACGTTCGCCAGCCAGGTTACCTGCAGGCCGCCGGCATCCAGCATGCAATCCTCGGAAACCATGCGGATCTTGCCGATCTTCTTCCCTTGCGCGCGGTACAACAGAATGATCTTGCGCGGGCCCTCGAGGGCGACTGTGGGTTTGGCGGAACTGTAAGTGTTGCCGTGGTCGCCGTCTTCCAGCCGGCAGTTTCCACAATTTCCGTTTCCGTTCCAATTGCCACCGCAGCACATGACCCGGTCGCCTTTTACTGCCGGCACCACGTAACCCAGCCATTGCGCTTCGGAAGCAGCTTCTGCCCACGTCTTCATCTCCTCCGCGAGCGGGTGAGTGGCAGCACGTCGGGTGAGTTTCGCGTTTTCGATTTGCGGCAGGTCGGCGGTGCGTTCTCCGCCGGTCGCAGCCTGACCGGCATGGGCACGCGATGGCACGATGCTGAAGAGTACCGCCGCGACTATCGCCATAACCAAGGAGTTCCGAAATCTCTGCGCATTACTTTTCATATCCCACCTCACACCGGTCATGATTTCGCCCGGCCCGTTCGAATCTCGCCGATCGAGAGCACCAGAGTTGTCCAGTGCAATCGCCGCGCTATTTGTTGAGCAGCTCCATCAGATAATCGGTGGCCTCTTTCGAGCCCATCAATGAAAGCTTCTCCACCGCAGTTTTCTTAAGGTCCGGATCTTTCTCGGTTTTGGCGATCGCAACAAGAGCCTTCGCATTTCCCTGCAGGAAATAGGCATTCAGCACTTCTTTTTTGAGGCTAGGATCGGATTCTCTCGCGTAGATCTCCTGCAACGCCCGGGAAGCTGCATCGCCGCCAATCAAGCCCAGATTCCGGATTGCCGTCCGGCGGAGCTCCGGGTCCTTTTCAGTTTGGGCAGCTTGTACCAGCTTTTCGGAATCGCCGGCCAAGAAAAAGCCCTGCAGGATTTCGCGCCGGATGTCCGTCGAGGGCTCAGACTGGTAGAGCTGTTGCAATTCTGCCTGCCCGCCGCTGATTCCCAGCTGCCGGATCGCTTCGCGCTTCAAGTCCTCGTTCCTTTCATTCTTTGCGGCGTTGAACAGATCCTGCTTATCTCCGGAAATCATGTAACTGCGCAGCACAGCGCGCTTGACGGATTCGTCGTTGCTCGTTGCATAAATTTCTCCCAATAGAGACCTGGATTTTGTGCTTCCGAAGATTCCCAGATACTCGACGGCCTTTCTCTGCAAGTCCGGGTTGCCCTGTCCTTTTGCGATTCGCGCAACCGCTTCCATTCCCTGTGGAGATCCGCTCTGTGCCAGCACGAAGAGCACCTTAGCCTTCTCTTTGGGCGAACCTGTGCCGTTCAACAGTTTCTCGGAAATGGCCATGCCGCGTTGCGGATCGCTGTTCATGACGCCTTGCAGCGCCAGAATCTTCAGATCCTCGTCGCTCTGCGCTTCCGGCTGCGGAGGCTTGCCGGTGGCTTGCCGGACTTGAATTTCCAGTGCTCCCGCATCCTTGAGCCAGCGGCTCTGAGGAAATCGCTGCTTCAGGTCCGCCAGCGAAGCCAGCGCGCTGTCCTTCTTTCCCTGCATGTTTTGCGCATACGCCTTCCAATAAAGCGCCGCATCGGTCTGCGGGCCATTCAATTGAGCGAGCTGAGTAAAGGTTTCCTCGGCTTGTTGGTAGCGGGCTTCGTCGAGCGAGTCCCGGCCGCTGTCATACAGTTCCTGTGTGCGGTTGGCACGCTCCTGATCTCGATCGGCTTTTTCCTGCGCGCGATCCTGAGCATCCTGCTCCGCTTCGCGCGCCACCGAGAGGCGGTCGCTTCCGTCAGGTGACTGCTGTGCCAGGGCCGCCGCTTTGAGGTGCGTCGGCATCGCAACGAGCGTCGCCGCGAGCCAAAATGCCGTGAGTCTTCCCATTTTTTTCCCGTTGGTCATGTCTTGTTCCTTTCCTGTATTGTCGAATTGTTCCGCGTGGGGGTAAGCGGTGCTTCCTCGCCCTTCTTGAGCAGATCCTGCCGGACCACCCGAATCTTCAGCAGAAGCCCCTGTTCCGAAATTCGATGCTGGATTACCTCGAGCTCCGCAGGCGCGATTTCATCCGGACTATGAGCCACGTCCAGGAGCACCCGGTCGAGAGAGTCCAGTATGCTTACCAACGCAGGGTCCCTCTCTTGAAGCGCTGTCTGGCGGTAAAGCCTGTTTTCCTCTAACAGGCTCTCGGCGCGCCGCTGCTCTGAGGTAATGTCCACCTGCTTGGCCCTGACGACCTTCGGGGCGGCGTTGGCCAGCTCCATCAGCATCATTTCCGTGCGGCCCAGGTGCTCTCCCACGGCAAGCCACAGTACGCGCTGCCGCACACTCGCTTCTTGCGAGAGGTTGGGCTGTACCAAAGGGTGCGGCCTCAGATAGAATCCCGCGACGAATGCCGCAATCACCAGCGCCGCTACCGCTCCGGCAGCAACCAGCCGCCGAGGTTCAAACCATCCTTGCCACCAGCGTGCAGCCTTCTCCTGTAGCCGCGGCGAAATTTGCTGCCACACGCGCCGGCCGTAATCTTCTCCGGGATCCGGAACCGGCATCGCATTCATCGCGGCAAGAACAGTCTCGATGCGCTCGAGTTCGGCCCGGCATCTGGCGCACTCTTTCAAATGCTCCTGGATCTTCATCTGTTCCTTCATCTCGCCATCTCGATAGGCGATCAGCTGCACTTCGCCCGGATGAATCATGGTCGTGCTCCTGCCGATTTCGCCTCGGCATGTGCTTCCGTGAATGGCGTCAAGGCGCGGCGCAGCTTCTGCACCGCCCGGAAGATCGTGTTCTTCGCTGCGCTACTGTTGGAATGGAGCACGGTGGCAATTTCCTCGAT
>Ga0335079_10002865_pt1 | contig 19880 bp, 18 predicted proteins | sample Lox_Sample_33_FD_206719 | JGI IMG/M metagenome (GOLD analysis project Ga0335079, IMG submission 206719) | Soil microbial communities from Loxahatchee National Wildlife Refuge, Florida, United States - Lox_Sample_3.3 | ecosystem: Environmental > Terrestrial > Soil > Wetlands | place: USA... | reverse complement strand
CGCGGCAAGCGAGCTGTCGCACGGAGAACGACGCGGGCTCGAGATCGCCATGTGCCTCGCTACCGATCCGCATGTGCTGCTCCTCGACGAGCCTCTGGCGGGCATGGGCACCGAAGAATCGCGGCAGGTCCTCGGCCTGCTGCGATCGCTCCGGGACGGGCGCGCCATTCTCCTCGTCGAGCACGACATGGATGCGGTGTTTGCGGTCGCGGACGTGATCACGGTGATGGCCGACGGGAGCGTGCTCGCCTCCGGCCCGCCGGAGCGCGTGCGCAACGACCAGGCGGTTCGCGCTGCCTATCTCGGAGAGACGATCTGAGGCACGCCATGGCTGCGCTGATCGAGGCCCGCGGCATCCATAGCTACTACGGCTCAAGCCATGTCGTTCGTGGCGTCGACCTCGACATCTCGCCGGGGGAGACTATTGGCCTTTTCGGGCGCAACGGCATGGGCAAGACAACGCTGCTGCGCAGCCTGCTCGGCCACGTCGTGCCGCGCCGTGGCACGGTCCGCCTGCGCGGCATCGACGTCACGGGCGAGCCGCCGGAGCGCATCGCACGGCGAGGCGTCGCCTACGTTCCCGAAGGCCGGGCCGTGTTTCCCAATCTCTCGGTGCGCGAGAATCTCGTCATGGCAGCGCGCGCCGGGACGAGCGGAGCCCGAAACTGGACGCTCGAGCGCGTGCTCGCCACTTTCCCGCGCCTGGGCGAAAGGATGTCGTACCGCGGGGATCAGCTCTCCGGCGGCGAGCAGCAGATGCTCGCGATCGGACGAGCGCTTCTCACCAACCCCGATGCACTGCTGCTCGACGAAGCCACCGAAGGCCTCGCGCCTCTGATCGCGCAGGAGATCTGGCGCGTCATCGGCGCGATCCGCGAAGCCGGGGTCGCGACGGTGATCGTCGACCGCAACGTCGGCGCAGTCCTCGCGCACGCGGACCGCGGGATGATCCTGGTCAAGGGTGAGATAGTCGCCGATCTGCCGAGCGCGGAGCTGCGCGGGCGCGCGGATCTGCTGCACCGCCATCTGGGCGTCTGATGCCGTTCGCTAGCGCGGGCGGGCATCGGCTCGAGTACCGGTGGTTCGGCGCCGCTGCGCGGGCCGAGGCGCCGCCTATCGTCATGCTGCACGAAGGGCTCGGGTCGGTATCGCTGTGGAAGGATTTCCCGGGGCGCTTGGCCAAGGCGACCGGACGGCGCGTGCTCGCGTACTCGCGCTACGGTTACGGCCGGTCGGAACCGCTCGCCGAACCGCGCACGGTCGACTACATGCACGTCGAGGCACTGCAGACGCTGCCCGAGTTTCTCGACGCGCTCCGCGTGCACGAGCCGGTGCTCTTCGGCCATAGCGACGGCGCTTCGATCGCGCTCATCCACGCGGCGCGCGGTCGACGTCCCGTGAGCGCGGTCGTCGCGCTCGCGCCTCACGTTTTCGTCGAGCCCTACGGGGTGGAGAGTATCGCGAAGGCGCGCCTCGCATATCTGGAAGACGATCTGCGCGAGCGGCTCGCTCGGCGCCACGCCGACGTGGAGAGCGCATTCTGGGGCTGGAACGACATCTGGCTGAGCCCCGATTTCCTGGCCTGGAACATCGAGGCACTGCTCCCCGAGATCGTCTGTCCTATGTTCACGATTCAGGGGCTCGACGACGAGTACGGCACGCTCGAGCAGATCGAGCGCATCGCGCGAGCGGTGCGCCTGCTGCGGCGGCTCGAGCTCGCGGACTGCCGGCACTCTCCACACCGCGATCAGCCCGACGCCGTACTGGCGGCGACTGTAGCCTTCCTGCGCGCTCTGTGAGCAGCGACGCTCGCCTGCGGCCGGCCTGCTAGAATGCTGACAAGAGTCCTTTCATACTCGCTCAGAACCATGAAGCGGCAGGCTTGGCACTCCCGCTGGAGCCTCGCGCTCCGGATGCTTTGTGTGTCGTTGCTCACGGCGATGCTCGTGCCGCAGCAATCGTTCGCACAGGCCGAGCAACGCGTGCTCGTCACGGACGCGAAGCTCGCGCTCGCGACTTTCATCAACGACCCGGACATGAACTGGCTGCAACGGAACCTCGGCGACGCCAAGGCGGTGCTGATTGCGCCGAGAATAACCAAGGCAGGGTTCATCGTCGGCGGCTCGGGCGGTCGAGCCGTGGCTTTTGCCCGCGACCCCGACACCGGCCGCTGGGCGGGCCCGGCCTTCTATACGCTCGCCACGGCCAGCGTGGGGTTCCAGGCGGGCATCGCAGTATCCGAGGTCGTCACGCTGGTGATGACTGACCGGGGCTTGAACTCCCTGCTCTCGAGCTCGTTCAGAATCGGTGCCGACGCGAGCGTCGCGGCCGGGCCCGTCGGGGCCGGCGCGCAATCGACCCTCACGGCCGACCTCATTTCCTTCAGTCGGGCGAAGGGCGTGTACGGCGGGTTGAACCTGCACGGGACCATCGTGTCCGTCGCGGACCATTGGAACGACCTCTACTACGCGCGCTCCGTCGACACGACCGGCATCCTGATCCGCAGGAGCGTGCACAACCGCCAGGCGAACGAACTGCTCAACATGCTCGCCTCGGCCGCGAAAAAATAGCAACGTGGCGCGGGTCGTAACGAGATGACAAGCAGAGACGTGGGCACTGGCGACAGCGAAAGCACGAGCGCGGTCGCAGTGGCCACGCCGCTCTCTGCGCGCGCCCGATCCTTTCAGCTGCCGACGACGTGTACCGCGACCTCGCGCCGATGCGGCTTCAGCCGGTGCTCCCAGAGATAGATGCCCTGCCAGGTGCCGAGCGCGAGGCGCTGCGCCACGAGCGGAATCGAGAGTTGAGTGACGCTCAGCGCCGCCCGGACATGGGCGGGCATGTCATCGGGACCCTCGTCGCGATGGCGGAAGAGTGCATCGCCATCGCGTACGAGACGGGCCATGAAACGTTCCAGATCCTCGCGGACGAGCGGATCGGCATTCTCCTGAACGAGCAGGCTCGCCGACGTGTGCCGAACAAACAGCGTCAACAGCCCGCTTTCGAACCCGGTCGACGCCGCAAACTCGGCGACGGGACGGGTGATCTCGACCAACCCACGACCCGGGGTGTCGAAGACCAGCGTAGTGCTTGCCTGCTGCAACATCCGTCGAAGGATAGATCAAGGCAGCCCGCGGTGCATACGAAACCCGCGTCCCGGTAAATACCTAGGGCTCCTTGGAATGAATGGCAATGCGCGGCGATCGCTATTCGCCGGCGGCTGGCGCCGCCGAAGCGCCCTTGGGGCGATGCGCCAGCCATACCACGGGGATCAGGAGCACCAGCAGCGCCGCGGAGAGGTTGAACACGTCGAGCGCCCCCATCGTGAAAGCCTGCTGATTGACGAGCTGATTGGCGAAGGCGTAGGCCTGGTCGGTCGACAGGCCCGCGGAGTGCAGCGTGGTGAATGCCCCTGTTGCGTTGCGGTCGAAGCCGGTCAGGTGCTCCACGAGTTGGGCATGATGCAGGCTCGCTCGATGGTCCCAGAACGTAGTGACGATCGAGGTGGCGAACGAGCCTGCCGTAATGCGCACGAAGTTGCTCAGTCCTGTGCCGGCCGCGATCTGCTCGGGCTTGAGATCCGCCAGCGCGATGCCGATGAGCGGGACGAAGAAGCACGCCACGGCCGCACCCTGCACGATCGTCGGCAGCGCGATGGCGGCGAGATCCGCCTGCGGCGTGAAGCGGCCGCGCATCGCGGCGACGACGGCGAAGATCACGAGCGAAGTTGTCGCCACGAGGCGCGGATCGACGCGCTGCGCGTTCCTGCCCACGAGTGGCGTCAGCATGATGGCCAGGATTCCCACCGGAGCGAGCGCGAGGCCGGCTAACGTTGCGGTGTATCCCATGTACTGTTGCAGCCAAAGGGGCAGCAGCACGATGCTGGCGAAATAGGCGCCGTAGGCAAGCGCGAGGGCCAGCGTGCCGGTCCAGAAGTTCCGCTGCGCGAAAAGGCGCAGGTCGACTACCGGGTGCGTCTCGGTCAATTCCCAGACGCAGAACAGTGCGAAGCCGAGCGCAGCCACGATGGCGAGCGCGACGATGAGCTTCGAGCCGAACCAGTCGAGATCCTTGCCCCTGTCGAGCATGATCTGCAGCGACGCGACCCAGGCAACGAGCAGGAAGAGTCCGACGCCGTCGATCGGCAGCCTGCGCCGCGGCGACTCGCGCTTCGCGTAGATCATCCAGGTAACGGCGACGGCAACGATGCCGATCGGCACGTTGATGTAGAAGATCCATGGCCACGACACGTTGTCGGTGATCCAGCCGCCGAGCACGGGACCGACGACGGGGGCGACGAGCGTGGTCACGCCCCACAAGCCGAGCGCGGTGCCTGCCTTCTCCTTGGGATAGCTCGACAGGAGCAATGTCTGCGAGAGTGGAATCATCGGACCCGCAACCGCGCCCTGGATTACGCGGAACGCGATCAGCATGCCCATCGAGGGCGCGAGGCCGCACAGCAGCGATGCGAGCACGAAGAGCAGCGTCGAGACGGTGAATAGCCTGACCTGTCCGTAGCGTTGGGTGAGCCAGCCCGTGAGCGGCAGTGCCACGCCGTTCGCGGCGGCGAACGAGGTAATGACCCACGTACCCTGATCCGGAGAGACGCCGAGGTCGCCTGACATCGCCGGAATCGACACGTTGGCGATCGAGGTGTCGAGCACGTTCATGAACGTGGCGAGCGCCACGGCGATGGTGCCGAGCACGCGCGTGCTGCCGCTGAGCGGTGCGAGAGCCACGCTGGCCCCGTCGCGCAGAGGCGCGGCGGCGTTGGCGGACGTTGGGCCGGCCATGTTTCTGTTGTGCCTGGACGACAGTCAGCGAGCCGCGGCGTACGCGGAACGGTCCCGCGTCCGCGCCGCGGGCCCGAACGCCGCGAGGCGGTCGGGCGTCACATCGCGCGCCACCGGTTTGTCGCCGGCCGGCACGGTGGTGCCTGCGTTGGCTGCGATGATCGACTTCACGCGCTCGCTCGCCCTGTCGTCGAGCGGACCAAACACGCCGGTCGTGTAGTCGTGCGGCGGCTGCGCGGCCTGCGGCAGACGCTCGCCGTCGCGCCTGCGCGTGTCGACCTTCACCTGCATCGACAACCCGATCTGCAGCGGATGCGCGGCGAGCTCCTCCGGCTCGAGCGCGATGCGAACCGGGACGCGCTGGACGATCTTGATCCAGTTCCCGGTGGCATTCTGCGCCGGAAGCACCGCGAAGGCGGAGCCCGTGCCGGCGCCGAAACCGGCGATCCGGCCGCGATAGTCGACCTTGCCTCCGTACAGATCCGCGGTCAGCGTCACCGGCTGGCCGACGCGCATCCCCGCGAGCTGCGCCTCCTTGAAATTGGCGTCGACCCACACCGCGTCGAGCGGCACGACGGCCATCAGCGGCGCGCCGGGTCCGACGCGCTGACCGAGCTGAACGCTGCGCTTCGCCACGAATCCCGACACGGGCGCCGGCAGCGTGGTCCGCGCGTACGTCAGGTACGCGTCGCGCACGCGCGCGGCTGCGGCCCTGACCTCGGGGTGATCTTCGATCGTCGTGCGATCGGTGCGCGCGCGATTCGCCTCGAGCTGCTGCTGTGCGGCGGCGAGCGCAGCCTGCGCGCTGCGCACCGCGTCACGCGCGTGCTGCAGCTCCTCGCCCGAGACGGCGCCGGACGCACCGAGGCGCTCGCGCCGCGCGAGATCGTCCTCGGCGCGCTTCAGATCCGATTGCTGCAGCTCGGCCGCGGCGCGCAGCTGGCCGGTGGTCGCGAAGAGGTTGCGCACCTCGCGCACCGTCTTCGCGAGCTCGGCCTCCGCGCGATCCAACGCCACTCTCGCATCCGCCTGATCGAGCTCCACCAGCGTCTGCCCCTCCTGGACGAACTGCGTGTCGTCCGCGTGAATGGCGACGACGGTGCCCGCGATCTGCGGCGTGATCTGCACGACGTTGCCGCTGACGTAGGCGTCGTCGGTAGTCTGCACGTATCGCGACACGAGCATCCAGTACGCACCGTACACCGCACCCGCGAGCAGAAATGATCCGAGCACCACCGCGATGAGCGTGCGCCGCCTCGCCGTCATCTTGCCATTGGCCGGCGCGGGGTTCGTATTCACTGCTGCTTTCGATGTGTCTTCTGCCATGATGCTCTCCTGCCGTATTCAACGCGCCCGCCGGTCAGCGACCCGCGCGAGCCCTGCACCGACGCCGTCGAGCGCGCGCGAGATGTCGCTCATCTGCGCGACTCCGCTAGCGACCGCGGTGGCCGGCACGCGCTTGATGAGCCAGGCTTCGCCAGCCATGATCCCGACAGCGCCGAGCGCAATCGCAAGCGCGAGCAGGCGACGCCGCCTGAGCAAGCTCGCGCATTGCCGCTCCTTTGCCGTGCATCGAGCCTCTTGCCTTGTCATGTCGTTCTTCCTCGGTCCGGTCAACCTCACGGTGAGCCAGCGCTTGCGAGCGGAAGGCTTGCCGCTTCGTAGCCTCCGCCGAGCGCGCGCGCCAGCGCGATCGACAGCTCGAGCTCGCGCGCCCGCAATTGCGCATCGAGGCTGCGCTGCTCGAGCAGCGGATTCTCCGCGCTCAACACCTGAAGGTAATTGCCGAGCCCCTCGCGGTAGCGGAGGAGCGCGAGATTGTAGGCTTCCTGCGCCGTTGCGAGCGCCTGGCGCTGCTGTACACGCTGCTCCGCGACGCTGCGCGCGGAGCTGACCTGGTCGACCACGTCGCGCATCGCGTCGGCGAGTGTCTGGTTGTAGCGCTCGACGGCGATGTCGTAATCGGCGTCGCGGCCTGCCAGGTTGGCGCGCAAGCGTCCGCCCTCGAAGATCGGCAGGCTGACCGCCGGCCCGATGCCCATCATCCGGCTCGCCGCGGAAAGAAACCCTGCCGTACCGATGCTCTGGAAGCCGATGAAGGCGAGCAGATCGAAATTCGGGTAGAACTCGGCTTTGGCAACTTCGATGTCCTTGCCCGCGGCCTCCACGCGCCAGCGCTGGGCGACGATATCGGGCCGGCGCCCGAGCAGCTCTGCCGGCAGCGTGGAGGGCAATGGGCGCGGCGCGAAGCTGCCGATGTCGGGCCGCGCGACGGCGAGACCTCGGTCGGGCCCCTCGCCGAGGAGCGCCGCGAGCTGATGCCGCGCGAGCTCGGTCGCCTCGCGCAGCTCTACGATGCGCTCGCGCGCAGCGGGCAGTGCCGTTTCGGCCTGCTTGAGCTCGAGTCGTGAATCGATCCCGGCGGCGTTGCGCTCGCGGGTGAGCGTGTAGATCTGCTCGCGCTCGTGCAGCGTTTCTTCGGCGACGTCGAGCTGCAGGTAGGCGCGCTGCAGCTCCACATACGTCTGCGCGACCGCCACCGACAGCGCGAGCCGCGCTGCGTAGGCGTCGATCTCGGCCGCCCGCGCCTCGCCCAGCGCGCTTTCGTAGGCCGCGCGGTTCTTGCCCCAGAGGTCGATCTCCCAGGACAAGCTCGCCTGGAGCTGGTTCAGGCTGCTCCAGGTCCCGGCGACCGGCGGCGGGAACAGGCCTTGTCCGGAGAACAGCTCGCGCGTCATCTGCAGGTCTGCATTGACCTGCGGAAACAGCGCCGCGCGGGAGCTGTCGGCGGCTGCGACGGCCTTGCGCGTGCGCGCTTCGGCAACCTTGAGCGTGGGGCTGCCGGCAAGCGCCTCATCGATCAGCCGATCGAGCTGCGCATCGCCGAATTGCTTCCACCAGTCGGCTGTCGGCCACGCAGCGGGCGAAACTCTCGCTCCGGCGAGCGACTTGCCGGCGGCGAGCCGATTGGCCTCACCGAGGGAGGCCCGCGTCGAGAGTCCATCCGTGCTCGCACACGCTGCGAGCAACACGGCGGTGATGAACGGCGCGACGAGACGGCCAAATGAACGCGTCATGCTGCGGCCTTGCGCTGTCTGCGCTGCAGGACCCAGAGCAGCAGCGCGATGAGCGAACCCCCCGGCAGGAGCAGCTCGATGGCGAGGTAGGGACCCAACGTGCCGAGCTGCCCGGGAAGCCGGGACAGCCAAACCATGATTGACGACTTCATACGTGCTCCGGTTCCCGCGTCTTGCAGATGGCATGTGTAACTGATTGCTACGGCTACCCTTCTTGTACGTATTACTGCTCAGGCAACTCCGGGGTTAAAAAAATTTCAACCGTTCGCGAGCATCCGCTCGAGAAAGATCTCCAGCTGGCGCACTTCGCTGCGGGTGAAGCCGCGCAGGAAGCGGTTCTGAACGACCGCGACCGCCTCGCGCAGCTTCGGGTAGATCGCCTTGCCCTCCGCGGTCAGCTCGAGGCCAACTCGGCGGCGGTCATCCGGGAGCTGCGTGCGCCGGAGCAGCCCTTTCTGCTCCAGCCGGTCGATCATGCGCGTCATCGCGCCCGGATCGTAGGAAATTCCTCGACACAGCCCGGCCGCCGAGTCGGCCTCGCCGGTGGCCAGCGCCGAGAGGATCACGAACTGGGCTGCCGTGATGTCGAAGGGCGCGAGCTCGCGATCGAGCTCCTCGCTCATGGCCATCTTCACGCGGCCGAGCGCGCGGCCGATCGAGCGCTGCGGCTCGAAGGTCCTGCTGTCGTAGATCGGACGGTTAGCGGACGTATCCATGGTTGCCGCGATAATATATTGCCTGAGCAATAGTTGTCAAGGCCTAGTTTGCCCGGGCTTGCTTCACCCCCTACCAGGCCAGCGCGGCGCCAGCCAGCCAGGCTGCCCCGACCGCGTAGAGGCGCTCCACCTCCGGGCCCTTCAGCGTGGGCATGTCGCGCTTGACCGTGAAGCCGATCCTTGTCTGCAGGTAGGCGAGGTGGCGGTATCCCTCCGGAAATTGCGCGAGCAGGGCCGCATCGAGTCTCGGCGCTGCGGCAGGATCCACAGGATCGAGGCGATCCTTTTCGTAGATTGGTTGGCGCAGCGTGATTCGCCAGTCCTCGCGGCGCTCGAAAAAATCGAAGAAGCGCCCGGTGCAGACGACGTCGCAGAGCACGCCGTCGACGGAGGCGCGCTGCGAGATCGTCATCTTGGTCTGCGCGATCGCCCGCTCGCCCGCGACGTCGATCGACGAGCCGCCAAGGAAATGCAGGATGTTGACACCCTTGTTCCAACCTTCGCGGCTCACCTCGATGAAGCGCTCCGCCGGGCCCTGGAACCAGGTGGCCATCATGCGCGCCCCCGGATGCCACACGGAACAAAAGCGCTCCCAGTCCCCGGCGTCGCGCCAGACGGCCCAGTTCTGCACGACCTCGCGGATGCGCAGTCGCTCGACGAGCAGGGCGTCCATGTTCGATTCGGCCGCGCCGCGCGCTCGCGCCGCTACTTTCCCGGATCCTTCACGTCGGGATACTTGTCGAACTCGATGTTGTAGAGCAGCCCGTCGACCTTCTCCACGCGCCGGATGTATACCGTCTGCACGATATCGCGCGTCTCAGGATCGATCATGATCGACCCCCGGGGGCTGTTGATCTTCATGCCCTTGAGCGCAACGAGAAACGCGTCGGGCTCCACCGAGCCGCCCGTCTTCTTCAGTGCCTCCGCGATCGCCGCCATACCGTCGTAGCCGGCGCAGGCCATGAAGTTCGGCCGCAGCTTGGTGCCGTTGGTCTCGACGTAGGCTTTGAGGAACGCCTTGTTCTCCGGCGAGTCGTGCGCCGCCGAGTAGTGGAAGCTGTTGATGATGCCGACGGTCGGGTCGCCCATCTGCTGCAGCGTGCCGTCGTCGGTGAGGTCACCCGTCGCGATGATGCGGATCCCCGCCTGCTTCAAGCCCCGCTCTTCGTAGCCCTTGATGAACGCGATCGTCTGGCTGCCCGGTGGGATGAACACGAAGATCGCTTCCGGCTTGCTGTCCTTGATCCGCTGCAGGAAAGGCGCGAAGTCTGGGTTGGCGAGCGGCACCCGCACGCTGTCGACGATCTCACCGCCGGCGGCCTTGAACGACTTGACGAAGGTCGTCTCCGCGTCGACGCCCGGCCCGAAGTCTGAAACGAGCGTAAACACGCGCTTGATGCCGTTCTTCGCCGCCCACTGCGCCATGGGCTGCGTGTCCTGTGGCAGGGTGTGCGAGACGCGCACGATATAAGGCGAGCGCGTTGTGATGACCGAGGTGGCCGCATTCATGATCACCATCGGCTTCTTCGCCTCGGCCGAGACCGGCGCGACCGCCAGCGCGTTCGGCGTCAGACCGAACCCGGCAAGGATATCGACGTTGTCGCGCGTCACGAGTTCCTGCGCGAGGCGCTTCGCCACGTCGGGCGACGGCCCGGTCGTGTCGCGAGTGATGATCTCGATCTTCTTTCCGCCGAAGACGTCTCCGTTGAGCTTGAGGTAGGTCTTCATGCCACCGAGGATTTGCGCGCCGTAATCGGCGAAAGGGCCCGAGAACTCCGCCACCACGCCGATGCGTACAGTGTTCTGCGCCGGGGCGCTGCCCGCCCCGAGGAGCAGCGCGGACGCACCGACAAGGCACACGAGAGAGCGAAGTCTTCGAGTCATGGGATCCTCCTTGTCGAGATATTACATCGGTCGCGAGACGACGTTAGCTGAACCCGCGCACGTACTCGGGCGCGGTGAAGATCCAGTCGAGCGCCTCGTAGTAGCGCTCCGCGGGCCGGCCCTGGTAGAGATCATTGCGAACGAGACGCGCCCCACCCGACGCGTGATAGAGGAGGCCCAGCAAGCCCGAGGAGATCTGCACGCGCGAAGCGCGCACCAGGCGCAGCTTCTGGTAGCGCTGGAAGGCCGCCGCGAAATCCCCGTTGGTCTCCGCAGCAGCAGCGGCGACGGCGATCGCATCCTCCATCGCCATCGCCGCGCCCTGCGCGAAGTATTGGAGCATGAGGTGTGCGGCATCGCCGAGCAAAGTGACCGGTCCCTGCGTCCAGTTCTCGACCGGCTCGCGGAAACGCAGCATCCAGCGACGGAAGCTCTTCGGCACGCGCAGGATGGAGAGCGGCTTCTCGCAGTTGTGCGCGAAGAGCGGCAGCACCTCTTCCGGCCGTGCCTCCTCGTTGTGTCCCGTGCCGGCGCTCTCGCGCACGGTGGTGGCGACCAGGTTGAAGAGCTTCCAGCCGCGCAGCGGGTAGTGAACTATGTGCGTATTGGGCCCGGCCCACAGCGTCGCGGCCGGCCAACGCAGCTCGGGCGGCATCTCTTCCACCTTGAGCACGGCGCGGTAGCAGAGGTGTCCCGACACGGGGGGCTCGCCGTCGCCGACGATCCGCTCGCGCACGCTCGAGTGCCAGCCGTCGGCGCCAACGAGTGCCGCAGCAGAGATGCGCGCGCCATCGCCGAGCTCGACTGTCACGCCATTCGCTTCGATGTGAAAGTCGGCAACCCGAGTCTCGGTGCGCAGGTCGATCAGCTCCGGGCGCGCGCGGCAGCCGTCGAGCAGGGCGAGGTGGATGTCGGCCCGGTGCGTCACCGCGTACGGGTTGCCGTAGCGCGCGCGGAACCGTTCGTCGAGGGGAATCTCGATCACGGTTTCGCCGCTCACGCCGTCCATGAGCAGCAGCCGCTCGATGAACACGGCATCGCGCTTGACGAGCTCGCCCACGCGCAATGCGTCGAGAGCGGACCAGGCGTTGGGGGCGAGCTGGATGCCGGCGCCGATCTCGCCGAAGGCGTGCGCCTGCTCGAGCACGGCCACCTTGAATCCCTTGCTGGCGAGCGCGAGCGCGCAGGCAAGGCCGCCGATGCCGCCCCCGGCAACCACCACGGGCTTGGCGTTGCGCGCTTGCCCCATGATCACCGCCCGTCTCTAGCCTTCGAAGGGCAGCCCGACGTAGTTCTCGGCGAGCGATCGCTGGGCGGTGCGCGAGCGAAACAGATATTCGATTTCCGCCGCCAGGATCTTGCCGCCGAACGGGTCCGTCTCCGGAAAGCGGTGCAGTAGCGAAGTCATCCACCACGAGAAGCGCTCGGCGAGCCAGATCCTGCGCAGGCATTTCTGCGAGTAGTCGTCGAGGGCCGACGAATCACCGTGCTTGTAGTAGGCGATCAGCGCGCGTGCCAGATAGCGCACGTCGGACACCGCGAGATTGAGTCCCTTGGCGCCGGTCGGCGGAACGATGTGCGCCGCGTCGCCGGCGAGAAAAAGCCGCCCGTAGCGCAGCGGCTCGGCGACGAAGCTGCGCAGCGGCGCGATGCTCTTCTCGATCGATGGCCCGGTCACCAGCGCCGCGTTCGCCTTCTCGTCGAGCCGCGCGCGCAGCTCCTGCCAGAAGCGCTCGTCAGACCAGTCCTCGACCTTCTCCGTAAGGGAGCACTGCACGTAATGCCGGCTGCGGGTCATCGAGCGCATGCTGCAGAGCGCGAAGCCACGCTCGTGATTGGTGTAGATGAGCTCGTCGGACACGGGGCGCGTCTCGCTCAGCACACCGAGCCAGCCGAACGGATAGACGCGCTCGTAGGTGCGCAGCGCTCCGGTCGGAATGCTCTGCCGCGTCACACCGTGATAGCCGTCGCACCCGGCAACGAAGTGGCAGCTCAGCTCGTGCTGCTCGCCGTCCTTGACGTAGCGCACCTTCGGCCGCGCGCCGTCGAGATCGTGCACGCTCACCGACTCCGCTTCGTAGACGCTCGGGGCTCCGATCGCCTTGCGCGCGTCCATGAGGTCGTGCGTGACCTCGGTCTGCCCATAGACGGTGACCGACTTGCCGACAAGCTCCTGGAAATCGATACGGAGGCGCCGGCCCGCGGCGGAGATCTCGACACCGTGATGGACGAGTCCCTCCTTGTGCAGGCGCTCGGCCACGCCGGCTTCCTCCAGCGTGTCCACCGTTCCCTGCTCGAGCACACCGGCGCGTATCCGGCTCAGCACATACTCGGGGCTGCGCTGCTCAAGGATCACCGCGTCGATGCCCGCGCGCGCGAGCAGCTGGCCGAGCAGCAGGCCGGCCGGCCCGGCGCCGATGATGGCCACCTGAACGCGCATGCCTCCCCCTCCCCTCGCTGCAGCGATCATTGCGGCGTCATTCTACCGCCCGCCGTCGCTCCTACCTGTGCTGCCTCCTCGATCAATCTGCAGCTCTCGTCGAGCGCCGCGTCGCCTTCGAACCGCCGCGCCGCAGCCGAAAGCTTCGCCGCGAGGTTCGGCCGGGCAAGCAGCTTGCGCAGCGTCGCGGCGAGGCTCGCTCCGTCGAGCCGCCGCCGAGACAGCGTGTCCGCAACGCCGAGGCGCTCGAGGCGTGCGGCGTTGTCGGGCTGGTCGTACGCCATCGGCACGACCACCTGGGGCACGCCCGCCTCGAGTGCCCGCGCTGCCGTCCCGATGCCGCCGTGATGAACGAGCGCCCGCGCTCGAGGCAGCAGCTCGCGGAACGGCGCGTAGGCGAAGGCCCGTACGGTCGCCGGCATCGCCGCCGGGATCTGCCCTTCCATCGCGGACATCAGGATTCCCCGCACGCCGAGCCTCACGCAGGCATCGACCGCCGCGCGGAAGAACGCCTCCGCGTGGCTCATCGCCGTGCCGGCAGTGAACACCACCGGAGCATCGCCCGCTGCGATGAAGCGATCGAGACCCGCCGACGCCGGGCGCGAACGCGGACCGTCGTAGGAAATGAATCCGGTGAGCCTCACCTGAGTCGGCCAATCGGGCGCCGGAGCGGCGAACCATGGCGGGAAGAGGCCGATGATGCGCGTCGGCGAATGCATCCATTGCTGCAGCGGCCTCTGCACGGGCGGCAGACCGAAGCCCTGGCGCATCTCGTTGAGCCCAGGGCACATCACCGGGTCGAAGACGAAGCGATCGAAATACCAGTACAGCAGCCGCTTGATGGGTCGCGGCAGCCGCGGGAAGGCGGGAATGTTGGCTACCGCCGGCGTGTCCTCGAGGCTGCGCATCGCCGCGGGCGCGAGGTGCACCGTTACCAGCGGCACGCCGAGACGCTCGTGCGCGATGCGCGCGCCGAAGGCGAAGCTCGAGCCGACGACCACCGTGTTGCCGCGCTCGCAACGCGCTTCGATCGCGGCGAGCTGCGGACGCACGCTCGGCAGGACCATGCGCTCGGTAAAGCGACGCAGCCCGCGCGTCGGGCGCCAGAAATTGGGATGGTCGAAGGCGGCGGCCTCCGCTTTCGCGTCGAGCGTCTCGACAAACTCGATGCGCTCAACGTCCAGCAGCGCGCGATAACGACCGCTCGCGGCCATGACCACGCGGTTCCCTCGCTCCCGCAGGCGCAGGGCGATGGCGACGAAAGGCAGCACATCACCGGCGCTGCCAACCGGCGCGAGGATGACCTGCAGCGGCATCGCCGTAGCGTAACATCCCGAGCAAAGTTTCAGTGCGCGGGGCTGCGATCCGCCGCATGACCTCCGGGCCGGTGCCGCTTCCCCACATGATCGGCAGCAGCCCGGCGATGATCACCGCCACGGTCATCGCCTTCGGCCGCACGCGGAGCGCAGCGCCTTCGATGATCGCTTGCACGAGCTCGCGTCGATCGATTTGCCTGGGAAAAGGCGAGACTCGAGATGACCGCTACCACAATCAACCAGCGACGCCGGCGCATCTCCCGACGCCCCAAGATCAAATCTTCTGGCCCGAGCGCCGGAAGGGGGAGAACCCGGTTGTTGATCCCGATCGAATCCTCGGCAGTTCAGACTCTCGCCGAGCGCAGCCGCAGCGCGTTGCCGATGACCGACACCGAGCTCGCCGACATCGCCGCGCTGGCGAGCATCGGGCTCAGGAGGATGCCCAGCCATGGGTAGAACACTCCTGCGGCGACCGGGACGCCAAGGAAGTTGTAGATGAAGGCGAAGAACAGGTTCTGCCGGATGTTGCGCATCGTCCGCTCGCTGAGCGCTCGCGCCTTGGCGATCCCGCGCAGATCACCCTTCACGAGGACGACGCGCGCACTGCCCATGGCGATGTCGGTGCCGGTGCCCATCGCAATGCCGACGTTCGCCTGCGCGAGGGCCGGCGCGTCGTTGACTCCGTCGCCCGCCATCGCCACGATCCGCCCTTCCTTCTGCAACTCCTGCACGTGCCGGTACTTGTCCTGCGGCTGAACGCCCGCCTTGACTTCGTCCAGCCCGAGTTGTCTGGCGACAGCGGCCGCGGTCGTCGGATTGTCGCCGGTCAGCATCACGATGCGCACTCCCGACTCGCGCAGCATGCGAATGGCCTCGGGAGTGGTCGCCTTCACCGGATCCGCGACGCCGACGTAGCCCGCGACGCTGCCGGCCACGGCAAGCATCATCACCGTCTGACCCCGCGCTTGCAGCGCTTCGATCGCCGGCGCCACGGACGCGAGATCGACATGGTTCTCGGACATCAACGCCGCATTGCCGAGCAGAACCGGACGGCCGTCGATCGCTCCGCGCACGCCTTTGCCCGTGACGGCATCGAAGTCGCGTACCTCACGCAACGCGGCGCGATCGCTCTCGGCGCGAGCCATGATCGCCTGCGCCAGGGGATGCTCGCTCGCTTTCTCGAGACTCGCCGCCAGGACGAGGACATCGGCTTCCGAGAAGCCCGCCGCTGCGACCACGGTCTGCACGCGAGGGCTGCCTTCGGTGAGCGTCCCGGTCTTGTCCACGACCAGTGTGTCGACCTTCTCCATGAGCTCCAGCGCTTCAGCGTCCTTGATGAGCACCCCGTCGCGCGCGCCGCGCCCCACACCGACGATGATCGATACGGGCGTAGCGAGCCCGAGCGCGCAGGGGCAGGCGATGATCAGCACGGAGATCGCAACCACCAGCGCGTTGGCGAGCGCCGGCGGCGGCCCGACGAGCGCCCAGACGCCGAATGCCACGACGGCGATGACGATCACAGCGAGCACGAACCAGCCCGACACCACGTCGGCGAGCTTCTGGATCGGTGCGCGCGTCCGCGCTGCCTCGCTCACCATCTGCACGATGCGCGCGAGCAGGGTCTCCGCACCGATCTTCTGGGCGCGCATCTCGAAGGACCCTGTCTGGTTGACGGTTCCAGCAGTGACCGGCGTGCCCGCGGTCTTCTCCACCGGAATCGCCTCGCCGCTCAGCATCGACTCGTCGACGCTCGACCGGCCCGCGGTCACGACGCCGTCGACCGGGATCCTTGCGCCGGGCCTGACCCGCAGCGTATCGCCGACGGCGACCTGCTCCAGCGATATCTCCTCGTCGCTGCCGTCCCCCTTCACGCGCAACGCGGTATTCGGCGCCAGGCGCAAAAGATCTCGTATCGCGCTCGACGTGCGCGAGCGCGCCCTCAGCTCGAGCACCTGCCCGAGAAGGACCAGCGCGACGATGACCGAGGCCGCTTCGAAATACAACGGCAGGTGGCTGCCGCTCCGGAACTGCTCCGGTAGGCTTGTCGGAAATAGGATCGCGTAGACGCTGAAGAAGTACGCCGCGGCCACGCCGAGCGCGATCAGGCTGAACATGTTGAGGCGGCGGCTTGCGAAGGAGCGCCCGCCGCGCTCGAGCAGCGGCCAGCCGGCCCAGAGCACCACGGGTGTGGCCAGCACGGCCTGCAGGCATTGCGCCCACCTCAGCGACGTCAGCTGCGGCAGCCCGAGCGTTGCCGCGAGCTTGTCCACCCCGGCGCCGAGATCGAGGCCGTGCACGCCTTCGCCCATCGCGAGCCACAGCACCGGGATCGCCAGCACGAGCGCGATCCAGAATCGCCGCGTCATATCGACGAGCTCGGGGTTCTCGCCGTCGTTTGCCGTCGGGGCGAGCGGCTCGAGAGCCATCCCGCAGATTGGGCAGGTGCCGGGTCCCGATTGCCGGATATCCGGATGCATCGGGCAGGTGTAGATGGCCTCCGCGCCAAACGAGGACGGCGCCGCAGCGCCGACCGGCGGCGGTTGCGTTGCCGGGCGCACTGTGCCGGCTCCGCCGATCTTCACTGGAACGGGACGGCCGCGTGCGCGAGCATGACCGTGCGCGGGGACGAAGCTCACCGGAGCCGGCGAGGTTGTGCCCTTGTTCAGGTACTGCTGAGGGGAGCTAATGAACCGCTGGCGGCAGCCGCCGCAGCAGAACAGGTACTCATGCCCCTCGAACGTATGACGATGCGGCGAGTCCGCGCGGACGCGCATGCCGCAGACGGGATCGATCGCGGTGCCGCCGTGTCCGCCCGGTCCCGCCACGGGATGGTGAGCGTGCTCGTTCATTACGGTATGCGCCCCCGAAGCGCGGCTCACAGCGTCGCGGCGGACGAATGCTCGCTCCGCACGATCGTCCGCCGCGCGATCGCTGACGTCGCCATTATCCGACGATTCCGAAAGCGCTTGAAGTGACAGGTGGGGTCTGCCTGTGCCCTTCGCAAGCGTTCGTCGCCGATCGCCTGCTCGGCGAGCGCGTGGCTCCCCGGCTCGAGCACCGACTTGCCACACCGATTCCCTGCGGCTACGCTGCCGCGATGCTCGCCGTTCGCGGCCTGACCAAGACGTTCTCCGGGCCGAAGCCGCGCACGGTGTTCACGGATCTCGCGCTCGATCTCGCGGCCGGAGAGTACATCGCCGTCATGGGCGAATCGGGCAGCGGCAAATCCACCCTGCTCAACCTGATCGCGGGCCTCGATACGCCGGACAGTGGATCGATCGTGCTCGACGGCGTGGATCTCGCGACGCTCGACGATGACGCGCTGACGCTCGTACGCCGCCGTCATCTCGGTTTCGTCTTCCAGGCCTTTCACGTCCTGCCGTACTTGACGGTCGCGCAAAACGTCGCCCTGCCCCTCTCGCTGCTCGAAGTCGGCGAGGGCGAGAGCGCGCGGCGCGTCGCGGCCACCCTCGCCGACGTCGGCCTCGGCGAGCGCGGTGCGAGCATGCCGCGCGAGCTCTCTGGCGGCGAGCTGCAGCGCGTCGCCATCGCGCGGGCGCTGGTGCACGCGCCGCGCATCGTGCTCGCCGACGAGCCGACCGGGAATCTCGATGCACAGGGCGCGGAGCAGGTGCTGCGGCTGCTGCGTGCTCAGGTGAAGGTGCACGACGCCGCGGGCATCCTCGTCACGCACTCGCGCGTCGCGGCGCAGACTGCCGATCGCGTGCTGCTGCTCGACGCGTCGGGCCTGCGCGAGCTGCCGCGCTGAGGGCGAGGGCAGCGCGATGCGCGAGACAACCGTGTCGGTGCAGCGGATCGTCCTCACCGGAGCGCTCGCGCACGACCGCGTGCGTGCCGTGCTATCCCTGCTCGCAATCGCGCTCGGCGTGGCGCTGGGCTACGCTGTGCAGCTCATCACCGGCGCCGCGGTGAACGAGCTCGCGCAGGGCGTGCAATTGCTCTCGGGTGATGCCGATCTGCAGCTGCGCGGGCCGCGCGGCGGCTTCGACGAGGCGATCTATGCCCGGCTTGCGCGGCTGCCCGAGGTAGCCGCCGCAAGTCCCGCGCTGGAAGTCGACGCCAAGCTCGCCGGTCGCGACGATGCACTGAGGATCATCGGTCTCGATGCCTTCCGCGCCGCTGCGGTCGAGCCGCGACTGCTGCCGGAGACCGGCGACCGTCTCGATCTCCTGCGCCAGGATCGCCTGTTCCTGACGCCGGCGGCGGCGCGCTGGCTCGGTGCGACGCAGGGTGACGCTCTGAAATTCCAGGTCGCGCTGCGCGAGGTGGCGCTCGTCGTCGGCGGCCTCGTGCCCGCCGGCGCGCAGCAGCGCTTCGCCGCGATGGACATCGCCGCGTGCCAGCTCGCTTTCGAGCGGCTCGGCGTGATCACGCGCGTCGATCTGCGCCTGCGAGCCGGCGTCGACGTCGAGGCGTTTCGCGAGCGGCTGCAGGCGTCACTGCCCGCCGGTCTCGCGCTCGAACGACCGGCCACGACGGTCGCCGCCGGCGCGAGCGCGTCTCGCTCCTATCGCGTGAACATGAACGTGCTGGCGCTCGTCGCGCTGTTGACCGGGGGGCTCCTCGTGTTCTCGACGCTCGTGCTCTCGGTCGTGCGCCGGCGTGCGCATTTCGCGCTCCTGCGCGTGCTCGGGACAACTCGACGCGCACTGGTGCGCGCGCTGCTCGCCGAGGGCACGCTGCTGGGCGTGGCCGGCAGCGCGTTGGGACTCGGGCTCGGCTTCGTGCTCGCGCGCCTCGCCGTGCAGGTGATCGGGCCCGATCTCGGCTCCGGGTATTTCCGCGGCGTCACGCCCACTCTCTCGCCGGAACCCGTCGCCACGCTCCTCTGCTTCGCCCTGGGCGTGGGGGTGGCGGTCGCGGGCAGCCTCGTGCCCGCGCTCGAAGCCGCGCGCACCCCGCCCGCGCTTGCGCTGCGCGCGGGGGACGAGGAGCGTGCCTTCACGCGACTGCGCCCCGCCTGGCCGGGGCTTGCCGCCCTCGGCGCCAGCGCGGGCCTGGCGCTTCTTCCCGCGGTCGCGGGGTTGCCGCTCTTCGGCTACGCCGCGATCGCGCTCCTCCTCGCCGGGGTCCTGCTGCTGATGCCCCGCATCGCCGCGAGCCTGTTCGCACGGCTGCCTTTGCCGCGCGCGGCTGCGCCGAGGCTCGCCCTGTCGCAGCTGCGCGGCGCTCCGGGGCAGGCGGCGCTCAGCCTCACCGCAATCGTCGCCAGCATGAGCCTGCTCGTGTCGATGGCGATCATGGTCGCCTCGTTCCGAGACGCGCTCGATGCGTGGCTCGGGCAGATCCTGCCCGCCGACGCGTACATAAGAACGAGCTCGGCCGGCGATACCGGCTTTCTCACGCCGGAGGACCAGGCGCGCATCGCCGCGCTCCCGGGCGTGCGGCGGGTGGAGTTCCTCAACGATGAGCAGCTCCTGCTCGATCCGTTGCGCCCGCGCATCGTGCTCCTTGCGCGCGCGATCGACCCCGCGCGCGCGCGCGAGCGCCTGCCCCTGCTCGCCGAGGCAACGCCAGAGCCGGGCGCGCCGCCCGCATGGGTGAACGAAGCGATGGTCGATCTCTACGGCTTCCGCCTCGGGCGCGTGATCGAGCTGCCGATCGGCGGCAAGCTCACGCGCTTCACGGTGGCC
>Ga0335079_10002864_pt1 | contig 19882 bp, 20 predicted proteins | sample Lox_Sample_33_FD_206719 | JGI IMG/M metagenome (GOLD analysis project Ga0335079, IMG submission 206719) | Soil microbial communities from Loxahatchee National Wildlife Refuge, Florida, United States - Lox_Sample_3.3 | ecosystem: Environmental > Terrestrial > Soil > Wetlands | place: USA... | reverse complement strand
AAGCGAAGCCGCTTAGTGCGTGGCCGCTACGCCGGTGACGGCGGTCCAAAGGTATTCGACGAATTGTCCGAGGGCGTCAACGGAGATGCGCTCGTCATTGCCGTGAATGCGGCGGATTTCTTCGTCAGTCATGGGGACGCCAATGCCGTAGGCCTGGACCCCTTTGGCGCGGAGTTGTGCCGAGTCGGTGGCGCCCGTCTGCATGAGGGGCAGGGTGATGGCTTCGGGAAACACGTGCTCCTGGGCGCGCTCAAGGGCTTGAAACATCTGGTTGTGGATGCTGGAGGGTGGGGCGACGGGACGAGCTTGTCCTCCAGCGAGCGGAGTGATCTCCACGGCGGGATCGTTGATGATCTGCCGCATGGTGGCGACCAGTTGGTCGATGTTCTCGTCGGGGAGTGCGCGGATGTCGAGCGTAGCCTCGGCGTCAGCAGGGATAACATTCTCGCGGAAGCCGCCCTTGATCATGGTGGGCACGATCGAGGTACGCAGCATGGAGTTGTAGAAGATTTCGGTCTCGCGCAGTTTCTGCTGGGTGGCAGGGTCGTCGAGGTGAGTAAAGAGGGCGGCTTTCTCCGGCGGACTGATCTTGGCCAGCCGGATAAAAAACTCGCGAGTGGTTTCGTTGAGGCGCATGGGGGGCTGCCACGCGCCAATCTTCGCGATGGCGGCACTGAGATGGACGATGGCATTGTCCAGGCGGGGCATGGAGCCGTGGCCGCTGCTGCCGCGGGCGGTCACGAGCATGCCACGCGGGACTTTTTCGGTGCTGGAGACGCCGGCATATTGCAGCTTGCTGCCTTCGAGATGGAAGCGGCCGCCTTCGTTAAGGGCGTACTCGCAGTCGAGCAGGTCCCAGTGATTCGCGACCATGTAATCGATGCCGAACTGGCTGGTGCCCTCTTCTCCAGCTTCGGCGAGTAGGATCACGTCGCGGTCCAACGGAATTCTGTCGTGATGCAGTTTGAGGAAGACAACGAGGTTGGCGGCGTCCATGGCCTTGTCGTCATGAGAGCCGCGGCCGTAAAGGAAGCCGTCTTTGGTGATGGCGGCGAAGGGATCGACGGTCCAACGGTCGCGCTCGACGCCGACGACGTCCAGGTGGCCCAGCAATAGCAGCGGCTTCTTTGACCCGTTGCCCTTCAATCGGGCGACAAGATTCCCACGTCCCGGAGCAGACTCAAAGATTAAGGACGGAATTCCCTCGCGGTCCAGAATGGACTTGATGTACTGGGCCGCCAGCGTTTCGTGGCCGGGCGGATTGCTGGTGTCAATCTTGACCAGACCCGTGAGGAACTCAACTGCCCGCTGGCGAGTTTCGGGACCAGCATTGGTGGAGAGCATCTGGGCACCGCTGAAACCAGCGGATCCAGTGAAGAAGGCTAGCGTAAGAGTGAGGGCCTTGAATCTTCTCATGTCGTTCGACCGCGTGAATCACGCGGGAAATCTTACACGAAGAGAGGCTCAGAGTGCTGGCTCTCCCATGGAATCGGAGCCTGTCAGCGAGTTCGCAGGAACGCGTGAGGCAGGTCCTTGGTGTCCTGATAGATGCCAACAACATCTCCAGAGGTACTTACGCCGTAACATTTGGTACTCGCTGCTCCTGGAAACTGCAAGAGCCGGAAGGTGTAATTGCGAAGGTTGAACCAGAAGCCCGCGTCCCCGCGAAATCCAACCACCACGTTGTGGTCGTTAATGGCATTGGAATCCAGATCCGGTCCTAGCCTGCGCAGCTTCCCATTTGTATTTTCGACAAAGCCGTGGTCGAGGTCCTTTGCATCGATGAACACCCCCACAATATGACCGCGGTTGTTGATACCGGATAGAGACGTGAACTCAGATCCAGGAAAATCAAGAGTGGTGAAGTGGCCGTTGATGTATGAGAAACCGTGAGTCTTACTTCTCGAATCGACATAGGTTCCTACAACCTGTCCGGCATCGTTGATGCCGAGTGCCTGAGTCTGCAAGGCTCCAGGAACATCCAGAACAACATAATTCTGCTCGTCGAAGATGAAGCCACGCTGCTTTTTCCCGTCAAAAAACCAACCAACAACTTGGTCAGTGTTGTTAATGGCGCGAGCGGCAGTTGTGAGGGCGCCAGGCACGTCCAAAGTCGTATAAACTCCGTTGCTGAGCAGGAAACCGTGAATGAAACGAGATGCATCGGTATAACTACCAACTATCTCTTCGGAATCATTAATTCCGTAAGCAAGCGTGCTGCTGGAGTCTGGGACCTCGACCGTTATCCAGGTGGCAGAGTAGGCAATGGAGGTTTGCAGGAGCGCCCCCAAGAGCAGGGCCCGAAGCAGGGGCATCAGTGGCGCCCTCCTGATACCGTCTTCAAACCCGCGCCGAACCCGCTTTTCGGGGTTCGGCCCCTCACTCCCGCCGCCAAGATGCCTAGCCACAGTGGCTTGGGTACACTCGGAATAGAACTCGATGCCGAACCTGTTGATGGGGCCGGGGGAGCCGCAACTATGTACTGTTTCGGTCTGGTCTCGAACGCATAGCCGGTTAAGGTCGGGGAAATCGAGAATCGACTCTCCGTCACTGTAAATCGAGCCCAACCGTAGTGGGTCTTGCCGTCGATATCAAAGCTGAGTCCGAGATAACGATTCTTAACGTTGAACCACCGGCCTCCTCTGGAATAGTCACAGCCCGCACTCCGAGACTGTCCGGCCATGAAACCCCGGGGCTGGAAGTAGAATTTGGGGCCGATGCGGGCCCCGTGTTTCAGAACGGACGCGTTCCCCCCACCGTAACGAGTGTGGGACCCGGCAACCCCATTGTTAAGCTGTGGCCGGGCCGATAGCCACACTGAATAGGTGCACGAGGTGCCGGTATTATCCACGCTGTGGACAATAGTGAAGTCAGGGATTCCATCATGATTTAGGTCAAGAGGATAGTGCTCGCCTAACCCAATAAAGTGGTGAATCGGCGTGAAAACGACCCTAGCGTTGACCGAAAGCGGCGATGCGAGTACCGCCACACCGGCGAAGCCAGCCATTAACTCATAAGCATCAAGACGGTGTTTAACCGACGGTGAGATCCAAGCAGGTTGCCGGAAACCTCTAGGAGGCCTTGACATACTGTCTACCTCTGAGGGGCCGCATTATGCTTCAGCCCTTCGGGCTTGTCAATCTAGTTCCGGACACAGGGCCCTTGGATTTCTAAAAAGCCGGATTCTTGTTCTGTTTTTGGAAATTTTCGGGCACCCATGTTACAGCCGGCGTTTTTGTGCATAAACTCCGGTTCCAGCAACTGGAATGGGCTTTGCGGCCCGGAGTTGCAAGAAGTCCTTCCCCCATTGGCAAGGATTGGAAGGTGGACTCGAACCGCTGAACCCAATCCAGAAGAGCGCGCGGACCTCCGACCCAGGTCCGAGCGTGAGTGCAACTGCTTCACGGGCGCCGGAGTCCCACCAAGTTCCGGCGGCTGTGGGACATTGCCCTCCCCAAGGCGGCCGTACGCGCAGGTATGGCCGCCTCCCCTTTTTTTCTCCGTGCCGCCAAGCGGGCCGCTTGCACAATTCCCTGCCTGCCGACGATACTGGAACGGCCAACTATGAAAACAACCCTTTCTTTTGCTAATCCTGCGGAAGTGGAAACCGACTGTCTGGCCGTGGTCGTGCTCGATCGTGGCGAGAAGGACAAAACCCAGGTTTCGGTCGAGACCAGCGATCACGCAGTGCGGGGCGCTGCGAATGAGGTGATCGCCAGCGGAGAGGTCTCGGGGAAGATATTTGAGACCACCCTGCTGCACCGTCCGGCAAACCTGAAGGCCAAGCGCCTACTGCTGGTTGGGGGCGGCAAGGCGAAGAATTTTACCAGTTTCGAACTGCGACGCCTGGCGGGAACCGCGGTGCGATTCCTGAAGCCGAAGAGCATCAAGAGCTTTGCCCTGGTGGTGCCGGACAATTTCGATGCGGCAGACATGGTAAAGGCGGTGGTGGAGGGAGCCTTCGTCGGCAACTTCGATCCCGACACTTACAAGAGCGACCGAAAGGATCAGAAGATCGAATCGCTGACCGTAGTGGCACGAGGCGATCAGGCGCCTTTGCAGGGGGCCATGGACGAGGCACGGGTCATGGGTGAGTCGCAGAACTTCACCCGCGAACTGGTGAATGAGCCAAGCAACCGCATGACTCCGACGATGCTCGCCGAGCGGGCAAAGCAGATGTCAAAGGAGGTCGGGCTGAAGTGCGAGGTTTACGGCGCGGACAAGATCAAAGAAATGAAGATGGGGGCGTTCTGGAGCGTGGCCCAGGGTTCGGATGAGCCGCCGGCGCTGATTGTGATGCGGTATGAGCCGGCGAACGCACCGGAGAAGCCGGTGATCGGGCTGGTGGGCAAGGGAATCACGTTCGACACAGGCGGCATCTCGATCAAGCCCGCCGACGGCATGGAGAAGATGAAGTACGACATGGCGGGGGGCGCGGCAATGATTGGCGCAATGCGCGCGATCGCGCTGCTGAAGCCCCGGGTCAAGGTAATCGGGATTGTCTGCGCGACCGAGAACATGCCTTCGGGCAAGGCGCAGAAGCCGGGCGACGTGCAGATTGCCATGTCAGGCAAGGCGATTGAGATCATCAACACCGATGCCGAAGGGCGCCTGGTGCTGGCGGACGGCTTGTTCTACGCGCGGCAACTGGGCTGTACGCACCTGATTGATGCGGCTACGCTGACGGGCGCGGTGGTAGTGGCATTGGGATATGCGAATGCCGGTGTTTTCGCCAATGACGATGCGATGTACGAGCGCTTCAAGCGGGCTTTGGATAAAGCTGGCGAGAAGTTTTGGCGGATGCCGCTGGACGAGGAATACAAGGAGATGATCCGGTCGAACATCGCCGATATCATCAATTCCGGCGGACGCTGGGGCGGGGCGATCACGGCGGCGATGTTTCTCAAGGAATTTGCCGAGGATACGCCGTGGATGCACCTCGACATCGCCGGCACGGCCTGGATGGAAGAGAACAAGGCGTGGATCGCAAAAGGCCCGTCGGGGATCGCGGTGCGGAGCCTGGTGGAGTTTGTGAAGGATTTCGCGGGGTAAGCGGACACCCGCGAGGGCTATAGGCTTGAACAGAGGAGGCTCTGAATTCAAGTCATGATCCAACGTTTGCCTTCGTACTCGAGATGGTCCGCGACATTCTGGGCGGCGTCTCTACCAAAGTATCTCTCGACCACATGGAGGGCAAGGTCGATGCCCGCGGTGAGACCGGCGGCAGTGGAAATCTTGTCGGTTTCCACAAACCGGACGCCACTCACCCAATGCACGTCTGGAAAGTCTTTTTCGAAGGCGGCCAGCGATTCGTGATGGGTGGTCGCTTCCTTCCCGGCTAGCAGGCCTGCCAGGGCCAAGTGGCGAGCTCCAACACAGACCGACATGGTGACATCAGCCGTGGCGTAAACCTTTCGTAGCCACTCGATCAGGGCGGGGGAACCGGTCTGCGCCGGAACGACGACCACGTGAGGCTGGGGCGAGGTATTAAAAGTAAAGTCCGGGACCAATCCGCTGACAGGATCCAGGGACTGCGAGACGGTAAATATCTTGAACCGCGGTGCAGGGTGCTGCGATACCGGATCGCGATGCCATGTCTCAAACACGGCTTCGGGACCGACGTAATCAATGTCGGTCGTGCCTTGAGAGATTGCGCAGGCCACACGTATCAAACTTTCGTTTGGGGGGGTGAGGCGACGGATTGGCTGGCCTGCTTGGCCCATCGGTCCAGGTTGGGGCAAACTCCTCTGGGTGAGCAAACTGGCCAATCCGACCCCGAACGACGCTTCGGTAAGGAATCTTCGCCGATCCATAACGACTCCTTTCCAAAGAAAAAACGCTGAAGAGCAAGACTATACTACCGCGGCTAACTGCGATCGCAGAACTTGTGGATCACCGCTGCTCATAAGGTGCCTCGCCAGGGCGAGGCATTCGCGGCATTGCAGGCCTGAAGGCCTGCTCCGACCAGGTTATCGCGTAGTGACGCTAGGAGATGGGTCCGCAGCCGTGGATTTGGTTCCGGCGCAGCAGGCTGCGTCGCTACCAACTTTACAGCCTAAGCAGCGATTCGCGCTGTCGCTGCATCCTAGTCTCGCTGACACACGATCGGTGCTCGGGTCAGCGTGTGACTCATTCAGAGACGGGAGATATCCTGTGAAACCCTTGTTCATGGTGGGGCTGGTGGTGTTGATCCTGGGGATTGTGTCTTTCTTTGTTCCCTTCCCTCATTCCGAAGATCACGGCGTCAAGATCGGGGACGCTCATATTGGCGTGCAGACGGAACATAGCGAGCATGTCTCGCCGATCGTCAGCGTCGTACTGCTGCTGGGGGGCGCGGGCATGATGGTGGCCTCGGGGCGTGGGCGGTAATCAGGGTTTACGGGCCTGTGGCTTGGCTTCCGCGTACTTGGGCTGGCATGCGCGAGCACGCCTAGGCAACTCGCGCGATAGCTTGCCGAGCCAGCGCAACTCGGTCCGGAATTGCTCGATGACCAGCGTGATCATCCACACGGCTTCGTGAAAGTTGTGGCCTACCTCGTTGCGAACTGCTTGCAGCGTGGCCTGTTCCCTCTTCAATTCATCTTCGAGAAATTTCTGGCGGCGGCGAAGTTGTCTCTCAAAGACACCGGAGCGGGCCTGCCAGGAGAGCGCGATCCAGGTGAGGAATGGAGGGCGCTCGCGCTGCGTGGTCCAGTCTTCCCGGTCGAGCGCGTCCGCCAGTGCGGCACGGCCTTTGGGCGTCGTGCCATATACAGTACGCTCTGGGCCGGCGGCGGGATCTTCGCTGCCGGTTGTGCGGATGAGGCCCAGGCGGACCAATTTGTCCAGGGAGTAATAAACCTGGGGGCGCGAAACGCCCGCCCAGTCGCGGACCTGTCGCCGCTCCAACTCGAGATTCGCCTGGTAGCCGTGCATCGGCCGTTCGGCGAGGAGGCTCAGCAACACCAGATCCGGACTGGTCAGACTACGCGGTTTTGCGGGCATCTTCCGCCTTTCGCCTGCGGCTCCAGTACCACCACTGCCGCTGCTCCGCCGGAAGGCGCGGATCACGGGCCTGGGCCACGGCCGCGCGAAATACGTCCAGGCAGCAAATGTCGGCGGATTGTCCGGTCTTCCGGCAGAGATCTTCATACATCCTTTCCGGATTTCTGCGGGCAAGCTGGGCAACACTGTGAATGCCGAGCAGGTTGAAATCGCGCAGCATAACAGGACCGATTGAATCCAGATCAGCAAGACAGCGTGTTTGACCGGCCATAAATCCTCCTTGACAGGGACAGCGGAGACTCATATCCTTTACTAGTCTAATTTAGACTAGAGACACTGGCAAGGAGAAAATCATGAGTGTTCTGACGGAGGAGACGGTGGATGCCCTTACGGTTTCAAAGATTACGGCTGTGTTACTGGTGGAAGACGTAGAACCCTGCGCTACGTTCTGGGTAGAGCGGCTGGGGTTTGAGAAGACGGTGGAGGTCCCCGATGGCGACAAGATCGGGTTTGTGATTCTCAAAAAAGGTACGGTGGAGGTGATGTATCAGAGTTACGCGAGCATCGAGAAAGATGCGCCGCCAGCGGTGAGCACCACCCCGCGGGGACCGACATTTCTATACGTTGAAGTCGACAGCCTCGATGAGATCGTAGCGGCAATGAAGGGCGTGGAAGCGGTTATGCCGGAGCGGCTGACGTTTTATGGGGCAAGAGAGATCTTGGTGAGGGATCCGGCAGGGCACTTTGTTACGTTCGCTCAGTTTGGGGCGGTGCAGGACGGAGAGGACGGCGGTCGCTCGTCATGAAGCAACATCTTTCGTGTTGACGTTTTTCGTTCGCGGCAGTCTCTGGAATGGAAACCTGGAGACTGCCATGCGAACTCTACACTTTCCGGCTGTTGTGTGCCTGCTTTCCCTGTCGCTTTGCGCCGCGGGCCAGACGGCGGCGCCTGCGCCGGCCCATCCTTGCGAGGGCGATCCTGCCTACCACAAGTTGGACTTCTGGGTGGGGCACTGGGATGTCTTCGATAATCACGATGGCAGCAAGGGCGGCACGGATGCGGTGGAAAAGATTCTCGAGGGCTGCGCGGTGACCGAGGATTGGCATGAATTGTCGCCGGACGGGGCGGACGGCAAGAGTCTGTTCTATTACCAGAAGGCGACCGGTCAGTGGAAGCAAGTGTGGGTGACGGCCGTGGGGCCGATGAAGGAAAAACAATTAGTGGAGGAGTTTAAGGACGGAGGCGTCCGGTTTCAGGGAGAGATACCGCATTTGAAAGGCGGATCGCACCTGGATCGGACCACGCTGACGCCACTCGGGCGGGACCGGGTGCATCAGGTTATCGAGATTTCGCGCGATGGCGGAAAAACGTGGGAGACGGTGTTTGACGCTGAGTATCGGCGGCAGAAATAAGGAGCCGCGAAACCCGGACCAGGTTCGATCCGGGACTTCGCGGCGGCTCGCCTTCACAAATCCGTTACTTCCCCACCTTATCTATGGCCTGCTGAAACTGTGTCACCAGCGGGGTTTCGCCCTTCTGCAGTCCTTCGCGGCTCATCGCCCGCCACAGGTAATTGGAACCCGGCGCGTGCGCATCATAGACCGCCAGCACGTCTTCGGTACCGCGCGACTGCACTGCCAGAATGATGTCGGCTTGCGCAGGGCGGTAGACGACAATGTAATGTCCCCACTGTTGAACGGCGTCTTGCACGTTCGCAATGGCCTGGCGGTCCTCGGGGAGAACATTCCAGTTGAACTCGTTGCCGTCGTAGCTGGTGACGTAGACGAAACGCGCGTTTTTGACCGCGCTCAGAAACGCTGGGTCGGTCGCCGTCGCACTGGCCGCCACCGTCGTGATCAACAAAACAATCAGCAAAGCCCACATTCGCTTCATGAAATGACCTCACTCTCTTACATTAATTAGATGATTGGAGCAACGAGATGGATGCATGCGGGAAAGGCAACAGCGGTCGCGGATGGGATGGTGGCGGCGCAGGCAAGACTTGGCACGCCGCGTCTCTATAGAAGTTGTTTCGATTTACATTACCGGCGGAACCGTGATGCCCATGGCGGCTAGAGCGCGGATGAGCTCGCGGCGCACCACGGCCACGGTGCCGAGGAGAAACTGTTTTCGAGTTTCATCGGCTTCATTAAGGATCGGGTGGCGGTGATAGAAAAAGTTGAAGAGTTGCGCAAGCTGGAAAGTGTGCTTGGCCAGATATGCCGGTTCGGTGGTGGCGATGCATTGATCGATGACGTGGGACGTCTTGGCGGCGGCCAGCCAGAGTTCCCAGATTTCGTTGCCTTTTCCGGTTAATAGGTGCTGGTTGAGCACATCGTTGGAGACGCGGCTAACCGCGTCTCTACAGAAGGTTTCGGGATCGTAGCCGCTTTTGCGGAAAATGTTGGTGGCGCGGACTACGGCGTACTGCGCGTAAGGTCCAGTTTCGCCTTCGAAGCTAAGGGCATCTTTGAAGTCGAAGGCCATCACCGAGGGTTTGGTGTACTTCAGCATGAAGTAACGGAGGGCTCCGATAGCGATCTGGGTTGCGGTGCTGGAGCGTTGGGCGTCGTCGAGTTCAGCATGGCGTGCGTCGACTTCTGTTTTCGCGGAGGCGATCAGAGTGTCAAGCAGATCATCGGCTTTCACGCCGAAGCCTTTGCGTCCGGAGACTTCGATGTAGGCTCTGGCCTTATCTTCTTCAGACAAGTGATAGCCGAGTTCGGCGGCACAGCGCGGAGTCAGAGCAACCATCTCGTAGGAAAAGTGGGTGTAGTGGTCGGCTTCATCGTTGTAGCCCAGGCCGCGCAGGGCCTCGATGACGGTATTTTGCGCCTCGGACTGGCGGGCATCGATCACGTTGTAGATTTCGCTGACGTCGCCGAAGTGGGGATGCTCTTCTTCGCCTTCCACGGCGGAAATCCAACATTGATGCTTGTTCGGGTAGCGGTAGAACTCCTTATACTCGAAATCGCGTCCCAGGAGTCCGAACTTCCAGAGGTGATAGGCGATGTCTTTGCCGACGTAGCCAACCGTGCCGTTGGAGCGGACGATGACCTTCTGGTGTTCCTCTTCGATTTTCTCTGTCTCTCGGAGGTCAACTCCAGGGAGGGGCCCAACCACTTCAAGAAGATCGTCCGTGTCGTTGCTCCGCCCTAAGCCGTTGGTCTTGCCTTCCTTTTTTCGGGCAATTGTTGTGGCGTCCAGAGTCTCGGATTTTGCAGTTCCCGCGCGGCGCATCACCCAGCAGCCTTTGTTCTTGCCCGCTGTCTCTAGATAAAGAACACCGCGTTCTTTGAGTATGGCAAATGCTGCATCCCAAAAATGCAGGCGAAGAATCTCACTCTCTCTCGGGAGGAAGTCGTACTCGATGTCGAGACGGTCCATGGTTTCGAGATGACGGCGTAGCACCGCGACGGAAATCAGCTCGGCAATCTTGGCGGTTTCGTTGTCGCCTTTCTCGATGGCGTGCATGGTGTCAGCGCGGACTTGCAGGTTTTTCTTGTCCTCTTCGTACCAGTGCGAGACGCGGGCGTAGAGTTCCCAGCAGTAATAGTCGAAGCGTGGCTGGCGGCTGAGCTGCTCGATCTCGTCCCACTGCTTCTTCTCGATGTGAAGAAAGCCAACGACCACGTCCGCGACCTGGACGCCGGTGTTGTCGATGTAGTTCTGGACGTCCACTTCCCTTCCCGCAAAGCGCAGGAGCCGGACGAAGGTGTCGCCGAGGATGGCGTTGCGAAGATGTCCGATGTGGGCGGCCTTGTTGGGATTGATGCTGGAGTGCTCAACGAGAATCTTGCCTTGCGGGACTTCGAACGCGGGCTTTTCATCGACGAGCAGCGCACTCGCCATCGCCGCACGATCGACGCGGGCGTTGATGTAGCCGGCGCCTGCGAGTTCCAGCTTTTCGAAACCTTCGATGGGTCCGATGCTGTTGACGATCTCTTCGGCGATCTTGCGCGGCGCCTTGCGGAGTTTCTTGGCCAGCTCAAATGCCAGCGGCAGAGCGTACTCGCCGAGCTCGACATTTGGCGGTTGCTCGACGACGATGCGGGGCGGATCGAGGCCGTAGGTGCGGCGCAGGAAGTCGCGCACGTGCTGGGCGAGCCGGTGTTCGAGATGGCGATACAAGAGTCCCTCTAAGCCGTTGAGGAAAATAGTGATTGTAACAAACTGCGCGCGGGAACGAGGTTTGACGAGGATAATCACCTTCCTTATGATGAAAGTTCGACGCTGCTTTAACCACAGGGGTCCCAGGGGAACATGGAGGATTTCTTGATGACCTCTGCGCACTCTGTGTTCTCCGGATTGTTTTTTCCTATGCGCATTGCTTACCTCGATTGCTTCTCGGGTATGAGCGGCGACATGTTTCTTGGGGCGCTGGTGGACGCGGGCGTGCCGGGGAAATTATTCGAGCAGACCGTGGCTGCGCTGAATATTGGGGCTCGTTTGGAGTTCTCTCGGGTCACGCGCGCAGGGATTTCCGCGACTAAAGTGGATGTCTTGGTTCACGGGGGGAAGGAGTTGCCGCGTGAGGAGTTTTGGGAAAGGCAGACGGCGGGCGGGCTTCTGACCCCGGACTTCGAACGTCGGACGCCGGACCTTGAACATCAGACGCCGGAAGTCGAGCCTAGGGCACCGGATGATAGACATGATGGTGGGGTCGGCAGTATTCAGCAGCATCATGAGCATGGACACCAGCATTCGGTTCAGTGGGCGAGTCGTCCGCGGCCACACGAGCATATTCATGGACGTGGGTTGGCGGAGATCAGGGCAGTCATTGCCGGGTCGGAAATCAGCGATCGGGCTAAGGGGCTCGCCACTGCCGTCTTCGAGGCATTGGGAGTGGCCGAGGCTCGGGTTCACGGCACCGGCATCGAGCGCGTTCACTTTCATGAAGTGGGGGCCGTGGATGCGATGGTCGATATTGTTTGCGCGGCGGTCGGCGCCGAGGCTTTGGGTGTGGACGAAATCGTGTGCTCTCCGCTGAACGTGGGCGGTGGAACGGTGAAGTGCGCGCACGGCGAGTTGCCGGTTCCCGCTCCAGCTACCGTGGAGTTGCTAAAGGGTGCGCCGGTTTATTCGTCGAGCATTCAGGTAGAGTTGGTGACGCCGACTGGGGCGGCTATTGTGAAGACGCTGGCGACTCGATTCGGCGCGTTTCCGGAGATGAATATCTCGAAGACCGGATACGGGGCCGGGACACGTGATTTTCCGGGCCATGCCAACGTAGTGCGGTTGACGATTGGCGAGACTCGGGCGTCGCTCGCGGAAAACACTTCGCAGGAAAGCATCTCGATCCTGGAAGCCAATCTTGACGATCTGAATCCGCAGGTCTTTGGCTATGTAATGGATCGATTGTTCGAAGAAGGGGCGCTTGACGCTTTTGGTGCGCCGGTACAGATGAAGAAGAACCGTCCGGGAACGTTGCTGACGGTGCTGTGCAAGCCGGAGGACGCGTCGAAGCTGATCCAGTTGATCTTCACGGAGACAACCACACTGGGAGTGCGGCGGCGGGAGGAGTTGCGGCAGACGCTCTCGCGGAAGTGGACTACGGTTTCAACCGGATGGGGCGATGTGCGAATCAAGATCGCCAGCATGAACGGAACCGTTACCAATTTCGCGCCGGAGTATGAGGATTGCCGGCGCATCGCGGCTCAGCATCACGTGCCTTTGAAGAGCGTCATGCAGGAGGCGATGCAGGCATACTCAGGTAAGAGGTGAGTCGTTGTTGATTTTCAATCTCTGATTTTCAAGTGCTAATTCGAAGAGATTACTGGATTCGCGGTTCAATTGGCAGTTGGCAATCGGAGATTGGAAATCGATTGTGCTGGCGGATCGCCATTTCTAGCTATGAGCCGGAAGTTTTACATCACGACGCCGATTTACTACGTCAATGCGCGTCCGCACATTGGACACGCTTATACCACGATCGCGTGCGACGCCATTGCGCGACGACAACGGATGCTGGGCGTGGACACGTTCTTTCTTACCGGCACCGACGAGCATGGGCAGAAGATCGAGCGGGCTGCGCAGGCCGCGGGCAAGACGCCGCAGCAGTTTACCGACGAGGTGTCGGCGGAGTTCCGCTCCCTCTGGGACCGGTTGGGTCTGACCTATGACGACTTCATTCGCACCACTTCGGACCGGCACAAACAGCGCGTGCAGGCGTTGTGGAAGCTGATTCGAGACAATGGCTTCATTTATAAGAGCCATTACACCGGCCAGTACTGCGTCTTTGATGAGCTCTATGTCGATGCGGTTGGTGCTGGGGCTCCCTGCCCGGAGTGCGGGCGTCCGACGGAAACCGTGCAGGAAGAAAACTACTTCTTCAAGCTCTCAGCGTTCGAAGACAAGCTGCTGCGGCTGTACACGGAGCAACCGGATTTCATCCGGCCGGAGACACGGCGGAACGAAGTGATGTCATTTGTGCGCTCGGGGCTGCGGGATTTGTCGATCAGCCGCAGCACGTTTTCCTGGGGCATTCCGGTGCCCGACGACCCCAAGCACGTGATCTACGTGTGGCTGGATGCGCTGGCGAATTACATCACGGCAATGGGATTCGGCTCGCCGGATAAGGCCGACCAGCAGAAGTTCGCGAAGTACTGGCCCGCCGAATTGCAGATGATCGGAAAAGAAATTGTGCGGTTCCATTGCGTGTACTGGCCAGCGTTTCTAATGGCGGCGAAGTTGCCTTTACCGAAGGGGATTCTGGCGCACGGCTGGCTGCTGTTTGAAGAGAACAAGATGTCGAAGTCGCGGGGCAATATTGTGCGGGCGGAAACCATAGCCGATGTGATGGGGGCGGACGCGCTGCGCTACTTTCTTTTGCGTGAAATCGTATTCGGACAGGATGGGTCGTTTTCGTTCGATGCGTTGGTGCAGCGCTATAACGCGGATCTGGCCAATGGAGTTGGCAATCTCGCCAGCCGTACTCTAACCATGATCACGCGATATTTCCGGGGCGAGGTGCCGTATCCGTCGGCGAAGGCGGCGCACCGTCCCGAAGATGACGCCGTCGCCGAAGCCGCGCGCAAGACCATCGCAGAGTTCAATGCGCTGTTCGATCAGCAGCAGTTCTCACGAGCGCTAGAAGTGGCGTGGAGCCTGGTGGCGGCGGTAGATAAGTATATCGTCGAAAACGAGCCGTGGTCGTTGGGAGAGAAGCAGGATGAAGACAGCCGGGCACGGCTGGCGACGATCCTTTACACGTGTGCCGAGGCCCTGCGCATCGTGACGGCGCTGGCGCATCCAGTGATTCCGGAAGCGACGGCGAAAATCTGGGCGCAGCTTGGGCTGGGCGACATCAGGAAATTTGATTTATCGAAGTTGACCTGGGGCGAGCTACATCTCGGAACCAAACTCGGCACGGTGGAAGCGGTGTTCCCGCGGGCGGACAAGAGCGCGGTCGAAAGGATGCAGAAGATGGAAGAGCAAGGACGCGGCGTGCTGGGCGCAGCGGCACCGGCGGCCACACAGGCCGAACCGCAGGTCAAAGTGGCCAGCGCGGAAGTAGCAGCGCAGGCAGTGGGTGCTTCCAAGGCGGTTGCGGCGGTTCCTGACGGCAAGATCAGCATCGATGACTTTGCCAAGGTCGAGTTGCGAGTGGGGCAGGTGAGAGTCGCGGAGAAGGTGAAGGGAGCGGATAAGCTGCTGCGCCTGGAAGTCGACTTGGGCACGGAGACGCGGCAGGTGGTAGCGGGGATCGCCGAGGCCTATGCGCCGGAGACTTTGATCGGACGGAAGGTCGTGATTGTGGCTAATCTTGCGCCGCGGAAGCTGCGCGGGCTGGAGTCGAATGGAATGATCGTTGCGGCGTCGGCGGAGGGCGGTAAACCAGTACTGGCGAGTTTTCTAGAGGATGTGCCGGTGGGGACGAGATTGAAGTAGCTAGTAGTGCTCAGCCATCAGCTTTTAGCTCGAACTTCTTCACGAACAGGAATAGATTCTTGCCTTCTAACGACCGATGACTGGCGGACCGCAACTGACTCTCGTCGATTCCCATGCTCACCTGGAGATGGAACAGTTCAATGCCGACCGGGAGCAGGTATTGGCGCGGGCGCGGGCGGCTGGAGTTCGCACCGTCGTCGCCATTGGCAGCGGGACGGGCCCGGGGTCGCTCGATTGCGGAATTCAGCTGGCGGAGCAGCATGCGTTCATCTATGCGACCATCGGCATTCATCCTCATGAAGCCAACCTGGCGGCGGAATCGGACTTTCAGGAGCTTGAGCAGTTAGCAAAACGCGATAAGGTCATCGCATGGGGTGAGATCGGGTTGGATTATTTTTACGATCACTCCCCGCGCCAAGTGCAGCAGCAAGTTTTCATGCGGCAGATGGAGATGGCGCGCACGGCGAAGCTGCCCATCGTCATCCATTGCCGGCCTTCTGAGGGCAGCGAAGATGCGTGGGAGGACTGCCTGAACTTACTGCAGGAACACTGGTCGCCATCGGGGCTGGGCGGGGTTCTGCATTGCTTTACCGGCACGGTGGCGCATGCCAGGCGGGCGCTCGATATGGGATTCATGATTTCGTTCGCAGGGAACGTCACGTTTCCGAAGGCGCAGCAGATTCGGGATTCCGGGAAAGAAGTCCCTCTCGACCGCATATTGATTGAAACGGACTCGCCTTTCCTGGCGCCGGTGCCGCACCGGGGCAAGCGTAACGAACCGGCTTTCGTGAAGGAAGTGGCCCGGCAGCTTGGGGAGTTGCGTGGTCTTCCCCAAGAGGAGATTGGCCGCCAAACCGCGGAGAACTTCTACCGCTTCTTTTCGCTTCACGAAAACGTCAACTCCATTTAGCTTGGTAGGTGCATCTTCCGCTGGCCCGGGCTAATCTATTTCTATTGAGAGACAATGCCAGAGAATACTTTTGACATCGTAAGCAGAATCGACCTGCAGGAGGTTTCGAACGCGATCCTGCAGGCGCTGAAAGAGATTCACACCCGGTTCGATCTGAAGGACTCGAAGTCGAAGATCGAACTCGAGGGCAAAGACGCAATCGTGCTGCACTCGATCGATGAATTCAAGCTCAAAGCAGTGAATGACGTCTTCCAGGCAAAACTGGTGAAGCGCGGCGTGCCTTTGAAAGGGCTGACCTACGGGGCGATCGAATCGTCGCTTGGCGGGGCAGCCAAGCAGCGCATCACCATGCAACAGGGGATTCCGATTGAGAAGGCGCGTGAGATCGTGAAGGTGGTCAAGAACTCGAAGAAGAAGGTGCAGGCATCGATCCAGGGAGACCTGGTGCGGATCAGCGGCAAGGATCGCGACACGCTGCAGGAAATCATCGCGCTTTTGAAGCAGCAGGATTTTGGGATCGACATGCAGTTTACGAATTACCGGACGAACTGATGAACTCACCACGTAGACACGGAGTCACGGAGGAACATTAAGCAGAATTCTTCTCCGTGGCTCCGTGGTGAAACAGACTGAACTTGAGCACATTCCCCGCCATTAACGGCAAAGAAGTATTCGAACTCCTGCGGGAGGATCTTTCCGCCATCGAGCGTGAGTTCGGGCGGGACACCGTCTCGGGCGTCACCGCGATTACGGAAATCGGCGAATACCTGCGGGCGGGCGGCGGCAAACGCATACGGCCGGTGTTGTTGCTGCTGTCCTCGAAGCTCTTCGAGTATCAGGGACGCGGGGCCATCAAGCTGGGCGCGGTGGTGGAGATCATCCACACGGCGACGCTGGTTCATGATGACATCATCGACGAGGCGCAGACCCGGCGTGGGCGTCCGGCAGCCAACACCCAGTGGGGCAATTCGCGCTGCGTTCTGGCGGGCGACTGGCTGTATATGCAGGCGTTCAAGATTGCGGTGCAGGAGCGGAATTTCCGGGTCTTGGACACTCTGATCGAGCTTACCCAGCAGATGGTCGAAGGCGAATTGCTGCAGATGGAAAAGCTGGGCAAGCTGATTTCTCAGGACGAGCACTTCGATCTTATTTTCCGGAAGACGGCGTGTTTGTTTTCTGTATGCATGCGGCTCGGTGCGATCCTGGGCGGAGCGACCGCAGAACAGGAAGAGAACCTGGCGCAGTACGGGCGCGATCTGGGCATGGCATTTCAGATTGTGGATGACGTCCTGGATCTGACCGCCTCTGAGAGTGTGCTGGGTAAGCCGGTGGCCAGTGATCTGCGCGAGGGTAAGGTCACGATGGCGGTGATTCATGCCCTGGAACGCTGCACCGGGGCCGAGCGGCGGAAGATTGAGACAGTCCTGCGCGAGCGAAACTTCAACGGCGTTACCCACGGAGATATCCTGGAGATTCTGGGCCGCTACGGATCGGTTGAGGCGGCCACGATCAAGGCGAACCAATACGCCGAACTGGCATGCAACTCCATCTGCGACTTCCCGGATTCGGAGATCAAGCGGGCTTTGCTTTGGGCTCCGGAGTTCGTGGTGGCTCGGGAGAAGTAAGACTCCCCGCAGCGCTCCCCAGCGGCAGTTCTCCGCGATCTCAGCGATTTAAGATTTCCGCACCGCGATTCCCATCATCTCGAAGCGTCCGTTCTTGAGAAGCGGGCCGGACCCGATGAAAGCGCGGGCCGGCAGATTGTTCGAGAAATGCTTTAAGTATTCCCGATTAAACGGCTCCCATAGGGAAACATCCGGCGAGAAAACCTGCACCCAGACTAGCTCATCTAAGACCATGTTTGCTTGCGCCAGAACGGCTTTGAAGTCGGCGAACAGCAATTCGAGTTCACGACTTACTTCAGGCGGCGCTAGACCTGTCGCGGGATCGATGCCAATGCGTCCGGAGACGTAGAGCGTGTCTCCTGCAAGCACCGCGTCGCTGAACGGGAGTTTGGCCTTGCGGGTGGGCAGGTTGAAGTATTGACGGCTTCGGCTCGGTTCTTTGGATGGCATGCAGTTTCTCCGGCAACTGGGATCTCATGCAGGAAATACGGGGCGGCAATCCATTTTTCGCTGCGTATCGTATTTCAACTGGGAGTTTAAATCCAAACTCCACTTTGAATCACAAGGAGAATAAATCATGAAGAACTGGATATTGCTGATCCTGGGCCTGGCGGTGGTGTTAAGCGTGAGCGTGTTCGCGCAGGATTCAATGTCGCAAGGTTCCATGCAGACCAAGGCAGCGGCAGCGCCGCTGATGACCCTGAAAGGGACGGTCAAGGCTGACGGCGACAAGTACACGTTCGTGAATGACAAGGACCAGAAATCGTGGGATGTGATCAATCCGGAGACGCTGAAGGGGCATGAAGGACATCACGTGCAGCTGAGCGCACACGTCTATGCCGACAAGGGCCAGATTCACGTGATGAGCGTGAAGATGCTCAAGGGCGGCTCGATGTAAGCAGTTTCGCCAGCAAAGTTCAAGGGCGGCTTGCGGCCGCCCTTTTTTCTGCCCGAGGACCAGACAGGTTCTCCGGCTACGATATAGTTACAACAATCCGCAAAATGCACGGCCTGATAGGACAAGTCGGACGGCACGGGTACGTGGTGATAACGGCGGTGGTGTTCGCCGAGGCGATTGGCCTACCGGTACCAGCGGCGCTGGCTTTGGTGGCCGGAGGCGCGGCGGCTGCGTCGAACACACTCAGTTTTCCAGCCGTGATGGCTATGGCGCTCGCCGCCATGGTGGCGGGCGATACGCTGCTCTACGTGTTGGGGCGCCACACGGGATGGGCCTTGCTTGGGCTGCTGTGCCGGGTGTCAGCGAATCCCGAGACTTGCATCCTGCGTTCGGCCGAATCTTTTTACAAGCGCGGCAAGACGACCTTGCTGTTTGCGAAATTCGTTCCCGGCATCAATACCATGGCGCCTCCCCTGGCAGGCAGCATGAAGATGCGGTTTGGCCAGTTCCTGCGCCTGGACGTGGCAGGGGCCGCGCTGTACGCCCTGGGCTACGGCGCCCTGGGATATATCTTTCGCGATTTCCTGGCAGCAATTACCCGCGGCTTCTATCAGGCAGGCCATCTCTTTGAGATCATCCTGCTGGTCGCGGTGTGCGCCTTTGTGGGATACCGTATACGTCAGTATCACGCCCATCGCCTGTACCGGATCGTGCCGCGGATTCAAGTGGAGGAACTGGCGCGACGGCTAGCCTCGGAGGAGGGCAGCCGGGCGCTGCTGGTGGATGTGCGCAGTCACGGGTATTACGATGCGGATGCGGCGCGCATTCAGGGATCGATTCGCCTGGAGCCAAACAACTTGGGCGAGGAAATCAAGAACCTGCCCAAGGACAAGAACATCTATCTCTACTGCACTTGAGCGCGCGAAGCGACCAGCGCCCGGGTGGCGCACCTGCTTCGGGAAAAAGGATTCAACGCGTTCGTCATCGTGGGGGGATTGGCCGCCTGGCGCAAGGCCGGGCAACCCACGGAGCCGGTACCCCACGACGATCTGGTAAGGCTGCCGACGTTTTCGTGAGCACATAGAGGAGGGTCGAACGAGACCCGCAGTGGCGGAGAAATATCAGGCAGCATGCACGGCGTTGGCACAGGGGGCGCCTTCCCGACAGCCGGCGAGGCGCCGGCGCTACGCCACCTCGCTGCCGCGCTACCCGATGCTCACCCCGGCGGGTCCGGCGTTTCACTGTTCCCATATACTTTTCGCATGACTAAGGAAGTGGAGATCAAGTTTTGTGTAGAGGACATGCGCGCCCTGGGCCTCAGGCTGCGGAAGGCCGGGTTCCACCGGGTTACGGCGCGCACTCACGAGCTAAATACGCTGTACGACCTTCCAGGACAGGCGCTGCGGCGGCGGGGAGAATTGCTGCGGTTGCGTAAGTATGGAGATCACTGGATTCTCACCCACAAGGCCAAGGGCAAGACGGGACGCCACAAGTCCCGAGCCGAGACCGAGACCAGAGTCTCCGACGGCGTGGAAATGGATGGAATCCTGCGGGCACTGGGATTCCGGCCGAGC